>Ga0172372_10003012_pt1 | contig 25141 bp, 28 predicted proteins | sample LakKiv5m_2_FD_114544 | JGI IMG/M metagenome (GOLD analysis project Ga0172372, IMG submission 114544) | Freshwater microbial communities from Kabuno Bay, South-Kivu, Congo - kab_092012_9.5m | ecosystem: Environmental > Aquatic > Freshwater > Lake | place: Democratic Republic of the Congo...
AACGTGGCCGCCCGGGGTTGAGGCACTCTGTTGATGGACGCGTCTGAGCTGCTCCAGCAGCCGCACGGGGGATTCCGTCCTGTACTCCTGCTTCAGGCGCATGCGCAGAACCCGGTGCTGGATCAGCGCCAGGAAGCACACCAGCGCATGGGCGCGGATGCGCCGCGGCAGGCGGTGGTAGATCGGCCCGATCTCAATGTCGCTCTTGAGCGTGCGGAAGCCTCTCTCGATGTCGGCCAGGCTCTTGTAGCGCGGTCAAGCTTGGGAAACGAAGGGCCGCTACTCGCAGCCCTCCGCTCAACAGATGTGCCCCCCAAGCCCCGCGTGGCCTACCGCGCCGCCTCGATCAGCTCGATGTCCTTCTTGAGCAGCTCGTTGACGAGCTGCCCGACCTCGACGCCGCGAGCCTTGGCGCGCGCTGAGAGATAGGCCTGCACCTCGGCATCGAGGTACACCGGCAGATTGAGCGCTGCACCTCGCTTGAAGAACTTCCCTCGTGTTCCTTTGGAGAAGTCGATCTCGGCGGGCATGTCGTCGTGCGGACTGGCTTGCGTTCCCATGGTGGTCACCTTCTTCCTTCAACTGCTGATCGGGCTGCTGTTGCGCTTGCTCATCGCGGCTCGTTCTCGTACTGCCGGCGCTCGTTGCGGGTGGCCTCGCGCGCTGAAATGATCCGCACCCTGGCGGTGTCCGGTCCCGTGGCCGTGTAGGTGTGCGACACCGCCAGCAGCCGCCCCTCGCTGGACATCCCCAGCGTGAACCATCGTTCCTCGAACTCGCTGTGCCCGGCATCGAAGACCGTCAAGGCCAGCGCATCGAGCAACACCGTCGCCGCTTGAGCAAACGTCACCCCGTGCTTAGTGACGTTCGACGCTGCCTTGGCCGGGTCCCATGTGAACTCCAGCTGCGGGGTGCCATCGTTTTCCGTGCTCATGCCTGTGCTCAAGCGCGGCTCTCCACCTTGCGCTCCAACTGCCCGCGCTCGATGAACGCATCCAGCAGCTGAAGCACCTGGCGCTTGTCGGCCACGCCCAGCTTCTCGATGGCCCGCAGGCGCCGACGCAGCCCGCTGTCGCCGTCATGCTTGGCCAGGCGCCGCTTGCCTACGCCGACCTGCTGCGGCGACAGCGCTCGGATCTTCGACACCAGGGTCTGTTCGACGTTTGCATTCATCGCTGCTCTCCGGGTGCTCGACGCACCGGCTTCTGAAGCTGCTTCTTGGCCGGGACGGCGTTGAGTCGCGCCTTGACGAGGTCTTCACACATTTTCCATCCACGCCACGCATCCTCACCGGGTCGAAGGTCCGGGTGGTGCCAGGATCGCAAGGCGCTTGCGTGGGCGCAGGCGTGAAGCTCGCGCTGCCGGCATTTGTGGGCGGGGCGAGTTTCAGCGCGTCCAGCTTGGCGCCGGGCGGCTGCACCTGGGTGTGGGCGCCAGGAAAGGCAGCCTGTTGACACCCTCCCGGTCTCACGACCGGCCGGCCTTCACGGCTGCGAGCCGGCCCATTCGAGGGCCTCCTCGAGGCGATCGTCGCCCCAGAAGAGTTCGCCGTCGTCGTGGACGAAGCTGGGAGAGCCGAAGATGCCAAGCGCACGGGCCGTGTCCGTGTTGGCGACGTAGCGCGCGGCCACTTCGGCGGATGCCGCCCGCTGCAGCGTGTCCGCGGGCTGGCCGAGGCGGGCGACGATGCCTGCGAGGACTTCAGGGTGGCCGGGATCGAGCTTGTCGAGGAACCAGGTGCGAAACGCTTCCCTCACGAACGGCTCGCACCAGCCCTCGGCCTCGGCGAGCGCGGCCATGTGGCCGGCGCGCGATTCGGGGTCGGTGGGGTAGGGTGCCGGCCCCGAGAACGGTATGCCTGCGCGGGCGGCACGCCGTTCGATGTCTCGCCACTTGTACCGTGTCTTGCCGGGCTTGCCCAGGAAGGGGCTGTTGTCCTGCTCCCGCAGGATCGTGCGCAGGCTGAACGGGCGCCATCTCAGGTTCACACCCGCCGTCCGCGCCAGTTCGGAGGCCCGATGGACGGCCAGATAGGTGTAGGTGCTGCCGATGAAGAAGTAGAAGTCGAGTTGTCGTGGCATGGCAGTCCTTGGTGGCGGGGCCTGGCGGCTGGACCGGACGGGCAAGCACGCTGCCCGGGTCCGGGCCCGGCCCGAACGATGTTAAGCCCAGTGCCGCCCGGTCAGGCCTTCAGCCCTGCAGCCCCGCCCGCAGCGCCTGCTCCAGACGGTCCCAGACGAAGCGCATCGACGCCGAGCGGCGCAGTTCGTCGTGGGCGCACAGCCAGACCTCCTGAACCTGGCCGAAGCGGTCGGCCAGGATGCGGCGCAGCCCGGGCTGGGTGGCGGCGACGTCGGCGAGGTAGGGCGCCACGCCCAGGCCGGTCTCGACGGCGGCCTGGCGCGCCAGCATGGCGTCGGTGCGCAGCCGAAAGCGCACCGGCGCTGTCGGGCTCGGGCCTTTGATCAGCGGCGCCAGCGGCCAGGTCTCGCGGTCGAAGCCGGCGGCGAAGGCGCTCTCGGGCAGCGTCCAGCCCTGCGGCTCGCCGTCGCAGACGAGGTGGAGGCGGCCCGGCTCACGCAGGTCGGCGATCCAGGGCTGGCGGTTGTGCGGGTTGGGCGCGAGCAGTGCGTGCGCGAGCATGAAGCGGCGCGCGTCGGTCTGGCGGGGGCGTCCGCCCAGGGCTGCAGCGCGGCGGCAGGCATCGCGGCGCTGCAGCCTGCCAGGGCGCCGCTGGCGGCCAGCACGGCGCCGCCGCCGACGAGGCGGATGAAGTGGCGGCGGGCCGGAGCTTGGGCGTCCGCGGCGGTGGGCGGGGGGCGACGGTCTGCAAGGGGGTTCCTGGCGGCTCTCCTGTCCAGGCTTCAACTTGGCATGATCCCTGCGCCGTCCTGATGAGTAAACAGGCCTGCAGGCATGGCAGGCATGCGTCTTTGCATGGGCTGGGGGCCCGGGCGCACCTTCATCCGGCCCGCCGGGAATGGCACTACGATGCCGCCCTTCCAGCCTGGCCAGCTTGCCCATGCCCACCCGCCACCGCTTCCACCAGCTCGATGTCTTCACCCAGGTGCCACTGAAAGGCAACCCGCTGGCCGTCGTGCACGACGCCGAGGGCCTGGACGACGCCACGCTGGCGGCCTTCGCGCGCTGGACGAACCTGTCGGAGACGACCTTCCTGCTGCCGCCCACCCCGTCCGCGCGGGCCGAGGGTGCCGACTACCGTGTCCGCATCTTCACCCCCGGCGGCGAGTTGCCCTTTGCCGGGCACCCCACGCTGGGCAGTTGCCAGGCCTGGCTGCTGGCCGGTGGCCGGCCCCGAGGCGACGACCTCATCGTCCAGGAGTGCGGCGTCGGTCTCGTGCGCATCCGCCGCGACGGCACGCGTCTGGCCTTCGCCGCACCACCGCTGCGCCGCAGCGGGCCGCTGGAGCCTGCGCTGGTGGCGCGCATCGCGCGCGGCCTCGGCCTGCGCGCGGACGAGATCGTGGCCCACCAGTGGGTCGACAACGGCCCGGGCTGGTGTGCCGTGATGCTGGGCTCGGCGGCGCAGGTGCTCGCGCTGCGGCCCGACCCGGCCGTGGTCGGCGACCTGAAGCTCGGCGTCGTCGGCCCGCAGCCGGCGGGGCAGGATACGGCCTTCGAAGTGCGGGCCTTCGTCGGCTCGCTCGGCGTGCCCGAGGATCCGGTCACCGGCAGTCTGAACGCGGGCCTCGCGCAGTGGCTGATCGGGGCCGGGCTGGCACCGCCCTGCTACGTGGCGGCGCAGGGCGCGGCGCTCGGACGTGCCGGGCGCGTGCACGTGGCGGTCATCGACAATGAGATCTGGGTCGGTGGCGACGTCGTGGCCTGCATCGAGGGACAACTCGATCTCGGCACCGTGCGGCGCGCTGACACGACGCCACCGCTTGCCGCATGAACACCCGACTCGATCATCTCGTCGTCCTCGCCGCCACCTTGGAGCAGGGGGTGGCATGGTGTACCGCCACGCTGGGGCTCGCGCCCGGCCCGGGCGGCAAGCACCCCTTGTTCGGCACCCACAACCGGCTGCTGAAGATCGCCACCGCGGCGTACGAGGACGCCTACCTCGAGATCATTGCCATCGACCCGCAGGCCGCCCCGCCCGCACGGCCGCGCTGGTTCGGGCTGGACGATCCACACGTGCAGCAGCGTCTGCAGCGCGACGGCCCCCATCTGGCGCACGTGGTGGCGCGTTCGCCGCAACTCGACATGCACCGCTGGGGGCTGATCCAGGTCGGCCTGCAGCCGGGTGAGCCGGTCAAGGCCAGCCGGGATACGCCGCAGGGCCCGCTGGCCTGGGAGATCCTGGTGCGCCCGGATGGCGCGCCGCTCTGCGCGGGTGCGCTGCCTACGCTGATCCAGTGGCAGGGCCGCCACCCCGCGCAGGCCATGCCGGATTCGGGCGTGACGCTGCAAGGGCTCACCCTCAGAGGTGTGCCAGCGCGTGCGGCCACCGTGCTGCGGCTGCGCGGCGTCGACGTGCGCGAGACGCTTGACGGCCCGGCGCTCGAAGCCGTGCTGCACACGCCCAAGGGTGAGGTGTGCCTGTCCTCCGCTTCCTGACCCTGCCCACGTCACGACCCATGGCATGGCCGTTGACACGGCCCTTCCTGCGGCCTGCCGCCCGCTGCGCCGGCAGCGCCGAATTGATTCCGACCTCATGCCCATGACCGAAGAACTGTTCCGAGAAGACGCCACCCTGCTGACCTGCGAGGCCACCGTCGTTGCCGTCGACGACGCGAGTGTGGTGCTCGACCGCACCGTCTTCTACCCGCTCGGCGGGGGGCAGGCCGGCGATGCGGGCCTCTTGCGCCTGCCCGACGGCCGTGACGTGGCGGTCGTCGACACGCACAAGCACAAGGAGCGGCCGGGCGCCATCGCCCACGTGCTGGCATCCGATGCCGACCCGGGTTCGATCGCCCCGGGCATGCGGGTGATGGCCTGCGTCGACGCCGAGCGGCGGCGCGCCCACATGCGCTTCCACACTGCCACCCACCTGCTCTGCGCGCTCGTGCCGCATCCGGTGGACGGTTGCTCGATCACGGCCGGCTACGCGCGGCTGGATTTCCACATGACCGAGCCGCTGGACAAGGAGGCACTGACGGCCGGCATCGCCCGGCTGGTGGCCGGCGCGCACCCGGTGCGTCACCGCTGGATCAGCGAGGAGGAACTCGACGCCAACCCGGGCCTGGTGCGCAGCATGAGCGTGCAGCCGCCGCGCGGTCTGGGCCGCGTGCGGGTGCTCGAGATCGAGGGCGTGGACCTGCAGCCCTGCGGCGGCACCCATGTGGCCAACACTGCCGATGTCGGGGGTGTCGTCGTCACCAAGGTGGAGAAGAAGTCGGCGCACACCCGCCGGGTCGTGCTCGGGTTCGCCGACGCCGCCTGATTCGCTGCCCGGGCGCGGTCGCTGCCGCGTCGCGCCGCGCCGCGCCGCGCGATCCCTTCAGCCGCCGTGGCCCGGGCGCAGTTGCGCGCGCAGCGCGGCGATCTCTTCGCGCAGGGCCCGGACCTCGGCGTGCAGGTCGGCCTCGATGTGCGCTCGGGCCTGGTCGACCGTTGCGGCCGTCGCGGCCTTGTCGGCCTCGGCGAAGCTCTGCATCGCGCTGACGATGACCCCGATGAACAGATTCAGCATGGTGAACGTGGCCATCAGGATGAAGGGGATGAAGAAGGCCCAGGCGTAGGGGTAGACCTCCATGACCGGACGCACGATGCCCATGGACCAGCTTTCCAGCGTCATCACCTGAAACAGCGTGTACAGCGACAGGCCGAGGTTGCCAAACCAGTCCGGGAAGGTGGCGCCGAACAGCTTGGACGCGATGACGGCGAAGACGTAGAACATCAGGCCCAGTACCGCCGCGATCGACGACAGCCCCGGGATGGCCGCGAGCAACCCGCCGACCACGCGTCGCATCGACGGCACCACCGTCAGCAGGCGCAACACCCGCAGCACGCGCAGCGCGCGCAGCACCGCAAAAGGCCCGCTGGCCGGCACCAGCGCGATCGCCACCACCAGAAAGTCGAACACGCTCCAGGGGTCGCGGAAGAACGCTGCGCGGTGGACCCACAGCCGCAGCACGATTTCGGCGACGAACACGGTCAACATCGCCCGGTCCAGCAGCACCAGCTGCGGCCCCACGGCGGCCATCACGGAGGGAGAGGTCTCGAGCCCCAGCACCACGGCGTTCAGCAGGATGAGCGCGACGATGCCGTTCTGGACAGCCGGGCGCTGCAGCCAGGCGCCTGCGCGGGTGCGCAGGTCAGAGGGGGTGGGTGCGGAGGTCTGCACGGCGGGCGTGGCCTGTGGAGGCCCGTGATCTGAACAGGCGAGGAATTCTGCCAACGCCCTCATGGGCATTCGACCCGCGGGGTCGAATGCCGCCAGGCCGCGAAGCCGCCGGTGGCCGATCAGGCTTTCGAGGTGCCCGGAAGGCGCGCCAGGATGCGCGACTCCAGGCGAAAACCGCTCAGCTTTTCAGGCGCTCAGTTCGAGCGGAAGTTGTCGTGACAGTTCTTGCAGCTGGCTGCGGTGCTGCCGAAGGCACCCTTGAGGGCGTCGAGGCTGCCGGTCTTGGCCGCGGCGTCCAGCTTGGCGACCTCGCCGAGCAGTCGCTCGTAGGCGGCCAGGAACTTCGGTGTGTCGGTCCAGATCTCGGCCTTGGCGCGCGTCGGACGTCCCGTGTCGGTGCCGGGGCCGAAAGCGGCACCGGGCAGCTTGGCCAGCGCCGCGACGAGTGCGGCGTTCTCGGCGGCCACCTTGGCATCGAAGGGCACGCGTCCCTGCGCCATCATGCCGATGCGGGTGAAGTGGGTCCCCATCAACGTGAAGGCACTCTGGCGGTACTTGATGGCGTCTTCGGGCTTCTGGAACTGGGCCGCCGCGGGCAGGGCGTGCAGGCAGGCGAGGGCGGCGGCAAGGGTGAGCAGGCGTTTCATCGGAGGACTCCTGGGAGGGTTGGGCAAGGGGTGCCCGGGTGTCGAGAGGGAACCGACGGGCAGGCGCCGGACGGCCGTGCAGGGACGCGAAGCCGATGGGATCCGTGCACCCGCGCGGCCGGCGACCGTGGCCCGTGCACCCCTGGTCCCCAACCCAGTGTAGGGACGGCCTGCGTCGCGCGTATGCGATTTCCCGGATGACCCAGCGCGCCGATCGCGTTATCTTCGGGGCCTCGCCGCCACCATCAGACCCCGTCGCAATGTCCTCAACCCCAGCTGAGGTGCCTGTCCGCGTCTGGGATCTGCCCACGCGTGTCTTTCACTGGATCCTTGCCGCGAGCATCGTCGGCTCGATCGTCAGCGCCAAGGTGGGCGGCAACGCGATGGTGCTCCACTTCAGGCTCGGTTACCTCGCGCTGGCCTTGCTGCTCTTCCGGGTGCTCTGGGGGCTGGTCGGGGGCCGCTGGTCGCGCTTCGGCGGCTTCGTGCGCGGGCCGGCAACCGTGTGGCGCTACCTGCGCGGGCGGCATCGTCCCGAGGAACATCTGGAGGTCGGACACAGTCCGCTGGCCGCGCTGTCGGTGCTGGCACTGCTGGCGGTCATCGGCCTGCAGGTGGCTTCAGGACTGGTCGCGGACGACGAGATCGCCAACGTCGGTCCGCTGAACCGCTACGTCAGCGGTGCCCTTGCGTCCTGGATGACCGGCTGGCACAAGTCCTGGGGCCAGTGGCTGCTGATCGCGTTGGTGGTGCTGCACCTGGGGGCGATCGCCTATCACCGCCTGGTCCGCGGGCGCGGCCTGATCGTGCCGATGATCAGAGGGGACAAGCGTCTGCCGCCCGGGGTGCCGGCCAGTCAGGACGGCCTGCCCCAGCGTCTGCTTGCGCTGGTGCTCGCCGCGTTGTGCGCGGCTGTCGCCTTCTGGATCGCGAGCCTCGGGCCCTGATGGACCGCATGCCGCCGATCTCGCCCGAGCACCCGCAGGCCTTCACCCTGGCCGTGGCAGACACGCCGGCCCTGTACGATCAGGCGCGTGCGCTGTTTCTCGAATACGCCGGGCAACTGGGGGTCGACCTGTGCTTCCAGGGCTTCGCGGCGGAGCTCGAGGGCTTGCCGGGCGACTACGCCGGGCCCGGTGGCCTGCTGGTGCTGGCCCTGGTCGATGGCGCGCCGGCCGGCTGCGGGGCCTTCCGGCCTCTGCCCGATGCGGACTACGTCGACGCCTGCGAGATGAAGCGTCTGTACGTGCGCAGGCCTTTCCGCCGCTTCGGCCTGGGCCGGGTGCTGGCCGAGCACCTGCTCGACCGGGCCTTCGAGGCGGGTTATTCGACGATGCTGCTCGACACGCTCGACGACATGGAGGCCGCCCGCAAGCTCTACGAGATCCTGGGCTTCCGGGAGATTCCACCCTACTACTACAACCCCGTGCCGGGTGCGCACTACCTGAAAGCCGATCTCGGGCCGCGCTTCGCGGCTCGGGCTTGACGACGCTGCGTGTCCGGCACCTCCTCGCGCCCGGATACGATGACGTCCATGAACCTTCCTCCTGTCGAGATCCGTTCGGGCGCGCTGCGCCTGGTCCTGCGGCCTGATGTCGGCGGCAGCGTCGCCGGCCTGTGGCACGGCGACCTGCCGGTGTGGCGCAGCGCCGACCCGCTGGCGCTGGCCCGGCCGCGCGAGGGCGCGAACTTTCCGCTCGTGCCCTACTCGGGCCGCATCGGCTACCGGCGGTTCCGCTGGCAGGGCCGTGACCACACGACGCTGGCCAATTTCGGCGACAACCCGCACTCGCTGCACGGCGTGGGCTGGACGCGGGCCTGGCGTGTCGAACGCGCAGGCGGCGATGCGGCCGAACTGGTGTTGACCCACCAACCGGACGGCGAATGGCCCTTCGCCTTCGAGGCCACGCAGACCTTCGCCCTGGACCCCCAGGGCCTGCGCTCGACGATGTCGATCACCAACACCGGCGACGTGACGGCGCCGGTCGGGCTGGGGTGGCACCCCTACTTCCCCCGCCGCGAGCGCAGCCGTGTCCACGCCGAGATCTCCGGCCGCTGGGAGACCGACCCTTTCGAGTTGCCCAACCGCTGCGTGCCGCAGCCGGGCATCGACGCCGACGTGGCGCACATGGCCTACGACCATTGTTTCGAGGGCTGGCAGGGCGCGGCGCGGGTGCGTGACGAGCGTCTGCGCGTCACCCTCACCTCCTCGCTGCCCTACCTGGTCGTCTACACGCCGGCGCAGCAGGACTACTTCTGCGTCGAGCCGGTCAGCCACGTGCCCAACGCGATCCACATGGCCGAGCCCGCCCGCCACGGCGTGCGCGCATTGGCCCCGGGCGAGACCTTCAGCGCCTGGATGCGCGTGGACGTCTCGCCGGTCTGAACCCCGCTGCGCCGCCGCCGGCGCAGGACGCCGTGCCCGGTCTCGATCGTCTTCTGCCATGCCGTTTCTCGATTTCCAGCCCCTCCCCGTGCCGGCCTCGCTGCTGGGCGAGTCGCCGATGTGGCATCCCGACGAGCAGGCCCTGTGGTGGTGCGACATCCCGGGGCGCAGCCTGCACCGCTTCGACCCGGTGACGGCGCGCCACACCGAATGGGCCTTCGACACCGAGCCGGCGAGCCTCGCGCCGCTGCCGGGCGGGGATCTGCTGCTGGCCCTGCGCGACGGGCTGTGGCGCTTCGACCCCCGCAGCGGGGGCCGTGCGCGCCTGGCTGCGCCGCCCTACGACCCGGTGCACGAGCGCTTCAACGATGGCAAGGCGGATCCCCAGGGGCGCTTCTGGGTGGGCACGATCTACGAACCGCGCGAGCCGGCGCTGGCCAGCCTGCACTGCTACGACGGCGGCCGCTTGCATCGCCGCGCCGACGGCATCACGGTCAGCAACGGCCTCGCCTTCAGCCCGGACGGCCGCACGATGCTGTGGAGCGACACGCGCAGCCACACCATCTTCGCCTTCGACTTCGATGCGGCCGACGGCAGCCTGTCCCGGCAGCGCGTCTTCGCCCGCTTTGCCGTCCGCGACGCCGCGGCCCCCCTCGAAGCCTACGGTGGGCGCCCCGACGGCGCTGCGATGGACAGCCAGGGCTGCTGCTGGGTGGCGATGTTCGAGGGCGGGCGGCTGCTGCGCCTGTCGCCGCAGGGGGAGGTGCTGGCCGAGCACCGCCTGCCGGTGCGATGCCCGACCATGCCCTGTTTCGGTGGCCCCGACCTGCGCACGCTGTACCTGACCACCGCACGCCACGGCCGTCTGGCCGACGAACTGGCGCGCGAGCCCTGGGCCGGGTGCGTGCTGCAGTGCCGCGTCGACGTGCCCGGGCTGCCGGTGAACTTCGCCAGGTTGAAGGCGTGAGCGCGGCCTCGGGCGATTCCCAGGCCGCGGCGGCCGTCCAGGCGCGCTGCGCCGCCTGGCGTATCCTGGCCACGCCCCAGGCGTGGGACCTGCTGGTCGTCGGCGGTGGCGCCACCGGGCTGTCGGTGGCACTCGACGCCGCGCTGCGCGGCTTCTCCGTGGCGCTGCTCGACGCCGAGGACTTCGCCAAGGGCACCAGTTCGCGCGCCACCAAGCTGCTGCACGGGGGCGTGCGCTACCTCGCACAGGGCGATGTGTCGCTGGTGCGCGAAGCCCTGCACGAGCGCGCGGCCTGGATGGCCAACGCGCCGCAGGTGGCGCAGCCGCTGGCCTTCGTCGTGCCGGCCTACCGTCTGCGTGACCTGCCCTTCTACGGTGCAGGTCTGAAGGCCTACGAGTGGCTCGCCGGCCGCCGCAGCCTGGGACACACCGCGTGGCTGTCGGCCGCGCAGACGCAGGCGGCCTTGCCGGGCGTGCGCCGTGGCGGGCTGTGCGGCGGGGTCCGCTACTGGGACGGCCAGTTCGACGACGCGCGGCTGGCCGTGTTGCTGGCGCGCGCCGCGAGCCAGGCCGGCGCGTGCGTGCTCAACCACGTGCAGGTCACGGGCCTGCAGTCGGTGCCCGCCGGGCCGACGGGCGCCCGGCTGACCGAGGTCGGCGTCACCGACGCCCTGACGGGTGTTCGTGCGACGGTGCGTGCCCGATGCGTCGTCAACGCCACGGGTGTCTGGGTCGATGCCCTGCGCCGCATGGACGCGGTTGGCGGCGACGCCCGCCCCGTGGCCCCCTTGGTGCAGCCCAGCCAGGGCGTGCACCTCGTGGTGGACCGGGCCTTCCTGCGCGGGCACGAGGCGCTGCTCGTGCCCCGGACAGCTGACGGCCGCGTGCTCTTCGCGGTGCCGTGGCTGGGCAAGACCGTGCTCGGGACCACCGACACCCCGATGCAGGAGGCGCTGTTCGAGCCTCGGCCGCTGGCGCAGGAGGTGGACTTCATCCTGCGCGAGGCCGCGCAGGTCCTGGAGCGCGCGCCGCAGCGCAGCGACGTGCGCTCGGCCTGGGTCGGCCTGCGGCCGCTGGTGCGCCCACAGGCCGCTGTGGATGCCGCCGCCGATGGCGGTGCGACCAAGGCCTTGTCGCGCGAGCACACCGTCGAGATCTCGCCGTCCGGGCTCGTCACCGTCACCGGTGGCAAATGGACCACCGCCCGCGCCATGGCCGAGGACGTGCTCGCGCAGTGCATGCGCCAGGGGCTGCTGCCCCATCGGCCGGCCGGCGTCACCGCGCACCACCGACTGCCCGGCGCCGCGCCTGGACGATCGTTGACCCAGCCGCCGGGTGAGCATCTCTACGGGCTCGAGGCGCCGGCCCTGCGTGCGTTGCCAGGCGCCGACCGTTGGCTGGCCCACGACGCCGAAACCGGCGCCGGGGTGCTCAGCGAGGCGATGGTGCGCTTCGCCGCGCGCCGGGAGATGGCCTGCAGCGTCGAGGACGTGCTCGCGCGGCGCTGCCGCCTGCTCTTCCTCGATGCCCGGCAGGCACAGTCCGTGGCAGGGGAGGTCGGCCGCGTGTTGGCCCAGGAACTCGGCGACGGGTTCGACGCGGATGCGTCGGTGCGTTCCTTCGTCGAACTCGCGCAGCAGTACGCACACTGCCCCTGAGCCTGGCGTTCGAGGCGGCCGCCGTGGCCCCGGGTCTGCCCGCGGACCACGGCGGCAGGGCCTGGGGCCTCCCGACGCCCGCGGAGCCTCAGCGCAGGGCCTGCAGCGCCTCCAGCACTTCGCGCACCGACAGGATTTCGCCCAGCAGGCGTGAGCTGCCATCGGCCGGCGTGGTCAGCACGTACACCGGCACGCCATTGCGCCCCAGGCGCGACAGCGCGGCGGTGATCTCCGGGTCGCGCCGCGTCCAGTCGGCCCGCAGCAGCAGCACCTGCTTGCGTTCGAAGGCCTCGAGCACCTGCGGATCGGCCAGCGTCGTGCGCTTGTTGTACTGGCACGTCACGCACCAGGCGGCGGTGAAGTCGACGAACACCGGCCGGCCTTCGGCCAAGGCCTGTGACACGCGCTGCGGCGACCAGACCTGCCATCGCGAGTCTGTGGCGGCTCCCGCGCCCGACCCGGTCCCGGTCGGCGGCAGCGTGCGCAAGGACGGCACGGCCCACCCCGCCGCGAGGGCCAGCACGACGAGACCGGCGGCGCGCACGATGACCCGGGTGCCGGGCCTCGCCCCGACCGAGCCGGCCCATGCCCAGGCGGCCAGCGCCATGGCGAGCAGCACGCCCAGCCACCCGGCCACGGCGTCGATGCCCGACTGCTGACCGAGCACCCACAGCAGCCAGATGACGGTGGCGAACATCGGGAAGGCCATCAGGCCCTTGAATCGCGCCATCCAGACGCCCGGCCGTGGCAGCGCGCGGGCCAGCGCCGGCCAGGCGCTGGCCGCCAAGTAGGGCAGGGCCATGCCCAGGCCGAGCGCGGCGAAGACCGACAGGGCCTGTGCGGCCGGCAGTGACACGGCCAGACCGAGCGAGGCGCCCATGAAGGGCGCGGTGCAGGGGGAGGCCACGGCCACGGCCAGCACGCCGGTCAAGGCGGCGTCGGCCGTCGGATGCCTCGCCCGCAGCGCGGCGACGCCGCTCGGCAGCACCTGCCCGAACTCGAAGACGCCCGCCAGGTTCAGCCCGATCAACGTGAAAAGAGCGGCCAGTGCGGCGACGAAGCCGGGCGACTGCAACTGGAAGCCCCAGCCCAGTTGCTCCCCGCCGGCGCGCAGGGCCAGCAGCAGGCCGGCCAGTGCGAGGAAACTCGCGATCACGCCCGCGGTGTAGGCCACGCCACCGGCCAGCAGACCGCGGCGGTCCTGGCCATGCCCGGCAAATCCCACGACCTTGAGCGCCAGCACCGGGAACACGCAGGGCATCAGGTTCAACAGCATCCCGCCAACGGCTGCCAGCAGCAGCGCCACCCACAGACTGATCGGTGTGCTCGGCGGAGGCGCCGGGGTGGATGCGGCCGCTCCCTGGCCGCCCGGCGGAGGCAGTGGGGGCCACGGGCCTTCGATCGGCAGCGCCACGCGCACGCCCGCCCGCGCGGAGTCGGTCGTCAGCACCACCGGCATGGCCTGCGGCGCGGCCGCACGCTGCCCCGACAGCGGCACACGCGCCTGCCATTCGGCGTCGTGCCATCGGGCCTGCGGCGCGGCCGCGTTGTCGATGACGCCCGCGGTCTCGGGCATGAAGTGCAGGCGCTGCCCACGCCACGCCTGCGGCAGGCCGTCGACCGTGACGACGATCGCCTGTCTATCCACGCGCGCCGACGCGCGGACACCTTCTGCCTGCTTCGGCGCTGCCGCGAAGGCGGACTCGAACAGGGCGGCGTTCGCCGCGGTGGCCTGGCGCGTGGGCAGCACCAGCGCGAAGGACCCCTCCTCCGGGATGCAGACGTCCTTGCACACCAGCCACTGGGCCTGCAGGTGCACCGCCAGCGTGTCGCCCGGCGGCGTCTGCCCCTGGGGCACGTCCAAGGGCACCGGCAGCAGCAGCGTGCCCTCGTAACCGAAGTTCATCAAGCTGCCCAGGGGCAGCGGTCGGGGCGTGGGCCAGGCGATGGGGCCCGTCGTGTAGCCTGGCGGCAGCTGCCAGTTCAACTCGGTGGGCAGTCCCGAGTCGCCCGGATTGCGCCAGTAGGTGTGCCAGCCGGGTGCGTGATCGATGCGCAGGCCCAGCCAGACGCGCTGCCCGGGTGCGATGCCTTCGGGCGCATGGGCGACGATCTCGGCACGCACCTGTTCGGTCTGGACCACCCGCGCCTCGGTCGGCGCGCCGACGACAGGCGGTGACCACGCGAAGGCGCTGGAGGCGGCGAAGCACCAGAGTGCCGCGGCGCCGGCTCCGAGCGCTCGCATCATGGGGTTGCGAATGGCGTGGGTCATGGGCGTGGGGGTCGGACGCAGCCGTCCGGGGCCGGATTGCGGCGCCGGGCCGCTGCCCTCGGGCAGATCGGCAGCGGCCACGCGGATTATCCCGACAGGGGGGTCTTCCCGTCGGCGGCAGGGCGTGACCGAGGGGGCCCGGGGGCGTGCCCTTGCGGGCTCTTCCACCGGTGTCATCTCCTCGCTGCGGCCACCGCATGCCACAGGACCGCGCAAGGTCGGCTGAGCGTACACGGGTTTCCACGTATACTCCCGCGGTTTGCCTCAGTAGCCCCTTCCGGAGCCTGCCATGTCCGACCGGACGATCCGATCAGACCGCTGGCCCGACGAAGAGCACGAGGCAGGGTCGGCGCCCCCCAGGGCATTGACCCGGGAAGAAGTTCAGGCCCTGCGCGCACGTCAACCATCGGTGTCCGTCTGGCGCGTGGTGGGTGTGCAGGCGGGGGTCGGTGTGGTGGTCGCCATGCTCGCATGGTGGATCACGGGTGAACCCACGGTCGGCATGTCCGCGCTGTATGGCGCGGCTGTCGCGGTCGTGCCCGGCGCCTTGATGGCCAGGGGCATGACCAGCCGGCTCTCCAGCGTGTCGCCTGGCAGCAGTGCTGTCAGTTTCATGTTGTGGGAGGTTTTGAAAATCGGGGTTTCGGTGCTGATGCTCATGCTGGCGCCGGAACTCGTGCAGCCCTTGAGCTGGCCGGCGTTGCTGGTGGGCTTGGTGCTGTGCATCAAGGTGTACTGGCTCGCGCTCCTGTGGCGCGGGCACTGAACGACAAGACAAGACTGAAGCGGGGCGAACGATTCCGATGGCAGCACAAGGTCAGGGCCCGACGGCCGGCGAGTACATCGTCCACCACCTGCAGCACCTGCAGAACGAGAAGCAGTCCGCGGTCGTGGACTTCTCGGTGGTCAATTTCGACTCCGCGTTCTACGCCACCTTGCTGGGGGTGCTGGCGTGCTTCTTCCTGTGGAAGGCGGCGTCCCGCGCCACCGCCGGCGTGCCGGGGCGCTTCCAGGCTTTCGTCGAGCTGCTGGTCGAGATGGTCGACACCCAGGCCAAGGGGATCGTCCACAACGCCACGAGCCGCAAGCTCGTGGCGCCGCTGGCCTTGACGGTGTTCGTCTGGATCTTCCTGATGAACGCGATGGACCTGCTGCCCGTGGATCTGCTGCCCGCGATCTGGCACGTGGCCGGCCCTGCGATGGGCGCGCCCGACTACATGCGCGTCGTGCCCACGGCGGACCTGTCCGTGACGATGGGCCTGTCGCTGTCCGTCCTGCTCATCTGTCTGTTCTACAACGTCAAGATCAAGGGGCTGGGTGGCTGGGTGCACGAGCTGTTCTCGGCGCCCTTCGGCGACAAGTTCTATCTGTACCCGATCAATTTCGCGATGCAGATCATCGAATTCGTCGCCAAGACGGTCTCTCATGGCATGCGACTCTTCGGCAACATGTACGCCGGCGAGTTGATCTTCATGCTGATCGCCCTGATGGGCGGTGCCTGGTCGTTGTCGGCCACCGGCATCGGCCTGGCGATCGGCCACATCATCGCCGGCAGCGTGTGGGCCATCTTCCACATCCTGATCATCACGCTGCAGGCCTTCGTGTTCATGATGCTGACCCTCGTCTACGTGGGTCAGGCACATGACGCCCACTGACGGCCGACCGGCGACGCCTCAGGACCGTTCCCTTTCCCTTCCCATCTCTCACTCTCACTGAACCAGGAGCTTTTCATGGAAGTCATCAGCTTTGTTGCCCTCGCCGCCGGCCTGATCATCGGCCTGGGCGCCATCGGTGCCTGCATCGGCATCGGCATCATGGGCAGCAAGTACCTCGAGTCCGCCGCGCGTCAGCCCGAGCTGATGGGCGAACTGCAGACCAAGATGTTCCTGCTGGCCGGTCTGATCGACGCGGCCTTCATCATCGGCACCGGCATCGCGCTGTGGTTCGCCACCGCCAACCCCTTCCTGGGTCAGATCGCCAACCTGCCGAAGTGATCCTTCCCGGCTGGTTCGTGGGGCGGCGCGCCGGCGTCGCCTTGATCACCCCATGACGAGGTCCCCGAAGTGAGCATCAACGCCACCCTGATCGTCCAGATGATCGTGTTCGCGATCCTGGTCTGGTTCACGATGCGTTTTGTCTGGCCGCCTTTGACGGCGGCGCTGGACGAGCGCGCGAAGAAGATTGCCGAAGGTCTGTCGGCGGCCGACAAGGCCAAGGCTGACCTGGCGGCGGCGAACACCCGTGTCGAGCAGCAACTCTCGGCCGCCCGTGACGACGCAGCCCGTCGCCTGGCCGATGCCGAGCGGTTGGCTCAGCAGACGGTCGAGGAGGCCAAGGCCCGGGCGTCCGAAGAGGGCGCGAAGATCGTCGCGGCGGCCCGAGCCGAGGCCGAGCAGGAAGCCGTCAAGGCCCGCGAGGCGCTGCGCGAGCAGGTGGCTGCACTCGCTGTCAAGGGCGCGGAGGCGATCCAGAAGCGCGAGGTCGACGCCCACGTGCACGCCGAGCTCCTGGGCCGGCTCAAGACCGAGCTCTGACAAGGACTCCCCCGATGGCTGAGATCGCCACCATCGCCCGGCCTTACGCCGAAGCGCTGTTCAAGGCCGCCGGCGAGCAGGCCGCCGCCCTGGCCGCCGAGGTTGCCGCCCTCTCCGAGGTGGCGTCCGAGCCGCAGTTGCGCCAGTTTGCGGACAACCCCAGGACCACCGCCGATCAGGTGCAGGAGATCGTGCTGTCGGTGCTCGGCAGGCCGGTGTCCGCTCAGGCGGCCAACTTCCTGCGGACCGTCCTGGACAACGGTCGCCTGGCGGCGCTCGGCGAGATCGCCGCGCAGTTCCAGGCGCTGGTGAACGCTCGCAGCGGCATCAGCCAGGCCCGCATCGAGAGCGCCTACCCCATCGACCCCGGCCAACTGGCGGAGGTCGTCGTCACGCTCGAGCAACGCTTCGGCCGCAAGCTCGAGGCCAGCGTCGTCGTGCGGCCCGAACTCATCGGCGGCATCCGCGTGGTCGTCGGCGACGAAGTGCTCGACACCTCCGTGAAGGCCCGCCTCGAACAGATGAAGGTTGCGCTGACCGCCTGAGGCGTTCAGCCAGCCCCCCGGACGCATACCGCCTGCCCGTAGTCAGGAGAACCCCATGCAACTGAACCCCGCAGAAATTTCCGAGCTGATCAAGAGCCGCATCGAAGGCTTGCAGGCCAGCGCAGACATCAAGAACCAGGGCACGGTCGTGTCCGTGACCGACGGCATCTGCCGGGTGCACGGGCTGTCGGACGTGATGGCCGGTGAGATGCTGGAGTTCCCGGCCACCGCCAGCGGCCAGCCGACCTTCGGCCTTGCCCTGAACCTGGAGCGCGATTCGGTTGGCGCGGTGATTCTGGGCGAGTACGAGCACATCTCCGAGGGCGACACCGTCAAGTGCACGGGCCGCATCCTGGAAGTGCCGGTGGGCCCCGAACTGATCGGCCGCGTCGTCAACGCGCTGGGCCAGCCCATCGACGGCAAGGGCCCGATCAACGCCAAGATGACGGACGTCATCGAGAAGGTTGCCCCGGGCGTGATCGCGCGTCAGTCGGTGAGCCAACCGGTGCAGACCGGCCTGAAGTCCATCGACTCGATGGTCCCCATCGGCCGCGGCCAGCGCGAGCTGATCATCGGCGACCGCCAGACCGGCAAGACCGCGGTGGCGATCGACACGATCATCAACCAGAAGGGTCAGAACATGACCTGCATCTACGTCGCGATCGGGCAGAAGGCCAGCTCGATCAAGAACGTGGTGCGCGCGCTCGAGCAGAACGGCGCGATGGACTACACCATCGTCGTCGCCGCCTCGGCGTCGGAGTCGGCGGCCATGCAGTACGTGTCGGCCTACTCGGGCTGCACGATGGGCGAGTATTTCCGCGATCGCGGCCAGGACGCGCTGATCATCTATGACGACCTGTCCAAGCAGGCCGTGGCCTACCGTCAGGTCTCGCTGCTGCTTCGCCGCCCGCCGGGCCGCGAAGCCTTCCCCGGCGACGTGTTCTATCTCCACAGCCGCCTGCTGGAGCGCGCCGCGCGCGTGAATGCCGACTACGTCGAGGCCTTCACCAAGGGCGAGGTCAAGGGCAAGACCGGCTCGCTGACGGCGCTGCCCGTGATCGAGACCCAGGCCGGCGACGTCTCGGCCTTCGTGCCGACGAACGTCATCTCCATCACCGACGGCCAGATCTTCCTGGAGACCTCGCTGTTCAACGCCGGCATCCGCCCCGCCATCAACGCCGGCATCTCGGTGTCGCGGGTGGGCGGCGCGGCGCAGACCAAGCTGATCAAGGGCCTGTCGGGCGGCATCCGTACCGACCTCGCGCAGTACCGCGAACTCGCGGCCTTCGCGCAGTTCGCCTCGGACCTCGACGCCGCCACGCGCAAGCAGCTCGATCGGGGCGCGCGCGTGACCGAGCTGCTGAAGCAGCCGCAGTACTCGCCGCTGCCCATCAGCCTGATGGGCGCCACGCTGTACGCCGTCAACAAGGGTTTCCTGGATGACGTCGACGTCAAGCAGGTCTTGGCCTTCGAGAGCGGGCTGCACCAGCACCTGAAGTCCAGCCACGCGGGGCTGCTGGCCAAGCTCGAGAACGACAAGGCCATGGACAAGGACGCCGAGGCCGAGCTGAACGCCGCGATCGCCGCGTTCAAGAAGTCCTTCTGAGCCCCGCCCGTCCCACCTGCTGAGGAGCACCCGAGATGGCGGTCGGCAAGGAAATACGCGGCAAGATCAAGTCGGTGGAGAACACCAAGAAGATCACGAAGGCCATGGAGATGGTCGCCGCCTCCAAGATGCGCAAGGCGCAGGAGCGCATGCGTCAGGCGCGCCCGTACAGCGACAAGGTCCGCAACATCGCGGCCAACCTGTCGCAGGCCAACCCAGAGTACCGCTCGCCCTACATGCGGGTGGGCGGTGCCTCGAAGGTGGCGGGCTTCGTGGTCGTCACCACCGACAAGGGGCTGTGCGGCGGGCTGAACACCAACATCCTGCGCGCGCTGACCAACCGCATGAAGGACGCGCAGTCTGCCGGGCAGGCCGTGGAGGTCGTCGCCATCGGCAACAAGGGCTTCGGCTTCATGAACCGCATCGGCGGCAAGGTCGTCAGCCACGCGGTGCAGCTCGGCGACACCCCTCAGCTCGAGAAGCTGATCGGCCCGGTCAAGGTCATGCTCGACGCCTTCGTCGCCGGCAAGGTCGATTCGGTTCACCTGTGCTACACGAAGTTCATCAACACGATGAAGCAGGAGCCGGTGATCGAGCAACTGCTGCCGCTGTCGGCCAAGCGCCTGGCACAGACCGAGGCCGAGAAGTCGCAGTACGGCTGGGACTACCTCTACGAGCCCGACGCGCCCACCGTCATCGATGACCTGTTGACGCGCTACATCGAGGCCCTGGTCTACCAGGCCGTGGCCGAGAACATGGCCAGTGAGCAGAGCGCGCGCATGGTGGCGATGAAGGCCGCCACCGACAACGCCGGCACGCTGATCGGCGAGCTCAAGCTGGTCTACAACAAGACCCGGCAGGCCGCGATCACGAAGGAACTGTCCGAGATCGTCGGCGGCGCGGCCGCCATCAGCGGCTGACGCCCAGCGCCGCGACCCGAACACCTGACTTGAAGGAACGCAAGATGTCCACCCCCCAAGCCCAAGGCAAGATCGTCCAGTGCATCGGCGCCGTCGTCGACGTCGAGTTCCCCCGCAACCAGATGCCGCGCGTGTACGACGCGCTCAAGCTCGAGGGCTCGGCGTTGACCCTCGAGGTGCAGCAGCAGCTCGGCGACGGCGTGGTCCGTACCATCGCGCTGGGTTCTTCCGACGGCCTCAAGCGCGGCCTGATGGTCAGCAACACCGGCAACCCGATCACCGTGCCGGTGGGCAAGGCCACGCTGGGCCGCATCATGGACGTGCTGGGCACGCCCATCGACGAGCGTGGCCCGGTGTCGCAGGAGCTCACCGCCTCGATCCACCGCAAGGCCCCGTCCTATGACGAGCTGAGCCCCTCGCAGGAACTGCTCGAGACGGGCATCAAGGTGATCGACCTGATCTGCCCCTTCGCCAAGGGCGGCAAGGTGGGCCTGTTCGGCGGTGCCGGCGTCGGCAAGACCGTCAACATGATGGAGCTGATCAACAACATCGCCAAGGCGCACTCGGGCCTGTCGGTGTTCGCCGGCGTGGGCGAGCGCACCCGCGAGGGCAACGATTTCTATCACGAGATGGCCGAGTCGGGCGTCGTCAAGCTCGACAACCTGTCCGAGTCCAAGGTGTCGATGGTCTACGGCCAGATGAACGAGCCGCCGGGCAACCGCCTGCGCGTCGCGCTGACCGGCCTGACGATCGCCGAGTCCTTCCGCGACGAAGGCCGCGACGTGCTGTTCTTCGTCGACAACATCTACCGCTACACGCTGGCCGGCACGGAAGTGTCCGCGCTGCTGGGCCGCATGCCTTCGGCGGTGGGCTACCAGCCGACGCTGGCCGAGGAGATGGGCCGCCTGCAGGAGCGCATCACCTCGACCAAGGTGGGCTCGATCACCTCGATCCAGGCCGTGTACGTGCCCGCCGACGACCTGACCGACCCGTCGCCCGCGACCACCTTCGCCCACCTGGACGCCACCGTCGTGCTGTCGCGTGACATCGCCGCGCTGGGCATCTACCCCGCGGTGGACCCGCTGGACTCCACCAGCCGCCAGATCGACCCCAACGTCGTCGGCGACGAGCACTACTCCACCACCCGTGCCGTGCAGGCCACGCTGCAGCGCTACAAGGAACTGCGCGACATCATCGCCATCCTGGGCATGGACGAACTCTCGCCCGAGGACAAGCTGGCCGTGGCGCGTGCGCGCAAGATCCAGCGCTTCCTGTCGCAGCCCTTCCACGTGGCCGAGGTCTTCACCGGCTCGCCGGGCAAGTACGTCCCGCTGAAGGAGACGATCCGCGGCTTCAAGATGATCGTGGGCGGCGAATGCGACCACCTGCCCGAGCAGGCGTTCTACATGGTCGGCACCATCGACGACGCCTTCGAGAAGGCGAAGAAGATGCAGTGACGGGCCTCCAAGCTCGCTGGCGCTCGCCTACCTCCGAGGGGCTGCTCCGTCAGCGGCGCGGCACAGCCGGATCCGCGGCAGGAGCTTGACTCGCATGGCACAACGCTGAAAGATTCTCCACATGGCCACCATCCACGTCGACGTCGTCTCCGCCGAGGAGAGCATCTTCTCCGGCGAAGCGAAGTTTGTTGCACTGCCGGGCGAAAACGGCGAACTCGGCATCCTGCCGCGCCACACGCCGCTGATCACGCGCATCAAGCCGGGCGCGGTGCGGATCGAGCGGGCTGACAACGGCGATGAGGAGTTCGTCTTCGTCGCCGGTGGCATCCTCGAGGTGCAGCCCGGCACGGTGACGGTCCTGGCCGATACCGCGATCCGCGGGCACGACCTCGATGAGGCCAAGGCAGCCGAGGCCAAGAAGGCCGCCTTGGAAGCCATGAAGAATGCCAAGAGCGACATCGACTTCGCCGCAGCGCAAAGCGAGTTCGCGATGATGGCTGCACAACTGGCTGCGATCTCGAAGCTGCGCAAGAAGTGACGCGCACGCCGGCAGGGCGCTCGCCGGTCTGAACCGCCCGCCTGGCTCTGGTCGCGCGGGCGTTTTCTTTGGCGCCCTCCGCAAGATCGCGCGGCCGTTCTCCCCCAGATTATCCCGTCCGAGGAGTCGCCCAGATGGAAGTCAAGCTCGACAAGCGCTACCCGGTGCCCGCCAGCATCGACCAGGCCTGGGCGGTGCTGTCCGACATCCGCGCCGTCGGGGCGTGCATGCCCGGTGCGCAGATCACCGAGCAAGTCGACGACACGCACTACAAGGGCACGGTCAAGACCCGTATCGGCCCGGCGTCGATGCAGTTCAACGGCGACATCGAAGTGCTCGGGCTCGATCCGACGCAGCGCACGCTGCAGATGCTCGGCAAGGGGGCGGATCGCGGCGGCTCGTCAGCCTCCATGAAGCTCGAGGCGCGCATCGTCGAGGGCGACGCTCCCGGCAGCTGCGTCCTCGTCGGCCAGGCGACGGTCACGGTCAGCGGCAAGCTGGCGCAGTTCGGCAGCCGGTTGCTCGTGCCGGTGTCGGATGCGATGCTGGCTCAGTTCGCAGACCAGTTCCGAGCGGTCGCGGCGACGGTCGCAGCGCCCACGCCCGGGAGTGCGAGTGTCGACGCGGACGCGGACGCGAACGCGGGCGCTGACGCTGACGCGGCGGTGGGGGGCGCCGCCCGGGGGGCGGCCTCCGGCCAGGAAAGGGTCGGCGCGCAGGCGGGGGAGGGTGCCACCGAAGCGGCACGTGCCATCTCCGACGCTGCCCCGCCCGCTGTACCGGCAGGTGCCCATGCACCGTCGTCAACCGCGAAGGCGGAGGCTGCGCAGGTGGGCGGCGCCACCCGCGCTGCGGCACCGCCGCCTGCCGCCTCGTTACCCAAGCCCACCGAGCTGAATGCCCTGTCCCTGATGTGGACGGTGCTCAAGGGCTGGTTGGCCGGGCTCTTCGGCCGGCGCTGACGACCGATCGGCAATCCTGCCCCGATCGCCGCCATGTTTTCCATATGGCCCAGGGTGGGCCGCAGACGACCCGACCGCAGGAGACTTCACCGATGAGCATCGTTCCGATCCGAGGCGCGGACCTTGACGCCGCCGAGGTCGCGTGGTTCGCCCCGCTGTGTTCCGACGACTACCGCTACCTCGGTGTCCCCGACGGCAGCCTGCGCAGCAGCTGGGAGAACACCAGCCGCATCGTGCGGCGTGCCGACGAACTGGGCTTTCGCAACATCCTGTGTCCCTCGTCCTACCAGGTGGGCCAGGACACGCTGACTTTCGCGGCGGCCGTGGCGCCGCTGACCGAGCGCATCAACCTGCTGGCGGCCATCCGCTGCGGCGAGCTGCACCCCATCATGCTGGCGCGCACGGTGGCCACGCTCGACCACATCCTGCGCGGGCGGCTGACGCTGAACGTGATCTCGTCGGATTTCCCGGGCGAGAAGGCCGACACCGAGTACCGCTACCGGCGTTCCTGGGAGGTGGTCGAGATCCTGAAGCAGGCGTGGACCCGCGACACCATCGACTACCAGGGTCAGGTCTACCAGTTCAGCGGCCTGACGACCGACCCGGCGCGTCCCTATCAGACCCATGGCGGGCCGCTGCTGTACTTCGGCGGCTACACCCCGCCCGCGCTGGACCTGTGCGGCGCCCACTGCGACACCTACCTGATGTGGCCCGAGGCCAAGCCGGCACTGGCCGACCGCATGCGCGCCGCGCATGCCGCGGCCGAGCGGCATGGCCGCGTGCTCGACTACGGCCTACGCATCCACATGATCGTGCGCGACACGCAGGCCGAGGCGCGCGAGTACGCGGCCGAACTGGTCTCGCGTCTGGACGACGACAAGGGCCGCGAGATCCGCAACCGCGCGCTCGACGCCACCAGCATGGGCGTGTCCATCCAGGCGGGCAACCGCGCGCTGGCCGATGACGAGGGCTACATCGAGCCGCACCTGTGGACCGGCATCGGCCGCGCGCGCAGTGGCTGTGGCGCGGCCATCGTCGGCGACGTCGACCAGGTGATCAGCGAGATCCACGACTACATGAAGATGGGCATCCGCGCCTTCATCTTCTCGGGCTACCCGCATCTGGACGAGTGCGAGATCTTCGGCACCAAGGTGCTGCCGCACCTGAAGACCTGTTCGCTCGCCCACACCTACGGCCGCGTGCCGGCACAGACCCCGGCGACGCCGCTGGGCAACGGCCCGCGCCGCTGAGTCAGCCTTCCCGACCGACGGCCACCGCCGGCCGCCTGCCCGACCCAGGGGGTCTGAGCCCCTGGCGAGAGGCAGCAGCGCAGCGGTGGTTGCCACTCAACTCCGCTCCCAGCACCCCGCCATGCCCCAGACCCCCGTCCCTCGCATCGAACTCGCCCCCGGCCTCGCCTTCAGCCGCATCGTCTGGGGCGCCTGGCGCCTGGCCGAAGCCGCCGACCACTCGCCGGCCGCCGTGGCCGCGCGCATCCAGGCCTGCCTCGACCAGGGCATCACGACCTTCGACCACGCCGACATCTACGGCGACTACTGCTGCGAGACGCTGTTCGGCGACGCGCTGCGCGCGCAGCCGGGGCTGAAGGCCGGGATGCAGATCGTCACCAAGACCGACATCATGCTGCTGTCCAAGGCCTGGCCCGGCACCCGGGTCAAGCACTACGACACCACGCCGGGGCACGTCAGCGCGAGCGTCGATCGTTCGCTGCAGCGCCTGGGCGTGGAGGCGATCGACCTGCTGCTGATCCACCGCCCAGACCCGTTGATGGACGTGCAGGCGCTGGGCGCCTGCCTCGACGGCTTGATCGATGCCGGCAAGATCCGCGCCGCTGGCGTGTCCAACTTCATGCCCTGGGACGTCGACCTGCTGCAGTCGGCGATGCGCCACCGCCTCGTCACCAACCAGCTCGAGATCCACCCGCTGCACCTGGCGCCCTTCACCAACGGCCAGCTCGCGCACGCGCAGCAGCACCGCATGCCGGTGATGGCGTGGTCGCCGCTGGCCGGTGGACGCCTGTTCAGTGACGCGCCCGACGCCGCCCGCGTGCGCGGGGTGCTGGCGCGCGCCGCCGCGACGGCTGGGGTCGATGTCAGCGCGGCGGCGCTGGCCTGGCTGATGCACCACCCGGCGCGCATCCTGCCCGTCGTCGGCACCAACGACCTCGGCCGGATCGGCACCCTCCACCAAGCCCTGACCGTGCCGATGGATCGGCAGACCTGGTTCGAGGTCTACGAGGCGGGGCTGGGGCGCGGGGTGCCCTGACCGGGCCTCGAGATCCTCAGAACGCCTGCACCTCCCGCACCGCGTCCTGCGCG
>Ga0172372_10003013_pt1 | contig 25139 bp, 14 predicted proteins | sample LakKiv5m_2_FD_114544 | JGI IMG/M metagenome (GOLD analysis project Ga0172372, IMG submission 114544) | Freshwater microbial communities from Kabuno Bay, South-Kivu, Congo - kab_092012_9.5m | ecosystem: Environmental > Aquatic > Freshwater > Lake | place: Democratic Republic of the Congo...
GCCTGCGCCCAGACGGGTACGGGTAAAACGGCCGCGTACCTGCTGCCCTCCATGCACGCCATTTTGCAGGCTGAAGGCGGCTTTTGCCACACCGTGGTCATTGCCCCGACGCGCGAGCTGGCGCAGCAGATTGATGAGCAAATTGAAGGCTTCGCCTATTTCGCGGGAATTGGCTCCATCGCCGTGTACGGCGGCGGGGATGCCGCCAGCTGGGAGATCCAGAAACGCGGGCTGACGCAGGGGGCCGACATTGTTGTGGCTACCCCGGGCCGCCTGATCGCCCACCTGAACATGGGGTATGTGGGCTTTGACCAGGTGCGTCACCTGATCCTGGACGAGGCAGACCGCATGCTGGACATGGGCTTCTACGATGATATCATGAAGATCATCCAGTACATGCCCAAAAAGCGGCAGAATCTGTTGTTCTCTGCCACCATGCCGCCCAAAATCCGGGAACTGGCGTCGCGCACCCTGCACGAACCCGTGCAGATCAACATCGCCATTTCCAAACCGGCAGAAGGCATCGTGCAGGGGGCATATTTGGTGTACGACAAAGACAAACTGAACCTGCTCCTGGACATTCTCAAAAACCAGGACGTGCCCTCCATCATCGTGTTCGCATCGACCAAAATTGCGGTCAAGAACCTGGAGAAGCAGCTCATCCGCAAAGGCATCAACGCCCGCGCCATGTCGTCTGATCTGGAGCAGGCCGAGCGCCAGAAGGTCATGAACGATTTCGCCAACCGCCGCATTCAGGTGCTGGTGGCCACGGATATCGTCAGCCGGGGCATCGACATTGACAACATCAGCATGATCGTGAACTACGACGTGCCGCAGGACGCCGAAGACTACGTGCACCGCATTGGCCGCACGGCCCGCGCGGACTCCACCGGGGTCGGACTCACCTTTATCAGCGACGTGGACCAGGGCCGTTTTGCCCGCATCGAGCAATTGATCGAAAAGCCCGTCGAGAAACTGCCCTTGCCCGCCGGCATTCCGGAGGGTCCGGAGTACAATCCCCGCCGCAGTGGCGGGAGTGGCGGCGGCCGAAACGGCGGTGGTGGCGGAGGCCGCAGCGGGGGTGGCCGCAGCGGAAGTGGCCGCAGCGGAGGCGGAGCCAGCGGTGGAAGGGGCCCCGGTTCCGGGGGCGGCGGTGGTGGCGGCCGCAGCGGTGGCGGGCGGAGCGGAAATGGCGGCAACCGGGGCGGCGGCCGCAGCGGCGGCGGGTTCAATCGCGGTGCATCCGGCGACGGCCGGTCGGGCGGCAACCGGGGCGGCAACGCCTGATCTCGTTCAGGGCGAAGGGGCTATTCCCCCGAAAACAAAAGAAAAGTTATCTTATGGAGACAAGGCGAACACCCTCAACCTCTTGGCGAATGCTGGCGCTTCTGGCCCTGGCTCCGCTCAGTCAGGCACCGTTCAGCCAGGCTGTCGGGCAAACGGCCAATTTGTACACCATTCCCAACCAGAGCGCGCATTTTATCCGGATGCCCAGCCGCGAATCCTCGACGGAGATTGATGCGGTGTTCCACAACCCGGCCGGGGTGGTGGAGCTGAGCGAGGGTTTCCACCTGAGCCTGAACAACCAGATGTTGCGGCAGGAGAGCCGGATTTCGTCCAATTACCAGTACCTGAACCAGGTGCCCACCGAGTACAAAGGGGTGGCGAGCAGCCTGGTTTTTCCCAGCATTTTAGGGGCCTACCGCAAAGGGTCGATGGCCTACTCGTTCGGGCTGATGATGGTCGGGGGAACGGGCGGTGCCGAGTACACCAACCTGCCCGAAGCCGATGCAGGCATCGCTGATGTGATTCCGCTGGTGCGGCAGTTGGCGCCGCTGAGCCAGGTCGATGCGCTCATCCAGGGCAGCACGGGCATCAACCCTAACTACAGCAACCTGACCGATTACCGCTTCGATTTTCAGTCGGCCGGGCTCGGGTTTTCACCGGGCATTCAGGTGGGGGCCAGCTACCAGGCCAGCAAACTGTTTGCGGTGGCTTTTGGCGTGCGTTTTGTGCAGCAGTTTGTGTTCGCCACCAGCACCCTGGAGAATACCGAGGTGTACAGCGAAGAGCACGGCGGCTGGTATTCGCCTTCGGATTACCTGAACTATGTGGGGCAGGATCCGAACCTGGCCGGCACGGTTTATCCGGTAGTGTTGGGTGCGGTCGCCCAGGGACTGGAGGAAGACCTGGCGCCGGTGGCGCTGGACATGGCGCAGTACGGCTTCGGGCTGACGCCGATTGTGGGCCTGGCCATCCGCCCGTCCACGCAGGTGAACGTGGGTTTGCGCTACGAGCACAACACTGCCGTGACCATGAAAACCAGCATCCGCGACGACAAGGATGCTGGCGGGCGTTTCACCGATGGCGAGGAAATTCGCGCAGATATTCCGGGCTTTGCCACCATTGGGGTGCACTACCTCATTGGACCGAAACTGCACACGCGCTTTGGTTTTCGCTACATGCTGGATAAAAACGCGGATTGGAACGGTCGCGACAGCCTCATTGAAGGCAATTACTACGAGGTGTCCATGGCGGGCCAATACGACCTGAGCGATCGCTGGCTGGTGAGCGGCGGGTACACCTACAACCGCCCGCGGGTATCCACCGCTTTTCAATCGGAAACCGATTTCCGGCTGCCCGGCCACACGGCGGCTATTGGCGGCGCCTACGATTTCAACGACAAATTGCGGGTCAACCTCGGTTTCATGTACACCTATTTCATTTCCGAGACCGGCAATTATCCGCACGCTTTCGGCGGCAACGAGAACAACAACCTCAACAACGAGTTGACGTTCAACAAAAATGCGCTGATCGTCGGCATGGGCCTGGACATGCGCCTCAATGGAGGCAGCAACTAGGCAGCGGTTAGCCCCAGCTCCTGCCTGGCAATCATGCAGGGGCGAGGATGCCCGAAAGGCGGCGGATAAGCGCTTCGCAGGCATCGCATAAGCATAAAAAGCCCCGGTATCGCAGGATACCGGGGCTTTTTCATTTCGGTGTTCAGCGGAACGGCCTGCCGGTCAGCGGCCGGTGACATCTAGGCTCAGCCGCTCCAGGTAATCACCCTGGCGGTAGAGCAACAGGTAGATGCCGCTTTCCAGTCCTTCCAGGTTGAGCTCCGTTTGGAACAGACCGGCCTGGTTGCCCAGGTCCTGCAGCATTTTCGTGCGGCCCAGCATGTCCACCACTTCGAGGGTGGCCGGGGCATCGCTGCGGTGCTCACCCTGCACGGTCACGCGGGTGGATGCGGGGTTCGGGAAGGCGCTCAGCGGCTGAACAGCCAGGTTGGGCTGCCCTTCGCGGGCGCTGATGGTCGTAAAGGTTCGGATGGACGAGAACTCGCTGAATTCGGTGCCGCCACAGAAGGTGCGCATGCGCCATTCGTAGGTTGTGCCGGGGTTCAGGATGTTTACGTTGCGGGTGGTGCTCGTGGTTTGCAGGCTTCTCCAGGTGGTGGTGCCTGCGGGGCGGCCCTGAATCTGGTAGCCCAAGGCATCGGCCACGCTGCTCCAGAAGAGCACCACAGAGGTGGTCAGGATGGCGCCCTGATTGATAGACGAGGGAAGGGCGCAGTTGCACACGGCCACATCAGCCGTGAGGCTCACGGGTACGCGCGCTGAGCTGCCACAAGCCCCGACATTTTCGACCCAATAGGTACCGGGTGTGGTGGTGGCGTAAGTGGCGCTGTTCTCTTTGACGCGCGTGCCGCCGGTTTCCGCCGTGTACCAGTCGTAGCGTCCGCCATCATCCTGCACGCTTAAGGGCGGGATCGGATCGCTGGGGCAGTAGGCCACGCTGACCGGGTTGACGGGCTTGGAAGGCCGGTCGCAGTTGACGTACACGGCATAGGAACGGGCCGGAATGTCGATGAACACCGAGCTGCTGCCGTTGACACGCGCAAACGCGGTGTTGGACGTGCCACCGATGGCCCACATCGTATCGCCCGGGCTGACGCCGATGCCGGTGTTGATGTTGTGGTTCATGCGCAGCGCGCTGCCGCTGTAGTTAATGGCAACCAGCACGCTCACCCCGGCAGGGTTATTCCCCAGTTGGTAAAAGAGGGTGGTGTTGGCACCGCCGGACGTGTAGCTGTTCACATAAGGCGTGCCGAAGCGGCTCAGGTAATCCGCCGTGGTGGAGCCGACAATGAAATTGTCGTGAATAGCCATCAATTCCTTAATGTCGTTCTCCAGGTTGACGGTGGGCGCGTTCGGACGCGCTACGCCGAAGTAATCCGGGTAATACACGCAGGGCACCCCGATGGAGTTGTTGGTCAGAATGTACGCGTAGGCCAGTTTTGGGTCGTTCTGAATGGGCTCGCCGGGAGCGCGGAAGTCGTGGTTGTTGGCAAAGGTGACGGCACCGAACGGGGATCCACCGGCTCCGTTGACCATGCCGCTGTTGAACACGTTGCGCACATCGTAGCCGAAGGCGTCCGAAGCGGATTTCAGCGCACCCCGGAGGGCAAAGTCAAATGCCCGGACATTAATGGCCGCTTGTGCTCCCGGGCTCATGCTCCCTTCCACAAAGTTGACCCAGGTATTCAGGACGCTGGGGTTGAAGTCAAAGAACTCACCCACCACAATGGGCGGGTTGTATCCCGAACTGTGCATGCTGTTCAGGATGCCTCCGAGGAAGTTGGCCGGGAAATGCTTCACGGCATCCAGGCGGAGACCGCGCACGCCTACCTCTTCCCAAAGCCATTTGGTAAACACGGTCAGCGTATCGCGGGTGCTGGCTACGGAATTGTCATAGTCGTAGAAGAACCAGGGGTAGTCGAGGTCACCGGCAAAGGAAGTTGGGGCGCCGTTGGGTTTGAAGTTGCGCCAGTCCATGTCGCCGCGCCCGGAGGCGTTGGATTTGTGGTTGGTAGCCGTCTGGATTTTGATTTCGCTTTGAATGTCCATGCTGCGCACGGCACTCCAAAGCCCGTAAATGCGGTGATCGGAGTATCCGCCGGTGTTGCGGAGCTCGATGTACAGGGTATCGCCAGCGGCAAAGTAGTCATTGACGTCCAGGGCCAGGTGGAATTCGTCTGCCGTGCAACCGGAAGCGTCCACCGAGGCAATCATGCCGCGCCCGACGAAAATGTCGTTGAAGGGCTGGCCGCAATCGCCGCCGCCGTTGGGTTCGGCTTCAACCAGGTCACCACCGGGGGCAAAGCCTTTGCGCTTGGTGAACATGTACACTTTGTAGCCCGAGCCATGAAAGTAGGGATGTTGCGAGGCCGAGCTGATTTTGAAGTAGTAGTCGCCCGCGGTGTTGCCCGTGGTGCCGCCGAGGGGCAGCACGCAGCGCCAGCGGTCGCTGGGGTAGGGTGTGTTGTTGTTCTGGGCCTGGGTGAACGAAAAATTCTCGATCCAGCCTTCCACACCGGGGTTATTCTCCCATTTTCCGCCATCGCGGTGGTTGTAGATCACGTCTGCAACCGGGTTAATGCCCATGGATTCCATGTCGCTGATCAGGGCATCCAGTTCAGCCCGGGTACCAAATCCGGTGGCCCCGAAGCCAAATTCACCCAGATCGTAAAGGTCTTTAACATCATAGCCGACGCTGAAACCTCCTCCGGAGCCTTTGCTCAGGGGCGGAAGCCAGATGTCGGTGAAGCCTGCTTCGCTGAGGCCAGCCATTTGGTTGCGCACGGTAACAGCGAAATTGGTGGGCGAGCTGACAGATTTGGGAAATTCCCAATACCAGCCCTGCATCAGGAACTGCTGGGCCTGCACCGAAACGGTTGTAGCCAGAGCAGCGCCCAGAAAGAGGGATCGCATCATGATATTCGAGTGGGTTCGGTTTGTAGGTTCAGATTTGGTTTCCACGTTAGGCCTTCTAAGATAGGGCAGGCAGGCACAAAGTGTATGTTTAACACTTACAAAATCGCAGGGGCCTGGAAAAAAACCGAAATCTTTTTTCTGAACTTTCAGTACTTTCTGAAAGTTTGTGTTTATCTTTGCTCCGTCAGCAATCAAAATAACCATCCACAGACACAAGCAGGTTTCGGTCTGCGTGCGTCACAACAGAGCAATCATGAAAAAGTACAGCGTAGAAGACTTGGTGAAAACCGTGGTTTACACGGGTGTTGGCTTCGCCGCAACCGCCACCGAGAAAGTGCAGAAGACCATCGATGAATTGGTCGAAAAAGGCAAAATGCCCGCCGACGAAGGCCGCAAAGTGGTCGATGATTTCGTCAAAAACAACGAAGATCGCCGCGAAGAGTGGGAAGAACGCTTCAAGACCACGGTGAAATCGATCGTGGACCGCTTCGACTTCCCCAGCAAGAAAGACTACGAAGCCCTGACCAAGCGTGTCGAAAAGCTGGAGAAAGCCGCCCGCGCCGCTAAATCCGCTGAATCCACCCGCCCGGTGGTCAAGAAGGCCGCTCCGGTTAAGCAGGCTACCAAAGTAGAAGGCACCCGCAGTGCCGGCACCACCGCCGAATAAGGAGAGCCTCCTTCTTCGGACGGACATCCCAAAGCAGTTGCAGACCGGGCCCTAGGCCCGGTCTGTTCGTTTCAGGCGGGCTGAGCAGCATCGCTGAACTAACTTAGCGCAGCTTTTGCCGTATGCGTCGGCAGATACCTTGGGCAGATGCCTTTTCCAAACACCCTTGAGGATGAAGCGCCAAGGGTAAGCGGCTGAGAACCAACAAGCCAACAAGCCAACCAGACCAAAGCGAGTCCCGCAGCGTGCTGTTCAACCAGACCATCAAAAACCTCAACCGGCTGCGCCAGATCATTCAGGTGCTGGTCAAGTACGGATTTGAGGACGTGGTTACCTCCACCACGCTGCGCAACCTCGTGCCGGCCAGCCGGCAGCTCAGCTGGTCGCGGCAGAACCGGCCTGTTTTCGCCTATTCCCGCTACGAGCGCATCCGCATGGCGCTTGAAGAACTCGGTCCCACCTACATCAAGTTCGCCCAGGTGCTGTCCAATCGCCCGGACGTACTGCCCGAAGCCCTCATCAGCGAATTCGTCAAGCTGCAGAGCGACGTGCCGCCCATTCCCTTCGCCACGGTTAAAGACACCCTGGAGCGCGAACTGGGCCAGAACGTCGAAAACCTCTTTCAGTACCTGCTCGAAAAGCCTCTGGGCTCGGCCTCCATCGGGCAGGTACACCGCGGCCGTCTCATGTCGGGCGAAGAGGTGGTCGTCAAGGTGCAGCGGCCCCGGGTGCGCCCAACCGTAGAGACGGACATAGCCATTCTGAAAGAAGTGGCCATGCGTGCCGAGACCTACCTGGAGCGCAACGGCATCAGCTCGGTCATGGACATTCTGGAAACGCTCGAGAAGACCATGCAGCGCGAGCTGGACTACCGCAACGAAGTGCGCAACATTCGCCAGTTTCGCGAGCTGTACAAGGACCGTAAGGATTTTTATGTTCCGAAGGCCTATCCGGAATTCAGCACCGAGAAAGTGCTGGTGCAGGAATATGCCGACGGCTGCAAAATCACCGACCAGGCTCAAATGGCGCGCTGGGGGCTGAAACCGGCCGACATCGCCAGCCGGGGCATGCACATTTACCTCAGCCAGATCTTCGAGTCGGGCCTGTTCCACGCCGACCCGCATCCCGGCAACATCATCCTGCGCGAAAACGGGGTCATCTGCCTCATCGACTTCGGCATGGTCGGGCGCATGAACGACGCGGATCGCTTTGCGTTTGCCGGCATCTTCATCGGCATGGCCCAGCAGAACCCGCGGAAAATGGCCGCGAACCTCATCCGGCTCACCACGGAGCACGAAGTCAAGGATCGCCAGCGGCTGGAGCAGGACCTGAGCCGCCTGATCGAAGACTTTTCCGGCCTGGAAATCGAAGAGGGCAACATCGCCGCGCTGGGCATCCGGTTGCAGAAAATCATCTACGACTACCGGATGAAGATGCCGGGCTCCGTTTTCCTGATCCTGCGCGCGCTGGCCATCCTGGAGGGCATCGGCAAGCAACTCCACCCGCACCTGAACGCGTACGCCGAGGTAGCCCCGTACGGCCGCAAACTGGTGCAGGAGCAGTATTCGCCCACCAACTTGCTGCACGAATTCAGCTGGCGATTGTCCAACGTGGATGAACTGCTGAGTGCCTTGCCGCTGGAAGTGCTGGACATTCTGCGCCAGGTGCGCCGCGGAGAGCTCAAGCTCGAAACCCATTCCGCCGACCGCGACCAGAACCTGCGCCGCCTGGATGCCATGACCAGCCGCCTGGTGCTGGCCCTGCTTATCGGCTTTCTGCTGCTGGCCTCGGCTATCGGGCTGAACAGTCCGGCAGCTACGCAGCCAAGTGCGCTCTGGGGCATCCCGCTCTTCAGCTTTGTAGCCTGGGTGCTGGCGGCCGGGTTAGGCCTGGTGCTCCTGTTCCGCAGTTGGCGGTCGGGGCGCTGAGCCGTTGTACCTTTGCCGCCTATGGAGGCCGGAAAGCTGTTGTACCACGAAATTTCGTATGCGGGCGACCACGCCGACTGGCTCGTCTTCATGCACGGTGCCGGGGGAAGTATGCACACCTTCAAGCGGCAGTTTCCCTACTTTGAGGGCCACTTCAATCTGCTAAAGCTGGATTTGCGCGACCACGGCGCCTCCAAGAACCTCGAGCTGGTCAGCGATTTTGATATGTACGTCATCGCCCGCGATGTCATTTATCTGCTGGACCACCTGCGCATTGAACAGGCGCATTTCCTCGGGGTGTCCATGGGGTCCATCTTCATCCGGCTTGTGGACGAACTCAAACCGCAAGTGGTTAAATCGGTGGTTGTCGGGGGAGGGGTGTTCAAGCTCAGCGCCAAAGTGCAGTTTTTCATACAGGCCGGCGTACTGTTAGCGCGGGTGTTGCCTTTTCGGGTGTTGTACGGGCTGCTGGCCACGATCATCATGCCCAACCGCAACCACGCCAAGTCGCGCGAGATTTTCATCCGCGAAGCCGAGAAGATCTCGCAGCAGGAGTTTGACCGATGGATCCGGCTCGCCCCGGAACTGCGGGGGCAATTGCGCAGGCATTTCGAATCGCCCATTTCCGGGCCCACGCTGGTGGTGATGGGGCAGGAGGATCACGTGTTTTTAACGCCCGCGCGCGAGTACGCCCAGCGCTGGCCCGACGTGGAGCTCCAGGTTATTGACCGATGCGGCCACGTGTGCAACATTGAGCAGCCCGATCAATTCAATGAACGGGTAATGGACTGGTTTCAGCGGCGTTTTTCGGGGCCGCTTCCTCGTTGAGTTGATCCTGCAGCCGCTCTTTGCGGAACAGGATTCGAACCAACCAGGGAATGAGCAGCAGATCGGAGAACAGCGCGGTAAACAAGGTCAGCGCAATCATGAGCCCGACGTAGTTGGTGCCCGGGGTGGCCGAGAAAAGCAGGATGCTGAACCCGAAGAACAGGATCACCGAAGTGAGCACCAAGGCGCGCCCTGTTTCCTGAAACATGCGTTTCAAGGCCTGTTCAATCGGGGTGCCGCGCGATTTTTCCAATTTGTACTTGCTGAGCATGTGAATGGTGTCGTCCACGGCAATGCCGAACGAAATGGAAAAGATGATAGCCGTGGAGGCATCCAGCGCGATGTGGAAAAAGCCCAGCACAGCTGCCCCAATCAGCAAGGGCAGCACGTTGGGAACCAGACTAACCAAAATTATCTTCCAGTCGCCAAACAAAAGCCCCATGACTCCGCCAATGACCAAAAAGGCGATGCCGAGTCCGCTGACCAGGCTTTCCCGCAAGTATTGGTTGTTTTTATCAAAAAGGATGCCCGTACCGGTTTGTTGAAAGCGGACCAGACTGCTGTCGGTCTGGGTGCGGGCAAAAGCGTCGATGCTTTCGCTGATTTGGCGAATGGAGTCAGTTCCGATGTCAAGGATGGTGGTAGAAATACGGGCGAAGCGGCCATCTTCGCTGACCAGGGCGCGGCTGCTGTTTTCGGGCATGCGCGCCAAAAGCCGCTGCTGCTTTTTCAGGGTTCGTTCATCCTCCGCCAGCTGGTAGGCCGATGCGCGGTCGCCGTTGGAAGCCCGGTTGATGCTTTTGTACAGGGTGAGGATGCTCGTGGGGCTTCCGAGTTCCGGATAGGTGGCCAGGTGTTGCTCAAACCGATCCATTTCCTGCAGCACGGCCAGTTCTTCGAGCGAGTGGCCTGGTGCTGCAATCACCGCAATTTCCAGCGGGCGAAAGCCGGCGAGCTGTTGTTCAAAGAATTGGAAATCTTCGGTGATTTTGTAGCCACGCGGCAAGCCGGAATAGATGGTCACATCGGTGCTGATGCGGCTGATCCCGATAGCACAGAGGATGGTCAGGACGGCCAGGCCCGGACCAATGCGACGGTGGTTGCGGGCAATCCAATGGTAAAGGACACCCAGGTAGTCTTCAAGCGTTCTTTTGGAATTGTTTACGTATAAAATCTTATCCTTCGGCGCGAGGCTGAGCGCCGCCGTGGTAAAGAGAATAACGGTCAGGTAGGCCACCATCACGCCAATAGCCGCTGCCCAGCCAAAACTGCGGACCGGTGGCACCTTGGACGTTATTAGCGTAATAAAACCTATGGCGGTGGTCAGCGACGTTAAAAAGGTAGCCAGGCCGATTTCACGCCGGGTGATGCGCATGGCCTCTGTCGCGCTTCGCCCGTTTCTAAGCTCCTGCACGAATTTGGCGTTGATGTGCACCACGTCTGAAACCCCGACAATGATCATGAGCACCGGGTAGAGCATGGCCATAAAGTCCAGTGGGCGCCCGATCAGGCCCAGAACACCCAAAAAGAGGATCATGCTCAGGAGAACCGAAAACAATCCGATGACCACGCTCCAGAGCTTGCGAAAGGCGAGCAAAAACACGACAAAGACCAAAAACGCCGAAACAAAGGTGGAGAAAATGAATTCGCGCTTTTGCTGTTCCACCAGGACCGATTGAAAATTGGCCCGTCCGAGCAAATGATAGGTTTCGAAGCCGGAAGTTTTCAGCATCGGGTTCAGCGCAGCCATGAGTTCATCGCTCTGTTCCAGATCAATCCGGTCCACCGTTTTCATGGCGATGACGGCTGCCCCGAAATCGCGCGAGAACAACTGGCCGGCTACGCGTTCATCGCTGCTCAGGCGGGCGCTGTCGGCGGCCCAGCGGTCCGGTTCAGCCAGGTGGATGGCCGGGTAGTCAATCGGTCCAAAAGGGGAGAGGAGCGCATAGCGGTAATTGGTGGGCGAACTGACCAGTTCCACATACGGCAGTTTCTGGCAGCCTTCCGTGAGGGCGTTCAGCCGGTTCAGGTAGGTCGGATCAAAAAATCTTCCCTTTGCGGGCAGAGCGATCAGCAGGAAGTTGTCATCGCCCTCGAATTTTTCCCGGAATTCCAGGTAGAATTCCAGGTCAGGATCGCCCGACGGAAAGAATTGTTCAAAGTCAAACGAAAAGGTCAGTTGGGACGCCGACCAGGCCGCCAGACCCCCGAGCACCAGGAATGCGCCAAGTATGGCCCTCGGATAGCGAAAAATGTTCATGGAGAGGAAAAAAAGTTTGGGGGAAAGGCCATGGTTCGATGTGCCTGGGGGCCGGGCAACATTTGGGGATAAAGCGCCGTCACAAGTTGTTTTACCTTGGTCCTCAAGCAGTTGCCCGTAAGAAACGGTTTAATTGCCTTTCTGTTCAGCCTGGAAGGTGTCACAGTCGCATTAGAAACGAAAAAATGGCAAAGCTTTGGCGAAAAAACACTTTGCCAAGCCACTTCTTCTTCTTACTTTAGAACAACCAATGAGGGCCATTTCCGGCCATTTACTCCAAGAAGCCAAGAAACCTGTTGATCATGAACCTCCTCAAAGCCATCCGTTTCACTGCATTTTCCCTTTTGCTGACTGCCGGCAGCACGCTTGTTGCCCAGCAAGCAACCGAGTCCACGTACTCACAAAAGGCCGAATTCTCCACGGATATGTTGCTGGTTCTGCCAGAGACAGACCACCTGCCTTACGCCTACGAAATCGACATCACAGGCATCAACTTCAAGAACGCAGAAACCGCCCAGAAATACTTCCGCGGCGTTTCCAATAACCTGGTGCACTTCGAAGCAAACGAAGAGGGGACAAAAGTTACCATGCGCCTGCAGTACCAGAATCTGGGTCAAAAAGAATGGACCCGCACAGACTGGAATGCGTACCTGGCTTCGTTGCAAGCCCGGTACCAGGATTACCTGACGCGCATGAATGATTAGCATTCATGCCCCCTATGCAGAAAACTCATGTTTACGCACTCCTGTTTACTGTTTTTTCCCTCCAACTGTCCCTCAACGGACAGATTGTCGGCGATGCCGTCTTTCTCCAAGGTGATCACCTGGAAATTGGCATAGCCGCCTGCGGTGCTTATGGCACCTCAAACGCCCCGCCAGCCGTTGGAGCGGCCGGTACGGCCTACCACCCGACGGAAACCGGTCTCGGCTTTGTAGCAGATGCCAGTGTGGACGGCTGGGGTGTTGGTACGCCCCCTTATTGCGGTGATTATTTCTTGCCCGGTTCACCGGTGGAGGGCTTCACGATGACCATCGCCGGCCAGCGCTACAACAACAGCAGTGGTTTTGGCATTTGTGGCGTAACGGATATTCCCGGTGCCATAGTGGCCTACACGGATGGCGACACCTTGTCAGCCACCTGGGAAGGGGTTCATCCGGACGGCTTTCGCTTGTCGATCCGCACCTATTTCCCCCGGGAAAAGCGCTATTTCATTGGCGAGGTAACCCTGGAAAACCTGGGTACGGCAACCCTCGAAGATATCTACTTCAGCCGCCAGGTGGATCCCGACAACGACCAGGCCTGGGGCGGCGGCTTTCCCACCAACAACAAGATTGTATCGCAGCCCGGTCCGGGCAGTTCCGATGCGCTGGCAACGGCCGACGGCACCCTGGGTTGCTTTTTAGGGCTCGGCGCCCGCCATTTCGCCTCGCGCGCCAGCCGCGGCGGTTTTTTTGTGCAGGACGCGCTGGATCCGTATTGCGGAAATTCCCCCTACGAGCTGGACGGAGAGGCCACCACCGACGACGCCATTGGGGTAAACTTCTACTTCGCGCGCCTGGAAGGGGGCAACAGCCTCACCTTCAGCTACGCCTACATTCTGGATACGGAGGAATTGGAAGAGGCACTGATGGCCACGACTGCACCGGTCCTGGTGGCTGATGGCCTTCCCGTACAGGCCGAAGACGGCGTCAGCATGCCGGAAATCCGGGTTTGCGTTGGCGATTCCGTGTTTCTGGAGGTCCAGGGCGGTGACAATTACTTCTGGGACTGGACGCATTACGGCGATTTCCGGCCGGTCAGTGCTATCGCAGGCTGGCTGAAGCCGACGGTGGCCGGGACTTACAGCGTCATGAGCACCGTTCCTTGCGGCGAAAACATTGAATTCAGCTTTGAAGTTCTTTTAGGCGAATCGGCTACGCTGCTCGCCGCCATTCCGGACGTCAGCATCTGCCCCGGTACCACCGTGGCCTTGTCAGGCGGCGTTGATCTGAGCGGCCTCACGTTGACCTGGGCGCCCGCCGCGCTGGTCAGCGACCCCAATTCCCCCGGGGCTACCGTGACTCTGGAGACCCCGGAAACGGCCTATTTCTGGACGATTGACGCGGTGGATGCCCAGGGTTGTGCCAGCCGCGATACGGTTCATATCCGCGTGCATCCCGCGCCGGTTATCAGCGCCGGACCGGACAAAGCCGGGGTGGTGGGCACGTCCGTTTCGCTCAGTGGCAGCGGAGCGGCGGTTTACCAGTGGAGCCCGGAGAGTTTCTTAAGTGGAGCCGGGTCGGCCCAACCGCAAGCAGTGGTCATTGATACCATGGTCTTTACCCTGGTGGGCACGGATGCCAACGGTTGTGTGGATACGGACGAAATGACCCTGTTTGCGTTGCCGGATCAGCGTTTTGTGGTCCCCAATGCCTTTACGCCGGACGGTGACGGTCTTCACGATTGTTTCCACACCGGGCAGCCGATAGGAATGGAATTCAGCGAACTTCGTATCTTCAATCGCTGGGGAGAGGTGGTCTTTGTAGGGTTTGATTCTGACGCCTGTTGGGATGGAACTTTCCGGGGTAAACCTCAACCGATGGGCAGTTATATCGTGGTGTTGCAATATTCGGATGTTGATGGAAATCCGGTGAAAAGAACCTCCTCCTTAACCCTGATCCGCTAACCGATGCCCGAGATTCGGTTGCAGACGGGGGTGAAAAAGATTTCAGGACCATGAAAGTAGAAATACGGACAACTAGTATCAAGCTGTTTGGTCAGATAGCACTCATGTTCTGGGTTTGCTCCAGCCATGTTTCTTTTGGCCAGGTCTTCGGCACCAATGCCTTGATGCAAGGGTCATTTGTGGAAGTAGGTGTCAATCGCTGTGGAGCCTTTGGATCTTCGACTGTTCCGACCGTCACCGGTCCGATAGGTCCATATCATCCCAATCCAGGCTTGCCGGGCCTGGGCTTTGTTGCCGACTCCGATGCAGATGGGTGGACGACGGGTTCTCCAGCCTATTGCGGAGATTATTTTGTGCCCGGATCGCCGGTAGAAGGTTGGGCCGTGCAGGTAGGTTCTTCAGCGACAACCTTAAGGATTAACTCCGATCAGACGTGTTCTCCCTTTCAAATGCCAGGAGCCCTGACTACCTATGCGGATGGTGGGGTCACCAGGACCGCAGTTTGGGAAGGAACCTACAATTTTCCGGCAAGTGGGGCTACCCACAGCCTTGCTATCACTCAGACTACGATTGTACCTGTTGATAAATTTTACTTTGTCAATCGTGTTGTTTTATGCAACACGCACCCGGACACTGTTTTTGATGTTTTCTATGGTCGAAATGTTGACCCCGATAACGATCAGCCTTGGGTTCCTACCTTGCCAACAGCATATTTTACATTGAATGAAATAATCTCTCAACCGCCTGCGGATCCGGAAGCTCTTGTAACGGCTATCGGGGTTAACCTCGGGTGCTTCCTTGGACTGGGTGCGCGGGATTCTACGGCAAGGGTCAGCTACGGCAATTTTGGGACGGCTTCACCTCGCGATGTTTGGTTTGGTACAGCAGGATACAGTTCATCTGGATCGGCCAGCGGAGATGAAGCAGTATCATTAGCGTTTCGAATCCCTTTCATTGCTCCCGGTGAATGCCATTGCCTAGCCTATGCCTACATTTTAGATCCGTCGGATCTTGCTGAAGCGTTAGATGCAACGGCCTCTACCATTGTTTTCGCGGATACAACAGATATCACTGTTTCAGGCGAAACGCGCTATTGTGAAGGGGATTCCGTGAATCTTTTATTGATTGGTGCAGAAGAATACGACTGGGTTTGGACGCCATCTTTTGGATTGAACATCGATACTGGTACTTCGGTTTGGGCTTCGCCTGAAGATACTACCTTGTACACAGCAGTGGGGACGAACGGTTCTTGCGGAGATTTGATCCGCACAGTATTGGTCATTCCGGAACCAGCAGGTGTTGCAGATGCCGGGATGGATAAAACCATATGTGTTGGGGATACCACCCTGTTAGAAGGCGTCGCCGGCGCTGGTCCCTCCACGTGGGTACCCGCAGTGAACATCAGTGATCCAGGGATTGCCGATCCGCTGGTCTGGCCTTCCGTAACGACAGAGTACATTATCCGAACAGAGACGGCCTTTGGCTGTCCAGGGGTAGACACCGTCCAGGTGATTGTGAATCCCCTTCCCCCGGTTTCAGCGGGTGTGGACACAGCGGTGTGCCTTGGCGATACCCTCTTGTTGGATGGCTCAGGAGCATTCACGTATTTCTGGAATCCGGTCAATTTTCTGGATGACGCGACATTGGCGAATCCAACGAGTATTCCGGATACAAGTATCACTTACATTCTTACGGGCACGGATGGCAATGGCTGTGTTAATTTCGATACGGTCAACATTGTAGTCAATCCCTTGCCAGACGTCGATGCCGGTCCGGATGTCCTGATAGATTTGGTGAAGGACGAGGTCGCGTTGCTCAACGGTTTGTCCACAACAGCGGTGTCCTGGCTCTGGACACCACCCACGGGCCTGACCTATCCGCTGATACCCAACCCGACCGGTCAACCGGAGGAGACCACCACCTACATCCTGTCGGTAACCGACCTCAATGGTTGCGTGAACACGGATACCATGGTCCTGGAGGTGAAGAATGAATACACCATCATTATTCCGGATGGGTTTACCCCCAACGGCGATGGGTTGAACGATGTCTTCCACGTGGTCATCATTGGGTTGATTGAAGTTCAGGACATCTCCATTTACAACCGATGGGGCGAGCTCGTCTTCCAAACTTCGGAGCGAAACGGCGGCTGGGACGGCACCTATCGGGGAATTCCGCAAGAAATTGCTACCTATGTGGTGGTGGTAAGGATTCTCGATCCCAAGGGTACACCGGTAAAAGCCACTGGCACCACGACAATCATTCGATAATCCCTTTCACCCACACTTCTTCCACCTTTCCGGTCCTCCGGTTAAGCTGACAGCTAAGCTATGCCATCAACATCTACGCCTAAGAACCTGAATAAATTAATTTTAGCGCTTCTGGCGCTGGCGTCGTCCTCGCCGGTGTTTGCCCAGTTAGTGGGCGTTAACGCTTTCCTCCAGGGGCAATATGTGGAGGTCGGGGTTAACCGTTGCGGTGCCTACGGGAGCGGGTCTATTCCCTCGGATCCCGGTCCGATTGGTCCCTACCACCCAAGTCCGGGACTCCCCGGACTGGGATTTGTTGCGGATCGCGATGAAGATGGTTGGACTTCCGGGTCGCCTCCATTTTGCGGAGATTACTTCGTACCGGGATCTCCGGTGGAAGGCTGGGGTGTCACTATTGGCAGTGGAACGGCAGATCCGCTGCTCAATACCGACCAACCCTGTGGAAGTTTCGAGGTTCCCGGCTCCATCACGAGCTACACCGAAGGAACGGCCGTGCGCTCAGCCATCTGGGAAGGGGTAGCCACCTTTGCGGGCGGTGCCACGGTGGAGATTACCCAGAACACGGTTCAGCCCGTGGGTAAACTGTACTTCGTTACCCAGCTGACGTTCTGCAACACAGGTACTTCTACCATCACGGATTTCTATTACTGCCGAAATGTTGACCCGGACAACGACCAACCCTGGTCCGGTGATTTCACCACCTTTAATGAGGTAGTGTTCCAGCCTCCCACCGATCCGGACGCGCTGGTTACCGCAGAAGGGTTGACCTTCGGTTGCTTCCTCGGCATCGGTGCCCGCGATCCGATGGCCCGGGTTTCCTTTGGCAACTTCGCTACCGGAGACCCTTATGATGTGTGGAACGGCGTTGGCGGGTACAGCAGCTCCGGCACCAATACTGCGGATGAAGCCATTTCCATTGCTTACAAGATCGAAACGTTGCTTCCCGGTGAGTGCCGCTGTTTTGCTTTCGCCTACATTCTGGATCCTTCCGATCTGACCGAGGCTCTGGATGCTACGGCTACTGTGGGTCTGTTGGCTGACGGTGTGGATATCTCTTCTACAGGCACCACCATCGTCTGTAATTCCGATAGCGTACGCCTGGAACTGCTCGGTGATTTGAGCTACGACTGGCTTTGGACGCCTTCTACCGGATTAAGTGCCGACACGGGTCGTATCGTATTCGCATTCCCGGATACCACCACTACTTACACGGTCTCAGGCACGGGTTCGTTTTGTGGCGATGTGGAGCGTACCGTTACCATTTTTGTGGACAATGATGCTTTTGCCGATGCTGGTGAAGATAAATTCATCTGCCCGGGTGAACCGGTTACCCTGGATGGAACAGGAGGGGTTACCTATCTATGGGAACCTGCCCTGGGTTTGAGTGCGGCCAACGTTGCCACGCCTGTGGCCAGTCCTTCGCTAACCCGAACTTACTTGCTGACCACGCTCACGGCCAACGGCTGCGAAGCGTCGGATGAGGTTACGGTTAATGTGTACGACTTACCGGTCATCTTTGCCGGCGATGACGTGACCATCTGCGAAGAAGATGCGACAGATTTAACGGCAACAGGAGCGCTGAGCTACGTCTGGACTCCCGCTGCGGGCTTGTCTTCTACTACCGGGGCTACGGTAACGGCCAGCCCGGGCTCAACCACCAACTACATTGTGGTGGGTACGGATGAAAACGGTTGTTCCAGCAGTGCTGAAGTAGAAGTGTTTGTCGATCCTCTGCCCTTGGTTGACGCCACGACATCGGCAGCCACCATCGACATTGTCGTCGATGAACGCGCAACCTTAACGGCCTTCCCCTCGGGTGGCTTAAGTTACTCCTGGTCGCCGCTGGAGGGTATTCTGACGGATCCCAACAGCCCCGTGGTGGAGGTTCAGCCAGGCGATACGACGACCTACTACGTCACTGTGACGGATGCCAACGGTTGTACCAACCTTGATTCGGTAACCGTGAATGTTATTGGTGATTACGAAGTTTATCTGCCCACCGCATTCTCTCCAAACGGTGATGGGATTAACGACACGTATGCGCCGTTGATCATCGGCATCAGCGCCCTTCGACAGTTGATTGATTACTCCATTTACAACCGCTGGGGTGAATTGGTCTTTTTCTCCAAAGACCGTTTCAACGGTTGGGATGGCCGAATTGGAGGAACCGATCAGGAGATAGGCACCTACATCGTTGTTGTGCGCTCGCAGGTTTTTGGCGAAAGTGTCATTCACCGCGAGGCGTTCCAACTGGTCCGGTAATCGATTCTGTCCTTAATCTTACAAGACCTGCCGGAAGTTTCCGGCAGGTCTTGTTTTTTGTAGCAGCGCGGAGAAGGTGCTGCGCGTACGAGTTTGCTCCTTCGTCTAGCATAAGGGAGGTTGCCGTTAAATTGACCAAAGCGCCTCAGGAAGGATGCTATGCCCTCCGGCTTTGTGGAGCGAGGTAAATTTGCGCTATGCGATTTTTAGAGTGGAAGCGTTCGGAGCTGTTTATGTTCCTGCTGGATCTGGTCATGCTGGTCCTGATCCTGGTCAATTTGTTCTGGTTATTGTTCGATGGCTTGTACTCCAGCCATTATGTCCAGGACCTGTTTGAGCAGTACTGGCCGGCGTTCAACGTGTTCTACTTGCCGGTGCACCGGAATTTCACATTCTATGATTCCTGGTTTGTCGCCATCTTTTTAACGGAGCTGCTTATCCGCTGGCTGGTTGCCGCAATCCGAAAGACCTACCACAAGTGGTGGTTCTACCCCTTTGTGCACTGGTACGATACCCTGGGATGCATTCCTGTGGGTTCGTTCCGCTTTCTTCGCGTGTTGCGTTTTGTTTCCATTCTGTACCGGCTTCAGCGAAACCGATTGATTGACCTTACTAAAACGTATGTGTTCCGGCAGGGTCGGAAGTATTACGGCGTATTGGTTGAAGAGGTGTCTGACAGGGTGGTACTCAATGTGTTGGGAGGAGTCCGCGATGAGGTGAAGAAAGGAAGTCCGTTGACGGATAGGATTTTTAAAGAGGTCGTTCAACCGCGGAAGGCGGAGTTAGTGGATTGGCTGAGCGATCGTATTCAGGCCGTGTTGAGCGACCATTACGACACTTACCGTCCCGACCTGCGGGCCTATGTGGAGGATAAAATCGAAAGAGCCGTTTCCGAAAACCGCGAAATAGCCACGCTGGAGGCCATTCCCCTGTTGGGAGGAACGATCCGGAGCACACTGGAGCGCGCCATTGCCGACATCGTCTTCCGCGTCGTTGACGGTATGGTCAGCGATTTGGCTTCGACCCATAACAAAGTGCTGATCGACGAGTTATCTGGCGTGCTCTTTGATGCAATTTTGTTTGAAGAAGAGAATGAAGCGCTGGAACAGACCGTGCGGGGCATTGTCCTGGAGTCCATTGATTTGATTTCTGCCGAAGTGGGGGTGCAACAATGGAAGGTCAGGGAAGAACGCGAAGCCGCTATTCGGGAACGAGCAAAGCGAATAGCGGCAATCCGCGAACAGAATTCCCGGCGACGGCTTAGTTTGCGCAAGTAGGTACAGGAGGAATCAGCGATCTTTAACGATTATGAAATTCCAGGAGGCGATTAATTTCCCTATTTGGGTATTCCGGATCATCCTTGGGATGGTCCTGTTAAACCCTTCGATGGGAAAGGCACAGAGCAACCTGACCTGGGAGGAGCTGGCGCAAGTGACGTTTGTAGATGCTTACCAGAGCCAGACAGGCACCGTCTTTCCGAAGGCAGAGTTTTCCAAGAAGATTCGTCAACGCGAAGGACAGCAAGTCTTTATCATCGGGTACCTGCTTCCATTGGATGTCAAGGGGAAAGCCTATGCACTTTCCGCCTCTCCGTTTGCGGCTTGTTTTTTTTGCGGGAAGAGCGGCCCGGAGACCGTCATGGAGTTGGTTTTCAAAAAGACGGAGTCTTGGTTTGCGATGGATCGCCTCGTTATGGTTCGCGGCATCTTAGACCTGAATGCAACAGACCCGAATCATTTGTATTATATTTTAAATCAAGCGGAAGTAATCGAGCGGCTTGATAAATAGCAGTAGCATTCCGAAGGAGGAGTGGCCGTTGATCTTGCCATACATAAGCAAAGCCTGGTTGTTTAAACCAGGCTTGCCTAAATGTTGAGGTAATAGAAAACGGCCAGGGTTCTTACGCCGGCAATGCGTAAGCGTAACCCTTACCTTCTACATTGACCTTCTTGAGCATTTTGCGGACATTGGCCAGTTTATGGATTACCCGGGCCACTTTGATGTACACATCTTCAGCGCTCATTTTGCTTTGTTTGGCCAAGGGATGGCGTTTGAAAGCTTCATCCAGGTCGGCTTTTCGCAACGGCGCGCCTGCTTTTTCAAGGGAGCGAATCATGATTTGGTCCCACTCCGATAGTTTGTGGCTCTTTCTTTTTGGCGACGCACCAGATGATTTCGGATGGTCTGAAGATTTACTTCTGCGCACCGTACGGGTGCCTGCGGTATTAATGCTGTGTGGAATGCTGCCGCTATTCTTAGCAGGTCTTCCTTTTCTCTTCGCTGTTGAAGATTCCGTTACAGGAACCGCTTGATCAACGCCCGGTTTTAAGGAGTTCTGGTCTGCAGTTTTAGTCCCTCTGCGACCCGCTCCGGTTGCTTTAGCGTTGGAAGTTTTTGCAGCGCGGGTCTTTGCAGCGCGGGTCTCTGAACTGCTGGCTTTGGCAATACTGGTTTTTGCACCAGCAGTTTTTGCACTTTTATCCGAAGACCCTTCTCCAGAAGCCTTCACCTTGACTGATTTGGCTTTCCTAGCGGTGCTTGCAGCTTTAGTCTTAACGGCGCCTGCTGCTTTGTTGCGGAGAGTATTTGGAGCAATTGGGGTTGCTGCAGTCGAGCGCAATTCTGACGCATACGTACGCTCGATTTGCGCGAGCTCCGCCTGCGTTCGCTGCAACTGATGGTTTAACTGCTCGAGTTGTGCTTTGTACGAAGCCGTCAATAGTTTTACAGCTTCCGTACTCATTTTTACTGTTGCCATATTCTTGGATTAAACGCAATTTGAACATGAAGGATGCGTCAAATCTAATTTAATTTTACCGGGGTACATTTTCTTCAGGACAATGGAACGTGGAAATCCAATAAAAGTTCTATCCCAATGAAGAAAATAAAATAGAAAGCCTAGACTGTTGTAAGTGATAAATTGTATAAAAGTGAGTATTTTGTAAATGTAGAGAATAATAAATTATTTTTAGTTAATATAAAATAATAAATTTTTGTTATTGTCGGTCAAGTGTGGATTTCTTCTTTTATGCTTTACATACTTCTATGGTTACCCCATTGAAAATGGCATTTCCACATAATTGATCCACTTGCGCGTCGGTGGTAAGTTTGTTAGCATTGTGCCCCGGCCTTTTCTGTGCAACACTTAACTGTAAGTGTGGTTTAAGGTCATGCCCCCAACCGTGCGGGATACTAAGCACGCCTGTTCGAATGCTGGAGCTTAACTCGACCGGCATGGTGATTTGACCCGTGGTAGAGGACACCAAAATCAGATCACCTGATTCTACCTGAAGTAAGGCAGCATCATCCGGATGCAGGATAGCCGTGCAATGATCTCGTCCGCCGGCAAGGACAGGGAGATTGTGCATCCACGAATTGTTGCTTCGAAGATTTCTTCGGCCAATGAGCGAGAGCCTTAGCACGGCCCGATCGCGGTGGTTGGACCATGTTTCTTCGGGTGCCGTGGTTGGCGGTGGGTTTTCGGCGATAGGGTGTTCGAAGTTAACAGCCTTGTTTCCGGCAATCTTAGTGCCAAGCGTTTCTGAAGTGGCGCTGAGATAGGAACCGGAGGACGCATCCATTAAGGCATTAAGGCCATGCTGAACTGATTCTGGGAATGCGTGAATTTTCTTATCCGGGGTGAACAAGCGTTCGGGCAATTGCTGCGCAAGATTGCCCAGTGCAATGCCATGCGGGGAGGCTTTCAATTTGCGCAGACTTAGTCCCTCTTGCTTAAGGAATCGTCCGCCCCATACCCCATAAGGTCCTGTCCGGATGGCCAGATCGAGCCGCGTTTCAGGACCGACCCGCGAAAGCAATTGATGGCGAATCGAATTCCGCGCCAAGCGACGCTGCAATTCCCTCAAAATTTCGTGGTCGTACCTCGTGCCCTCGGCTTTGGGCCAGGCAGGGGAGGAGTATTTGGCGGACTGTTTCGGAGCGACGATGTGCAAGGCCAGCCCGTAATGCAGTACTTCGGCGCCGGTCAGCGGTGGAAGAATGATGTTGGCGAAACGGGTGGTTTCATTTCGGTACAGATCAATGGCCACCATAAACGATAGGCTGCCCAACGCTTTTTCCACTTTCTCGCTATTGGGAATGGAGCGCGCCGGATTTCCCGCAATAGTGAACAGCGCACGGATCTGGCCGGGACCTGGTTCCAGGATTTCGTCGGCCAGGGTGGCTGCCGGAAAATCGCCTCCCGTTTCTGGCAATTTTCGCACCCTGCTGGTCCAGCGTCCGAACTTGGATTCCGCCGCCATCAGCGTGAGGAAGTCCAGGGCTGGTTTGGCAAACATGGATCCGCCGATCCGGTCCAGGTTTCCGCTCAGCAGGTTGAGCATGACCAGGGCCCATTGGCATAAGGTTCCATACTGTTGTGCAGATACGCCGAGCCTGCCGTAGGCTACGGCCGTTTTCGCGGTTGCAAACTCCCGGGCAAGACGTGTAATCGTGGCAGCAGGCACTCTGCAATGCGCTTCTGCCCAGGTTGGCGACCAAGCGGCCGAAGCAGTTTTTACCAGATCCAGGTCCTTGCTGAACGACGCCAGCCTGCCGGGTTGGCAAAGTCCATCGCGAACCATCACGTGGATCATGCCCAGCAGCAGGTAGATGTCCTTGCCCGGTACGATGGAAATGTGCTCGTCCGCCAGGGCGGCTGTTTTGGTCAGCATCGGGTCCACGACGATAAGCTTGCCCCCCCGCCCCCGCAGGCCGCGAAGGCGGCCTGCCACCCCCGGCGTGGACATCAGGCTTCCGTTCGAAACCAGGGGATTGGCTCCCAGCATCAGCAGGTACTCCGTCCGATCCAGATCGGGCACCGGAAACATGGCCAGGTGACCGAACATTTCGCCGCAAACCTGCATGAGCGGCAGTTGGTCCAGCGAGTGGGAGGCGAAGCGGTTTCGGGTGCCCAGCGCGTTGCTGAAATCGTAGAGGTGCAGCAGCGTGCCGGTGTTGTGTACCGAGGGATTCCCGGAGTACACCCCGACGGCGTCGCGGCCGTGCTCCTTCCAAATGGCGCGGATGCGGGTTTCGATCTCGTCAAAGGCTTCCTGCCAGGAAATGGCTTCCCAGCGCTCACCCACCCGCCGCACCGGGCTGCGCAGGCGATCCGGGTCTTCGTGCAGGTCCTTTAACGCCAAAGCCTTGGGACAAATATGTCCTTTGCTGTGCACGTCTTGGGGATCTCCCTGAACCGAAAGGATGTTTCGGTCTTCGATTTCCAGAACCACGCCGCACATGGCTTCGCAAAACGGGCAGGTTCGGTAATGAAGGCGGCTGTTGGTAAGCGACACGCTTTAGGGTTTGATTTCGATGACCCCTGCTCCATGGGCGGAATGGTACAGCCCGTTGTACATGGCATCCGCCTGGACCGGTCCCATCTGAAAGCGGCCCGGGCTGACGGCCCTTACCATGTAGTAAAAGCGCTGAGTGCCGCCACCGGCGTCCGTGAAGAAGTGAATACGGTCGTCGCGCACGTCCATATAGTCGGGTATGCTCGCGTTTTTAATCCACTCCAAATTCTGGACGCCGCGCAGGCGGGTGTTCTCGATCTCCAGACCGGCCGGCAGCAAATCCGTTATCGCAACATTTTCTATGGTGAGCCCCGACGGCGATTGCAGGCTGATTTCTACCACCAATAAGTCGTTTTGTCGAATGTTGTTCAGGTTGCTCAACGCCACCCCGTTTCGATCCAGAAAGCGTTTGCGCACCGCCAGGAATCGGTCTTCCTGGGCATAGCGGCCATCCGTAGCATAGCCTTTCTGATCCATAAAATAATATAAGTTACCTTTCCCGGAAACTTCCAGCCTGACTTCTGCGCCTGCGGGAATGTTTCCATCCGAGCGCCAGGGCTGATCGCCGATACGGCCCACCTCGCGACCATCGACGTACACCTTGCCTGTGGCGGTAGAGCCCGCATCGCGCTGCGCAATCCGGCTCAGGGCCATAAGCGAAAACGACAATTCCTGGGTGTTCAGCCAGCGCGCCGCATTGACCTGTTCGCTGAGGAAGCGGGCCAGCGGCAGTACCTGCGGATGTTCCGGCTGAACCTCAAGCAGGGCTACCAGCGCCAGGGCGCGGTCGCGGATGGCGGAGTGAAAACTGCCGCTGAGTGCGGGCAGGCTCTCTTCGCCCAGAAAATCGCGCGGCAGCAAGCGGTCGAATTGTTCGCGGTCACCGGCCAGCCCGTAAGAGGCCGCCAGCAGGTACTTGCTGTCCAGCGCCAGCATCTCCGGATGGCTTTTGTAGTAGTTCATCGTGCTGATGTCTGCCTGACCGGATAGCGCAAGCACGTATAAGGTATAGGCAATTTCCTTGTAGGCCACTTCGCGCGATTCGATGCTGTTGTAGCGGTACAGGAAGGTCTGCCGCTGCCGGACTTTGTTTTTCAGGTAACCCAGGAGCTTTTTCTGCACCACGGCATCAACCGTGTAGCCCGCTTTTTTGGCTTCGTGCAGGAAATGGGCCGCGTAGGCCGA
>Ga0172372_10003014_pt1 | contig 25133 bp, 22 predicted proteins | sample LakKiv5m_2_FD_114544 | JGI IMG/M metagenome (GOLD analysis project Ga0172372, IMG submission 114544) | Freshwater microbial communities from Kabuno Bay, South-Kivu, Congo - kab_092012_9.5m | ecosystem: Environmental > Aquatic > Freshwater > Lake | place: Democratic Republic of the Congo...
ACCAAAAGTAAAAATCAAAGGCAAAATAATGCTAAAACCAATTATTGGTCCAAGAATAACTTTTGTGGCAAAATCTTTATTTTTCTTAATAAATAATATTATTCCTGTTAAAACTATGATTCCAAGAAGTAATAAACCAGTAGGTCCCTTACTTAAAGTTGTAGACATAACTAAAGTACTTAATATTATTAAATTAAAAATATTTATTTTTTTAGAATTACATATTTCAAAAAAAACTCTTAAGCCTGCAACAAAAAAAACACTGGCAGCTAATTGTGAGATAGATCCAGTTCTGACATTTGGGACTTGCAAACCATCCACTATGTTGTATGAAGGATAAAGAGTAAAATATCCGAAAAAAGCTGCAACAATTCCAGAAATATTATTTTTACCAATAAATCTACCTGTAAAAAATAAGAGGAGTAATAATAAAAAAGACAATAGAATAAATTCAATTTTATACATGGCAATTGGTAAGGAAATTAAATTTCCTGCGCTTAAATAAGAACCAAGCGAAAATGCCCCCCAATGATATTTAAGAGGAACATACGATGCTGCAACATAAGGAAAAATTGTTGGTCCATGATTTCCAATTTCAGCAGCAATTGATAAATGATGATAAATATCTGGAGGAATAGAATATGAATCAAAGTTTTTAATCGGAACAACGTTTGCTTGACGACCAATCCATAAAGAAATAGGAAGCAAAATTAATAATAAAATCCAGTAATTAATTACTTTGGTTTTGCTGAACAGGTTGCCAAACTTAAAAATTAAAATAATTGAGAGAAATAAAAAAGCTATCCAAGTAAATTTAGATATACCTAATTTTCCAAAAATTGGATGTATTAGTAGAGCAAAACTTGCCGTTATAGAAGTTCCCAAGATAATTTTTTCAGAATTAGTTGATGAACTAGATAAAACCAAATTTCCTAAAATAAATCCAGAGACAAATAAAGTTGAAATAAGAATTATTAAACTTATTAAATAAGAGTTTAAATCAATATCTGCGACCAGAAAAACTGAAGAAAAAGCCAAAAAAATAGGAGTAATTGAAAACACAAGAATTTTGATATATTTCAAAAAAATACCCCTTATTTATGACTCAAAATATGTGGTACCCCTAACTTATCTCCTAGTATGGTCAAGATGAAGGTACCTTTCTATCGGCACTCTCTAATCGATTCTGACGCCGCAAAGATTAAAGACGTTATAAATAGTCCGTTCCTAACATCGGGCCCAATTTGTAAAGAAGTAGAGGCGCAATTAACTGATTATTTTTCTACTAAGCACGCAAAGTTAGTAAATAGCTGGACGAATGGAGCAGTAGCAACTCTACTTGCTTTAGATATAGGGCCAGGAGATGAAGTAATTGTTCCTGCAATGACTTTTATTGCTACTGCAAATGTTGTTGAATTAGTTGGAGCGACTCCAATTTTCGTTGATTGTGATCCAGAAACATTGCTCATAACTCCAAATGAAATAAAGAGTGCGATAACTGAAAAAACAAAAGCAGTAATTCCAGTTCATATGTATGGACAAATGTGCGACGTGAAATCAATAAAAGAGATTTTGCCAATTGAAAAAAAAATATATATTATCGAGGATTGCGCTCACTCTTTTGAATCAAAAATAAATGGGAATAGGCCGGGTAAATACTCGGACGTAGCTATTTTTTCTTTCTATGCTACAAAAAATATAACTTGCGGTGAGGGTGGTGCAATAATCACAAACGATAGTTTAATTTACGAAACTATACTTCAAACTGTATTGCACGGAATGTCAGCTAGTGCAGCAGATAGATTTAAGTTAGGAAAATATAATCATTGGGGAATGAATAGACTTGGCACTAAGGCTAATTTACCTGATTTACTAGCTTGTTTGCTAATTGATCAAATAGAAGAAGTTGATGATAGAATTATGGTGAGACAGTTAATTGTAAACAGATATATAGATGCATTGCGAAATACTGATTTTAGATTAGTTAAAAAACTGGATAATTGCGTTCACGCGAATCATCTTTTCCCCATTGGAGTTGGAGTGAATCGTGATCTAATTTTGAATAAGTTTTCGGAAAAGAATATTGGTGTTACTGTAAATTATCGTTCAGTTCCAACTTTAAATTATTATTCAAATAAATATAAGTTTGATAAAAATGAATTTCCAAACAGTTTTAAGTGGGGTACTGAAACATTAAGCCTCCCACTGTTCTCTGGGTTGAAAAAAGACGAGCAGGATTTTATAATTAATTTTTTAGTCGATGAAATCCATCCTTTGGTAGAGGAGTCATCTTGAAAATTGCAGTAACAGGTGCAGGGGGTTACATTGGAACACAAATAGTAAGAGATTTATTGAGGAACAATTACGAAGTTTTATTAATTGATCGCTTTTTCTTTGGGATCGATACAGTAGCAGAATTTTTGAAAAATAAGAGTGTAACTATTTTAAAGAAAGATATTAGGGATTTGGAGGAAAAAGATTTACAAGGTATTGAAGCTGTTTGTGATTTAGCATGTTTGTCAAATGATCCTGCGGGTGAAATTGATCCGGCTTTAACCTACGCAATAAATCGAGATGGAAGAATTCACGTTGCAAGAACAGCAAAAAGAGCTGGAGTTAGAAAATACATTTTGTCTTCATCTTGTTCCGTTTACGGAAAAGGAGAAGAATTAAAATTAACAGAGAATTCTAAGACTAATCCGATTAGCGTATATGCAAAATCAACACTTGAAGCCGAGAATCAGATTTTTGAATTACAAGATTTAAATTTTTCTGTAACTGCGTTAAGAAATGCTACCGTTTTTGGTTTGTCAAATAGAATGCGTTTTGATCTGGTCGTTAACTTAATGACTTTAACAGCATTCCAAAAATCAAGAATAATTGTGATGGGTGGAGGATTACAATGGAGACCACTCGTTCATTTATCAGATGTTTCTCAAGCTTTTCAATTAGTAATTATGAGTGATGAATCTCTAACTAGAGGCCATGTATTTAACGTCGGACTCGATAACTTTCAAGTAAAAAACATTGCATATTTAGTAAAAGAAAGATTGCCACTACACATCGATATAGATTTTGCGCCAGACGATGTCGATGAAAGAAATTATAATGTTGATTTTAGTAAAATTGAAAAACTTTTAAATTTTAAAGCAAAAATGAAAATTGAAGATGGAATTGATGAGATTTATAACGCATTACGACTAGGGAAAGTTGATACAAGTATCAAAACTTCAACAGTTCAATGGTACAAGTCAATATTAGAAGCAAAAAAACTTTTGGATGAAGTGACTCTAGCGGGACGAGTTATATGAAAACTTCTAATATTGAAGTTTCAGTAGTGGTTCCGCTATTAAATGAAGAATCCTTATTTGAAGAGTTATCATCTAGAATCATTCAAAACTTAGAAAAAATTACAAATCAATATGAAATTATTTTTGTTGACGACGGAAGTACTGATGATACTTGGATAAAAATACAAAATTTAACTATTGTGAATAAAAGTGTCAAAGGTATTAGATTTATCCGAAATTTTGGACATCATTTTGCGATAACGGCAGGTTTAACAGAATCTAGCGGAAATTTTGTTGTGGTTATGGACGGAGACCTTCAAGACAGACCTGAAGTGATTTCTCAACTATTTGACGAGATTAAAAAAGGTTACGATGTGGTTTTTGTGGCAAGAACTAATCGAACAGGAAACAAATTTTATTTGTTTTTCCAGAGAGTTTTTTATTGGCTGATAAGTGTTTTATCTGGATTGAATTTTGACAGCAGGCAGGCTAATTTTTCAATTATTTCTAGAGAAGTTGTTGAAGCATATAAGCATTTTTCAGAGAAAACTAGATTCTATGTAAGCACCCTCAAATGGTTAGGGTTCAAAGAGTCAACGATTGAGGCCAATCATGGGCTTAGAAAATCTGGAAAACCGTCTTATACTTTCAAGAAAAGAATTAATTTAGCTTTAGATACAATAATTTCTTTTTCTGAACGACCTTTGAGAATTGCAATTATTATGGGGACCATAATTACATTTAGCAGCCTTTTCGTTTCGATCGTAATACTTTACAAAGCGTTGAATAAAGAGTTCACGGTATTAGGCTGGCCCAGCTTAATTCTATCAATTTATTTTATGAGCGGAGTTATTTTAATTGTCCAAGGTATTATTGGAGTTTATGTTGGGAAAATTTATGTAGAGGTAAAAAATCGACCAATCTACATAATAAAGGAAAAAATGAATTTAGAGCAAAATGTATAAACAATTTTATGAAAACTACATAGATAATAAAATTGCTAGGATTTACATTTATGTTTAATAATTTCCAAGCGGTAATTCTTGCAGGTGGATTTGGAACAAGACTAGGTGAAGAAACGTATATTAAACCAAAACCACTTGTAGAAATTGGAGGCAAACCAATTCTTTGGCACATAATGAAATATTACTCAAGTTTTGGTGTAAGAAGATTCATTGTTTGTGCAGGCTATAAGAGTGAAACAATTAAGAATTATTTCCAAAATTATAAATTAATAAATAGTAAATTTACTAGATTTAGTGTTTTGCAGCAAGAAGTAAATTTTCTCGATGATCAACAAGAAGATTGGATAGTAGATGTCGTTGATACAGGAACGAACTCAGGTACTGGTAAAAGAATAAAAGCAGTTTCACACTTAATTGAAGGTACATTTTTTTTAACATACGGGGATGCTGTTACTGATTTAAATTTGATTAACCAATACAAGTTCCATCAAGATACAAATAGCATATTAACTGTAGCAAGTGTTATTCCAGAAAGTAGATATGGAGTATTAAAGACTAATAATTCAGGCTTGGTAGAAAGTTTTAAGGAGAAAGAAATAGATATGAATTATAGAATTAATGGAGGTTTCTTTATATGTGAACCTGAAGTTATGAGTTTTATAGATGATTCTGATTCAGTAATGTTTGAAGAGGAACCAATTGCGGATATAGTAAAAACAGGTAGATTTTTTGCCTTTGAACACGATGGTTTTTGGAGAAATATGGATACACTTAGGGATAAGCAGAGTTTAGAAAAAATGTGGGATTTGAACAAACCTTGGCAAATTTGGAGATGAAAAATGGCTGATAATTTGCAAATAGATTTAAAATCTACGGAGCTTACTGGAATTATTAATCGTGAGCGAATAAATGTTTTAAGAGAGCTAGTTAATAGCGAAGCATGGGATGAATATAGAAAAAATTATGATTTGGCCAGTAACTTAGAAATTATTACAAAATATCCACTTCAATTAGATTTTGAATTAAATGCATCATGTAACTTAAAGTGTCCTATGTGTCCAATCTCCTTAGAATCTAACAAAGGTAAAGGACCAGAAACATGGTTTGATTTCGAAACTTTCAAAATTATAATCGATGATGGTGTGAACAATGGCCTAAAGTCAATTAAATTAAATTACATTAACGAGCCCTTAATAAGAAAAGATTTGGGCAAATTCGTGAAATACGCAAAAGACGCAGGAATTATTGACATCTATTTAAGTTCAAACGGAATGTTGTTAAAGGAAAGTATTATTCGAGAATTAATAGAGGCAGGATTAACTCGAATTCAAATTTCAATTGATGCTTTTACTGAAGACACATATGAAAAAGTTAGACCTGGAGGAGATCTTAATAAAGTAATTCAGAATGTAGAAACCCTAATCAATACCAAGAAATCTATGAATTCTATTACTCCTCTTATAAGAGTAAATTTTGTTAGAACTGAATTAAATGAATTTGAATTGAGTGATTTTATTAATTATTGGACACCACTAGTCGACATGGTGGGTGTGCAGGAAATGATTAAACCTCCTTCGGACTTGATTCAAATCAAGAGTTTCACAACAAAAAATAAAAGAGTCGAAGGGTTTAAATGCTCTTTCCCTTATAAACAATTGGTGATAAACAATGAAGGCAGAATTCTCCCATGTTGTACTTTTTACGGTGAAGAATTTAATTTGGGAAATATAAAAAATAATACGATTTCAGAAATTTGGAATTCAGTAGAATTAAATAAATTACGTGAATTGCATTCTAACGGAAGATATTATGAAAACGATATTTGTAAAAGATGTGTTGAAGATGGAAATGTACAAGAGAATTAAGTTTAATGAGTTTAAAAGTTCCAGTTTTACTTATAACTTATAAACGTCCAGAAACTACTAGACTAGTATTAAATGAAATAAGAAAAATTCAACCTCTCAAGTTATACATTAGTCAAAATTTATATGCCAATAAAACTGATATTAAAAAGCATACTGAAACTTTGGAAATCATTGAAAATATTGATTGGAATTGCGAAGTTAATTATTTAAGATATCAAAACCATTTGTCTGCAAGAGATTCGATTTATAATTCGATTAGTTGGTTTTTTGAAAATGTTGAAGAAGGAATAATTCTCGAAGATGACTGTCTTCCAAATGAATCATTTTTCAAGTTTTGTGAAATTTTATTAAGCAAATATAAAAATAATAAAGAAATAAATATGATTGCTGGTACCAATTATTTTGAGGATCTAAATGACGAAATGAATTACTTTTATTCTAAGCATTTTATGGTCTGGGGTTGGGCAACGTGGAAGGATAGATGGCAAGAATTTAAACTAGAAGATTTTTCAAGGTATTATCAAGAATTACAAATAACCTCATTAAAAAAATATTATTCAAGAAGATATATTCATTATATGAATAAAAGATGGAAAAAATCTTCTAGATTCGAGATTGACACTTGGGACTATCAATGGGTCCACCACTGTTTGTTAAAAGAAACGTTTTCCATAGTGCCACCAAGAAATTTAATATCAAATATTGGAATCGATGGGACAAATACAAGATTCAAAACACCCTCACATTTTCGGGAATTACATGAATTAGACAAAATTCAGAATTTTAAAAATGAATATATAAAACAAAATATAAAATATGATAATAAAATAACAAAATATATATTAAATACGCCTACTAAACTATTGTTCAATCGCATAAAAAGTATAATTAAATTACATGATTAGTATTATTTCATTTGCAAGCAGTAATATTAAAAAGTCTCAAGAACGACTAATCAAACAGGCTAGAGAGATAAAGCAAATTAAGAACATTAATATTTATGATCAAAATTTTTTAGACAAAGATTTTCGTATGAAGTATAAAAACTTTTTACGCATAGGAATAAAAGGGTATGGTTATTGGATATGGAAGCCATATATTATTTACAAATCTTTAATTGAAGCCAAGGAAAAAGATACTTTTTTATACATAGACGTCGGCTGTCATTTGAATCCACGTGGTCATAAGATTTTGGATGATTATCTTGAAAAATTGAATGCAGGATTGGGGATTTTAGGATTTCAAGCCAAATCTTCTGCATATTTCAAGGAGAGTTTTGGGCTATTGAGTCTCAGGGAATCTGCCTACACAAAAGGTGATGTGTTCGACTATTTCGGAGTCAGGAATATTGAGGAAATTGTACGAACCCCTCAAATAGGCGCTGGCATAATTTTTATTAAAAATAATAAGTTTAGTCGCGAAATTATGCATAAATGGCTAACTTCTGTTTATAACTGCGTCAATTTATTCGATGATTCAAAATCAAGATCAGATAATTTTTCTGATTTTATTAGCCACAGACATGATCAATCTGTTTTTTCAACTTTAGCAAAAACCTATAATATAGACACGAACTCATCACTAGAATATTGGTATCCAAGCGAAGAAGATTTAGCTAAACCTGATTGGGCTAAAATTAAAGATTTTCCTATACATGCTAAAAGAGATAATAAATATAAGTTCAGTACTAAATTATCAAGAATCTATGTAAGATTATTAAAAAATGACAATTTCTAAATGTAGATTATGTAATCAATTAACTACATATAAATTTACAAAAAAAATATTCAATAAAGACGTAAAATACTATGACTGTAATCATTGTGGGTTATTACAAACTCAAAAACCTTATTGGTTAAAAAAAGCTTATAAGAATGCAATAAATCTAGAGGATACTGGATTATTAACAAGAAATATAAGAATGGCAATATTTCTATTTTCCTTCGTTAAAATATTTCGTCTTAAGAATTTTAAAGTGCTTGATTATGCCGGTGGTTATGGAGTTCTAACGAGACTTTTAAGAGATCTTGGGATTGACGCATATTGGACAGATAAATATGCTGAAAATGTGTTTGCTAAAGGTTTTGAAAAAAAGAATGCAAAATATCAATTGATATCTGCATTTGAACTTTTTGAACATTTCGAAAATCCTAAAAATGAAATTAAGAAATTACTGAAGAATCAAGAAATAGTTATTTTTTCAACTGAGATTCTTAAATCTCCAATAGATGAAAACTGGTGGTATCTTTCACCAAGCCACGGTCAACACGTAAATTTTTACAGATTAGAGACTTTAATGTATATATCAAAAAAATATAACTTTAATTTATATACAAATAGCATCAATTTACATATATTTTCTAAGACAAAATTAAATAAATTAAAAATAAAAATTATTTATAGATTTTATCCAATATATTTTTTAATTAATTATTTTAGAATAAAAAGTAAAACAGTCAGCGATTCAATGAAAATGGTGAAAAAATGAGAATTTATTTCAATAATGAAATTTTTTATCGGCAGAAAAAAGGCGGGATTTCTCGATATTTTAATAATTTGTTTTCAGCTTTAAAAATAAACAAAAATATTGATGTTGAAATTGAGAAAATGAAAGAAAATAATTTAATTCGGAATTTTTGGAATATATACGGTTACCATTTTTACCAAAATAATTCATTAAATAACCATAACATTTTTCATGAAACTTATTATAATATTAAAATATTAAATAATAGTGAGATAAAAAAAGTAACTACAATACACGATATGATTTACGAAAAATATCCTAATTTTTTCAAATGGCCAGACATAACCAGATTACATAAGAAAAAAGCAATTCAACGAAGCGATTTAATAATTTGTGTTTCGGACAATACAAAAAAAGATCTAATAGAAATCTATCCAGAGGTGGAACACAAAATTCACGTTATTTATCCAATAATACAAAATCCTAAAAAGTCAAATGATGTGAATCAATTTGAATTTCAATATCCTTATTTCTTATATGTTGGAAATAGGAGAAGTTATAAAAATGCAAAAATTTTATTTGAAGCATTTTCAAGAATTCAAAAAAAGTACGCTAAAATAAAAGTTTTATTTGTTGGAGGCGAAGAATTAGATTCTTCTGAATTTAAATTAATTCAAGATTTTAACTTAAGTTTAAATTCAATTATTTTTATGAATGCAGACGATGCTTTATTACAAAAATTGTATGAAAATGCCATTTGTTTAATAATTACATCAATATATGAAGGATTTGGTTTAACTGGAATTGAAGCGATGCTCAGTAACTGCCGAATAATATCATCAAGACATGCAGTAGCCGGTGAAATTCTTGGAGATTATCCTGAGTATTTTGACCAAAATAATTCCGAGCAATTATCTGAATTAATGGAAAACTATATTAAACATAGTAAGGACGAAGTTAAAGCAAACCAAATAAAAATATTAACAGAAAAAAAATTTACATCTAAAAATCAAGTTTTAAAATATATAACTGTGTACGAATCGTTGATTAAATGATTATAGATATTGTAACAATTGCAAAAATGGTAGATCCAAATCTAATTAAAACTATAGAATCAGTTAACCGACAACAAAATTTTTCAAATATTAGCTTACATCATATTTTTGTTTTGTCTGATTTGAAACAATCAGACAAAATTAAAACAAAAAATAAAAATACTATTATATTGGACAAAGAAACAGGAATATATAATGCATTTAATTTAGCAATAGCGAAATTAATAGGACAATATACTATTTTCTTAAACTCTGGGGACACTTTTTATGATCAACAGATAATGAAAATATTTGATTCAGGCTTTGATGAATCGTCTAACAAAATTTTAATCGGAGACTATGTAACAATTTCGGGAAAGACAAAATTGCTGAACCGAGTAGGTGAGGTTACAAAAAGAAATATTTTTTTAAAAAAATGTGTATTAAATCATCAATCCATATTTTATCCCAACATAATTTTTCAGAAAAATTCGTATGACAATAATTATAAAATTGCTGGCGATTTTGATTTTAATATTAAAAATATTAATGAACACAATCATATTAAAATAAATAAAGCCATAAGTGTAGTCGATTCGAATGGTATTTCTAATACTAAAAGATATCTATCAAATTTTGAAGATTTCTTAATAAGAATTTCTTATATTAAAAAAGAAAAATATTTGAATGGTCTGCATATGGCAACATTGATTTTGGTACGAGATTTATTATCTTCAACTTTATATCATTTATTTAAACTATTATCGAACTTTAGAATTATGTCGAACTTATCTAAATCACATTATAAAATTAAATTCTTAAGACTTTTTGGAAATAGAAATAAGATTATCGAAATAGATTAATTTAAATTTGTCAGAAAGTTTACAGTGTATTGTACATATTACATAATCATTACTTATTAAATTTTCAGAATTATCTACTGAAAGATGATTAAATTTAATATTAAAATTGCTTAGAACCCAAAATAAATATTCTGGCTGATCATCTTTCATTATTAAATATGCTTCCTTTACATCAGCAAATCGCAGTATTTCTACTGTTTTTATGTATGGTGCTTCTAGTTCTGGAAACATTGAAAAATAAGATTTATTTCTATTCAGAAAATTAAATTGAATCTCATTGTTTGGGTTTTTAACTAGATCGTAACTATAGTTTCCAAGAAAATTTTTGATGATATTAGGATTAAACAAGTATCGTGGAGGATTAAATACAATCCAAATCGAAGCATACAATATAACCAGCGAAATAATAAGATTTTTTAACCAAGCTGATAATTCATTTAAAAATAAAACGGTTAAGATTGTTGCAAAAATTACAACAGTTGAAGTGAATCTATTAATCCATGGTTGCCAACTAAATGTTGAACTGAATAAAACTATTTGTGATACGAGAATCAAAGTGAAAGTGAGATATTTTTTATTTACCGTAAAATATATAATTGATATGAATACAAGAATTAAGTTAATGGGATTACCTAAAAAATCTCCATGAGTGATATTAGAAAGACTAAAATTACCAAAATTAGTGAATCCAATTGGATTTACTTCTAACTTAAAAATTTTATAGAAATAGTTAAATATATTCATTATTTTTTCATTTAGTGTAATCGACGGAGTTTGTAGTTGGGAAAAAATAATTCTGATGATATTACTGAAAACACCATTTAAATTAAAAGAGTTAAAATCAACGAATACTTTATTCTCAACTACATCTGCATTTGTAATTAGTCGATAGTAAAATGGTATTACTGGTGTTACTAAAATTAACAAAATATAACTGTATTTTTGAATACATTCTAAAATTCTTTTGTGAAATTTCAATAAAATCAATATAAAAATTGGCGTGGTGAAAATAAATGCAGTAGTTTTAGTTGCTAGCACTAACGAAAATATTAGAAATAATATTATTTCGGAGTGTTTAATATTTTCGAAATATATATATATATAGTATAAATAAATAACTAAAAAAGTTGTCAGTACATCAGTTTGTGTAGACGACATAAATACTATTTGAATAGGAATATAGAATATTCCAAACCAAATTAAATTGGGATTTATTTTTTTTGCACTGATTTTAATAGTAATTTCGATGATCAATAATATGATTAAGTGCCCTAAAATAAAATTAGGTATAAACATAAATAAATCATTTTTAAAAAGTAAAAATATTTGTAAAGTTAAAAGGTCATAAAGTATTGGGTGTTCATTTTGTCTTGAAATTGTTGTGAAAAAATAATTTAAATTTTCATTTCTATACCAATGTAAAATTCTTGGAAAATGATACGTGAATGAGTCATAGACACTTGGCGAATAAATAATGCCACTTATAAAAATTAAAATACTTGGAATCAATATAAAAAATAATTTGTAATCAAAATTTATTTTATAATTTTGGAATTTAAGGTTTAAAATCAACAAAATTGACAAGAATAATAAATATATTAAAAGATTAATAACTATAATTTGTAGAATGTTAAAAAATGATAATACTTCAGAACAAAATAAGGTTGTCCAAAGAAATATAACTGTTGAAAAACTAATTTTTCTAATTAATTCATTTAAGTCTTTTACAAGACATAAGCGTGTCAAGCCATTTTTTACCAAATTTTCAATAATCAAGCCAATCTTTTTATTAGAAGCTGTCAGTCTTATTGTATAGTAGTTTATGATGCAAAAAACGATGTATATCTTTACTTCATATGCATATTGGCCTAGACTAGAAACTGAATTAGAAATAATTCACCAGTATTTAGAAAAAGATTATAAAATCTCTGTAATTTATTGCGATTCATCTTTATACACTTGTCCTGACAATACACAGAAAGTCAAGACTAAGTGCCTCACTTGTAAATCTCGCTTTATAAATGGAATTAAGCTAATTGAGAATGATAATCTAAAAATAATTCCATTAGTGTTAAATTTAAAGAGTTCAGCAATTTTTGCTCAAAAAACTAAAAATATTGAATTCTCATCTTGGGAAGATTTAAGAAATTATTCTTTTGATGGAATAGATTTTGGTGAATCAGCGTACAGTGAAATGATTACCCAATTAAAGGACACCAACCCTAAATTTTCAAAATATAGAAATTGGGCTAACAACTTATTAAAGAATTCTATAATGACATATCTATTCTTTAAAGATTTATTTGACTCAGAAAAACCAGATTTATTTATATTGTTTAATGGAAGGATTTCACCTTACCGATCGGTCTTTAGACTTGCAAAAAAATTAAAGCTAAACACTAAAGTTTTTGAGTTAGGATTTTTTAATAACACATATTTATTTTTTGAAAATCTAGCAAGTGATATCAGTGGTCACGAAAGACAACTTTTAAAGGTTTACAATAAACATAAAAATTTAGATTCAATAAAAAAAATTGAAATAACAAACAAATTTTTTAATGATAGAATTAAAGGTAACTCAAATACAATACTTTTTAATGATTTACAAAAATTGAAAAAACTTAATTTAGATTCGTCTAAAAAAGTAGTATCAATTTTTAATTCATCCGATACTGAATTCATTGGTATTCCTGAAAATAAAGTAGATGTTTACGAAAATCAAAATCAGGCAATTGAAAAAATTTTAGATTATTATAATAAAAATGAAAGTATACTTTTTATACTAAGAATTCATCCTAATCTGAGATCAACAAATAACACCCAAATAAGAGAAATAAAAAACTTTCAAAAAAAATATGATAACTTAATAGTAATTCAACCCGAATCTTCGATTGACTCTTATGAGTTAATAAAACAAAGTCATTTAATATTAGTCTTTGGCAGTACTGTTGGAATAGAATCTATTTTTTTGGGTAAAGATACTTTACTTTTTGGAAAATCAATGTACAGTACTTTCGGTGGAACTATAAATCCAAAAAATTACATAGAGCTTTATTACTACATTTCAAACATCCTATTTAATCGATCTGAAATTGAATCCAAATTACCAAACGACAAGGATAAATTTAATGCAGCTGCTATATACGCAATTGCTATGACCTTTATTGGAATTGAAGTAAAGAAACAAAAAGCTCCCCACCCTTCAAGGGTTACACCGTTCTTATTAAATAGTGAACAAATTACAATAAAACCTAAATTAGTTCTTAGAATATTTAATTTACCTTATTCGTTCTCTATGTTTACTAAAGTAGTTTTTCGTAAATTACATTCTTCAATTTTAAGTATTGTTCTAGATTTAAAATCTGCGCTTGAAAGAATTTAAGCCCCTAATCTTGTGATCTGAAGTCAGAAACTCTATTCATTGAGCTACAATCGCTAATTGAATTTTTCACTTTATTATATTGCGTTTTAGAAAATTTAACTTCAAGTATTTTACTTTCGAATTATGAATTTCGGAATTTTTCACTTACACTAGAAACCAATATTCCTAACATTAGTGGATTTTACAAATAATCTAATAATTCATAGAACATTACAAATTCAGGTACACTACATTATTTAAAGCTAATAACTGGAGTTCGTCATTATGATTTTTAAACGATGCGTAAATTTAAATACATTTTTAAAACCTACAGTCTAATAAATCTATCTAAATCAGAAAACAATCTCATGAATACTATATAAGCCATAGCGCTTGAAATCCTAGTAATTTTAACAACTATTCTTTTTCATAAATAATGCATTAAAACAATACAAATAAATTTATATTTGGTAATCACTAAATATAGTTAAATCAAATATCATCTTTACTTGAGAGAAAAACATATTAAACAATTTCCGAAATATCATATTAAATTGAATTTATACAATTGATATCATGTAGTTGGAAATTATTTTTGCATTACACTATAATAGTTATTTAATTGAATCACGCATAACTTATTTTGTTTTAAAATAATATGTACGAGTATAGGATTGACTTAACTACTTTTATTTTTTAGGCCAGTGGTTATACAGTTCAGTTTTATTTATTTTTTCTAAGTATAAAGAAGTTTATAATCGTCCAATTTGAGCAAGCAAATCTATTTGTCCTTTTATATCTATGTGTTAGACTTAGGATTATGATATCGAACAGTATAATTAGTTCAAATAGTTCAATTCTAGTAACGGGCGGCACAGGTACATTCGGTCAAGGATTTGTGAATTCAATTTTAAAATCGTTTCCAAAAATTAAACGGATTGTAGTTTTTTCACGCGATGAACTTAAACAATTTGAAATGTCGCACAAATTAAACTCTATTGATTTTCCAAATATCAGATATTTTATTGGAGATGTTCGCGATAAAGAGAGGTTAACTCGAGCCTTAGATGGAATTGATTTCGTTATTCATGCTGCGGCTTTAAAGCAGGTACCCGTTGCAGAATATAATCCATTTGAATTTATTAAAACCAATATTCTTGGTGCCGAAAATGTCATTGAAGCTTCGTTAAAAATGGGTGTTAAAAAAGTCATCGCACTTTCAACGGATAAAGCAGTCTCTCCAATAAATTTGTATGGAGCAACAAAATTGTGCTCCGATAAATTGTTTGTAGCAGCGAATAATATAAAAGGGACTGCTAATATTTCTTTCAGTGTAGTGAGGTATGGCAACGTAATGGGAAGTAGAGGATCAGTCATACCCTACTTTTTTGATAAAAAAAAATCTAATGTAATTCCAATTACATCCCCTGAAATGACTCGATTTAATATAACTTTGAAACAAGGAATAGAAATGGTTACTTGGGCTTTGAATAACTCAATTGGTGGGGAAATTTTTGTTCCTAAGATTCCTAGCTATAGAATTTTAGATTTAGCAAAAGCCATAGCGCCAGATGCGAAAATAGAAATAATTGGAGTTAGATCTGGTGAAAAGGTTCACGAACTGATGATTACTTCTGAAGACAGTAGTAAAACTTTAGACATAGGAAAGTATTATGTGATATTGCCGCAAATTGAAGAAAATTTACTAAAATATTATAAAAATAATTTTAATGGAAGTTTTGTTAATCCAGGTTTTAATTACGAGAGTGGAAGTAATCCGCAATTTCTATCAATAAACGAGTTAAGAGAACTTATAAAGATAAATTTAAACTTGGTATGAGTTATATTCCCTATGCAAGACAAAAAATTACACATAAAGATATAAGAAGCGTAGTAAAAGTTCTTAAATCCAATTTTTTAACAGATGGCCCTAAGTTACCTCAATTTGAAAAGTCGATATCAAGTTATGTCGGATCTGATTACAGTGTTGCGACAAATAGTGCTACGAGCGCTCTACATTTAGCCCTTTTAGCCCTAGGGGTGGGGCCAGGGGATTTAGTTTGGACATCTCCAATTAGTTTTGTTGCTTCAGCCAATTGTGCTTTGTATTGTGGGGCAGAAGTAGATTTTGTTGATATAGATCCTAAGACCTTCAACATTAGTATTGATTTTTTAGAAGAAAAATTAAAGAAATCCGAAAAATTGGGGAAGTTACCAAAACTTCTAATAGCAGTTCATTTTGCTGGACAGAGTTGTGAAATGAAAAAAATTTTTGAATTATCAACTAAGTACAAATTTAAAATTATTGAAGATGCGTCCCATGCCCTAGGCGGGGAGTACAGAGGTGAAAAGATTGGCAGTTGCAGGTATAGCAACATAACTATTTTTAGTTTTCATCCAGTAAAAATAATTACCACCGGGGAAGGAGGTATCGCTACCACTAATTCGGACGAACTTAGGGAACGCATGTCGATTTTAAGATCGCACGGAATAACAAAAGATAGAAATAAAATGAATATTCGTCCAGACAATGAGATTTGGAACTACCAGCAACTAGATTTAGGATTTAATTTTCGAATGACTGAATTTCAAGCAGCACTAGGTAGTAGTCAATTAAATAAAGTTGAAAAATTTATCAAAGTCCGACATAAAATCGCAGATAAATACCTTACAGAATTAAGTTTTTTAAGCGAAAAAATAGTATTACCGTGGCAAGATCCAGATTGTTATTCTAGTTTTCATTTATTTCCAATTCGTATAAAATTAAATAAACAAAGGGATTTTTATAATTACATGTGGAAAAATTATGTGCAAGTTAACATCCATTACATACCAATTTATAAACAACCTTATTTTGAAAAATTAGGCTTTGATTCTAGCAAATTCCCGGAAGCGAATAAATATTTTCAAGAAACTATAAGTTTACCCATTTATCCTGGCTTAAAACCACTTCAACAAAGAAAAATTATTAAATTGATTGAGAATTTTTTTAGATGAAAAACTTATGTATTATTCCAGCCAGAGGAGGTAGTAAACGAATACCGAGAAAGAATATTAAAGATTTTTGTGGCAGACCAGCTATTTCAATTGCCATAGAATTAGCCTTGAAATCAAATTTATTTTATAAAGTTATAGTCTCAACAGACGATTTGGAAGTTAGTGAGTTATCCAAAGCAGCAGGTGCATTTGTACCATTTTTAAGACCAATTGAATTGTCTGGTGACTATACAACAACTTTAGAAGTTATTAAATATGTAATAAAAAATTTAGGACCTGAAAAAGACGAAGTAGAATTTATTTGCTGTCTCTATCCGGTAACACCGCTCTTGTGCTCCAAAGATCTGTCTAATTCGTATAATAAAATTTCTAACTTAAAGTCAAATTCTTCATTCTGTATTGGGATTACAGAATTTTCGTCCGAATTAGAGAGGGCTCTCATAGTGGACAAGGATCTGGGTTTAAAACAGATTGACCCCTCACAAGAGTTTGTCCGGTCACAAAATTTAAATAAACATTATTATGATGCCGGACAATTTTATTGGGGTCATATAAAGGCGTGGGAAAATAACACAAGCTTGAGACATAATTCAATTGGCTATATACTAGAGAAGTGGTCTGTAATTGATATAAATTCACAAGAGGATTGGGCGTTTGCTGAAAAACTAGTTAGAATTGAGAAAGAAAAGTTGAAGTAGTGAAATTTCAAAATGATCAAGAGGCGTTTTGGGCTGGTGAATTTGGCGAAATATATATAACACGAAATCAAAGTCCTTTTTTATTAGCATCCAATATCTCATTTTTTTCAAAAGTTTTGGGTTCTACTTATGACATTAAGACTTGCATAGAATTTGGACCCAACATCGGCATGAATCTTAAAGCTTTACAGTATTTGCACCCTAAATTAGAATTATTTGGTTTAGAAATAAATAAAAAAGCTGCAAAAATTTTAGCTAAAAATATTCCGCCTCAAAATGTAATAAATGATTCATTTTTAAATTTTAAGAGTGAATTTATGTGGGATCTAGTTGTAGTAAAGGGAGTCTTAATTCATTTAAACCCGAATTCGCTATTAAAAGCATATGAAAAAATTTTTAATGCCTCAAAAAAATACATTTTAATTGCTGAGTATTATAGCCCTTCGCCAGTGTCCGTGGAATATCGAGGTCATAAAGATAAATTATTTAAAAGAGATTTTGCTGGAGAATTGCTAGATTTGTATAGTTCATTGAAATTACGAGATTATGGATTTTGTTATCACCTCGATCCGAATTTTCCTCAAGATGACATTACATGGTTTTTATTGGAAAAGGTTTAAATATGTTAATTTATTGCACTAAATGCGTATTACCGAATACCAAACCAGATTTATATCTAGACAGAGATGGAGTATGTAGCGCTTGTCGAGCATATGAAAATCGTGTTGAAATTGATTGGAATTCAAGATATGTTGAATTAGAAAAAATATTAAATAAATATAGGTCTAAATCCAAAGATAACTGGGACTGCATAATTCCGGTTAGTGGCGGCAAAGATAGTACATTTCAAGTTTTAAAAATTTTAGAATTTGGACTGAAACCGCTTTGTGTGACCTCAACAACATGTGACCTAACACTTATTGGAAGAGAAAATATTGAGAACATCAAAAGATTGGGAGTTGATTATGTGGAAATGTCTCCTAATCCCCTAATGAGATCGCGATTAAACAGAATAGGTTTAGAAGTAGTGGGCGATATTTCTTGGCCAGAACATGTTGGAATTTTTACTATTCCCGTAAGGGCAGCGGTTCAGTTTAATGTGCCATTAATTATTTGGGGCGAGAACTCTCAAAATGAATACGGTGGGCCAATACATGCTCAACAAAATAATGTGTTGAATAGATCTTGGTTAGAAGAGTTTGGAGGTTTACTTGGGCTTAGAGTTTCAGATTTGATTGAAATTTATGGCTTTGATCAAAAAGATCTTATTTACTATTCCTATCCTTCTAGTGAAACTTTGCAAGAAAGAGGAATAATTGGCATTTTTCTAGGCCATTATATTCCTTGGGATGGTCTTCAAAATTACATACTCGCTCAAGCAAGTGGCTTTAGCTCGTATTCCAAACTGGTAGAGGGTTCCTTGGTTAATTATGAAAATTTGGACAATTACCAGACTGGGATACATGATTATTTTAAGTTCTTAAAATATGGTTTTGGACGAGCAAGTGATATCGCAAGTCTTTACATAAGACGTAACAGATTAACGCGACCAGAAGCCATCAAAATATTAGAGAAAGTTGATGGAAAGTTTCCTTGGATGTATTTGGGCAAAAGGCTGGAAAATATAATTGAAAATCTAGAATTATCTATTGAAGACTTTATAAAAATAGCAGATAAATTTACGAACAAAAAAATTTTTCATTTGTTGCAAGATGGTTCTTTAATGAAAGATGATAAAGGTAATCTTAAAAAATTAAATTATGATAATAAGTAATTTTATTGATATTATCAAGTATTCAAAAAAGATAGAAATTTTAGGAAAATGACAATAGGAATTGTTAATTATCAAGTTGGCAATTTAGGGTCATTATTAAATAGGGTGAAAATTCTGTCAGAAGATGTTATGGTAATTAATTTTCCTGAGCAGCTTGATAAAATTTCTAAAATAATTTTACCTGGAGTTGGAAGTTTTTCTGCATGTACTAAAAGTTTATATTCTGGTGGTTGGTTTGAAGCAATTTTGAAAGCAACAAAGGTGCAAGGTAAACACTTGCTAGGAATTTGTTTAGGTATGCAAGTTTTAGCCACTAAGGGTTTTGAAGGAAGCACAAATGTAAAGGATGGTGAATTTGGTTTAAATTTGATTAAAGGAAAAGTTGTAAACTTAAGCAACATTGAATGTCGAGCGATATTACCTCACGTTGGATGGAATAATGTGACAGTAATTCAGAATCATATTATGTTTGAAGGGATTCCATCCGGTTCAGATTTTTATTTTGCCCACGAGTACACTTTTGTCTTAGATAACGCTACTTCAGTCACTGCAATTTGCGAATATGATATTCGGTTCACAGCTGCGGTTGCTCAAGATAATATATGGGGCACACAATTTCACCCTGAGAAAAGTTCTAATTTAGGGATGAAATTGTTAAAGAATTTTGTGGATTTTTAGAATGCTTAAGATTAGAGTCATACCCGTAATTTTATGGAAAGACTATGGAGTTTATAAAGGCCGTAATTTTGATAGTTGGAGAAGAATTGGGTCAGTTCATTCAACATTAAAAGTATTTAATAATCGTATGGTCGATGAACTCATCCTTTTGAATATTTCTGGAAGTTTAACTAAGACGGACTTAGATTATGAAATTGTTTCGGAATTTAGCGCTGACTGCACAGTTCCTCTGACCGTAGGTGGAGGAATTAGAAACATTGAAGAAGTTGAACTTCTACTGCATGCAGGGGCAGATAAAGTTTCTATTAATTCAATCTTGTATGAAAATCTGAATTTTTTATATGAAGTTTCATCGCGATTTGGACGCCAGTGTGTAACAGCAAGTATTGACGTGAGGAGAATAGATAATAAAACTTGGATTTGTTATGCAAATTCGGCTTTAACAAAAACTGAAAAAGAAGTAAAAAATTGGGCAATTGAATTAGAATCACAAGGGGCTGGGGAGATTTTATTGACTTCGATAGATAGAGATGGATGTATGCAAGGGTATGATTTAGATTTAATTTCAATTGTTACAGAATCTGTTTCAATTCCGGTAATCGCTTCAGGTGGTGCTGGAGCATATTCGCATTTTGTTGAAGCTGTAAAAGTTGGAGGAGCATCTGCTGTGGCAGCGGGAAGCATGTTCAATTTTACTGAACAAACGCCCCTTGAAGCAAAGAAATATATGGAGAGATTTGGAGTACCTGTAAGAATTACAAACGAATCAAATCGGCTCTAGTCATACTCATAAGAAAAGAAAAATAACTATTATGTTATTTTTACTCTAAAGTACTTTTATGTTATCAAATAATAGTTTAGAGGTCTTAGTTTGAATATTATTTTTAGAGTTGATTCGTCTTACCAAATAGGGACTGGTCATGTCATAAGATGCTTGTCTTTAGCAAAGGAACTAAGAAAAAACGGGGCAAGATGTATTTTTATATGTAAAGAACTAGAAGGCAATATAATGAACGAAATTTTAAAGTCAGATTTTGAATTGAAAATTATAAAAATTAAAGAAGAGAATAAGTTAAATCAAGATATTAAGGACCATCTTTTTCATAGTTCATGGCTTGGCGGAAATCAAGCTGATGATGCAGCAGAAACAATTAATTTAATTCGAGACTTACATATTGATTGGATTATTATTGATCATTATGGCATAGATCATACTTGGCAAATGATGGTGCGACCCCATAGTAATAAAATTTTTGTTATTGATGATATCGCTGATAGAAAACATGAATGTGATCTTTTGCTTGACCATAATTACTTTATTAATCATGAAGAACGTTATCAGAATTTAGTCGAAGTAGCTACTCCAAAAATTTTTGGTACAAAATACACTTTACTACAAGATCAGTACTATTTATTTTATGGTAGAGTTCCACCGCGAAGTGGGCGAATTAAAAATATTTTAATATATTTTGGAGGATTTGATAAACAAAATCTCACAGGAATGGTCGTCAATTCACTATTAGATATTTTTCATAACAACGTCACACTAAATGTGATAAACTCAAATCCTCCAGAAAGTTTGATCAAGGCCACTTCTTTAAATAAAAACATTAAAATATATAGAAATGTACCGTCTTTAGCTCCAATGATGCTTAAGTGTGATTTAGCCTTTGGCGCTGGTGGCGTCACTGGACTAGAGAGATGCTTTATGGGGCTGCCAAGTTTTGTAATAACTACAGCAGAAAATCAAATTGAAATTACTAAAGAATTGAACAATGCAGGATTGATAAAATGGCTAGGACATTTTGATCAAATTAATAATAATGATTTAACTCATATTTTAAAAGAAAAAATAGAATTAAGCGATTTTGTTACATGGTCGACTAAGTGTTTAAATCTATTTGATGGTTTGGGGTGTAAAAGAGTTTCCGATATCCTTCTTTTAGATCAAAATACACAATTAAGTATTCGTTTAGCCAATTTAAATGATTTAAACTTAATATCTGAAATGAAACCAAACTTTCAAAATTTAAATAAATTAGAAAGTAAAGACCAATACAAAAACTGGTTTTATAATATTTTAAAAAATTATGAGAGTAATATAATTTATATTTGTGAAACTGAAAACGGATTAGAGTTAGGGCAAGTAAGATTCGAAAAAGTTTCCGAATATTGGAACTTATCTTATTCAACAATGTCTTATGTTGAAAGTGATCAGCTAATAAAAAAAATGCTGGTTGAAAGTATAAATAAATTTCTTAAAAGCAAACAAAATGTAGGTATTCGTGCAGATTTTACTATCGATTTAGATCATGAATTATAGAATTATAAATACTCTTCTATATAGAAATTGTATGGAAAGTGATAGGATAATATTAAATTATGAAAATAAGTATAGTCACAAATTTAAAGCGTGACCTTTTAAACATTTCGAATATAGTAACAAATCTGATTTCGAAGGGGCATTTAGTATCAATTGTTGGAGATCACGAAAATCTTGAAAACGGAGATCTTTGTTTTTATTTGAGTTACCATCGGATTGTTGGAGAAAAACAACTTAAGAAGTTCTCAAATAATCTAGTAGTGCATGCGAGTAACTTACCAGAAGGTAAAGGTTGGTCTCCATTAACGTGGTCGATACTTGAGGGAAAAAATGAAATAGTATTTTCCTTATTCGAAGCAGTTTCAGAAGTTGATTCTGGAATGATTTATATTAAAAAAATTTTAGAACTTGATGGACTGGAACTTTTTCCAGAAATCAGCCAAAAAAGTAACGAATTAATTTGTGAAATGATAAATTTCTTTATGGATAATTATCCTGAAATTTTAAAAACAGGAATATCTCAAAAAGGAAAATCGACATACTACGCTAGAAGAACTATTATACATAGCGAAATAAACATAAACGATAATATTAAAAACCAATTTAATTTATTGAGGATTGTTAATAATGAAGAATATCCAGCATTTTTTAAACTTAGGAATAAAAAATTTAAATTATTAATTTCAGAATTAAAAGAATAATATTTTGTTTGTAAAATTTACATTGTTTTATCTGATATAATTTTGATTATATTCAAATAAAAGGAAAAAATGAAGATAAACGGTTTCAGTATTGAATCTGGAAACAGACCATACGTTATTGCAGAATTGTCGGCAAATCACGGAGGTTCATTAGAGACAGCATTAAAGTCATTAAAAGTAGCTAAAGATTGCGGTGCAGATGCAGTCAAATTGCAAACTTACACAGCCGACACTATGACACTTGACTCAGATAAACCAGACTTTGTAATTCAGGGTGGGCTATGGGATCGAAAAAAATTATATGATTTGTACAAGTCTGCTGAAACACCTTATAGCTGGCATAAGACTATATTTGAAGCTGCAAAGGAAATTGGTATTACAGTATTTTCTACTCCTTTCGACGAAATTGCAGTTGAAATGCTTGAAGAATTGAATACTCCTGCATATAAAATTGCATCTTTTGAAATAGTTGATCTACCTTTAATTGCTTATGTTGCAAGCAAAGGTAAACCTATGATAATTTCAACAGGGACTGCAAGTGAAATGGAAATTCAAGAAGCCGTAGAAACTGCTCGTAGTAATGGTTGTAAAGAGTTAGTAATTTTGCATTGTGTAAGTAGTTATCCAGCGCCAGTAAATGAATACAATTTACTTCAAATACCTTTGTTAGAAAAAAGATTTAATACAATGGTTGGGTTATCAGATCATACCCTAGGCACAACTGTTTCTGTTGCATCTGTTGCAGTAGGGGCGGTTATAATTGAAAAACATTTCATATTAAATAAAAAAATAAAAAGTGCTGATTCTGAATTTTCACTTGAACCAATTGAATTTAAATTACTTTGCGATAATGTAAAAATTGCATGGCAAGCTTTAGGTCAAAAAGGTTTTAATAGACAAGATTCCGAACTTAACAATCGAATTTTTCGTAGATCTCTATATTTTGTAAAAGATATAGAAAGAGGTCAGAAAATTAAACCAGACGACATTAGAAGAATTAGACCAGGTTTTGGTATTCCACCAAAATTTTTTAACGAAATTATTGGTAGAAAAGTAAAAAATGATGTGGAAAGTGGAACTCCTGTAAGTTGGGATATTCTTGAATAATTTTAAATAAGGTCAATTAAGTTAAACAATAAATCAAGAACACAGTTTTAGATTTTGAGTGCATTCCTTGGATTTTGATATATGATAAATCAATCTTTAACAATCTTTTAAAATCGTGCGCTCGAAGGGATTTGAACCCCTAACCTTTTGATCCGTAGTCAAATGCTCTATCCGTTGAGCTACGAGCGCTAATTCTCTTTATAGTACTTGAATTTAACTTAAAACTATTCGGGACTAAATCTTAAATTAAAAACGCGGAGGCGGAGGGATTTGAACCCTCGTGGAGGTTTTATCCCCCTCCCACTTAGCAGGCGGGTGCCATGGACCGGACTAGGCGACGCCTCCATTGTTTCTGCAATTTCAAAAATTAAATCCCATTCTCGAGTTTGCAACGAAACGCGGAGGGCGTGGGATTTGAACCCACGAGGAGCGTGAACCCCTTCCGGTTTTCAAGACCGGTGCCATCGGCCACTAGGCGAGCCCTCCGATTATATCTTTCCAGCCGAGCCTTGTTAGAAATTTTTGGGGAACTACTCTATTCATTTACGTACAAGAAAATCATTTAAAGCAGAATAACTTTACTTAGCCGGCTCTTTTGCTGAATCTTTCTATTTCTATGATTTGTACAGCGCTAGGTTCTAGTTTGATCCATTCTCGTTGCACAAAATCAGCTAATGCTTTATTGACAGTTTCTCGAGAAGCTCCCACAAGTTGGGCTAGTTCTTCTTGGGTTAAATCATGTTCAACATAGAAACCATTTTGTCTTTTTTCACCAAATTTTTCATTTAAATCTAGAATTGCTTTAGCAACTCTTCCTGGAACATCAGAAAACACTAAATCAGACAAAGTTTCATTTGTTCTTCTTAATCGTTGAGAAAGAGACTTCAATAAAGATTCAGCCACTCCAGGACGTCCTGAAAGCCAAGGACCAAGCGCATCATGACTTAATCCCAATAGAACAGTTTCTGTTAAGGCAGTTGCAGTAGCAGTTCTTGGTCCTGGATCAAAAA
>Ga0172372_10003015_pt1 | contig 25129 bp, 18 predicted proteins | sample LakKiv5m_2_FD_114544 | JGI IMG/M metagenome (GOLD analysis project Ga0172372, IMG submission 114544) | Freshwater microbial communities from Kabuno Bay, South-Kivu, Congo - kab_092012_9.5m | ecosystem: Environmental > Aquatic > Freshwater > Lake | place: Democratic Republic of the Congo...
ATCTTTTTCAGATTCAATCAATAATTGAACCGCTCTTTCTCTGATTTCAGGGGTATATTTTAATTTTGTCATCGGGATAGTCTCTCAGAATATTGACTCTCCGACAAACCCGGTACGGTTCAAAACCGAAGAAAGGTTATGTCTGAGCCTATGCCACCACACAGTACAATCCAGTTCAAGCGGTGATCTATGACTTTCAGGATAGCCGTTCAGGTCAGCATGCAGAAGAGTTCCTGAATGGCTGGTAGGGCCATCTGGTCTGTGATGATTACAGTGGTTATAAAGCACGCTTTAAATCAGGCGATGTCATTGAGGTGGGCTGCATGGCACATGCACGTCGTAAATTTCATAAACTGCATGTGACCGGGAAAAGTCAGGTCGCTGAACAGGCATTAGTGCTGATTCAGAAACTGTATGCGATAGAAGCAGAACTCAGGAGAAAGACCGACGATACAGCAGAACAGCGCCGCGAATACCGGCAACAACACAGCCAACCGGTGATGCAACAACTGTATGAATGGCTCAACCAACATCAACTGACTGTGCCATCGAGTTCTCCAACCGCCAAGGCGATCAATTACACTCTGAAGCGTTGGCCAGCTTTAAGCCGCTATCTGGATGATGGCAATCTACCGATTTGTAATAACTGGGTGGAAAACCAGATGCGACCTTGGGCGTTGGGACGAAAGAACTGGCTGTTTGCTGGTTCGCTGCGCAGCGGCCAACGAGCTGCCAATATCATGACTTTAATCCAGTCAGCAAAGCTGAATGGACTGGATCCGTATGCCTATTTAAGTGATGTGCTGAAAAGGCTGCCGACGCATAAAGTGACCCAAATAGAAGAATTACTGCCACACCGCTGGAAATCCGACCAAAATTAAAAAATAGGCATGGGATTCAGCGGACGCTTACTTTCTAGTGGCTCTCCTAATTGGTCAAATTTTTAATCAATTTACATATACCACATTAAATACTGATCATATTTAATGTGGTAAAAAACAACTTCAGGACAACTTAATTCAAAATAGAATTAATCTGCTCTTCCAAACTACGTCCAACTTCATCCTGATTTTTAGCGATCAAGAATAGTCGTTTACCGTCACTATTTTTAGCCCATTGCTTACCAATAGCATTCTTGATTCGAGCATCATCAGCAGTATCTAAATGTCCGCCTTTATACTCCAGAACAAAGAATGAACCATCAACTAACTCTGCTACGAAATCAGGGTAAAAGTAATCTTTCTCTGTTGGTAGCCAGAACGAAGTATGTGGTTGCTTAGGAATATTACGTACCCAATATTTTACTTCAGGATGCATATCCAAGAGCTGAGCACATTTAAACTCCTCAGAAATCTTTCCTGATTCAGTCTTTTCTTTTAAATCATCAATCTGGGCATAAAAATGCTTTTTAAACTTATAGCTACCACGATAAGGCTTTCTGACTGGGTAGATTCCACGCTTAAACTCAAAACTATTTTCTAGTTTTGATTCTTCTGCTACTTTCAACTCTGCAAATAAATCACTTTGGAATGCTTGTTTACGAGCAAGTTCAAATAGCCGATCAAGCTCACGAGAAACAGCTAGTGACAATTGGAATTGAGCACGATGCAGTTGAGTCAGTGTAAATCTGCGCTCATTCAACAAATGACTAATGAGCTTGGTTAAATATGCTCTTAGCTGAATTTGCGTTAATCCAGCTCTTCTTGTTTTTCGATCTAACCAATTCAACAAATCATTCTCGGTAATTGGTGTTGGCATATCATCAAATTGAATCTGTTGGCTATTAAGTAATTCATAACTCAATTGCTCTTCTTCAAGATTTAGATCAATCGCAAAGCTATTCACAGTTTCACGTATGTTAAAACCTTCCAATTGAACTGGATAATCTAATAGATTCCATTCAACCGAATCTTCTATTGTTTCTTTGTCTGCAACTTGCCATTCACCATCAACGAATAAACCTAGCTGCGGAATAAGCGCAAATGTGGCATTCCAATTTTCAGGTGCTTGATGTGCTTGTCGCTCAGCACGAGCTTCTTTGAATACTTCTTGTATTTGAGTCTTTTGTTTCGGAGTCGCTTTTTCAATTACAGCTTGTTCAATTTGATCAAACTCTTCATCAGTCGTCCCTTTATTAATAATTAAGGACGTACCTTGGCTATTTTCTCTCGTTTGAATCGCTGGTTGTAAATTAGTAGGAATAAGTTCAGGTGTAACAACAAATGGAATAGAGACCATGACTTCAGGAGTCTTTGGTTGAGTAGTCCCTTGACCTGTAGTTCCTAAATCCAGTTCAGGTTGTGGATTTGCCACAATCGAGGCTTCCGCTTCCCATTTATCAAAGCCCATATTTTGCACCATACGGTCTTTAAGAAGCATGGTGGCTTGAGCAATGGAACTTGAGACAACGTGTGCATATGCTTTATTGAGTTCATCATTCTGACGTAGTTTTGCATACGGCATACGTAAGACACGACCTAACAACTGCTCTACATCAGTTGCAGAATTGATATTTTGCAAACTCGCAAGTACATAGGCAAATGAGCAATCCCAACCTTCTTTCAGTGCTTCGACTGTAATCACAATTTTGACTTTACTTTGAGGGCTAAAGAGATTTTCATCTTGTAGCTCTTTGGTTTGCCCTGTAGAGATCGCAATCCAGTCTTCAGTGATATTTTCATACTCATCTAGTAAGTGTTGCTTTACAGCATCTACATTCGCCTCACCATTTTTATCTTGGGCTTGGATCAATAAAATCGGGCTAATATATTCTTTTTCACTTTGTGCAAGCACTTCTAACTTTTGTCGTTGAATCAGCGCATCACGAATACAATCTTGCCAACTATTTGGATGTTCAGTTAATACGACTGGCAGCTTAATCATTTCTGCTACTTTTAACTGCGCAGCAGAAACTGAGTAAAGAACATTATTGTCTTTTGGTGTTGCTGTCAGCTCTACTAAGCAACTTGGGTTGAGACGCTTCAACGTTGGGAAGAATGTTTTTCCACCACGGTTTTTATGCGCTTCATCCACAACAATAATGGGTCTATGCAAGTTAAAGAAATTCACTAATGAATGCTTCACTCGACCAATATCTTTTTCAGTTAGGAAGGGTTGATACTGCAAAGTATCAGCCGTTACTTTATCCATACTTTCGGCTTGTTGTGGAGTCAATTGAGTAAAGTGTTCACTCAAAGATTCATCAAAAGCATAGGCATTGCGCTGATAGGTCTTGTCTTTATCAATATTAAAGATCTGAATAGTGGTCACAATGACAATGCATGACTGTCCAACATCATGTTTATTCAGCGATTGAAGCCCTTCGATGTCACATATTTTGATGCGATCGCCATAATAGCTTTGTAAGGCTTGTCTATAGGGGTGATTTACATTAGCAAGTGCAGCGAGTGTTTGTTGTCGGATCATATCTGTTGGTACAAGCCACAATACAATAGGACTCTCTGTATTCACATAACTCTGTGCCACTTTAGGAATACTATGCGCCGCAAGTAGTGTTTTACCGCCACCTGTAGGTACACGCAGGCATACACTTGGTATGCCCTCCAATCGGTCGTTATAAGCAATATTTTCGCCTACACAGCGTTTAAATGCTTTCTCCGCCCCTAATGATGCTGCCAAAGTAAAGAATTGCTCTAATGCTTTTAAAGAATCTATTTGATACTGTTTTAATTTAAGTGACATACGCAATCCTTACTGAGCTTGGTTGCCATAAAGCGAATATGGAATTTGTTTAAACTCAATGTCTAGAGCTTCAAGTCGGGCATCTCCAAGTCTTGATGCTTCGCCTATAATTACTCGTTTACCTTCATGTGCATGACATTCATTTAAGTAATTTAAAACAGATAGCGTTAAGACATTACCGCCATTCGGACGTCTATCACCTAAAATACCGTTATATAGAAGATAGTAAGCAACACCATCATGTGTACCTAAATACGGGCTATCAAAGCTCTCTGTTTCATTTAGGGCTGTTTTTGTTTCGAGCCACCACACATAACTTGCAAGGTCTTTAAATTTAACTTCAGCATTTAAGAAACCTTGATCATCAAATACTGGATTGCCTAAAGTGTAGAAGCTAAAACCGCCTCCACCTTGCCAATTCACAGCTGATGAAACGCCACCTTGTTCACCTTCAATCACTCTTTCAAGACGAGGAATCACATGAGTTTTTGCATGTTCACCCATTTCGATGCCAATATAACGTCGTCCCATTTTGTGGGCTACAGCTGCTGTTGTCCCTGAACCTAAGAAAGAATCGAGAACAATATCGTTTGAATTAGTAGCTATTTTTAAAATTTGTGTAATAAGTCTTTCTGGCTTAGGTGTACTAAAGGCATCACTTCCAAAGAATACTTTTTGCTCTTTACGTGATTCATCATTATGGCCAACTTCCTCAAAAGTCCACCAAGAGGTTGGAAGAATACCATCTTGAACCTCAGATAAATAACGTTTCAATTGAGGTGCACCATCACCCTTTTTCCCCCAATAAATTCTATTATCACTGATTAACTTTGCCATATTTTCTGAGCTGGTTAACCAACATCTTCCAGCGCTAGGTAAATACTAGACCTCTTGCGTTAGTCAAAATTTAAATAGACACAAGTTATATTTTATAAGGTTTTAGCTAATTCAAAAATTAGGTAAAAGCATACTTTCGCAAGAGATCTACTCTTTCCCTGTATTAGGATTAATTATTGGATATAAATAAGCTTGAGATAGAGTTTTAACTGTCAAATTATCAGTACGCCATCTCCCCCTACCATCGTTATCATCGTACTTATAAAGCTGATTTTGCTTCTCAGTACGTGGAAGTAAATTCCTCAAAAATTTGTCAGACTTCCGATACACTAAAATATGATCATGTGAGTCAGGGATACCCTTTGAATCATTCGCAACAGTATATTTTTTTTGCCAAACAATATTACGAACAAAATTTTTGCGAGTAAAAATTTCATCGCACAAAACTTTCAAATAATGCGCTTCATTATCATCTAGCGTAATCCAAATTGATCCATCTTCTGCCAAAAGCTCTTTAAGCAGTTGCAGACGTGGATACATCATTGAAAGCCATTGAGCATGTTCTAACTTATCGTCATAATGCTCAAAAGCAGATTGCGTGTTATAAGGTGGATCAATGAAAATACATTTCACCTGTCCACCATATAGTGGCAACAATGCCTTCAAAGCTTGAAGATTATCCCCTTGAATAATCAGATTTTCTTTTGCTTGGTCTGCATCACCATATGCTTGTTCGAATTTTAATAAATGGTATGGAACACTTGTTGCTGTTTCTTCAGCTTGATTTCGGTTCACCCAATCTAATAGTGGCATAACAATACTGAATCTAAAATGAAATTTGGACTTATCTTATCAAATTGCCACAAGTAAAAGGAAAGTTAGCTTACGCTTTATTTTTAATAGTTATCCATATTGATCTCAACTGCATCACTCCATAACGCTAATATTTCGTTTGTTGTGAAATTTTCCCATTTTTCGTAATTTCCAATGATATGAGCACTTACAAACAGCTCAACTTCCGAATATGTCCAATTTTCAGGAAGAAGGCGTGGATATTTGGGCTTTTCATTATCCTTTTCTAACTTATCTAAATAACTTGCTATTTTAAGGGCGTAAATATTTTCTTTAATTAGATTGGAATTACCTTCAGATGAAATACTCAAATCATATAATTTTGATGCTGCCATGTTTGCTTGATATAGAAGCAAGCTATAGATATGCTTTAAATCATATTTTTTAGTCATTCTTACTAAATCATGTTCAAAAGCATTATTCTTTTTTAGAGGAATTTTACGTTTTTCAGAAATCATTCCAACTAATGCATAAACTTCTTTTAATCGTTTGTTTAAAACAAATTTTTCCAATTGCTTTAAATCTGACAAATCTAAAACATAATTTTTAATTGTTATAAATAAATCCTCAACCCAATCTTCAATTTTTTTATATTTTTTCGGCATATTAAACAAAATCTGACTTTTAAAATTCTCTCTTAAATATAATCTCACTTTATCTTTCGAGCTATCTTCAATCAAATCACTATAAGACCAGTTAAGAGTTCTTAACCTACTTTGTGCTTTAGTACCTAAAATACACTCATTTGTTTTATAGATATATCCTTTATCTATCAATCCTTTGACAATATACTCTACACCATTAGCCTCAACCTCTTTGAATGTATTCCAAACAGACTGTGTAATTTCTAAGGAATATTTATCTGCATCATTAGTCAATAAAACATATAAAAATATACTTTCTAAATAACTTAAAGATTGTGTTGGCTCTTTTATCTCTACTTTAACCATTTCCTTATATATTTTATCAAAATCATCTAATAGCTCTATTATTTCTTTTTTAATCAAAACATTTTTACAATCAATGCAAGTTAAGGTCTTATCATTTTTAAACCATCTGTCAAAATCCATATCGGATCTAAGTGGTATTGTAAATTTTTTATAACACTTTCCACAATCAAGCAATTTCTCACATACAAGTTCACCTGATTTTTTTAAAATCTTATTAAGTTTTTCATTCGATTTAATATCATACTTGATCAAAATCTCTTTAGCAGTGTATGTAAATTTACGCTTGGATATGTCAGAAAACTGCCAATAATCACGCAAGATACTTTTCTCTAACTCTTCGCAATCATTTTTTGCAAGTATTTTAAAAGTTTCTTTTTCCATTATTTCTTATATAAACAAATAAGATTTTATTAACATTGTTTTCCAGACTTAACAATGTATATTTTTTTTACAAATTGTCATTTCATATTTTTTGGTATTTATAGTACATTTGATTAGTAATTATACTAACAATAAGTATATGTATTATTTTAAAATTTTATAAAATAGTACAAGAAATAGGGTTATTTAAAAAAATCAGCGTTCTCCGAGCGATCGCCGAGACTGGCCGCCCAGTTCACTTTTTTGGTAATTTCAGGTCGTTCTTCATGCCACAAATGCTGAAGTTCCGCGACCAGTTTGTCATGCCCACCACGGGTAATTAAGCTCGATTTCATGGCCTTTAACAGCAGAAAAATGTGCCTGTAGCTTACCAAAAACTGCTGCCTTCTCCCCAATTACTCCACTTTTAAAGTTTATAAAATATTTTTCCTAAATAGAATCATTTACTTATGAAGCAGTTTTTTATTTTTTTATGGACAAAATTTGACAACTCAAATTTTGGTCTTTATTATGCGCACATCTTTTAATTGTGATCATTTTTTAACCTGTGTGGCGTAGCCACATTTTTTATCTTTCATCCCATGTCATTTTGAATGACGTCATGAGTGCCCACCCTCTTATTGAATTTATCAAACTTGAAAAAGTCTGAGGCCTTTTGCCTCCTGCTTTGTAGGGCATAAATTACTTGTAGCGGAGACAACATGCACAGTAGTTCAACTTCTGGGTCGAGGCTTGGCCTTCACTCTTTTTTCAACTCTCTCCCTTTAAAAGTCTTAGTATTAAGCAGTGCGTTAATTCCGTTTCATAGTATTAATGCAAGTAAAACAGCGTATCAGTTTGATCGCGTGGTCAATCACAACAAATTGACCGTGGTTTCTGTTTCGAATCCGACCACCGTGTTTCAGAACAGTCAGCATCTGCATGGCTTTGGTTATGACTTGGTGCGCAACTATGCGCATAGCCTGAATGTCAAACTCGAGTTTAAAACCGTACCGGACAATTCGACAGCGTTGCAATGGGTGGCGTCGGGTAAAGCCAACTTTGCCATGACCACTGCCAGTATTCAGAGCATTGAAAACAAGCATCTGACTGGTTTTTCGGCCACCTGTGGTGATTTGAATACCTTGCAGAAAAATGGCCTAAACAGCAATTTAAACTGGGTATTTAAACATGCCGATGATCCGCTGAGCCAGACCGCCAGTGCCTTTGTCTGCCGTGGCAAACAAAGCGGTGCCATCAACCAGCTGGCCTCGTTCTATAACCAGAATGTGGTTAAGCAGGAATCTTGGAATACCATCCAGCGTGACTTAAGCAATCGTATGCCTTTATATAAGGCCAGCTTCCAGCGCACTGCGCAGCAGTATGATCTGGACTGGCATTTACTGGCGGCCATTGGTTATCAGGAATCGTACTTAAAGCCGAACTCGGTTTCACCGACCGGTGTTCGTGGTTTGATGATGCTGACCAACAGTACAGCCAAAGCCATGGGCGTTAGTAACCGTACCGATCCAACCCAGAGTATTCAGGGCGGTGCCAAGTACTACAACCTGATGCTGAACCGTTATAAGCATATTCCGTTTCCAGACCGTAACTGGTATGCACTGGTGGCCTATAACATGGGTCCGGGTGCCGTGAGCCAGATTCAGAAACGTATTCAGGCCACCGGTAAAAACCCGAACAACTGGGTCAACCTGTATGCTTACTTAGATGGCAACAAAGCCAAGAATGGACGTTACCGTCAGGCTTTACAATACGTGACCCGTATCCGTGCCTATCTGGAACACATCAAGACCACGCCGCAGCTGGTGAACATTTAAACGCTTCACCGCTGATCTTCAAGGCAAAAAAAAGCTTACCTTCGGGTAAGCTTTTTTGTGTCGGGTCACAATCAGGTGGTTTGCGCCAAAACGTTTTTGAACAGGTCTTTTTGCTCTTGGCTTGGTTTTGCAGTTTGCAATGCCATTAATTGAGACATGTCGCCTTGTACTTTGATTTTACCGGTCATGAAGGCTTGCATGGCTGCGGCCATATCAAACTCCAGGAACACTTTACGTAAGGTTTCAGCATCCATATTCAGGGTTGTTTTTGCATTTGCAGACAATCCTTTCTGGATTTTGCCACCGTCTAAAGCTAATTCTGTATTGCCTGAAGCATCCGTAACAACCAAATTAATTGCAAGATTCGCAAGCGCAGGTGGTAAATTTAAGTCACCAGCTTGAGCCGTCAGGTTCTCTACGGTTGCAAACCAATCATCAGATAAAAAAGCAGGCATGATTATTCCTCAATTTATTTGTTCATTTGTGTCGCCTGTCCAGACAACATTTTTGTGAAGCAATGATGCTTGTGACCTGTTATAGCATGTAATCATAAAAGATGGCTAAGATTTTTTGTACGATGCGTTCAAATTTTATATTTTTAATACAATACTGAAATAATTCAAATATATAAAAAAAGCACCGAACCGAAGTTCAATGCTTTTTTTGACTATTTAGTCAGCTGCATAGCCTAAATTGACCATGTTGATGCGGTTGGACTGACCGTCTTCATTCTCGTGCGAATAACTGCCTTTAAAGTCAAACTCGCGCTCGCTATCCAGTGCTTCAAAGTCAAACAACTCGCGGTCTGCCAGTTGCGATGGTGATACATTTTGCAATGCACCAAAAATACTGTGCAAACGTTTTGGATGGGCATTGTCCCATTCACGCAGCATGTCATTAATAATTGCGCGTTGCAGATTTTCCTGCGAACCACACAGGTTACATGGAATAATCGGGAACTGGCGCATTTGCGCGTATTTGATGATGTCTTTTTCTTCCACATAAGCCAGTGGACGAATCAGCATATTCTTCTTGTCTGAAGATAACAGCTTCGGTGGCATCGCCTTTAAGCTGCCGCCATGGAACAGGTTCAGGAAGAAGGTCGCCAGAATATCATCACGATGATGGCCCAGCGCCACCTTGGTTGCCCCAATTTCCTGGGCAAAGCCGTACAGTGAACCACGACGCAGGCGCGAACACACTGCACAGTAGGTTTTGCCTTCCGGGGTCAGACGCTTGGTAATACTGTAGGTATCTTTTTCCAGAATATAATACGGGATATTATTTTCTTCCAAATAACGCGGCAGCACATCTTCAGGGAAGCCCGGCTGTTTCTGGTCCAGATTCACCGCCACCACATCAAAATGAATCGGGGCAATACGTTTAAACTGCAACAGAATATCCAGTAAGGTATAACTGTCTTTACCACCCGAAATACACACCATGACCTTGTCACCGTCTTCGATCATCTTGTAATCACGAATGGCATGACCCACCTGGCGACGCAGCTTTTTCAGCAAACGGTAATACGCAGAGCTGGTTGGCAGTTCTGGTTTAAAATTAAATCCTTGATCGGACTCAACTGGCGAGAACATAGACGAGATTTACCCATAAAAAAAATACCGCGCAATTTTAGCCGATTCAGTCCCGGCACGCATCAAAAGAATGTAATTTCCTGCTTGTCATTTTTTGTCATCTCGCTGTCTTTATTTTTATGCTAATTTGAACGTTTGCGTTCATCTTTTGAGCAAAATGCTTATCTTTTGGACTTTTCCACAGTTTTCCACAAAAGCTGTGGATAACTTTGTGGATTTAAAACAACTTGACAAGGTCACTTGCCTGCAATTGAAGGCTTCTATTTAAATCGATCATTTTTTGATCAATTTTATTCCTAATTAAAATCAATGGTTTAAGTGTGTCAAGCAGACCAGAATAAAAAAAATAAATATTTTTTTTGATTGTTCTGTCAGCAAACAGGGCTTGATTTTTACAAAGTAAATGGGGAAATAAATGTAAAGACTCTTTTCATCAATGTTTTTTTTGTTAAACTCAAACCACCTGTTTGGGGACAGTATGAACTTCGTTACCATAATGAATACGATAATGTATAAAAGATTACATTTTAAACAACTGGCTTTTTGGGGATGTGTGACGCTGCTTGCAGTTGCATCGCACAGTCATGCCGGACAGATTTATGTCTATAAAGACAATAATGGCAGCACCCTGCTGACCAATCGTAAAAGTTCAGACCAGTCCCTGAAAAAAGTCAAAGTGACGTATTATCCCGACAGCAATATTCACCGTTATAGCAACTGGGGCAGCTCTGAAGCATCGGTCTTACCGAGCTATAGTCGCAATAAAAATGCCTTTGACCATATTATCCAGCAGGCCGCGCAGCGCCACGGTATTTCATCTGGGCTGATTAAAGCCGTCATGCACACCGAGTCCGGCTTTAATGTCAATGCCCGTTCTCCGGTCGGGGCCCAAGGCTTAATGCAGCTGATGCCGGCCACTGCCAAACGTTTTCAGGTTTCCAATGCCTACGATCCTTATGAGAATATTATGGCCGGGGCCAAATATCTGGCCTGGTTACTGAAACGTTTTAACGGTAATACTTCCTTAGCATTGGCCGGTTATAATGCCGGTGAAGGCAATGTCGCCAAATACGGCGGCATTCCGCCCTTCCGTGAAACTCAGGACTATGTGCGCCGTGTGACCAGCCGTTATCACAATCTGTATGCCGGTGGTGTCAGCAGTAGCGATCAGGGACCGTTACTGGCCCAATCCAATACGCTTTCTTCTGGCTCACATTTAACCGCAGCCCAACCTGCACGCCCATCGCGTGAAATTATTGTTGCCGCAGATGGCAGCTTTACCGATGCACCGGTCCGCTCCTATGCCACGGCACATGCCTCTGCCGCAGCCCGAATCACCATTTCGGACTAAGACGATTTTTTGTTGATTTTCACGATTTTTTCTTGAATTTTTAATACATTCACCGCATATTTACTTGTATGATTTATGAATCAGATTACATTTTCATTTTAAGAGGATTTACTCAATGATGCGGATTGGTTTGTTCTTGCTAACCAACCTCGCGGTACTGGTTGTAGCTGGCATTATTTTGTCACTCTTCGGTGTCGGTAGTTACCATGGCGCGGGTGGCTTAAATCTAGGCAACCTGTTGGTCATCTGTTTTGTCTTCGGTATGGTCGGTTCTTTAATTTCCCTGTTCATGTCTAAATGGATGGCGAAAAAAACCACCGGTACAGAGCTGATTGACCCAAATGCCCCACGTAACCAGGCTGAAGCGTGGTTATTAAATGAAGTTGCACAATTGTCGCAACGTGCTGGCATTAAAATGCCAGAAGTGGGTATCTTCCCTTCTTATCAGTCGAATGCCTTTGCAACCGGCTGGAACAAGAATGATGCTTTGGTGGCGGTTTCAACCGGTCTGCTGGAGCGTATGAACAAAGATGAATTACGTGCCGTACTGGCGCACGAAATTGGTCACGTGGCCAATGGTGACATGGTTACGCTGGCGTTAATCCAGGGTGTGGTCAACGCCTTCGTGATGTTCTTTGCCCGTGTTGCCGGTGATTTCATTGACCGTAACGTATTTGGCCGTGAAGATGGCGAAGCACCGGGTATTGCCTACTTCGTGATTACCATTGTGCTGGATATCGTGTTTGGTATTCTGGCTTCAGCCATTGTGATGTGGTTCTCGCGTCAACGCGAATACCGTGCCGATGAAGCGGGTGCCCGTCTGGCTGGCAAACAGGCCATGATTTCTGCCCTGTTACGTTTACAGGCCGAATCTGAAATGCCAGATGCAATGCCAAAAGAAATGAAAGCCTTTGCGATTTCTGCCGGTCAGGAACAAGGGTTTAGTCTGGCAGCATTATTCCAGACCCACCCGACCATTGAACAGCGTGTGGCGGCCTTACAGCAGTTAAACCTGCCTTAATCGCAATGCCTAACCGCTAAATAGACAAAAGCTTCCATATGGAGGCTTTTGTTTTATGTATGATAGATACTGGTTGGAATGATGACAGCTTACTTAAAGATTTAAACCCTGCATCCACTGCCAGACCCACTGCAGCCCGGCCAAGGTCGCCACCACCAGAATGATCAGGAACAACAGGCCTAATAAATCAGGAAGATGAATCCACAGCCAGGCCACCACAGGATTACGCCAGAATGCCGAGTGTTGCTGCTTCTGCTCCAGTTTTTCATGTAAAAAAGGATGCACCACATGATGATCGCTCTGGATATCATATTCCTGCCGGATATGATCATGCACAATATCCAGCGCCTTACGGCTAGGGCGAATAAAAATATCAAAAATCGTCCCGGCAATCGGAATAAAGCCCACCACCGCATCCATAACTGCCAGCTTCATGACCGGATTCAGTTTGGCTTGTGGCACGCCGACCTGTTTGGCTTTATAAATCGCATAACAGGTCAGTACAAAACCGGCCAGATCGCCGGCCACCGGAATGGTACTTAAAGCCGCATCAGCGCCCACGCCCTGTTTGGTAAACGGAATCCGCACCACCGAATCCATCATATTGGCAAACTTGGCCAGATCACGCTCCAGGCGAATCACCTCTTGCCGGGAAAGTTTGGGTTTGGTGCTGTGCAGCTCTGTCATGAATCAACCTAATTTTTATCTATTTATATCATGTTTTTACTATACTCGAGCGCGCTGCTCAATCGTTTTACTGCTTTGTAAATACAGGCTAAAACAGCAGCTGGGAAGCAATAAACAGATAAACCACCACCCCGCTGGCATCGCAAATTGAGGTCACCAGGGGCGCCGACGCACTGGCCGGGTCCAGTTTCAGCTTATTGAGAATAAACGGCAGGCTCATGCCAACCAGACAGCCCATCAGCACGATGCCCAGCATACTTAAAGCCAACACCACCGCCACCATCAAGTCTCCGCGGACATAGCCCAGTACCGACACGGCCAGTGCCATGGTGCCACCCAGACAAAGTGCCACCAGACTTTCCCGCCCCAGTAGATAGAACCAGTCACGAAAATGCACATCGCCGGTGGATAAAGCACGGACCATTAAGGTCGCCGATTGTGCCCCGGCATTCCCGCCGCTACCGACCAGCAAGGGCAAGAAGAACACCAGCACAATATGCGCGGCAATAATCTCTTCAAAATGAGCAATGCCAAAACCGGACAGCAAACTGCCAAACACCAGAAATACCAGCCAGAACACACGCTGGCGATATAAAGACAGAATAGGCGCATTTTTCAGGCTCAGGTTGGGCAAGGATTCAATCGCACCGGATTTTAAAATATCCTCGGTGGTTTCTGCCTCGACAATATCCATGGCATCATCATAGGTGACAATCCCGACCAGACGCTGTGCCTGATCAACAATCGGCAAGGCCAGAAAGTCATAATGCGCCAGCTTCCAGGCAATCTGTTCCTGATCTTCATCGACCTGGCCCATCACCAGATCCGTGGTCATGAGATGCTGCAGCTGTACCTCTGGCGCGGCCTGAATAATCTGCCGCAATGACACCACACCAAGTAAATGCTGCAGCGCATCGACAATATAAATCAGGTACAGGGTTTCCCGGTCTGCCGCCACCTGACGCAACTGTTCAATCGCCTGCTGGATCGTCAGCTCAGGCGACAAGGTCACAAAATCCGAACTCATGATCGCCCCGGCAGATTCTTCCGGGTAAGCCGCCAGCTGCTGAATTTGCTGACGTTTTTCCGGAGCCAGCTCGGCCAGAATCCACGGCTGTAGCGTCGGACTCAAACTTTTAAACAGGTCGGTCCGGTCATCCGAATGCATGGCACTCATCAGCTGCAACAAATCAGCCGGGGCCAGCTGTTCGGCAATTTGTGCCTGCACAGTTTTTGGTAAAAACTCAAAGATCAGCGCCGCCTGCTCCAAGGTGGGAATCAATCGGACCTGCGCTTCTAGCGACAGCTGTTCAATCCAGCCCGCTAGATCGGCCGGATTCATATGCGCAATCAGGGTTTGTACCCGCTCTGGATGCTGCTGCAAAATGGCCTGTTCCAGTGCCTGAAGTTCAAAAGGATTCAGCATAAACTCTCATCATTATTCTTGGTTATTTTTTAAAATGTAAAGTGATTCACACCGCATCTGTATACTGCCGCAGTGTCCCTGAAGCAGCAGCATTTTTCTCTGTATAAATCCGGCGGATCAGGCCTGTTTCAGTTTAAAGATCGAGCGCACCAGCACATACATAAAGGGAATAAAGATCAGCACCAGAACCGTACCGAAAACCACCCCACCCAGCACACTCACGCCAATTTCCTGACGGCTGACCGCACCGGCACCAAAGGCAAATACCAGTGGAATGACCCCGGCACCAAAGGCCAGCGAGGTCATCAGAATAGGACGTAAACGCAGACTCGCTCCTTCCAGTGCGGCTTCTACGGCACTGCGCCCCTGCTGCTGCGCCATCGAAGCAAACTCGACAATCAGAATCGCATTTTTACAGGACAGGCCAATGGTGGTCAGCAGCGCAATCTGGAAATAGATATCATTCGGGAAACCGGCCAGGTAGCTGAACAGGATATTACCACCAATACCCAGTGGAATCGCGCTCATCACCGCAGTTGGAATGGTCCAGCTTTCATACAGCGCTGCCAGACACAGGAAGATAAAACCAATTGATACCAGATACAGCAATAAAGCCTGATTGCTGGACTGCTTTTCTTCAAAGGACAAGCCACTCCAGGCCAGATCGACACCGTCCTGCTGGTCAACCAGCTGCTGAATATCCTGCATGGCCTGACCAGAGCTGGCACCGGCTGCGGTATCGGCTTCCATTTCCAGTGCGGTATAGCCCATAAACCGATTCACCACTTCTGGTCCGCCGCCCCAGCTCAGGGTAGAGAAATTACCAAACGGCACCATCTGCCCGTTGGCATTACGGACCGACCAGGCCTGCAAATCTTCCGGGGTGGCACGGAACTCGGCATCACCCTGCATAATCACCCGTTTAATCCGGCCACGATCAATAAAGTCATTGATATAACTGCCGCCCCATGCCGCCGACAAGGTGCTGTTAATGGCGCCTTGGCTTAGGCCATTGGCCATGGCCTGTTTCTGATGAATAGTGACATTCAGCTCGGCTTTTTCCGGATTGGATTTTTTATCCAGATTGGCAAAGCTGGAATAACGGTCAGCCTGACTGCGCAGGCTCTGGAATTGCTGCTCCAGATAATCACGGCCCTGCCCATTTAAATCCCGCAGCCAGAACTGCAGGCCATCGGTCTGGCCTAAACCGCGCACCGAGGCCGGCATCCCAATCATAATCTGTGCATCCGGATGACGCTGGAAATGCTGCATGGCCCGCTCACGAATTGCCTGCGCAGCATTGTCACTGCCCGGACGATCATCCCAGTGCTTTAAAGCAATAAAGCCCTGCCCCAAGTTCTGGCCAGTACCGGAGAAGTTACGGCCATAGCGAATCATTACCAGATCAACATTGGCCTGTTCCTGTTCAATAAAATAGGCACGAATCGTTTCCCCAACTTCACGGCTTTTTGACAGTGGCGCGCCTTCTTGCAATTTAAATTGCACCGTGAGCATGCCCTGATCTTCACTTGGAATAAAGCTGGTCGGCAAGGCCCGATAGAACAAGGCAAATACCCCAATTAAAGCCACAAAAATCACCAGACAGATGGCACGATGTTGCAGGGTCCAGTTTGAAGAACGCAGATAATGCTGTTTCAGATTTTCCAGTTTCTGATTAAACCAGGCGGCCCATCGGGCGGTTTTCTGCTTTGGCTTTAAAATTAAGGCGCATAAGGCCGGGGTTAAAATCAGCGCCACCAGCAAAGATAAAGACATCGCGGCCACCAGGGTGATGGAAAACTGACGGTAGATGACCCCGGTCGAGCCACCAAAAAATGCCATCGGAATAAACACCGCGGTCAATACCAAGGTAATCCCGACCAGTGCCCCGCTAATTTCCTGCATCGACTGGATTGCCGCCTGTTTGGCCGAAAGCTGCTGTTCATGCATCAGACGTTCAACGTTTTCTACGACCACAATTGCATCATCGACCAGCAGGCCAATCGCCAGTACCAGCGCAAACAGGGTTAAGGTATTAATGGTCATGCCCAGCACATACAGCACCGTCAGGGTACCTAAAATCACCACTGGTACGGTGATGGTCGGAATTAAGGTGGCGCGCCAATTCTGTAAAAATAGGAACATCACGATCACCACCAGAATAATCGCTTCAATGAGGGTTTTCACCACCTCTTTCATCGACTCTTTCACAAACGGCGTGTTATCGCGTGGATAGACGATCTTGTAGCCCTCGGGCAACTGTTTGGAGAGATGATCAATTTCCTGCTGGATTAACGCCGAGGTCGCCAGTGCATTGGCACCAGAAGCCAGGGAGATTCCCAGTGCAGCTGAAGGATAGCCATTAATGGTATTAAAGGACTGATAATTTTCTGCCCCCAGCTCGACCCGTGCCACATCTTTTAAATAGACAAAACTGCCGTCTTGGGCCGACTTTAAAATCACATTTTCAAATTCTTCGACAGTTTTTAAACGTGAACCGGAGGTAACTTTGGCATTTAAATACTGATCGGTTGCGGTGGGTAAATCGCCAATACTGCCGGCTGCCACCTGGGTATTCTGGGCTTCAACAGCGGCCCGAATATCGCTTGGTATCAAGGCATACTGTTTCAGTTTTAAAGGATTCAACCAGATTCGCATGGCATATTGCGAACCGAAGACATCCACCTCACCCACACCTTCAATACGCGCCAGATCCTGTTCCAGATGGGTCATCATATAATCGGACAGTTCAATATTGGAACTATGACCGGCGCTGTCATATAGGCCGATGACCATATGGGTATCACCCAGAGATTTGAACACATTCACGCCCTGGCGCTGTACATCTTCAGGCAAACGGTTAATGGCGCTGTTAATCGCATTTTGCACCTGTACCTGTGCGGTATCTGGGTCTGTGCCATTTTCAAAACTGATGCTGATACGGCTGCGCCCCGAAGAATCACTGCTCGAGCTAAAATACAGCAGATGATCCAGCCCTCGAATCTGCTGCTCCAGCACCTGGGTCACGCTCTCCTCCACTGTTTCTGCCGAAGCCCCGGTATAAGTGGCGCTCACGGTAATACGAGGTGGTGCAATATCCGGATAACGCTCGACCGGCAAACCTAAAGTGGAAAAAATACCAAACGCCATGACTATAATGGCCAGGACTCCAGCAAAAATAGGACGTTCAATAAAAAATTTTGACAGCATAGATTTGGTCACATGATGGGGTTGAGCCAAGATTTGGTTGAGCACTTCTGAAGGCGCTTTACCCTAGCAAATTTATATTGATATTCAGTGACTAAAGCCAAAAATACAAGAAAATATTACATAAAGATGTGCTGAACGAAAAATAAGGAGAAAATGTGGAGATAAAAGATTTATCTCGCTCTAGCATCATTTACATTGTCGCTATTTTGCAACCTGTCATGAGAATGCAAGTTTTTCCTTCAACACTACGCATGCGTCAAATAAAATAACAGCATCATCAGAGGACCGCATGCTAAGAAAAACACTGATACTGACCAGCATTCTCACTTTAACTGCTTGTAATAGTGATGATCGTGATAATCAAACGCATAATCCCACTCCAACGCCGACACCACCGGCCTATGTTGAACCTGAAATTATTATTGTCGGACATCGAGGCGCTAGCGCCTTGCGCCCTGAACATACCTTGGAGGCTTATCAAAAAGCCATTGAGGATGGTGCAGATTTTATTGAGCCTGATCTGGTTCCAACCAAAGATGGTTATTTGGTTGCTCGTCATGAAAATGAAATTGGCGGTACGACCAATGTCAGTGAACTGCCACAATTTGCAGATCGTAAAACCACCAAAATCATTGATGGAGTCAGCTTAACAGGCTGGTTTACCGAAGACTTCACCTTAAGTGAACTGAAGCAGCTGAAAGCCCGCGAACGTATTCCAGATATTCGCCCACAAAACACTCAATATAATGATCAGTTTTTAGTGCCGACAATAGAAGAAATTATTGAACTGGCTGATCAGCACTATCAAAAAACAGGAAAAATTATTGGGCTGTATATTGAGACTAAACACCCAACCTATTTCCAGGATTTAAATCTGGCCATGGAAGACCGTTTATTGAGTAGCTTGGCGAAATATGAATATTCGCGAAGTATTGCCCCGGTCTATCTACAATCTTTTGAAGTTAAAAATCTGCAATATCTACGCAGTCAGCTAGATCGTTTAAACACCTTGCAACATGCAAAAATCATTCAGCTCTACAGCGGACAGAGTTCTCAGCCTGCTGATGCACTAAAAGCAGGTCTGGGGACTACTTATGGTCAATTGGCCAGTGCAGAAGGACTTAAAACGGTTGCGCAATATGCTGATGGTGTGGGACCAAGTAAAACCTATATCGTCAGTAATCAGGGAGTAATCACCAATTTTGTGAGTCTGGCACATGCACAGGGCCTGAAAGTACATCCTTATACCTTGCGCCCAGAAAATGAATTTTTACCTGATCGTCTCGATTGTAGTCCAAATCCTGCTGAGAAGTGTGAAACAGGGGCGTTGGCCGAGTTTGAAATCTTCTTTAAAGCCGGTGTTGATGGTGTCTTTACAGATGATCCTGGACTAGGACGTCAGGCTGCAGACCTGTTTTTAAAACAGTAAAAATTCTCATATATTAAAAAAGACGCGGCATGCGTCTTTTTTCTACTCTCAAACAAAACAGCCTATACGATATGCTCAAAATTTACGGTAATGCCCATCAGTAAATGAATTAACTCGGCCTGCGAATTACACTGGGTTTTTTCATAAATATTTTTAAAATAGGTACGCACCGAGTTTAACGTCAGCTTGCAATGCTCTGCTATCTCTTCAAATTTATAACCATTAATCAGCACCTCACATAACTCAATTTCCCGATTCGACAAGTGATATTGCTGTTTTAAAAAATCTGCAGCTAAATAATATTTTTGCTCGGTTTCAGTGACAAAAACCGCGACATAGGCCTGTTCTGGTAGTCCTTCAGTATTTTTTAACTGGCTTAAGTTAAAAGGAATCACCGTTAGCATTAAGGCACTCTGATCAGCTGCTGTCAGCTCAATTACCCCGCCTGGTTCTTTGTTCCATTGACTTAAGTCAGAACCAGCCCCCTCAATGAGCTGATCGAGTTTGGACTGAAAGCCGCGGCCCACTTTTAAATGATTATAACGGTCCAGCTCAATCAGGCTGGAGCGATTAAGAATTACTTGAGCCTTTTTATTAGAATAGATCAAACAGGACTGCTGATCGAGTAGCAGCACGCCCGTTTTTAAGTGATCTAGAATATGACCTAAAGCCAGTTTCTGCTGCTTGGCCTGACAAAGCTGCCGATGAATTTGTAGTGCCCGGCGTAAATGCTTACCGATCTGCTTAAGAAATTCATGTTCTTCCGGACTATAAGGCTGAGCATCGGGCGCCCGGTGAATACCCAAAACTGCCCAACGATGTTGCCCCTGATCGAGTAAAACAGCTGCGATATGACAAATCCCAGTCGGCTCCAGACAGCGCTCATAAAAGATATATTCATCTGTGCCTGGCATCTGGCCATACGACTGCAAGTTTTGTTCAATGGTATCCCCCACCCCGGCTTGCTGCCATAACGGTGCATGCAGTTTCATATCAATGACTTTAATCCGTTCGTCCTGATAGGCATCAATACAGGCTTGAGGAATGTTATAGGTATGCACAAAGTCATAACTTGGACTTAACTGGTCCAAAGCAGTAAAAATCGCGGTTTTACTGTCTGTATATTGAACAATTTTTTCAATTACTTGCGGCCATAAATTCACATCTACAGCGGCATCATAAATACTGCCTATAATTTCGTGTTCTCGGTTATCCATTTTTATCCCCTTTATGCCTACTCCAACCTGCATTACATTTATTTAATCATTTGTTTTTCTTATTGTTCTAAACAAGAATAATGAGTTTTATTCACAAAAAAAAGTAGTTTAGATACATATCACACATTTAATGTGTAAATAAAAAATAGCTAGGTGATTTTGTCTTTTCATGTGTGCAATCTCTACATCTACATTACAAAAACCTGCGCCATAAAAAAAACCCCGTATCTGACGATACGAGGTTTTTGAAGTTTGGGTACGCTGATAATTACATCATGCCGCCCATACCACCCATGCCGCCCATGTCAGGCATTGCAGGTTTTTCTTCCGGGATTTCAGTGATCATGCACTCAGTTGTGAGCATTAAGCCCGCTACAGATGCAGCATGCTCAAGTGCAGAACGGGTTACTTTTGCAGGGTCAAGAATACCCATTTCAAGCATGTCACCGTATTCGCCAGTTGCCGCGTTATAACCGAAGTTACCTTCACCGTTTTTCACAGCATTGATCACAACAGATGGTTCATCACCTGCGTTCGCCACGATTTGACGAAGCGGTGCTTCGATTGCACGGCGCAGGATGTTGATCCCTACGTTTTGGTCATCGTTGGCACCTGTTACACCGTCAAGTGCTTTGGCAGCACGTACCAGCGCAACACCACCACCAGCAACCACACCTTCTTCAACTGCAGCGCGAGTTGCATGAAGCGCGTCGTCTACGCGGTCTTTTTTCTCTTTCATTTCAACTTCAGTTGCAGCACCGATTTTAATCACTGCTACACCGCCTGCTAGTTTAGCAACGCGTTCTTGAAGTTTTTCTTTGTCATATTCAGAAGTCGATTCTTCGATTTGCGCACGGATTTGTTGTACACGTTCAGCGATTTGGCCTGCGTTACCCGCACCATCCACAATCACGGTGTTTTCTTTAGATACAGTTACTTTGTGGGCAGTACCTAAGTGTTCTAGTGAAGTTTGATCTAACTGCATACCGATTTCTTCAGAAATTACAGTACCGCCAGTCAGGATCGCGATATCTTGAAGCATTGCTTTACGACGGTCACCAAAGCCAGGTGCTTTAACAGCACATACTTTGATAATGCCGCGCATGTTGTTTACTACAAGTGTAGCCAACGCTTCGCCTTCAACATCTTCAGCAATGATAAGAAGAGGCTTACCAGTTTTCGCAACAGCTTCTAGAACAGTGATCAATTCACGGATGTTGCTGATTTTCTTGTCAACCAACAAGATGTATGGGTTTTCAAGTTCAGCAGTCAACGTATCTTGTTTGTTTGCGAAGTACGGAGAGATATAACCACGGTCAAACTGCATACCTTCTACAACATCAAGCGCATCTTCGAAGCCTGAACCTTCTTCAACAGTGATTACGCCTTCTTTACCCACTTTTTCCATTGCTTGTGCAATCAGAGAACCAACAGTGGTGTCAGAGTTTGCAGAGATCGAACCGACTTGCTCAATCGCTTTAGAATCAGAAGCTGGTTTTGCAGTTTGTTTAATATTTTCAACAACAGTTTTAACTGCAAGGTCGATACCACGTTTCAGATCCATTGGGTTCATACCCGCAGTTACTGACTTAATACCTTCGTTCAGGATTGCTTGAGCCAATACAGTTGCAGTTGTTGTACCGTCACCTGCGATATCATTGGTTTTTGAAGAAACTTCACGAACCAGTTGCGCACCCATGTTTTCGAATTTGTCTTTCAGGGTGATTTCTTTCGCAACAGATACACCATCTTTCGTGATGTGCGGTGCACCGAAAGAACGGTCGATTACAACGTTACGGCCTTTAGGACCTAAAGTCACTTTCACCGCATCTGCAAGGATGTTGACACCCGCAATCATTTTGCTACGAGCTGAATCACCAAATTTTACGTCTTTAGCTGACATGATTTACTCCAATTTTAAATCTTAACTAAATCTGATAACCATTGAGTTAGTGAGAAATTAGCCTTCTAAAACAGCTAAAATGTCAGACTCTTTCATAATAAGCAGTTCTTCACCGTTTACTTTTACAGTGGTGCCGGCATAGGTACCAAACAATACTTTATCGCCAACTTTCACATCTAATGCGCGTACGCCATTGTCTGTGATTTGACCATTACCAACTGCAATGATTTCACCCTGAGCAGGTTTTTCAGCAGCAGAACCTGGCAATAAAATGCCGCCAGCAGTTTTTGTTTCTTCTTCGACACGACGAATTACTACACGGTCATGTAATGGACGAATGTTGCTCATAAATAACTCCATCAGACTAAGTCTTCGTTAGATAACTGATGACGACTTATTTATTCCTTTGGTCATCATCAAAATGAATTTTAGATGTCACTTTTGTGGGGATGGAAAAAAACGCTTCAAGGGGAAAAATGAAAAAAAATCTGTTTTTTGTCTTTTTTTTCGCCAGCCATCAGACCACTGTCGCTTTATTCCCCATATTTCTAATACGGTTCAAATTTTTGCGTGCGTTCGTTAAAAAAATAGGCCTGAATTTCGCCGCTGTCATGAATTACATTAAAGCTGTTATTAAAACGATGATGCAGACGATAAGACAGCGCCGTGCCGGCATGAATATCCAGCACCGGATGACTGGCCTGTAAATGATAAATCTGGTTTAAATCATAGACTGCGGACTGATGCAGATGACCATGCAACAGCCCGAACAAACCATGCTGACTCCAGCTTTCCAGCGCCATTTTGCCCAGCATCGGACAGTCTTTTACCCCATGCGGATCATCCGGCGGGGTATAAAAGGGTTGATGCGCTGCAATCAGCTTGATTTTATGCGCCGGCGCTGCTGCCAGAATCTGATCGACCAGCTGGATTTGCGCCAGCGAAATATGCCCGCGGGTATGGTAACGCCGTCGGATACTGTTTAAACCAATCAAAAAAAAATGCTCGGTTTCCAGCACGGTTTCCATCTTGCCAAAAAACAGCTGATAACGTGCAAATGGATTGACAAAGCGGGTCCATAAATCGAATAGTGGAATATCATGATTGCCCGGCACCACCAGATACGGCCGCTCCAGGCTGTCCAGAAACTGCTTACAGTCATAAAACTGTTTAAAGCGCGCGCGCTGGGTTAAATCACCACTGACCACTATCGCTTCAGGCTGATGCTCCAGGCAAAATTGCCGGATGACTGCCATGCAGGCCGGCTTTTCGGTGCCAAAATGCAAGTCAGACAGATGCAGAATCATAAGGCACCATCATATTTAAGGCATTTTTTTCCACTGTGACTTTTAGCGGTGGTCGCATCCGGACAATTTCACCATCAATGGCCACCTGCATGGTTTTTAGTTGTGCGTGAATCACCACCTGATCTGCAGCAAAAGTATATACATCGGGCGCTTGTTCAATTTCCCCTTTCACCAGCTGCCATAAAATTTTAAACAGGGTCAGCTTATCGCTTTTCGCCACCACAATACCGGCCACCTTGCCCTCTGCCACCGCTGCAGCAATACGCAAATTCATCTCCGACAATTGCAGCTGGTTATTGCCAAAAAATACCAACGGAGTTTTCACCGGAAATAGCTTGCCATCGACTTCAACGTTTAATTTCAGTTCCTTGCGATGGCGAATCAGCACATCCAGACCGGAGGTATAGGCATGTAAAGGAAAGCGACCCAGATAGCGGTTATACAGCTCCCGTTTCTGGATAAATAAAGGATATAGCCCCAAGCTAGCATTGTTTAAATAGATGTGTTCATTGATCCGCGCGATATGTGCCTTGCGTGGCCGGCCGGTTGCAATCACATGCGCTGCCTGAATAATATCCACCGGAATATCAAATACCCGGGCCACATAGTTAAAGGTACCTAAAGGTAAAATGCCCATGGGAATATCGGTATGAATTAGTTTGGCCGCCACAGCATTCAAGGTGCCATCGCCCCCTGCGGCTACCACCACGCCATAATTGTCCGGGTCCTGATGACGCAAAAATACCTGCGCCATTAACTCATCAAAACTGGCATACTGTTCGATATCAAAGGACTGGATTTCAAAACCGTATTGGGAAAAAATCTGGATCAGCTCTTCATACACCTCGGTTTTATGGGTCGCATGAAAGCCTGATTTTTTGTTATATACAATAGACAATGGCTTGAATTGTTCAGACATTTTGTCCACATCTTTAAAGCATTTGTTCTAATTTCAGCCAATTAAGTGGAAATTTAAAGCACCTTTATGTAAAAATCGAATTACCACCATTTATTTAATCAATAATGATTCTCAGAAAAAATTTAGATATAAGTTATTGTTTTAAAAATAAATAAATAAATTAAATAACATACATAAATATAAAAAATAAATAAGACCAACCCTTATTTGAACATTATCTTTTTGTTTTTTATAAACTTATTATTTAGATTGCATTAACTGCCAAAATAATTCCTTTAGCCCTTTAGTCTTATTTTTTTCGTCATTTTGTGCTTTAATACAGCCACTTTTTTTTCATATTTCATCTGAGCGGTTCATTTCATCTCTCAGATTGTACTTTGTACAACAGTTTGTACACATTTTAGATAGGCCTCACCATGACCCAAGTGAACGCACCAGAATTCGTTCGTCACCCTAAGCTTATTGCTTGGGTGGAAGAGATTGCTAAATTAACAAAACCAGCAAAAATTGAATGGTGTGACGGTA
>Ga0172372_10003017_pt1 | contig 25129 bp, 21 predicted proteins | sample LakKiv5m_2_FD_114544 | JGI IMG/M metagenome (GOLD analysis project Ga0172372, IMG submission 114544) | Freshwater microbial communities from Kabuno Bay, South-Kivu, Congo - kab_092012_9.5m | ecosystem: Environmental > Aquatic > Freshwater > Lake | place: Democratic Republic of the Congo...
CACGGTACAACGCTACCGTGAGCTGATTGGCAAGATTCGTGCGACGATGCCCGATATCGCGTTGACCACCGACATCATCGTGGGGCATCCCGGTGAGTCGTTGGAGGAGTTTGCTGGCACCAAAGAGTTGCTCAACGAAATCCGCTTCGACAAAGTGCATATTGCAGCCTACTCGTCACGACCGGGCACTCGCGCGGCCAGCATGGAAGAAGACGCTGAGCTTGCAGTCCCCGAGAGCGAAAAGCAACGGCGGCGCATCGAACTCGAGCAACAACAAGAGTTAATCGCCACCGAGCGCAGTGCCCGCTACCAAGACCAAGAAGTCGAAGTCCTCGTTGAGGGGGAAAGCAAGGGCAAGTGGCGTGGCCGTACTCCCGGCAATTTGCTGGTGTTTTTCAGTAGCCCAGCAGACTGGCGTGGCAAAGTCGCCAAGGTGAAGATCCACCACACCAGCCCGTGGTCGTTGCAGGGCACGGTCAGCAATGAAGTTGTGGTCGACTAACGGCATGGGGCGCTTCGCCCTTGACGTCGTCGTCTGTGTTGCCATCGTGCTGGTGGTGACCACCGGACTTCCGCAGCTCCTAGCATGGCTTGGCGTCAGTACAGCGGCGCCATCGTTGCTGACAATCGTGGCAATAATCGCCACCCAAAATGCCGCCATACTCGGGTACGTGTGTTGGCGCATGCAACACCACGACAATCGGACCACGCACATCGGGTGGCGCAGTCGCACATCATGGGTCGGCGCGTGTTTTTGGGCGGTGCCCGCCGTATTTGGAGCCAATCTAGTGGTCGCCGGCGGATTTGCCCTCTTCGGAGTCCGCCACAATCAGGCGGCGAGCTACCCGCTGAGTGCGGGGGACACGATCGGGCAACTCGTGTTTGCGGTCGTCGCCGTAGTGGTAGCGCCGCTCTGCGAAGAGATCCTGTTCCGCGGGTATTTACTGGGACGGTTGCGAGACATGGTCCCAACATGGGCGGCCGTCATCGTCAGTGCGATGTTGTTTGCCACCGCACATAGTTTTGCTGCCCAGAATGGCGCCATCGTCTTGATCGTAGGCACGTTCGCCATGGGCGTGGTTCTCGGCTGGGCCCGAGTGGCAAGCCGCAGTCTCTGGCCAGCAGTCGTGGCCCACATGGTCAACAACGGCGTAGCAATTACGGCGGTCATATATTGTATTAATCATCCAGGTCGCGGATGTGCCCTTTCACCGTAGTGCATGGCGAGGGCAAAGGAGTTAGTTGTGAGCAAAACAGACGACATGCGCCGGTTGCGGCGTGAGCAGAGCGATGCGGTGGCCTACGCCAGCCAAGGCAATTGGGATGAAGCTATTGCGGCTAATCAGGCCATGCTACAGGCTGCACCGCACGATGGAGAGACCCTCAACCGTCTCGCCAAGGCCTACTACGAGCGTGGCAAGAGCGGCGACGTTGAAGATGATGTCTACGACATTGCGAAAGCCCGTGAGTTGTATCTACGGGTGCTCGAAATCAATCCCGCGAACTCCATCGCACAGCGCATGCTCGCAATGATTGATCAGACGCAGAACCGCAAGCCCAAACAGCGATCGTTCATCAACATGCGCCAATTCGTCATCGAGACGGGCAAATCGACGCTCACGACCGTTCACATTGACACTCCAGGCGCATTGGCACTCGTGCCAGGCGAGATTGTGTACATGCGCATCGTCGGGCCAAAGGACGTCGAAGCAGAATCGGACAACAATATCCCCGAAGATGCCAACGCCATTGATGTGTACGATGCGAGCGACATGTTTTTGGGGCGCATTGAGCCGCGCCTCGCAGCCCGTTTGATCCGCCTCATGCGCTCACGCAACCGCTACCAAGCGGCCGTATGGCGCTTTAGTGACCATCATCAGCACATCGAAGTCATCATCCAAGAAACCTACGTGCACCCAGACAATCGCCACGAAGTGTCGTTCCCAGGCAAACTGGTCGACGAAAACGAACGCCGCATGATCGTGGACGAGGTCGAGGACGACGATACCGACAGCGATAGTGACGACAGCGACGAAAGCGATGACACCGAGCCCGAGAGCTTCGAGGCCGAAGAAGAAGAACACGAACGCCTCGACACCATCGAACCAAACCCGGACAGCGACGAAGAAATCGAAGATTAGTTGCAACCAACCACCCTCACCCCAGCTCATCATCGTGTTGCTGGGGTGAGAGTACCACGCGCCCCCACCACCACCTGCACATCCACAATCCCACAGGCGTGCATTACGGCTACCGCTTCACACAACGTTGCCCCAGTAGTACATACGTCGTCGATGAGCACATAACACCCCGGCCGACACCCTCCCTGCCACGCAAATGCGCCGAGCACGTTGATACCCCGTTGTTGGCGGTTCAAGCGAGCTTGACTCTGCGTGTCACGCGTACGTATCAGCTGCGTGGAGACCGCCCCACTGCGTTGCCGTGCCACCGCTTGTGCACACAAGTACATATGATCGTACCCGCGCTGCTGAATGCGCGACTGGCTCGTCGGAATTGGCACAATGGTAGCCCCCACCGGAATTGCTGGAGCCATGAGCAAGGCGAGTGCTTCAGCGAGGCGGCGTTGCCGAGCATACTTTAAGCGCAAAATGTGCGCACGGACCGACCCCGTGTATGCGGCACAAATCACCGTGCGCGCCACTGGCAACTCGGGGAGCATGCCCGTGTATGGCGCCACACTACGACGACAACGCTCACACCATACCGTCTGCCAAGCACCACATTCCATGCACCGATCTGGGAAAAAGGTTTGGATGAGACGTTCCCACATGCGTCACCCCCACTGCGTGTTTGTTCACGAGTAGATACCGTGTCGCAGTGGCAAAAAGTCACGCCCCATGAGGTCGTTGTTAGTAAGGAAAAATGGATTCCACCGAGATTACTTTGAGGGCACCGATTGGGCAGATGCTCTGACAAGCCAAATCAGCGTGGCCCGCGCACATGTCGCATTTGTTGGCGCGGTATTCGGGTTGCTGGAGCGTCAAAGGAATAATCGGGATGTGTTGCAGAGTGCGCCGAATGGCCCCTCCCCAACTCCGATCACGTGGTTCGAGCGTGACTGCCGCATAGTTGCAAGCGCTCACACACAAGCCACAACCGGTGCAAGCGTCTGTGATGACCAACTTTGGGCCGTCCCACACAATGGCGTCCACGGGACAGGACTCGGCACACTCCGCTCCAACACGGCACTGCCGACAACTGTCGAGCACCACCATGTCGCCGTAGAGCACGCCATCGTGGCTGAGCCGCGGCGCACCGTGACGTTGTGTGCACGCATCAACGCAAAGCCGGCACCCCGGCGGACACCGCTCCCACTCTCGCACTAGGACATGATCTCCGCGGCGTATGCCACGGCGGGTGATTTCATCGATGATTTCGTGCTGTTGTTCGAAATAATGCGACCGATCCTGCAACATGGTGGTAATCGACGCCGAAATTTCTGGGTGATGGTGGAGCAACTGCAAAAAAACGCTCCCCGGCAACGTCAGCACCTGACACGGCGTCACCGCACGCACATCATCGCGGGCCACCGAATTGGTCATCATGGCGAGGGCCCCAATGAAATCCCCTTCGTCGAGGTGAGCAATGACTTGGCCACGTCGCTCGACCACGAATTGACCCGACTCGATGACGTGCAAGCCGTTGGGCGGATGACCTGCCATGACGACATATTCGCCGCGTTGCACGTCTCGCACCAGCAACTTACCCATCAGATCATCGCGCTCTGCGTCATTGAGCACCGCCAAAAAGGGCACCCGAGCGAGGGTTGCGCGCACCAGTCGTTGTCGGTAGAGGTCTTGCAGACGCACATACAACACGGGCAGTTGCACCTGACTCTGACGCAACGCTTCAATGGGGATTTGCAGTAGTTCACTCGGCGAACGCGCCACCACGCTCACCCCGCTGAAGTGCGTGCCGTACAACGGACTCTCCCCGAAAATAGCACCGACCGGCAATATGCCCAGCGAAACCTGCTTGCCGAGGCGATCGTGCAAATCGACCGTCACCGTGCCACGAAGCACGATATACAAGAAATCGTTGGGCATGCGCTCCGTGACAATCGTTGCTTGATCAGCAAACACGCGCAACGTGGCATTGCGGCCCAACCAACGCAACTCGTGGATGGGCACATCGCGCAACGAGTCGATGCCCTGCAACAGCTGCAAGCGCAACTCGTCACGCCGGCTTTGTTCACGGCGCAATGCTGAATCTGGCGTTGAGCGCGCTTTCCCTGCCATGACACTTACCCTTTTTTACACGAAAAAAACAAGCCCCGCGCTCATGTGCACTCCCTCACCCCCGTTGATCGAGGTGTTGCACGGCCCGCATGAATGCATGCGCAGCCACCGCAATATCAGCAGGCGCTGCGAATTCTTCGGGACAGTGACTGCGCCCATCCTTGGTACGCACAAACAACATCCCAGTGGGCACACTCAACCCCAAAATTCCTGCATCATGTCCGGCACCGCTCGGCATACAGACGCGGTGACCACTGTAGTGGGCACAAGCATCTGCGATACAATCGACCATGTCAGGAGCAAATTGCACCGGCTGGGAATCATGCATGAACACGATGTCGTACTCCACGTGGCGGATCTGACAAGCCTGCGTAAACAGCTGCTCAAGGGCGTGCCACATCTGCTCGACCTCGGCCCACACCATGCTCCGCATCTCCACACTAAAGCGCACCGTGCTTGGCACCACGTTGGACTGATTGGGGAGCACCTGCAACGATCCTACCGTGGCCACACACCCGGGTTGGGCCCGAGCAATCCGTTCTGCAGCGGTAATCAACTCGGCGACCGGCACCAAGGCATCGTGCCGCCAATCCATGGTCGCCGTCCCCGCATGATCGGCGCGCCCCCGACACACAATGTCTGCACGTCGGATACCAACAATCCCAGTCACTGCAGCCACCGCCACATCGCGTGCCTCGAGCACTGGACCTTGCTCGATGTGGAGCTCGAGGTAGGCTGCGATGTCGCTGGCATGGCGCAGGGGCTGATGTACCGCACGAGAATCACCCCCCACGGCGTCAATGGCGACCCGCAAATTTCCCCAATCAGGGATGTGCCGATCGAGCACGTCGTCGGGCAGACCCATCATCATCGCCGTGCTACCAATCAGCGAACCGAGCGGCGTTGATTCTTCAGCCAAAAAATCGACCACTTCGAGGGGGTGACGCAACACGTGGCCCTGCTCGCGCAGGGTGGTAGCCACCTCCAAGGCAGTCAGCACTCCCAACGCACCATCGTACATCCCGCCCGCCATCACTGTGTCGGTATGCGAACCAAGCACAATCGGCGCCAATGTAGCATCACTGCCAGGCAAGCGCCCAATCAGATTCCCACCCGCATCAACGCGCACCTGCAACCCGGCAGCCTGCATGCGTTCCGCCAACCAAGCACGGCCAACGCGGTATGCAGGGGTGAAGGCGCGGCGCGTTGTGCCGGCAGTGTCGGGCTCACGAATCTCACTCAGTTGACCGAGATGTTGCGCAATACGAGCGATATTCACGGCACGCGTCCTTTGTCGTCCATCAGAGCACGAAAGTAATCCAGTTTGCAGTTTAGTGGAGCAGGTCCACGATCCCAGCGTGTGCAGTCACCGTGATGGAGCGCGCAGTTACTGAAATCACTTCGCCGTCGACGGCCACGGGCAAATCGTTGTCACAGCTGATTTGAATGTTGGGAATGCGTTCAATGCGCACTTCGGGCAGATTGAGGTGCTGGCCTTTTTGGATGATGGGGATGTACTGCAACACCTTGATGATGTTCAACATGTCGACCATACACACGTCGAGTTGGCCGTCATCAATATGTGCATTGGGGGTCATCCAAAACCCGGCTCCTTGACAACGACCATTGGCAATGGTGGCAAACATCATGCGACGTTCGACCACTTCGTCACCAAAGACGATGCGCATCGGGAAAGCTTTGTAGTTCATCAAGGCGCGTGCAATGGCCAAATAATAGACCATGATGCCGCCTTTGGGCCATTTGATTTTCAGTGACTCAGCCGCAGCCTGCGCATCAAAGCCGACGCCTACCGCATTCAACAAATACCGTGATCCCTGCCCAGCAATCTCGACCAAGCCGAGGTCGATGGCACGCCGACGTTGATTGACCAAACGACGAATCCCACCAGCGATATCGTCGGCCTCAACGTCTTCGAGCACCTTCACAAAATCGCTGCCCGTGCCCAGTGGAATCACCGCAAACGCGGCGTTCCGCCCGGTTTCTTGGTTGCCCTGCACCAACCCATTGACGGTTTCATTGAGGGTGCCATCACCGCCAATTGCGACGACGGTTTGGCTCCCACGGCGCACCGCATCACGTGCCAACTCGGTGGCATGGCCACGTGCGTTGGTCAACAACATTTCGTATTCGAGGCCAGCAGCATCGAGTGCCTGCTGAAGCGCGCCGCGCCGTTGCCCGGCTTTGCCACGACCAGCCCATGGATTCAAGACAATTGAAATCAACGCCATTGTGGACTCCTTATCACGGGAGAACGCACGTTGTGCCGCAAACGTGGTTGCTTTTTGGCCAAGCGCACATCCCGACATGCATACTCTGCCCAAACTGAGATGTGCCCATTATACTCGAAATGCAACAAATACGGCGCTTTCTTCGTTTAGGTACATGTACGATACAAGGAGGAACAACATGCGTACCATTGAAATCGAACAATCTCCCAATTTGCTCATCCGTGCCCTCTACTTCGTCTTTGTGGGGTGGTGGTTGAGTGGAGTGTGGGCCACCATTGCCTGGATTCTCAGCGTCACCATCATTGGCTTGCCCATTGGCATTGTCATGCTCAACGCACTGCCTCAGGTCAGCACGCTACGGGCCCGCGGCAGTCAAACCGTGGTTGACACGAGTGGGGTCGTCGCAGTGCGTACCACCCAGCAATACCCCACGATCATCAGAGCCGTGTACTTCGTGTTGATTGGCTGGTGGTTGAGCGCCCTCTGGTTGGCCGCAGCGTGGGCCCTAGGCACGAGCATTATCGGGTTGCCGTTCAGCTTCTGGATGATCGATCGCACTCCAGCAGTACTCATCTTGACGCAAAACTAATCCGCACCAGTGTGGCCCCCTGTATCGGCACAGTGCCGATGCAGGGGGTTTTCCATGCTACAATGCAGGCACGCACAGTCAAAAGGAGTTTGCAGAGATGACGTTCGATTTGAACTGGATTCGCAGTCAGTTTCCGGCCCTCCAAGAGCAGGTCAACGGTGCACCTGCGGTGTTTTTCGATGGTCCTGGCGGCACTCAAGTGCCTGAGCGGGTCATCGAGGCGATTAGTCACTACTTACGGCATGCCAACGCCAACACGCATGGTTCGTTTTTGACGAGTCGGCGTAGTGATGCCATCATCGCACAAGCACGCCAAGACATGGCCGATTTCCTAGGCTGTGAAGCAGACGAAGTGATGTTTGGCGCCAACATGACCACCCTCACCTTCGCACTCAGCCGTGCCATTGGGCAGTCGTTGCAGCCAGGCGACGAAATCGTCACCACCAAACTGGACCACGACGCCAACGTGGCACCGTGGCACGCCCTCAAGGAGCTGGGCATTATCGTCAAAGAAGTCGAAGTCGACATTGAAGACTGCACGCTCGACATGGAGGACTTTGCCAGCAAAATCGGGCCCAAGACCAAGCTCGTGGCGGTCGGCTACGCCTCCAATGCGGTCGGCACCATCAACGACATCCCAGCGGTGGTGGCCATGGCCAAAGCGGTGGGCGCCATGGTGTTCGTGGATGCCGTCCACTACGCACCACACGGCCCCATCGACGTGAAAGGTCTCGACGTTGATTTCTTGGCGTGCTCACCCTATAAGTTTTTTGCGCCACATAGTGGCACCATCTACGGCAAGCGGGCACATCTCGAGCGACTCAGTGCCTACAAAGTGCGCCCTGCCGGCAACGATTCACCGGATCGCTGGGAGACCGGCACCAAAAACCACGAAATCATGGCCGGTGTGTCAGGCGCCATCGATTACTTGGTCGAGTTGGGCAACCGTATCGCAGGTAATCCTCACGCCAGCCGCCGTGATGCCATCACCACCGCCATGCACCACATCCAGCAGTACGAGCGGAGCCTGAGCGACTACCTAGTCGACCAGCTCTTGGCCATCCCCGGGCTGACGTTTTATGGAATTACCGACCATGAGCGCTTCGGGCAGCGCACCCCGACCGTGGCCATCCGCATGGCCAACCACACGCCGCACGCTGTGGCCAAAGCACTAGCCGATGCGGGTGTCTTTGTGTGGGACGGCAACTACTACGCCATCAACTTGACCGAGCGCCTCGGCGTCGAAGACAAGGGCGGCATGGTGCGTATCGGTCTCGTGCACTACAACACGCATGCAGAAATCGACCGGCTCATCGCCGTTTTGCGCGGTCTCGCCGCCTAATTCTCAAACCTCACCATCCTCATCGTTTCGTGGTTGTCCGCAACCACGGGATGATGAGGATGGGCAACGAACCAACCGCAGTAATCACGCCCACCCACAAATAAATGGCTTCATACCCCGCCAACAGCGGGCGCGCGCTTTCGACCAACAACGGCATTACCGCACGCGCAATGGTCAGCACCAACGCGAGCACGCCGCTGACGGCTCCGTAGACGAGCGTACCATAGCGATCTGCGAAGAGCGCGGCGCGCGCCGGTGTAATCGCTCCGAAGCTCAAACCGAAGAGCACCACGCATCCCCACACACCGGCATCACCGGGGACGACAACGAGCACGACCAAGGCGAGACACTGCATCACACACAGGAGCGTGGCCAACACGTAGCGCGACACCACGGCACCTAGCGGCGTAAACACGAGGCGACTCGGCAACGCTAATACGCCAGCAATGGCTGCCATCTGAGCGGCTGCAGCTGGTGTATACCCCCGATCGATGAGGTAGGGAACAAACGTCTGCAACACGACGACCAGTGAGCACGTGGCAAACAAAAACGCCACAGTGAGCCACCAAAACCCCGCATCGTGCAAAATATGCAACACCGTGGTCGCAGGAATGGTCGCCACGTTTTGTGGCACCGCACGCCTCTCGCCGTCGACTTCCGCACCCACATCATGCGGATGTTTGCGCACCCAGATGGCCAACATGGGCGCAATCACGCACGCCATGATGGCCGCAAACACCCAACTCGTCGTCTGCCACCCAGTATGCCGGATGAGCCACTCAGTGCTCGGCGTGGCGATGATGATGGCGAAACCGGCCACAAAGGTCAAAATCGTCAGTGCTTGGCTGCGCTTTTGCGCAAACCAGTGTGCTACCACCACAAATGCGGGCTCGTACAGCACGGTGGCCATGGATACGCCCAGCATCAACCAGACCACCACGTGTTGCCACGGCGTGGTCACAAACCCCCACACCACAAACCACAACGCGGCCCACAGTGCACCCGCCGTCATCAACCACCGCGCACCGTGCCGATCAAGCCAAACTCCGACGGGCCACGCCAACACGCCTGCCATCAACTGTGCGGCAGTGACTGCGCCGTTGATGGTCGCGCGGCTCCAGCCAAATGCCTGCTCGAGTGGCACCACGAACACGCTGAACGCATAGATCAACATGCCGTAGGCCAAGGTCTCGGTCACCGCTAACACCGCCAGAATATTCCACCCGTAGTACCAGCGACGCATCTAGGCATCCCCTTTGACGGCCGAAATGGTGGTCTGGGCACACCGTTGCCACGAATACAATTTGACACGATCAAGACCGCGTTGACGATAATCGGCGTAGGTGGCATCGTTGCCATCGAGCAGGGTAATTCCGGCGGCAATGGCATCAACGTTCAACGGGTCAACGAGGATGGCCGCATCACCGGTGACTTCGGGGAGCGCTGAGGTATTGGCACACAGCACCGGCGTCCCCGACGCCATGGCCTCAAGCACGGGCATACCAAAGCCCTCGTAGAGCGAGGGAAAGACGAAGCCGCGTGCGTGAGCGAGCAATCCGGGCAACGCGGCGTCAGCCACGTATCCGACGAGATGCACGCGCTCGGTCACGCCCAACCGCGCGATTTCTTGGGCGAGAGGCTCACTCAACCAACCGCTACGCCCAGCAATAATCAGTTGCGTCTCGGGGTGTGTTTCGGCGCGTGCAAACGCCTGAATCAGGCGGAGCAGGTTTTTACGTGGTTGCAAGGTGCCCACGTACAGCAGATAGCGGGGCCACGGCTGTGGGGTCGCTGCCTGTGGGTGAAAGCGTGGCGATACACCGTGGGGGATGACGATCACCCGATCACGGGACATGCCTGTGTAGGCGATAAAATCAGCGGCCGTGGCCTCAGAAATCGCAATCACGCGGTCAGCAGCCCGGGCTGCCCACTGGGTGGTGAGCCGTAAATACGCGTTTTGAAAGGCGGTATGGGCGGCAGGGAAATGCAAGAAGCCGAGATCGTGGACCGTGGTCACCACGCGCATCCCGCGAATGAAGGGCACATTCCACGGCAACACGTGTGAGGGCACAAACAATGCATCGGGTGGATCACGCCAGAGCTCAGTGGCAAGGCGCACGTGGGTCCACAACCGTTGCATCGGGAGGTGATGCACGTGCATGTGCGCGGGCAGAGCGGGTAAATCGGCCGGCAAATCACGACAATACAGCGCGTACGTGTCGTTGGCTGGTTGCGTTGCTAATTCCGCAAGCACTTCCCACGTATAGCGCTCAGTGCCTGTTTTTTGCGTTGTTGCCAAGCGACTAATATCGATACCAATCCGCACGTTTCTCCTCCGTATTGCACATGCCCACCTTGTGCCATCATAGCACAGCCATATTCCAAGACAGAATGCAATTGTGTATAATAAAAGAAGCCACATGGTGCTAAAGTAAGGAACCAACCTCATGCAGCTCTTTGATACGCTTCGCGGCCACAAAGCCACGCTTGACATCCCCACCGACCGACCGTTGACACTGTACGTATGTGGCGTCACCCCCTACGATACGACCCATATTGGGCACGCCCACACCTTCCTCATCTTTGACGTGCTCATTCGCTACATACGGGCCAAGGGTGGTCAAGTCACGTACTGTCAAAACGTCACCGACGTCGACGATCCGCTCTTTGAGCGCGCCAACCGTGACAACATCGCTTGGGATGCGCTTGCCAAGCGCGAAGTCGATCAATTCATCAAAGACTGTCGCAACATGAATTTCCTTGCGCCTGATTTCTTCCCCAAAGTCTCCGAAGAAATCACCGGCATGATCCCCATCATCGAGGGGCTCATCCGCAACGGCAAAGCGTATGTGAGCAACGGCAACGTCTTTTTTGATGTCAGCAGTGAGCCGACCTACGGCGAAATGGCCCGCCTCGGCGGGTATGCCGAGCTCCTTGCGACTGCCAACGAGCGGGGCAACAACCCGAACGACCCCAACAAGCACGATCCACTCGATTTCGTGCTCTGGCAGACCTGCAAACCAGGTGAGCCCGAATGGCCCAGCCCGTGGGGTCCTGGTCGCCCCGGCTGGCACATCGAGTGCTCCACCATGTCGACGCGGTATTTGGGTGATCAAATCGACATCCACGGCGGTGGCCGCGACTTGGTCTTCCCGCACCACCCCTCCGAAATCGTCCAAACCGAGGGCTACACCAACAAACGCCCCTTTAGTCAGTTTTGGGTGCATGGCGGGTTGACGTGGCTCGATGGCGCCAAGATGAGCAAATCGTTGGGCAATTTGGTTTTCGTACGTGATGCACTGCTCCAACAAAGTGCCGACTCGATACGGTGGTACTTGGCATCATTCCCGTACCGTGACGATTTCAACTACATCCGCGCTGACGCCAAAGCCGCCGAACACGACGTGGCGCGTCTCGTCGCCGCCCTCACTGCACCGAGTGGCACTGGGGCACCACTTTCACTGAGCGCAGCCCGCGCGGCGTTCATGGCGGCCCTCGACGACGACTTGCAGATGCACGTGGGCATCGGCATCCTCAAACAAATGATCGATGCGGTGTTGGCCGCACCTGGTCAAGATGTCACCGCTGCCCAAGCAGATCTGCGCGCTTGTGCCCAGATTATCGGCTTCAAAGCGGCCGAATAAACACCACCACGGTGGTCAGAGGCATGATTGACCTCTGACCACACACAGGGAGCGACTGCATGCAAAAATGGGTGCGATTTAGTATCATCGTCTGTGTATTGACCACTGCACTTATCCACCTGACACTTGCCATTCCCGCACATCTGATTGGATTTTATGTCAATGCAATCGGATTTTTGGTGCTGTTCTGGTGGTATGTCGCTCCGCCACGCCAACTCACCCGTGCGCATGTCGTCTTGGCGTTGCGCATCTGGACGACCATCACGCTTGTGCTCTGGCTCATTATCGGCGATCGTTCGCTCATCGCATTCATCGACAAAGTCGTCGAGCTTGGTCTCCTTGGGCTTCTCTGGCTGGAAGAGCGTGTTGGCACGAGGTAACACCCTATGACATCCATTCGCACCGTTCTCCGCGGCAGTGTGCTCCTGCTGAGCATCATGGTCGTTATCGAATTGATTGCGGTAGCCAGCATTCCATTGTTGGTGCCAGATATTGGGATGCGGATACAACGCATCTCTGCAACCCCACAGCTCGCTGCGCCCCCTGTCACCACGGCGCCCAGCGCGCCGGCATGGTCACGCCCACTTGAGATTCGCGACACCTTCGAGAGCGTATCTGCGCGGTGGGATCAATCCAACAGCGAAATTAGCGAGCGTGGCACGCTCAGTTTGTCGTTGGGGCTTGCCAACACCGATGTTTACACGCTATTTGTGGGACCACCAGCGACGTCGGTGGGACCCATCCAAGATTTCGACATCGAACTCGACATCCAACAACAGAGTGGTGCGGATGACGCCAGCTACGGCGTGCGCTTCCGGCAACACGGCAGTGACAGCTACCTCTTTGTGGCACTCAACCAACGGGGCTATTGGCGGGTGGTGCGGAGCGCATTTGGTGAGATTGTGCCACTAACCGCATGGCAGTTTTCACGGCATATTGCACCGGGCATCGGTGCCAACAACCACTTGCGTGTGATTGCTGAGGGTGACACCGTGCGTGTGTACATCAACGGCATCGACCACGGCAATATCCGCGACGACGCTCCCAGTGCTGGCCAGCTGACCATTGGCATTGCCACGGGGGAGGGCGGAGCGGCCACCATCGAAATCGACAATGTGGGAGTCAACACCAACGGCGTAGCGCTGAGCACGTCATTTGCCGACACCGAAGCACCATTGTTTAGCTTGGGCGGAGCCTACAGCGCTGACGGCCACTATCAGCTAGCAGCTTCGGCAGGGATTAGCATTTGGCAGACCCCTTTGCCACGGGCCGGCAGTGAAATGAACGATTTCCAACTTAGCCTTGATGGCCAAGTGATGGCGGGCAACCCGGAGAGTCTGGCATACGGGGTGGTGTTTGGCGACAGCGGAGATTTTGCCTATACGATGGTGCTCATCGGTGGTGATGGCACACTACAGATTGTACGGAGTGACCCGGTCAACGGCGACGTGGTCTACTTGGCCCCGTCCAAAGTCGACGTCATCAACACAGGCATTGGCGCCTCCAACAAGGTCGAATTAATCCTTATTAACGGGCTACTCAGCGTAGGCATCAACGACGTTGAACTCGGGAGCATCGATGTGGGCACATCACCACAAGGAAGTGTAGGGATGATGTTGGTCTGTGGCGACAGCGATGGTCAAGTCGCATTCGACAATTTCACCGTGCGCGAGCTGGGCAAATGACCACCTCATTCCCGGTGATTGTCGCGTTTGAGCGCATCCGCGCGTGCGTTGCCACCCTGCCCCAGCCGCTCATCGACCAGATGCAAGCGGCCGGAGCCTTCAAAGTCTTGATTGCCACGATCTTGAGTTTGCGCACCCGTGACGAAACCACGGCCAAAGTGACACCCCGATTATGGCAACGAGCCGCCACCGTGACCGAGATGCTTCAGCTCGATGAAGAAACACTCGCAAGCACCATCTACCCGGTGGGGTTTTATCGCCAAAAAGCCCGTGACATCTTGGCGATTTGCCACATCCTGCAAGCGCAGTACAATGGAGAAGTACCCGCTGACATGGATGCACTATTGGCGCTCCCCGGTGTTGGTCGCAAAACGGCCAATTTGGTATTGGCGATTGGCTTCGGCATCCCAGCCATTTGCGTGGACATCCACGTCCATCGAATCTGCAATCGCTGGGGCTACCTCGAGACACGCACTCCAGAAGCGACCGAAATGGCGCTCCGTCGTCAGCTTCCTGAGGAATACTGGATTTCTATCAACGGGTTACTCGTAACCCTCGGACAGCAGATTTGTCACCCCGTCTCACCCCGCTGTTCAATCTGCCCTGTGGCCGATCTTTGCGCCCGTCGTGGCGTAGTGCGTCAGCGCTGAATCAAGAGGAGGAGCACACCGTGTACATACGCTGGATTGTCCGCCACCACAAAAACGCTGACACGGCCAACGTGTCGTTTTTTGATGCGTATTTGGTGGAGAGCTACCGTGACGACAACGGTCAGCCGCGCCAACGCACCGTTGGGTATCTGGGCAACATTCGCCAAATCGACAATGCTTTTTCGGCACTCGAACGCGAGATTTTCTTTATTCGTGCAGAGCGCATCTTGGCGGGCATGACGAGCATCGACAGCGATGATCGTATGAGTGTGATGGCCTTGCTCCGCCAAAAAGTCCCCGAACTCACACCACAAGAAGTAGAAACCGCATTCCGCAACAACATTCGCTGGTACCGCCTATGGCGCAAACAGCGCGGGCTCACCCTCGATCGTCAAGAAGTGAACGATCTATTGGATGAGCCGCTCGACGACTACGAAGGCATGTAGTCCACCGCTGCCACCACGGGCATGGGTTGCTTATGACGGCGACACGATGCCCTCGATGCGGTCTTCGATATCTGCGTACATCTGCTGGAGGCGCGCAATCGTGGCATCGTTGCTCTGCCACAAGCCGCGCCCATTGGCCTCAAGCAGCCGTTGAATGGCCGCCTTGGCTGCATGCGGGTTCGCAGTTACGAGGCGGCGATGCACGTCTTCGTCGAAGACGAACGTTTGCGCCATCCCGTCATAGACCCAGTTTTCCACGCTCTCGCCGACCGCACTCCAACCCATCACATTGGTGAATCGATTGGCGATTTCGGTGGCACCTGCGTATCCTTGTGCCAGCAACGGCTCATACCACCGCGGATTCAAAATCTTGGTACGCGCCTCCATGCTCACCATCTGCTTGGCACTCGTAATCGTAGTCCGCCCGGTAAACGTTTCAGCATAGCTCAAATCCACACTACTGCCACGTTCGTAGCTGGCTGCGAGTTGGACTGCGCCACTGTGCCCGTAGTAGTGTTGCATGTCGGTCAAGCCGTACTCCACACTGTCGATGGCTTGGAAGACGTGATCCACGGTCCCCAACAGTGAGCGATAGGTGGCGTGCGCAGCTTGGCCAGCTCGTTGCCCGCCGTAAGCGTACCCACTGCGTTGCACATAGACGGAGGCGAGGTCAGAACGCTGGTCCCACTGACTTTCGTCAACGACCATATCCACGCCGGTGCCGTACTCACCCGGTGGTTGCGTAAAAATACGCGCCGTGGCCTGCTCAAAGCTTTGCCCCGCTTGTTGCATGCGCTCCACATGGGCCACAATCGGGTTGAGCGCTACGGGCTCGCCGCTCCGTGCAGCCCGCACCACCAAGTTGTCGATAAGATCAAGAATCATCTGGAAGTTGTCACGGAAAATACTGCTAATATCAAGCACCACGTCTACGCGCGGTCGGCCCAACTTGTTGAGCGGAATCAGGTCATAGCGATAAATCTTGCCTTGGCCGTCACGAGCCGGCTCTGCACCAATCAACCCCAACAACACCCCGATGCTTTCGCCTTCACTTTTAATCGTGTCAAGCGCCCACAGGGTCAAGGCCACCGTCTGCGGCGGTGTGCCATGTGCCTGTACATGGGTACGAATGAGCTGATCGGCCATCTCACGCCCACGTTGCAATGCGCCATCACTGGGCAGGCGCCACGGATCAATGCCGTGAATATTGCGTCCACTCGGCAATGCGGCCGCACCTGCGCGGATGGGGTCGGCACCGTGACCGGGCAAGATGAATTTGCCGTTGAGCCCGTGCATGACTACATCGATTTCGTCACCGCTCTCTTCAAGGCGCACCAACATTTCACGGCCATGTGCAATCACCGCATGCAAATGGGCCGGCAACGGCGCTCTGAAGTAGTTTTGCCAAAACGCATCCGGATTACCGCGATCAACCACCACCTGTTGCACGAATTCACTGCGCACCATGGGGGCCGATCCCACATCGATACCACTCGCCAAGATGGTCTGCAACAGTCCAGCTTGACCGAGGCGTGGCACGTCGAGGGCAGCCTCGATGAGGGCCGCACTGCGCTCGCGCGATACCCGGGCACCGAGCACATGCAATCCATCAAGGATGAGCCGTTGCTCGAGATCGTCGAGATAGCGAATCACACGCATCTGGTACGCAGCAGGTGCCTCGCCCGCGCGCACCGGCAATTCGGGCACCATGCTGGCAATAACCTGGGCATCGGCTCCGCGTTCGAGTTCGTGACGGAGCTGCGCTAGTTGCTTGTAGAGACCGGCTCGGGCATAGGGCGGAATGAGGTGGCTAATTACTGCTGCCCCGCCACGCCGCTTCGCAATCGCTGATTCGGCCGGATTGTTGAGCGGGTAGATGTAGAGTTGAGGAATATCCCCCATCACGATATCCGGCCAACACTCGCTGGTCATGCCTAGTTGCTGTCCGGGCAACCACTCGGCAGTCCCGTGCATACCCACGTGTACAATCACATCGGCCTGCCAGATGTCGATGAGATAGCGATAAAAGGCCACGTACTGATGGTGAGGCGCATACTCACGATCAAACAGCATGCGCATCGGATCACCGGGGACGCCAAGGGGCGGTTGCACCCCCACAAAGGCGTTCTCTAGAGCAAAGCCGTCGAGACGCATCGCATCACTGCCAGCCGGCGCAATATCACCAGGGGCACCGCCCCACTTGGCATCCACACGCCGTAGTACGGCATCGGGCACAGCCGCCCGCAGTTGCGCCACGGACACGGTCACCCGATCGCCTTGACCACCCTCCATGGCCGCTAGTCGCCGGGCAAAATCGGCCACGTTCTCAGACAATTCGCCGATTTGATAGCCATCTGCACGCATGCGCTGGAGCAACGACTGCAACGTGGCCGGCACATTCAACAACGCTGCCGTCCCTAGGCGCCCGAGTCCAGGCGGGTAGTTGTAGACGACGAGGGCCACACGGCGCTCTTGTACGGGTTTGCGACGCAAACGCACCCAACGAGCCGCAATGGTGGCCACACGCTCCACTCGATCCGGCACGGTGACGATTTTTTGGTCTTCGATGGCGCCAATGACGATTGGCGCCACACTACCGTCCATTTCGGGCAAATCGTACATGATGACTGCCTGCATGGGCGCCACACCGTGTTGGTGCCAGTCACTGACCGACTGCATCTGCAACGGTTGTGCAATCATGTAGGGCACGTCGAGCGCACTCAAAATCTCAGCCGCCGTATCGCGGTGGGCACCGGGGCGCGTGGATCCCGCCGGGCCTCCGACCACGGCAAACCCCATGGTACTTATCAAGAAATCAACCCGCTCCTTGGCCACCCATTCGCGCAGAGCCACGTGCGCCTCAATACCACTCACAAAAATAGGCAACACGGCCAAATCTTTGGCTTCAAGAGCCCGAATCAAATCGGCCGGGTAGGTCTGCTGTTGGAGCAGGTGTTTGCGAAACACGAGCAACGCCACCAACGGTTGCCCGCGGCGATAGCGCTTGGTCTTGGTGGCCCACTTCAAATAGTCGGTATGCGTGGCAAACAGCTCGCTACTATCGGGGTGAAAGCATCCCATCTGCGGAATCATGCGTGGTGCAGCCACGGTGACACGCACGCCAACACAATCACGGAGAATGAGGCGAATCATCTGCGCCAAATTGGCCGCATCCGGTTGATTCCAGTAAATATTCACACTCAACCACGTGCGGAAGTCTGCGAGTTTGGCGGGCATCAACGGCAACAACTTGCTCGCCGCCTTGGTAAGTTTGGTGTAGGCGTACAGGGTGTCTTCGTCACGTCCCTTGGTAATCAGACGCAACAAAGCCTGCATGGGCTTGGGCATGCTCTTGGACTGGGAGCCATCGATGCGGTAGTCACCGACCTTGGTCAAACTCATCACTTCGGGCATACTCTCGTAGGCAAACACCGCCTTGAGCGGAGCCCGTTTGACTTGCTCGGCCAACCAATCCGCCTGCTCGCGGTCATTGATGAGCGACACAAAGAGCACATCCGCCTGAGCGATCGCCCGCGCCAATGTTCCATCACGATCAGCGAGATGCCCATCATGAAAGCGGTACAGGGTGACAGCGACCCCTTCGGCACGCAGGAGCGCTTCTACGTCCCGCCAGACATGTGCGTTAAATCGTTCCATCCCATTGATGAGTGTAATCGTTGGCATATGTGTGCCCCTTTGCAATACATCCACACCGAGCCCGCTCTACGTAGTACTTGGTATCGTGCAACCATCCAAAGGAGGTGTACCATGGCTTGGATTATTTTCTGGTTACTGGTCGATCTGGCATTCTTCTTGCCACTGGCCTATTGTGTCTTGATGACCTGGTTCAGCTGGCAACCCAGCGCCGATCAGCACTAACGACACATGTACGGTCGCCGACAAGCACTGCGAGCAACATGCTCGCAGTGTTTGTGTGTTCACACTGCATGCACCGCCGCATGCGCAATATCGCTCCCGGTCGCTTGTGGCAAGTAAATGTATGCTCCTTGGAGCCATTCGGCCAATACTCGCCCTTCGCCACGACTCAAATAACTGCGCTGTGTGTCCACCACAATCGCTTTCACCCCAGCCTGGGCAACCGCGCGCGCCAGCATCTCGATTTCCGACTTCACGTCGCTGTCACGTTGCACCGCCACATTGCCACGGCCATCGGTCAACAATATCGCCACACACTGCATTATGCCACGGCTCCGCGCCTGTGCTGCTACATCAATCGTCGCCAGCAACGCCGACCCCAGCGGTGTCGTCCCGCCGGTCGGGAGCACGTCGAGCGCCCGGCGGGCCAGCTCCACGCTCTGCGACGGAGGCAAGAGCAACTCGCAACTCACCCCACGGAACGCCAGCAACGCCACGCGGTCACGATGCACATAGGCTTGTTGCAACAAATGTTGCACCGCGCCTTTGGCTTGACGCATGCGATTGAGTGCCATGCTGCCACTCGCATCGACCACAAAACAAAACAACACGCCCGCTTTGCTCCGAAATTGCTTGACGCGGATATCGTCGACACGCAACGACACTGCGCGGGTCGACATGCGTCCTTGGGACCGGAGCGGTTGCCAAGGCGCTGCTGCACGTAAGGTGGCCGGAATGTCGATCCGCGCCCGCCGTGGATTACCCGGTGTACTGCGAATATGCCGACCGCGCTTGCCGGCTACCGCCCCACGTGACCCCGTACGTCCACGCCGAATGCTACGAAACGGCAAGTCGGCCAAATCGAGTGGTAACGCGCAATCAAGCGCCGCAAGCACTTCTTCTTCGGCGAGTTCCATCTGCTCCGGCTCATTCTGCTGCGCATCACCTGATTGATCGTCCGTGTGCTCCGCTGCCGGCGGCGGCGGAGGTGGCGGGGGTGGATCTGGCGGCGGGGCATCGGGCTGACTGATATCACGCGTGGCACGGGGCAAAATCACCAGCTCAGCCGCACACTGCAAATCTTCGTGCGACACACTGCCGCGCAAATCCAGCGCTGCAGCAGCTCGGGCAGCCGCACTTGCAAACAAATCGACGCGTTGCCCTTGGACTCCGGCGCGTACGGCGAGTTCGATGAGCTGACGCTGCTGGGCATCGCTACACACCACCTCTGGAAGTAGTTGTTGCGCCTCGTGTATCAACGACGCTTCTAGGGCATCCAGCTCATGCCAATGCGCGAAATCAGGCGTCAAGTGCTGTTGCAACACGTGGCGCCGCTGTGCCCCATCTGCCAACGCTGGCAAGAGCACCATCAGACCAATACGGTCGAGCAGGTGACGCCGCGGCAAGCCTTCGGCAGGATCATACGTGCCAATCAAGCGAAACCGGCATTGCACCAATTGGCTGATGCCCTCACGCTCAAGGTGCACCAACCCCGTATCAAGTGCTCCCAACAACACGTTGACAACGGCGTCAGGGAGCAAATTAATCGCGTCTGCATAGAGGAGACCTGCATCCGCCCGAGCAAGCAAGCCGGCCCGAGCGGTCCGTTGGCCCGTCCGCAGTGTGGCCTCAATGTCGATGCCACCGAGCAAGGCCTCTTCGTCACTGCCAAGCGGTAATTCGATGAAGGGCGTTGTGGCGCCAAAGAGCACGCGACCCGCGCGTGCGACGGCGCTTTTGCCGGAGCCAACTGGCGCACCAATCACCACCCCACCCAGCTGCGGTGCTACGGCCAGCAACTGCAGAGCGGTATGCGCACGCTCTAACCCGACAAGACCAGCAAGTGGCATCTGTGCAATCATGACAGTGCCTCGCTGTCGCTGTCACAGTGCACCGTGCTCGGCAACAACACCCCGGCATTTCCGATGCTCATACCCGCAAACAACGCGAGTTGCCACGTCAGCTCGTGCGTCGACTGCACGGTAATCGGTGCACGTGCAATCACACCCACCAACAACGTGACAAGCGCCGCAAATGCAGAGAACTGCCAGAGCGGTATCCAGCCCCAAACGGTGCGACACACCACACTTATCCCCAGCAACAACACACTGATTACTACATATCGCCACATCGTGCACCTCCTGTCTGTGTGCGCAACGGCACGGGCACTGGCGAATGACCATGGCAGAAATGAGTTACGGGGGGAAGATGAAGAAAAGATGATAAATCTCGTAACACCCGAGATTATAGCACTATTTCTCAATCGGCTATTTTTACAAAAACTGTCAAGAATATACACAAAAGATGTACAAATACTCTACATCAAACAATCGGCCACCCCATGAGGGATGACCGGATGATGGAAGTATAGCGAGGGTGTGTCGGCAAGAGTGATTACTGAATCAAGCGTAACAGCTGATAGGTGCTCTGCTCCGCGATATCGGCTTCACGTTCGAAGTAGCGCCAGGCAATGCGTTGATTGGCCGTCTCACGGGGCAGATCGGTCGCAGTGCTCAAATAGCGATGCAGGTGAATGGGAGCGCTCGAATAGACGCTGATGTAGTTCATGTGGAGCACCGTATCAAGCGTGGCGGGGCAACTTTCTGGCAGCGGAGCAACATCTTTACTCAGGGCCATGACTTCATCGGCTAGGACGAGGTGATTGCTGGCGGTCATCTCATCGTACAGCCGGAAATACTCGTTCATGCGGGCACTACTCTGGGCAAGATAGGCGTTGACGTGTGTACGGCATTCGCTCGTAACCGTGCTCGGACGAGCAACTGGACTCGCCACCGAGGCAGCCATGGGCGATGCCACAGTGGAAGTCAAAAACGGCCACGCCAGCCACGCCAACACTCCATTGACGCCGACGAGGCAAGCAATAGCAATTGCCAACATACGCAGTGAAAGAGACATGGTGCACCTCCATGAGCAGTAGGCGGGCGGAGAATCACTCTCCCGCAGGGTGGAACAATGGGAGCACAGCAGATTACGGAGAGGAATCTTGTGGTCGACCGATGCGCACGTCACGAACACATGCAACGTACCACTGTGCACCACGATAAATGAGCAGATCCAGCTACACATCACATATGCAATTCACAAATGACGAGAGGAAAAGGGAAATACAACGCCAGCACTTCGTGATACACGTGGGTTCAACAACCACCGCTAGCGGTGATAACCGAGACATCGAGCGTTTAGTGTTCTAATCAGCATACTATAAGCATACCTGAAATAGCCTTTGCTGTCATATGTACACGTGGTATACAACCAGCGTCCCCAGAGTTTTTCGCCCCCAGAGTTTTTGATGCTCACCCACAAACACGGGTATACTACCAAGGAAGACCGCCCCCTGCTAGAGAGAAGTCGTCCACATGCAGGTAAACCGACGCACCATACCACGAGCCGCACTCATTGGCGCCATCATCGGGAGTCTCCTCAATACGCTGATTTGGCTGATTGCCACGAGCATTTGGGGAGCCATCGAGGTCATTCCACCGAGTCCGGCCATGCCACGCAACGCCAACGGATACACGGAGATTGCCGTGTTCATGCCGGCCATCGCCACCATGGTGGGCAGCCTCGGTGCTGCCATCGTTTTTTGGGGGATTAGTTCCCTCAGCCGCCACCCCTACATCGTCTTTCAAGTCGTCGCATTTTTGGCATTAGCCATTTCGTTTATCAGCGTATCAAGCGCAGTCACTGGGTATGGCCAAAACGTGCTCGGCCTGATGCACGTAGTTGCTGCCATGCCCATCGTGGCCACGCTCACGCTGATGACACCAGAAGGGAATTAACCGGCATGCACATCCTCGGAATTGCGGGGAGTATCCGCAGCGCATCACTCAACCGCCAACTGCTCGTTGAGCTCCAGCATCTCGTTGCTCCTACGCATACGCTCGAGATCGCAGAGATTGCAGATATTCCGCATTACAACACGGAAATCGACGACCCTAACGGTGTCACTACACCGGCCAGCGTGCTCCGCTTGCGGCAGCAAATCCACCACGCGGATGTCCTCGTCATCGCCACGCCCGAGTATAACCACGGTATCCCGGGCGTACTCAAAAACGCCCTCGACTGGGCGTCACGTCCCTTCGGGAAATCGGCGCTTATCGGCAAACCGGTCGCAGTCATCGGCGGTGGCGGTGCAAGCGGCGGTATTCGGGCACAAATGCAACTCCGCCAGGTCCTCAACGGATCGGGCATGCACGTGCTGACCCGCCCCGAGGTCGCCCTGCGCTTCGCAGACGTCTTCAAGGATGGCCAACTCGTCGATAGCAATGCCCGCGAGACGCTCCAACGCATGATCGAGGCGCTCAGCGTGTGGCACCGCAAAGTCACGAGCGTCTAGGCGGGCAGTGATTCAGGCGTATAATGGGGGGCCAATCACTTTTTCACACGAGGCACTGCAATGAAGCAATGGCATCAACACGGTCGTTGGCACGCGCGTTGGATTCGTGGGGCACAGGCCCATCCCCCCGTGGTCAGTTTGTTTCACCTCACCCTCACGCTTACCGACGCAATCGACATTCCCGTGCAGGTGAGTGGCGATGAGCGCTTTGAGTTTTATGTCAATGGTGTATGTGTAGCACGCGGACCCGAACGTGGCGACCAGAGCATGTGGCACTACCACACCGTTGCGCTCAAACTGCCGGCAGGTACCCACCACCTCGCTGCGCTCGTCTGGAGCCTCGGTGAGCAGGCCGCATATGCGCAGATGACTGCTGGCCACGGATTGCTCGTGGCAGCACCTGCTCCTTGGCACACCCACATCGACACGGGGCGCGCAGCATGGCAATGGGCGGTACTGACCAGCTACACGTTCACGCCGCCGCGACAAGCGTGGGGCACCGGATGCAACGTGGTGTTTGACGCACGTCAACACCCGTGGGGGTGGCAATTCGGGCAGGGGGTGACCTGGCAGGAGCCACAGACCGTTTATCACGGTGAGGACTCGCTGTTCGACTACGAACTGGGGAGTCACCGGCATTTGCAGCCGGCACCGCTCCCAACAATGCGTCACGACTACCGCACCCTCGGCAACGTGCGCCATATCGACCACTGTCCGGCTGACATGAGTCACGTCGTAGCAGTTGACCCGAGCCAACACGTCGCGGCGCTCGCTGGTGCTTGGCAGGCACTCTGTTGGGGCAACGAACCGCTAACCATCCCCGCACATACCACGATCCGCGTCATCGTGGATTGTGACGACTACGTGTGCGCCTACCCGCACCTGCTCCTCAGCGGTGGCCAACACAGCAGTATCCGCTGGCACTGGGAAGAGGCGCTGTCGAGCAACCCCAACGATTTTGTGCGCCACAAAGGCAACCGCAACGACATTACCGGCAAGTTTTTCAACGGCATCGGCGACACGTTCATCGCTGACGGCAGCCAAAACGCCAGCCACCAGCCATTGTGGTGGCAAGCTGGGCGGTACATCGAGCTGTGTGTGACCACGGCGGAGACGCCATTGACCATTGACCGTATCGGCATCTACGAAACCGGCTACCCGTTCGACTGGCACGGCGATTTTGATTGCGACGACACCCGCCTGACCGCAGTGATGCCCATGATGCGTCGGGCGTTACAGATGTGCGCCCACGAGACCTACATGGATTGCCCTTATTACGAGCAACTCATGTACGTCGGTGACACCCGGCTCGAAGCGCTGGCCACCTACGTCCTCACCCACGACGATCGTCTGCCCCGCAAGGCCATCCAGTTGTTTCACCAATCGCGGCTCCCCAACAACCTCACGCAATCGCGCTACCCGAGCCGGGTCCAGCAGCTCATCCCGCCCTTTTCATTGTGGTGGATTGGCATGGTACACGACCTCGCCATGTGGCGGGACCAGGCGCCCACGGTGGCTCGGCTCATGCCTGGGGTGCGCAACGTGCTGGACGCGTTTTTGGCTGAAAAACGCCCTGACGGGCTCCTCAATGCACCAGCCGGCTGGAACTTCATCGACTGGGTTGTGGGCTGGGATGGCGGCATGCCACTCGGCGCAGACCGGCTTCCCTGTGCCACCATCAACTGGCACGTCGTATACACGCTCGAGCTGGCGGCCAATCTCGAACGCATGATCGGCGAAGCAGCCCGAGCCGACTACTGGCACACCGCAGCGCTACAGCTCCGTGACGCCCTCGACACGCACTTATGGGATGGCGCGGGTGGTTACTACCGCGAACTCGCCGGCCATGATCTTGTCAGCGAGCATGCGCAGTGCTTGGCAATGCTCAGTGGGGTGGCACAACCAGCACAACTCAGCGCCATGGCGCACACGCTCCGCCACCACACCGATCTGGCGCGCACCACCATCTACTTCAGTCACTACTTGTTCGAGGCCTACCGCACCATGGGCGCCATCGACCTACTCTTCGCGC
>Ga0172372_10003019_pt1 | contig 25102 bp, 18 predicted proteins | sample LakKiv5m_2_FD_114544 | JGI IMG/M metagenome (GOLD analysis project Ga0172372, IMG submission 114544) | Freshwater microbial communities from Kabuno Bay, South-Kivu, Congo - kab_092012_9.5m | ecosystem: Environmental > Aquatic > Freshwater > Lake | place: Democratic Republic of the Congo...
AAAGTCACGCAAGCGAGCGTGACTTCCCAAGGGATTCCGAACCAGGCAAGCGGCAGGATCAGGAGACCCGCCGTAAAGAACCCCAGAGTGGGTTGCCGGAGTGCGAGGCTGAGCTCCATCGTCTTGCCCTGATGGTGGACCTGATGGAGCGACCAGAGCAAACCCAGCGAGTGGCTAGCCCGATGCCAGAGATAAAAGAGCAGGTCTACGCTCAGGAGGCAGACCACCCAGGTCCAAGGGGAGCGCATCCGCCAGTCCCAAGTGTCCTGACTCGATTGCAGGAGAATGTAATGAAAAGGGAACGAGCTCGCGAACACCTTGCTCAAGAGCCAGACGAGAAAACCGCAGCCCAGATGGGTCAGGGTCCGCCTGAACTCCACTCGGTCTTTCCTGAAATTCAGCCTCCAGATGATTTCGAGCGCAATGGCTGCGGCCATCAGGATGCTGATTTTGTTACCCTCAAAAAGCATTCGACTGTCCTCGAGAGCAAGGATCGGCAGAATCTTGCTGCGACTTGAGTCTTTCCAAGGGGTTGAGTTTGCGCAGCCCTTTGGGTTCGGCTAAAGCAGAGGGCGTGCTGCAGCTCATTCAGCTTTCCAAACAGTTCGGTTCCAAGGTTCTTTTCGAGAATGTTTCCGCGCAGATCGCCGCGCGCTCGCGTATCGCGCTCGTCGGGCCCAATGGCGCTGGCAAAAGCACGATGATCAAAATGCTGCTCGGTCACGAGGGCTGCGACTCCGGTGACGTGACCCGGGCCTCGCACCTGTCGATCGGACACCTGGCGCAGGAGCTGCCCAAGTTCGAGGCTCGGACCATCCTGGAAGAAGTCATGCGTCTCGATGGAAGGCGGGAGCGGCTTCAAAATGCAAAGAAGGACCTCGAGGATGACTTTGCCGAGAGCCATGAGGCGGCCTCGGACTCCGAGAAGCTCGAGCGCTACGGCCGCATCCTCGAGGAGTTGGAGTCGCTCGACGAGTGGACGCTTGAGTCCCGGGCGCGGCAGGTGCTTTCGGGGATGGGGTTTTCGGAGGCCGATTTCTCGCGCGGCCTCTCCGAGTTCAGCGGAGGCTGGCTCATGCGGGTGGCGCTCGCGCGCGTGTTGCTTGCTGCACCAGATCTTTTGATTCTGGATGAACCGACCAACCACCTGGACCTCGAGTCCCTGCTTTGGCTCGAGAATTTCCTGCAGCGTTGGCGCGGGGCTTTCCTGCTCGTGAGTCACGATCGGGGCTTTCTGAATCGCATGGTCACCGAGGTCTGGGAGCTCGATGCGCGGCGGTTGACTGTATATCGAGGTGATATTGACAGCTATGCGACCCAGAAGGCCGAACGCATGGCGGTCCTGACCGCACAATACGAAGGTCAGCAGGCGCGTATTGCGGAGATCGAGGATTTTGTGCGGCGGTTTGGCGCCAAAGCCACCAAGGCCAGGCAGGCGCAGAGCCGGCTGAAAGAGCTCGATCGCATGGAGCGGATTGAAATGCCCGAGGACCGCTCGCAAGTGCGCTTCCGGTTTCCGCCCGCGCCGCATGGTGGCCGCGAAGTGGTCACGATTCAAAATGCCGGGCTGGCCTTTGGCGAGAAAAAACTCTACCGCAATATCAACTGGGTGCTCCAGCGCGGTTCGCGCGTCGTCATTGCGGGAGTCAACGGAGCCGGGAAGACATCGCTGCTGAGGCTTTTGAGCGGCGCCTACCAACCCACCGAAGGGGTGCTCCGGCACGGTCACGAAATCAAAGTGGGTTACTATGCGCAGATTCAGGCGGAAAGCCTCGATCTTTCGCGCACGGTTTTGCAGGAACTGGAAGCGGTCGCTCCTGATATGCCCATCAGCCGCGTGCGCGCCTTGGCCGGAGCTTTCCTCTTCACCGGTGACGCTGTTGACAAGAAGTGCGCGGTCCTGAGCGGCGGAGAAAAAGCGCGCGTTGCTCTCGCAAAACTGCTCCTTTCCCCCGCCAATTTTCTGGTGCTCGACGAACCGACCAACCACCTGGATATGGAGTCCAAGCAGGTGCTGCTCGAAGCGCTGCAGGATTTTGACGGCACGCTCGTGCTCGTGAGTCACGATCGGGAATTCGTGGCACCGCTCGTGGATACGGTGCTTGAGATCATCCCCAAAGCAGGCGGCTCGGAAATCATTCCGCAGATTGGCTCCTGGGATGACTACTTGGAGCGCAAGCAGAAAGAGCTTTCCGAGCGAGAAGCCCGGCTTTCGAGTCTGCCGGGCGCGTCCGGAGGCGCCAGTTCCAAGTCGACGCCCCTTCAGCAGGCACCCCAAACAGCCGCACCCAAGGGCCCCTCCAACAACCAAAAGAAGGCTTGGGAAAAAGAACGCGAGAAGTCGGAGGCTGATATCGCAAAGCTCGAAGGGCGTCAGGCCGAGCTGAGTGGATTGCTTTCGGATCCTACCGTTTATGCCGACAAGACGCGCGCCATGGCGCTCATGCACGAGCAGCGGGAGCTGGAAGAAAAGCTCCTCAAGCTCATGGATCGGTGGGAAGAACTTTGCGGGCTTCTCGGCTGAGGAAGCAGAAAGGGAGTGATATGGACGATCGTTACGCAAAAATCCGGGAACTGCTTGCCAAGGAATCCTACCCCTTGCGCTACACGCACAAGCTGATCGGTGCCAACTCGCCGCAATTCGAGGAAGGACTTAAGCAGTTTGAATCCTCCCTGGTGGGACTGACTCGCGTGGGAGTGCGGCTGAGTGCCGGTGACGCCCACATGGCGGTCACTTATGCGTTTCATGCCTCGGATGCGGACGCGATTATTGATATGCTGGAGGCTTCTTCCCGGATTCCTGGTCTCAAGATGATCCTTTGAGAAGTCTGCTCGGCGCGTGCTTCAGAGAAGGCGGACGGCGGGCAATGCGACCCAAAGAACGAGCTGCCCGAAGATGATCACCATTTCCCACTTTCCGCTAAGGATGTCAGATATCACAATCTCCTTGCGGGCCACTCGTCCCAGAGTGCGGTAATCCTGAAGCAGTCCTGATCCGATGGCAAAGGTCAGAATCACCAGGGTGTGGGCGGGGGCGATCGAGTAGTGCTGGGTCCTCCACCAGGTGGTGACGATCCCCCATACGCCACCCAGCATGATCGCGCCAAAAAAAACCGGAATTCCTCCCAGATCCTGCCAAGCCGTGCGACCCTCGTGATTCCTTCCAAACAGGAGCACTCCGACTGTCGCGCCGACCAGCGTGAAGACTTCCAGGGTGAATTGCTCCAGAAAATACCCCTTCCAACTGCCATCCATGAGGAATTGATTCACTCCGATCAATGCGGCCGGGAGGAGAGACGTGGTGCCGGCGAGGAGACTCGCTTTCAGGGAGGATGTTTTGCCCTTCTGGTTTCGCAGCCAATCGAGGGGCTCGGCATCGAGCAGTCCGAGCTTGAGCGGTTGATATACGAATAGCAGCGCCCACCCGATCAAGATGGTCGACAGGAGGGGGGCGGAGTCGGGCGCCGTTCGCAGGGCGGCAAGGTAGCCCAGCCAAGGCAGGAGGAAAAACCAGATTTTTTTCAGGCCCGGGTACGTGGATAAGACGAAGTTTCGGATCAGGTTCATTGTGATGTTTCCACGTTGAGGGCCCGTGGAATCCAAACCGAGCCCCATACTGAAAGAGGCTCCACCGAATCCTGGTATTCGATGAAGCCTCTTTCAGGCTAATGACAGTTGCTCAGAGATGTGAAGCGTCCGGCTCAAAAATTACGTCCGACTCCCACCGAGAAGTGGGTACCCTCGTAATCTCCGTCCATGACGCTGTACTGATATTTCACGAAAGCTTCCCAGAATCCGAGGAACTGCGCGCGTCCCATGACAAAGGACTGGAAGCTCGTGACCGGCAGGTCCGCGCTCAGAGTCAGGTCGCCGCTGGCGCCGGCTGTGACTTTGAAAGCGATCCACTCGGCAGGCTGCACGCGGAATCCGCCTTCCATCGTGGCGGTGCCGACGCTGAGGCCGAAGCCCGAGTCCGAGCGGTGGTTTTCGTAGGAACCCGCTTCGTCATAGGGACTGTCGAACGAGTGGCGCACGAGTTCCTGGTATTTGGCGCCGAGCAGGTGGGTCGCGAACCGGAAGAAGATCTTGAAATCTTCCTCCCTCCGGGTCCGGTTCTCGGTGCGCATCATGAAGTTGGCGAAGGCGGCCTTGACGGTGAGTTCCTCGCCAGTGGCCATATCACGGGTGATTTCGGTCGGGAGAAAGCCCATGCCGACGACGGTGCGTTTCGAGTTTTCTTCGAAAAGATCATCCTTGCCGGTCCAGGTGATGGGCTCGATCTTGACATTGATATAAGGAATTCCGGTCACGGAGTTCCAATCCGGGGAAGTGCTGGACGGATCCCCGGGTACGCCGAGGTAGGTACCGATCCCGAGTTCCGCGCGAACGTAAATCGGGGATCTCCACGCGCTCTCGACCCGGAGAAGCATCGAGTAGGTCGGGGCCCAGCCCTCTCCGGGCGTCCCCAGATCAAAGCCGGCTCCGACTTCAAACATTGAGTTGTCGCGGGCCCGTGGCAAGGGTTCACGCGGCCGAGGTGCAGGCGCCGGTGCGGGCTGTGGCGCCGGTTGAGGAGCTGGCTGTGGAGCTGGCTGTGGAACAGTGCCGCAGAAAGGCAGGCTCTGCGGGGCGAACTCCAGGCGGATACCGGAGGCGGGATCGGTGATTGGGCTCAGGCTTGCGCGCACCGAAGAAGTTTCAAATCCCGGGTTTCTTTGGATGATGAAACCGTCGCGCGTGACGCGAACCAGGCGCGCGGCATTGGCTGGTTGAAAGGAGAGTTGAACGAGGTTGCCCGGAATCAACGTGGGGTCGATTGCATCCCCCGCGTTGGTGACAAAGTTGACGCGTAATTCGCAAGCCGTCACTCCGCCCCCGATGCTGCCTCCGGTGCCACTGACTTCGTAGCGGGCGCCGATCGGAACCAAGGTGCGCGAGCCGAAAACGACTCGAAAGAGTGGAGCTTCGTTGATCAGCGACACTTGGAACAAGCTGCGATCGAGTTTTCTCACACGGAAAGCTTCTTCGGGAAGCATCGTGAGGGTGCCGCCCTCCGGAAATCCGGCGGGAATTGCGACGGTCCAGGGACCCAAGCCGGCCAGCGAGCCGCCGCCTGAGGCACGGGCCTGGATTTCGGAGCGGATGGCCGGGCAGCCGGTCAGCTGCGCACAGAGATCCGTGTCACTGGCGAAAGTGCTCTGGGTGACGGAACAAACGGCCAGACCGGCCATGAGCATGAGGCCACGAACAAAACGTGGGTAAAGCATCGCGATAGCTCTCCTTCAAAAGATTATCCTTGAGTTTGACGCGCCGCTATCACAGGGAATGGCGCGGTTCAATCATTTTTATATCAATGCGTGCGGGGCCGACATGGTGCTGGCTTGTGAGGCGGGATTGTGGCACTCGGGTCTGATATTTATGCGCGAACTCCTCAAACTCTCTCTTCCCGTGGTCTTGGGCTTCCTGGGCATCATGTTCATGTCGGTGGTCGATATCCTTGCCGTGGGGCGAGTGAGCGCGGTGGCCACCGGGGCTGTCGGCGTGGGCACGAGCGTGTTCAACTGGGCTTTTTTGTTTGCGATCGGTCTGCTCTCGGCCATGGAGTACTTGAGCTCGCACGCCCAGGGGGCCGGGGACCGGGAGCGGGGACGGAGGATCCTCGCCCAGGCAGTGCGTGTGAGTTATGGGCTCGGACTTTTTCTTACGGTTCTCCTGCTGGCTGCCTCGCGGCGCCTGGAGTGGTTCGGACTCAACGAGCAGGTGCTCGTGCCCTCGCAGCGTTACTTGGAGATTCTCTCGTGGTCGATCCTGCCGGGACTCCTGTTCACGGCCTTCCGGTCCCATTTGCAGGCGATGGCGATCACGCGGTCGGCGGTCGAAGCCATCGTGCTCGGGAATATCATCAATGCCGTGCTCAATTACATGCTTGTGTTTGGAAACTGGGGTGCCCCCCGGCTCGAGGAAGTCGGCTCGGCCTGGGCAACTGTGATCGCGCGCGTGTTCATGGCGATCTGGGTGGGGTGGGATATCATCCGCCGCGAAGGGAGCATCCCCTGGGCGCATGATCGCGAGGAGATGGCGCGACTCTGGAAAGTGGGACTTCCTTCGGCGTTGCAAATGACCTTTGAAGTTGGCGTGTTTGCGTTCTCGACCACGCTTGCGGGGCGACTGGAGCCCAGTCTGCTCGCCGCGCACCAGGTGGTGCTCAATATCGCAAGCGTCGCTTTCATTGTTCCGTTTGGGATCGGCAGCGCCACGGCCGTCCTGGTCGGGCGGGCGCTCGGAGAAGGCAAGCCCGCGCTCGCCGTCAGTCACGGGCGCCAAGGGATCGCACTCGGGGTGGGTTTCATGGTGACGTCGGCCGTGCTCTTCACGGTTGTGCCCGGAGTATTGATATCAGTCTACACGGATCAAGCGGATGTGATCGCAGCCGGTCTGAGCGTGATCTCGATTGCGGCGCTTTTTCAGCTCAGTGATGGTGCGCAGGCCGTGACCACCGGCGCCTTGCGTGGCGCGTCCGACACGCGGAGCTCGGCGATCTCCAATCTGCTCGGGCACTGGGGTATCGGACTCCCGCTCGGGGTATATCTTTGTTTCTACGCCGGAAAATCCCTGCCGGGTCTTTGGATGGGGTTGGCCACCGGACTCACGGCTGTGGCGGCGGCACTCCTCTGGTCATGGCGCAGGCGGGAGAAGATCCTGCTTGCCACGGTAGGCGGGGATCGTGGCTCCTCGGTGTTCTCCAGTGTCGTGGCTTCAGAGGGGAGTGCCCAATAGTTGATTGGCGGGCCTCATGAGGACCTGGGGCGCGAGACCTAGCGCCACCAAGGTGAGTGCACAGATCAACGCGAGGCTCCGCTCGCCGAGTGTGATATCAGGCGAGCGTGAGTGCGAAGGGGTCCCCATCAAGAGCCGTGTCGAGGTGATCCACGTGGCGATGGCGAGCAAGGCACTGGCCAGGATGGCCGCAGCCGTGCCCCAGACACTCTCCTGCCAAAGCGCGTGCAGGAGCAGGTCGTCGGCGACAAAGCCCGCCGTACCTGGAAGCCCAACTCCAGCCGCACCAAAAAAGAGAAAAAAAGCCGCCAGTCGGGGGTAACTCTTCATGAATCCATGATTCTGCGAGAGAGGCAAATCGCCTTGGCGTTCCATCAGGCTCTCGCTCATGGCCCCGAGGCCAGCCGTCGAGAGGCACAGTGTCACAGTGGCAAAAAGCGCCGCACCATAATGGCCATTTCCTGCGGCGCCCAGGGTCATGACCAGCATTCCTCCGTGCATGGAGACTGCGTTGCGGAAGAACTCCGTGAGGGTGGCTGCCCGCAAAGCCAGGAGTGCAGCGGCGAGCGTTGAAAGGGCACCGACTCGCACCAAGGCATCGGCAAGGTGCTGTGCGATTGGGAGGTGATCGAGGTGCTGGAGGTGGATGAGCACCAGGGGCAGAAGAGTCGAAAGGGTGCTGGCGAGTCGGGCGGGAGAGTCCTGCGCCACGGGAGCCATGAGGAAATGCAGGGGCCATGCTCCGGACTTGAGGATCAGAACCACGAGCGAGAGAAAAAAAGCCTCCTCCTGCCATCCCAGGGTGTGAGCGGCGGCCGAGGCGAGCAGGGGAATTCCGGTGGCGGTGATATAGATCAGCTCGGACCGTTTTCCGAAAGCCGAGGAAGAACAAAACGGAATGATCGCCAGGAGCAGCAGCTGCAAGCCCGGATGGTCCAGGAGCAGGACGATGGTCAGGAGGAGCGCTTTTGCGAGCTTGGCGGGTGCAAGCAGGTGTCCGCGTGATGTGGAGAGCGCGAGCGACTGCAGGGAGAACAAAAGCACCAGAAGGCGGGTGGGTTCGTGCGTCATGTCCGGCTCCGGAGAAAAGGAGTGAGCTTGATATCGAGTTTGCGCAGCCAGGTCGCGATCCCGAGCGCCCACCGGACGCAGTGGTCCATCAGGGCGTCCATTCCAAATTGCCGCAGACCGAGCAGGTAGAGCTGCTTTTCCAGGCGGGTCGCCGGACGCGTGGTCTCCGGGAGAGATCCCCCGTGGAGGTGGCCCAAACGGTGCGTGTCGTGAATCACATTGGGAGTCCGGAGGTATTGCCAGACTCGGAGTACCCCGTGAGTCATGAGGTGGAACAGCGCCAGGGTGGTGAGCCCGAGTGATATCTCAGCGAAAATGAGCCCGACCTGGGCCAAGGAAGCGTGGGCGAGAATACCTTTGGCGTCCGGAAGGGTGCGTGCGACGCGCGAGGCATAGAGCGCGGTCAACAGCCCCAGCGCCGCTCCGCCGTACTCGATGATCGGACTGAGGTCGATGATCGGCCAGATCCGGAGAAGCAGGAAAAGGCCTACGTGAATGGAGATGCCTCCGTAAAAAAGCGCACTCGTCGGTGCGGGGCCTTCGGTGGCCCGTGCAAGCCAGCCGGAGAACGGGAGCTGGGCCGACTTGCCGCAAGCGGCGAGCATGAAGAGTGCGGCGAGCAGCGTGGCCTGCTCGGTGGAAAGATGATTGATATCATTCAACGCAGTCAATCGGGTCGAACCCAGCCACTCGTGCAGCGCCACGATCGCAAGCAGCAGTCCTGCGTCGCAGAGTCGGTAGGTGACAAAGGCTCGAATCGAGGAGCGCAGGGGCTCCGTACGCTCATGGAAAAAGCCGATGAACAAGGTGGAGGCGATCCCGATCATCTCCCAGCCTGCAAAAAAAAGATCGAAAGATCCCGAGTAGGCGACCACCTGTGTGCCTGAGGCAAAAAGCCCCAGCAGCAGAAAGAATCGGACAAACCCGCTCTCGCGATGGAGGTAGGTTTTTGAGAATTGCGCGATAAGCAGGGTGAGGAGCGCTGAAAGGAATCCAAAGGCGATACCGACACGATCGGCATGAAAAACGAGCGGAATCTCATAGGAGCCCGCCGTGAGCCAGCCGCCGAGGTCCAGGTCCGGTGGAAGACCCCTTGAAATACCGCGAATCAGGAAGACGAGGTTCCCGAGCAGCGAGAGGAGCAGCCCCGTAGATATCAACCGGAAGGAGGTCTTCTCCCGGGGCATGCGCTCGCGGAGCGCGGCGAGGGCGGCAAGAAGCAGGGAAGCGAACAGAGGGGACAACAGGGTGAGAAAGAGCACTGCGGGTTTCAACGGGGGACTCCTTGAATCAAGGCGGGGGGCAAGTGGTCACGGGATCTGCGATTCCAGTCCAGCGAGCGGGGCGCGCCTGCGAGCGCAAGGTTCCCGGTTTCCTGAAGTTCGAACCGTCCGTTTCTGAAGAGATGAATGCGCCCGTCGGTGGGGTCGATGGAAGCCAGTCGGACCCACTCGCCGGTCACGAGCTCGCGGACTTCCGCTTGACGGCTTGCGATCCCGAGTAACGTCTCGGGGGTGGCTTCGACGCAGAGGAGGAGTCGCATCGGCTCATGGATCTCGACCATCTGCCAGGGGAGCCCGGTGCGAAGGTCGCTCAGGTGACCATTCATGACTCCGATCAGACCCGTGACATTGTGAGGCAGCTTGGTGCCGCATCCAAAAACCTCGTTGTCGACCGAGGAAAAGTAATACTCGAGATTGATACCCGCGCCCACGGGTCCCACGGCAGCCAGGATGCGTTCGAGGATCCTGCCTTGGGCGTCATCGAGTGATGGATCGTAGCTGATCAGAAAAGCGCGCCGGTCCAAGTGGATTCCGCGGGTGAGCGCGCGACGCCCCACGATGGCAGAAGCGTTGGTGCAATGACCGTATTCGGGCCGGGGTTGCGCCAGGTGGGCGGCCCGTGTCTGCACGTGCAGAAGCGCTTCTGCGGGAGTGGCGGAAAGGGGGAGTGTCTCAAATCGGCGCGCACGCTCGAACGCATTGAGTTGACGTGCTTCTACGAGTGAAGCCTGCAACCTTTCGAAAGCGGTCCTTGCCGGGCCGCTCGGAATCTTGTCGATATCACTCCAGTCGATGCGATCGTCGGAAGTGTCGTGGATCCCACCTATGAACCAGGTGGCGTCCGGGATGTCGATGCCGCGAGTCCGCAGGACTTGCCGGACGTCCACTTGATTGGCCAGATCCGCAAAAATACGAGCGTTGGCGCCGCCCCTGCGCCCGCCACAGGCACCGCAATCGTGGGCGGACTCATGCGGATTGTTGAGGCTTGTGGAACCATGTCCCAGGAGTCCGATCAGAGGCGGAAATTGAGATATCAAACCGATATTACGGAGCTGCGCTTCGATCCGATCGGCCGCTTCAAGCAGGGTGAATCCGGAAGCGTGTGAACCCGGATTCCGGACCGACTGCAGGGAGGTGAGTTCGGTCGCAGGAGTGGGAGCCCACCACGACTCGAGCAATCGGGCGCGCTCCAGGGATTTGCGGGGGGAGTAGATCCGGACAAACGCCAGGATGCCGAGCAGGGGACCCAGGAGAAGGGACGCGAGTGCGCCACCGCCGAAAGTGCGGGAAAGACGCGCTGCGACCCACTCCAGCTCGTGGAGAAAGCCCATGCGATCTTTTCTGCGCTCGTTGATTTCCTTCTCACCTGAGCGGGGGAGTTCAACCACCAGATGCTGAGGAGTGACCACGGCCGGGCAAAAGGCAGCCGGCTGCGAATCCTCGAGCCCCTGATAGTTCATGGCGATCCCAAAGAATCCCGCAAGTCCCTCGGTGCGGATCGAAGGGTCGGTCTCTTCGATTGCTCGGCGGAGGGAATCCTCGCGCTCATCGATGCAAAAGAGCAGGTGTGCGCTTGCTGCGAGCAGGGGAGCCGCGGGGCGCTGCCGCCGCGCGTGCAAGGCTTCAAAGATATCATTGCGGTACTTGCGCTCGTAGGCTTCCTGCCAGATCCGGCGCCGGAGGATTGGATCGGCCTCAATAACCGCCTGCTGGAGGCTTGAGATATCATCGGTCCTCAAAGCGTCCAGACCACCCAAGTGCGTGCCGGAGGCCTCCGTGATTCGCTCCAGCAGATAGGTCATGGCGAGAGGGCGGAGCCTTGCGCGAGAATCTCGCGCTGCTGATTTCAGGACTTCTTCCCAGGAAAAGGCGCCCCGGTCGGCGTTTCCCTTGCCAGTGCGTTGGGACCAGGCGTTTTCGAGTGCTCGGGTCTCCAGGAGCAGGCGCACTGCGAGGTAATCCCCGAGTCGAACCGGCAGACCGTGGGCCTCATCGGGGTGGTGCTCGAGTCGCGAGAACATTCCTGCCCATCCCGGGAGTGCAAACAGCGCCAGTTGGATCCGCTGTGAGACTCCGGACTCCGGAATTTTTTGGCGCTCCAGGCAGTGATGCATCACGCTCAGGGCGTCCGGAATCGGGGTCTGTTGCCGTAAGCGATGGATATCTTGCGTCAGGCCACGAAATACGGCGGGTGCCGGAAGCGACTCGAGGAGCCCCAACGCAGCGGCAAGGAAACCCAAGCGCTTGTCCGGCATCGGGAGCGCGCTCATGCCCCGGTCGAGGAATCCCGCGCAGAGGCGGATCAGCTCCCGGTTCACGTCCTGAGTGATATCGTCCAAGCCGGCAGCCCGGACGATCCCGGACAGGGCCCCGTGCGGATCCGGGATGGCGAGAGCCGGAAGAGGGTGCTGCTTTCCGATACGGCCAGCAGGTGAGTCCGGATTACGAGCCTTCGAGAAGGCCAGGTCCTGTTCCGATATTAGATCCGGTGCCTCGATGAGCAGGAGTTTCCAGAGCTCCTTGCGGCTAAATCCCCGGAGAATCTCATCATCGCTTCGCAGGCCCAGATGATGGAGAATTTCAGCTTCGATATCCTCGACTCGAACCCGATCGTTTTTGAAGGCAGCCTGAAAAAACTCCAGCTCCGGGTAAGGCCTGGCTCCGAGGGCCATCGCTCCCCGTTGGACCGCCTCATGAAACGGCAAGTGCTGCAAGCCGTGCAGGGTGTTGTGGTGGATGAAGACATCGATCGGTCCCTGATCCGGTAGCAGGGCCCTGCAGCTCTCGATGGCCGCTTGAATGGCTCCCCTGGCGTTGTCCGCGTTTGGATCCTGCGGGGTGCCTTCCGGGTTTTGCATGGTCAATGGCCGCCGCCGGCACTCACGCCTTTGAGGTCGATTCCTTTGAGAGTGACCTCGATATTGCGCGAGTGAGCGTCTTCGAGGAAGGTCGCCAGTGATTCCTTGACGTCTTGATCGATGAACTCGCCTGTTCCATCGATCGTGAGCTTGACTCCGTCTTCCAGGTTTTCAAGTTCCGTCATGAGGAGTGGCTTGCTCAGGAAAGTGATATCCCGAGTGAAGCGGATCAGGATTGCGCCATCCGCAGATCGGGTGGTTTCCAGAGCGCCCACGATATTCTGCCTCAGGACAAAGATGATCCCCGAGACAAGTCCGATGATCACGCCTTTGAGGAGATCGGTGGCCAGAACGGCCGCAATCGTGATGGCAAAAGGCAAAAACTGATTGAGCCCTTGTTTGAACTGCTCGGTGAACAGCGAAGGCTTGGCCAGATTGAGTCCCACTTGGATGAGGATCGCGGCCAGGCAGGCAAGCGGGATGTGGTTGAGGAGTTGCGCCAGGAAGACCACGGATATCACAAGCAGGACGGAATGGACGATTGCCGACAAACGCTCCCGTCCGCCGGCGGCCACGTTGGCTCCGCTGCGCACGATGACCGCGGTGACGGGCAGGCCGCCCAGAAATCCTGAGACCGCGTTGGCCGCACCTTGGGCGACGAGTTCGCGATCGGGCGGGCTGCGGCGCTTGAGCGGATCGAGGCGGTCCACGGCCTGCACGGAGAGCAGAGTTTCGATGCTGGCGACGATTGCGATGGTGAGCGCCGCGATCCAGCCTCCGGATGTTGCGAGCACGTTCCAGTCCGGACGCGGGAGAGCGGGGATCAGGCTTGAGAGTCCGCCCAGAGGCACGGCCACAAAGAGCTCGGGACTCAGGGCATAGGATGTATCGTCCAGCGCTGCCGATACAACCGAGCAGACAACTACGACCCCAAGTGCGGGCGGAAAGAATTTGAAACGTGCAAGGGGAGTGTGCTTCCAGCCGTAAAGCATGACGAGCGAAATCGCAGTGATCCCGAGCGCGCCTGCGTGGAAGTTTGAAAAGATATCAGTGATTTTGCCGGAGGCTCCGGCCGCAACCGGAAGTTGCTTGAGCACGATCGTGATCCCGATCGAAGCGAGCATGCCCTTGATCATCGCTGCTGGCACAAGCGCCGAGAAGCGTCCGGTCTTGAGCACGCCGAGTGTGATCTGAAGAAAACCTGCCGCCACGACTGCAGCGAGAAACGGATTCACGCCGCCAAGTCGCTCGACTTCCATCAAGACGATGGACGTGAGGCCTGCCGCGGGTCCCGTGACCGAGAGGGGGGAGCGGCTGATGAGGGGCACGATCAGGCCTCCCACAATGCCTGCGATCAAACCCGAAAGCGGCGGCAATCCGCAGGCGATTGCGATGCCCAGACACAGGGGGAGCGCAATCAGAAAGACGACCGTACCTGCAACGATATCTTGTTTAGGGTAGGAAAAAACCGTGCTTTTGCTCATGGATATGCCTCGGAGTTGCCAAAGTTCTGATCAAAAATAGAGGAGTTCGGATGGGCTCGCAATGGAAATGCTCGACCTCGGGTTGCAGTCCGAGGGCTGCCCTGCTTTCATGAGTGTATGAGTTCCGGAGATTCGCAACCCTCCATTTTGGATCGTTTTTTTAGTCAGCAGCAGGGCCTGGAACTCGTCAGTCAGGCACCCGATGTGCCCGATTTCGCTCCTGTGAGGCGTTGGCAGGCACACCAGAATTTCATCGGCGGGCTGGTGTTTCTGGATTCGGGGAGGACCTTGGTCTCCTCCTCCGAAGACGGAAAAATCTGTGTTTGGAGTTTTGAAACAGGAGAATTGATCAGGACTTTGGAAGACCAGGGGAGCCCGGTGAACAAACTTGCAGTCACCAGGGACGGCGCTCGACTCTTGTCCGCGGGCGATGACGGCAAAATCCGGATCTGGAATCCGACCGATTGGTCCATGGAGGCAGTCCTGAAGGGACACTCCGGTCCTGTCAGCTGCGTTGCAGAGGCGGCAAACGGCACCCTCATCTCGGTTTCCGCCGACAAGACCGTGAGGTTTTGGAGTCGGCAGGAGAAGAAACTACTCGCCTCTGACGGCGTCCACAACGATTGGGTTCACGCTCTCGCGCTCTCGGGGGACGGTAATCAGGCTGTGACGGTCTCGATCAACCAGAAGCCTGTGGTCTGGGATCTGTCGGGAAGCACTCCGAGGATCGAGCGTGAATTCGTGGGCGCTGGCGAGCGGTATTTCACCTGGATCCTTGGTAAAACAGTGATGAGCGCGCCTCCCGCCGGGATGCGCGGCAACCGGAGTTACCCGATCCGGGGACTTCAGTTTTTCGGGGACGACAGGTTTCTGGTTTCCGCCGATCAAGTGATTCGAATATTCGATCTGCAGGTGGATGCGCTGATCGCCGAGTGGAGCGCGGGTGATGACAAGGGGGTGCATAGCTTGTCCGTGCATCCGGACGGGAAATTCCTGGTCAGTGGTCATAAAAATGGAGAACTCGTCGTCTGGGATCTGGAAGCGGCCATGAGGGCAGGGGTTCCGGACAAGCACTTGGCTCCCGTCCTTGAAATCTCAATCTCTCCGGACAAGAGCACCCTCGTGACCTCGAGCACGGATGGAGTGCTTCTGATCCGCGATGCCGCGACGCTGCAGTTGAGGCACAGAGTTCACTTGGGCGGGCATCCCATAGGGCAGGTCCGGATCTGGCTCACTGGGACTCACCGTTTTCTGATGCTATCTGACTCTGCTCTCTTGGAGATCGACGCCGATTCCGGCGAGGTGCGCCAGACCATCCGCCTCGGGCCGGAGCATGAAGTGCAGTGCGAAGACTGGCGGGAGTTCCGGTTTTTCGGAATGACCGGTTTGGACGATGGAAACCGCGAGCTTCTGTGTGGTTCGACGAGAAGTGGCCTTGCGCGAGTCGATCTCCAGTCGGGTCAAGTGGAGTTTTTGAAAGGTCAGGCTTTCGGGGCGAGCTCGATCGCGGTCAGTACGGATCGCAAGTTCGCTCTCACACCTCTGAGGTGTCTCGATGTCCCTTCGGGCAAGTGGGGTGCCCCGGGCTGGAAAAATTCGATATTGCCGGTTCAGCTTTGGGATCTTGAGCAAGGGAGTCTCATCCGGGAGTTTTTTGCCGGGACCCCAAGGATTCCGGCAAGGGAGCATGACGGACTTCCCCATGGAGGTTGCCTTCTCGCAGGATGAGTCTCGCGTCGTTGCTTTGACCAACGGGGGAGCGCTCCGGATCTGGGATCGGCAAACCGGAGTGCTCGTGCACGAGTTGGTATTTGAGGACGGCTACCAGCCTTTGATATCGCCAATCAAGATGGGTCGGTCGTTGAGCGTGCTCGCTCACTCGAATGGCTCCCTTCATCAATTTCGGATCAGCGCCGAATCAGGCGAGATCCTGCAGAGGCAGTTGATGGCCCTGGATTACAAGTGGCTTGGAACCGATACGACCGGGCGCTGGCTGATCGTTCTCCGGCAGGATCAGACGACGATCGAATTCCACGATCTGGAGGAGGGGGGGATGGCCGCCCCCAGGGTCGAGATTGCCCAAGGGATATCGGCTCACGGGATATCCGATGACGGATCCTTCATCGCCCTGGGCGATGCAAAAGGAAGGATCCATCTCTACCGGCGGAACCCACTTCAGACCCCTTGATCAGCGGCGCGGTGCCGCAGCCCGCGCCAGTCGATCAGCGATGGCATGGTCAAGGCCCTCGCGTCCCGGGACGGGTTCGGCAAAAAGCACCTCAGCGTCCGATGCGTCAAGCTCCCGCAGCATCTTGAACAGATTGCGGGCTGCTTCCGCGCGGTCGTTGGTGGGTGAGAGACTCAGCACCCGGGCCCCTGGAATCGCAAGTGGGGCGCCCGACTGCTGGAGGAAGCCCGCCTTTTTTCCTGCCGTGATCCGTAGCAGTTCTTCCGGGGTGAGGGCGCTCAACGGGGCAGGCAGGAGTGTGAGGGGTTTTCTTGGCGCGTAATGGCTTTCGAGCATTCCAGGCGCGACTTGCGGGGCGTTTGCCGGAGCCGCTTTTGCGGGCAGGAGGATCTCCGCGCCCAAGCAGGCGGCCAGAGTGGTGGCTGATATACCTCCGGGACGCAAAAGAGTGGCGCGTCCGTCGGCATCGAGGGCGACCACGCTGGACTCGACTCCAATATCACATGGGCCGCCGTCGAGGATGAGCGGGATGCGCTCTCCGAGTTCTTCCTGTACGGCTTGGGCGGTTGTCGGGCTGATGCGCCCAAAGCGGTTGGCGCTGGGTGCGGCGAGCGGTAATCCAGCCTGCTCGATGAGCGCGCGGGCCACGGGATGCGCCGGCATGCGGATGGCAACGGTGGGCAGGCCGCTCGTCACGAGATCGGGGATGCGACCCCCGCGCGGGAGCACCAAGGTGAGCGGCCCGGGCCAAAAAGAGCGGGCAAGTGCAAGGGCCGACTTGCGGCAGGCTTCGGAGATCGTGGTCGACACGAGTCCCAGAGATATCATGCCTTGGATGGGGTCTTGGGCCGTGTCCAGCAGACCGTCCGTGATATGCACGATCAGAGGATCAAAAGTGGGACGCTCCTTGGTGCTGAAGATCCGGGTGAGCGCCGTTTCATTGAAAGCATTGCCCGCGAGGCCATAAACGGTTTCCGTCGGCATGCCGACGACTTGGTCCTTGTGCAGGAGTTGCGCGGCCCTTTGGAGTGCATCGGGAGTTGCGGCAAGCACCTCGGCGCGCGGTGGCGAAAGAGCATCAAGCACTTTCTCCATGCGCATGCCCCGGGATCCCTTCAGGAGGATGATATCTCCGGAGTTGAGGAAGGATTGGAGTCGCGAGACCAGCTCTTCCTGCGTCTCGTGGTGAGAGCACCAGCCGCGGTACCCCAGAGCCTTGAGTTCATCAGCCAGCCACCTCATGCGGGGACCGTGGAGGAGGACGCTTGCCGGACCTGCCTCGAGGAGCGGGGCGGCCAGATTGCGATGCCAATTTTCCTCGTCCTGACCGAGTTCCAGCATGTCACCGAGCACGGCATGACGGGACGCCCCGGCCGTGCAGGGTGTGGTTTTGAGGATCTCGAAAGCGGCGAGCATCGACGATGGGTTGGCGTTGTAGTGATCGGCGATCACCCGGATATCTCCCGGGAGCGGCCGGATTTCCGTGCGACCCTTGGCTCCCTTGAAGTCGCCCAGTCCTCGCATGATATCAGCAGGTGAAAGTCCGACCTCGAGCGCCAGCGTGGTTGCGGCAAGCAGGTTGCGGGCGTGGTGCTCGCCCGGGAGCGGCGTTCTAATTGTGAACATCGGGTGTCCTGTCGCACTCACTCGAAGGGTGCCATCGGGCGCCAGTTCGCCTTGAACCTGAGCCGGACGTCCGTTCAGGCTGTAAGTGCGGATGCGAGTGACCGGGAGCGAGCGGGCGAGGGGCTCGATGTAAAGGTCATCGAGGTTGACCGCCGCCCGACCTCCGAGGCGTACGGTCTCCTCAAGTGCGATGGCTTCTTCGCGGGCGACCGTTTTGATATCGATGAGCTTTTCCAAGTGCTCGGGGCCGATCGCAGTCAGTACGGAGTGCGTGGCCTGCACGAGTGCCGCATGGTGGATCATCGTTTCGGGTTCGTCGATGCCCACCTCCACGACTGCGATATCATGGCGTTCGCGGCGCAACTCGAGGAGCGTCATCGGAATGCCCAGGAATCCGTTCTGGCTGCCCGAGGTTTTCAGCACTCTCCCCGGGTGTTTGCCCTCGAGCAAGGCCGCCAAGAGCTCCTTGGTGGTGGTCTTGCCCACGCTGCCTGCGACCAGGATCACCGGGATATCAGAAAACGTCCGACGCCAGGCGCCTCCGAGCATGCGGTAAGTCTCCTGCGTGTCCGAGACCTCGAGGATCCTGCAACGTGCTTTGAGGGGCTCGGCGACTGCAGTGCCATGCCGGCAGATCACGCCCGCCGCACCGGCTTCGATGGCCTGAGCGATGAAAGCGTGACCGTCAAATTTCTCTCCCGGTATGGCGACAAAGAGACAGCCCGGGGTGATTTTTCTGGAGTCGGTCGTCAGGTGAGTGACGCCGGAGCTGGAGTTCGCACCACTCACTTTCAACTGCGAGGCTGGGTGCTGGCTCAGTGCGTCGACGATAAAGTTCCAAGAGAAAACCTTTGCTTCCGGGTTCATGCCTCAAGACTAGCACCCTGGGGAGGTTCGGGAAATCCCTTAGAGTTTCGAATCCGGACGGTGGATCTCGGACAAGGTTGAGCAAGAGCAATTCGTGAATCAGAAGTTCTTGAGCAGGTGGACGGATCTACCGAAAAACAAATCGGGGGAATCATGAGGATTTCAAAGGTTCGATATTCCTGGGGCGTCCTTTTGACTGCGCTTGCCTGTCCGACGCCCGACGTACGAGCCGGATTGTGGGATTACCTCCCTGATCGCAGCTCGGTCGGCCGATATAGGGGTGGCGCGGCCGGCGAGTATTGCAGTCGAGGAGGGTGGAGTCCTGGAGCTTTTGAAAAATGCTTCGAAAGCAGATGGAAAACCTTTCTTGGATCACGAGGCGCTGGGTGTTGTTTCCGGCATTCTGGATGGCATGCCATCGGGGTTGCCACCCGGATTGGCAAATTATGGTGCAGCCAACTTGTCGCAGGATTTGAACAGCCGACGCGACATGATCGGTGCTCTCTGGCAGCAGTTGAGGTGATTGCCGGGCGGTTCCGGTCCGGCCCCTCGGGTGCGCTTTCGAGGTTTGTTCGAGCGTCGGTATCTTGACGAGAGTCCGTAAATTGCGCACCAGTCGGGCGCATATCTCACTCAGATATCTTCAGCGGTCTGCCGATCCGACTCCAAGGGGGAGTGCGGCACGCATGCGTTTCGAGCCAAATTCGAATCTCAAGAATCGCCTGGCCGTTTTCGATTCCTTCCGATTGGCCTTCCTTTTCGGCCTGACCTTCATGGGGGGGCTCTATTTCTCGCATCGCTACCACGAAGCGGACCGGCGAATCGACGAACGCAGGCTCCTGCTGGAATCGAGCGAACGGGTTTTTCTGGAGGTCGAGCGTCGTATTCAGGCGAAGGTCGAATCGGTTCGTGCCGCAGGGATCTCGCTCGCGGGGATCGAGGAAAATCAGACCGCGGGAATCCGTCTGCCCTCGGATGTGGAATCGGTCTGGGTCGGCCGCTGGAAACCGGGTGCGGAGCGGCCCGAGTGGCTTGGGGCAAGTTCGAAACTCGGTTTTGTCTTGCATCAGGGTCCCGGGCTCACACCCGAGCAGCTCGCTCCATTGCGGTCTATCGAGCAGTTCGCGCCATGGCGGGACCGCGTGGCTCGACCTGAGATCTGGCTTTTGCCGGATCCGCAAGGTGAGGTGCCGGATTTCAAGCGGGCCTTATGGTTTACGTTTCCTGAAGCGGGAGAACGCCCGGAATCCGCACCTCTTTGGGTGCTCGCGCGCGTAAGTCCGGAGTTTTTACTGCTTGCCGATCAAGATATGCTCGCGCATCGCGACGCCATGAGCCGCATGGAAATACGCCTCGTCACGGCCGGAAATCGCCTGCCGGCCGGGACGGCAAACCAAGGGATGCCCGCCGATCGCAGGGTACGCAAGGCTCTGGGTGTGGCGCCATTTCTCATTCTTGAAGCCGCCCTCCGCGGGGACGCCGTCTGGCGCACGCGTTTGGAACTCGAGAAAAACGGCCTTTGGCTGCTGCTGGGGGCCTTGTTGATCTTCTATATCACCGAACTGCTTCTGACCCGCCTGCGTCCGGCGGGTGACCCGGCCGACAATCCTTCCGGGGGAACGGGTGGCGAGATCGAGGGGGATTGGTTGGAGGAGGCTTCCCGCTTTCAGCGGGGCAGCCGGTTCCCGAGTCGCGCAACCTCGGGTCTGAATCAGGCGCCGCGCACCGGCGCGCGCGAGCGTACCGTCACCCGCGAGATCAAGGCGGGAGCGGAAGTGTTCGGCGGGATGTCGGAGACCGTACGCACCAAGATCGAGCGCAAGGAAGTGGCGGTGCTCCATGGTCGCCTTGTGGAGCCGGACCTCTGGACCGCCGAAGGAATGATATCACCCCAGGAGGTGGCGGATTCCGTGTTCGAGATCCTGGGCGGGGTCCGCGAAGCGCTGCAGTCCGAAGGGCTGCAGCCGGAAGTCAGGCTTTTCGAAGAAGGCGCATTCACGATATTTTTCGAGGTCTGGGGAGAAGGGCAGGGCGGTTTTGCAGCCCCACTCAAGGCGATTCTTGCCATCCGCAAAGTTGTGGCCCGGATCAATGGTCTCCGAAACACCGACGGACATCGCAGCGTGCGGATCATGATGGGACTCAGGACGGGCGTCCTCGTGCGGGATGCGCGGGCCCTGCCAGTGAGATATCACGGAATCACGCTCCGCGAGGCGCAGGACCTCTCGCGTGCGGCGGGATTGCTCGGAGTGGATTGTCTGATTGCCCCGATGGGCGATGAGTCCCGCGGAGATCCGCTCCTGCAGCTGGCCGGCGATTTCATACTCAAGCCGAGCGGTCATGGTGTTTTTCCGGCCGATTCCGCAGAGAAACGAGTGAGCCTCTATGTGGTGGAGGGGACTCGAGATCGGGATGAGCAAGGGGTTGCGCACGAGTCACCGGTTGTCTCCGGTGCGACTTTTGCCCAGGTTCCCGAGGCGGGCGCAAAAACCGCCGCCCGCGAACTCAAGCTCGAATACTTGCAGGTGGCAGCCCTCGAGGCCGCTCCTGACAACGTGATTCCTTTGCGGCAGACCCTCAATCCGGAAGCAGGTCCCGTGCAGGAGACTTCCGATATCAGCGCTGCGATTCCGGAAACGCCTGCTCGAAAGTCCGAGGCGTCTTGAGCTCCGCGAGAGCCGGCAGGTTGGGGTAGAAAACCTGATTCATCAGGATCCGGTGCGCAATCCTCGAAAACAAACGGGCACGCCACGAGGATGTGTGGGCCGTCAGGGTCCCGCGTACCGTGGTGCCTTGTCCTGCGGAGTCGCGGGGCAGGCCGGGCGCGCCCGCATCCGTACCCGGAATGAGTTCGATCGTCCATTCCATGGAGTCAAAGAGTTTGGCCACCTGAGGCTTGGTCTCTCTCAGGAACTTCACGCTGACTTTGCGACCGGGGACGTGTTCTTTGACTTGGCCGATGATATCAAAGCGCTTGTCCGGACGCTGCCGGGGCTCGAGCGTGAACCGGACGATCGCGCCGGCTGCGACATTCTGCTCGCTCAGAGGGAGCGGCTGATTCATCGCATCCATCCGCCGGGCGTCCACGGTGATATGGTGCCACTGCTGCCAAGCGAGTACCGTGTCGAGTGCTTTGCCCAGGGTTTCGATGGGGACCGCGGAGGGCACGTCGCGGGAAAACGTCACCGTTTCGTCCTCCCCTTGGCTCAGGGCCGCGAGAGTCGCGAGTCCCACCAAGAATAGGGTCAGCATTCCGACCATGAATTTTGGGAAGGGACGGGGGTCTTCGGCGGTTTCGTGGCTGTTCATACTGTGAGGAACTACTCCCGGAGACTTCCGGTCGTCAATCGCCGCGAATTCTGGCAGGATGGAGGCACATGGATTCAGTGGTTTCCCCAAAAATTCTCCACGAAGACCCCGATTTTTGCGTGCTCGACAAGCCTGCGGGCTGGCTGAGTGTCCCGGGGCGCTCGGCGGGACCGGTGCTGAGCGAATGGCTCGAACAGGCCGAGTGCTCGCCGCTCCGGGGGCAAAAGGCTTGGGTGGTGCATCGGCTGGATCGGGACACGACCGGGGTCATCCTCTTTGCCCGCAATGCGGACGCCCACCGCCGGGCCTGCATGGCTTTTGAGAATCGCGAGACCCGCAAGATCTACGAGTGCCTGGCCCAAGGGAGTCCGCTTCTGCCGGTGTTCCGGGTCGCGGACCCCATCGAGGGGGCTCCGTCCCAGTCCCAGGTGGAAGTGCTCAAGCAGGGGAAGCTGGGATTCCACGCGCGGGTGCGGATTTTTACCGGCCGTCGCCATCAGATCCGCATCCACTTGGCAAACCGCGGTCATTCCGTCTGGGGGGATGTCCGGTACGGAGGAGCAGTGCGGGTGGCGGGAGTGGATATCACACGCGTGGCGCTTCATGCTTGCGTGCTTGAGATTCAGGGCATCGGGCGATTTGAAGCCCCCTTGCCGGCTGATATAATTCAGTGGTCGGAGCTGCTCGACAGCCCGGTCGCAGGAGAGGGCGCATGAAAAAGCGTGGAAGTTCCATTCGAAAAGAGCTCGAGCAGGCTTGGAACGCGCGGGAGTTGACCGGTGATATCGAGAGGCTCGGGGTCCTGCGGATTTTTCACGGTCCCGGGGACTCGGAGGGACCCCTTGCCAGTGTCGCGATCGATCGGTTTGTCGATGCGCGGACTGGAGCTGCGCACGCCTGGGTCACCGAGTGGGAAGGCTCGGGGCGTGAGGACCTGGCTTTGGAACTCCGGCGGGAGCTCGCGGAGTTTTTGGCGGAAAAAGGATTTGCGTCGGCCGTAGCGCTCTGGCGGCCGGACCCGGGCAAAGGGATTCCGGACGAGCCGCAGGTCATCTTGGGAGAGCCGCCATCCGAGCGCTTTGCCGTGCGCGAGAGTGATATTCAAGTTTGGATTCAAATGCTCGGAGTCCGGCATCCGGGACTTTTTCTGGATCATGAACCGCTCAGACGTTGGCTTCGCGCGCGCGCGCGCGGCTGGAAAGTGCTCAATTTGTTTGCTTACACGGGGAGCCTCTCGGTGGCATGCGGGGCGGGAGGCGCGGAAAAGGTCACGACCCTGGATCTCTCGCGGCCCACCGTCCAGTGGGCGCAGGATAACTGGGTCTTGAACGGATTCGAGGCTTCGCGCGGGGATTTTATTTTTGGCGATGTGTTTGAATGGCTGCCCAAACTTGCCAGACGGGGCGAGTTTTTTGATTGCGTGATCCTGGATCCGCCGTCGTTCTCCCGCGACAAGAAGGGTGGCCGGTTTTCGACCTCCAAGGACCTCGGGCGCCTGCATCGCGAAGTGATATCTGTCCTCGCTCCGGGCGGGACCATCATCACATCCATCAATTCGGCCAATGTCCCGGTGGAGAAGTACGAAGCCGAAATCGCAGCCGTGACACGCGAAGCAGGCCGGAAGTTCTCGGTGCTTCACCGCTTTGATCTGCCCGAGAGTTTTCCGACCCGTCTGGGCGCATCCGTCGATGAGCGTTATCTCAAGGGATTCATCCTCCGGGAGCGACTGTGAACGAGCGCGAGACTCCGGACCTTTCAAAGTTTCCGCCCGCGCTTGCGCCACGTGTTTTGCTCGAGGATACGCACCTGGTCGTGCTCGACAAGCCCGCGGGGCTCCTCAGTCAGGGCGAGCACACGGGTGATATCAATCTCGTGGACTGGCTGCGCGGGTATTTTGGGCGCCATTATGTGGGCTTGGTGCACCGCTTGGATCGCAATACTTCGGGCGTGATGGTGGTGGCTAAAAGGACCAAGAGCGCGCAGCGGCTGACCGCGTCTCTGCAAAAAGGGGCGCTCAAGCGGAGTTATCTCGCGTGGGTGGAGGGCCGGGTCACGGCACCGCTCTCACTCCGGCATTTTCTACTCAAAAACGAGCGCACCAACGAAGTGCGCGTGGTGCGCGAAGGCTCACCCGGCGCCAAGGTGGCGCTGCTTCAAGCGACTCCCGCAAGGCACGGGGTATATCAGGGAACGGCACTCACGCTTTTGGAGATCGAGCTCGATACCGGGCGCTCGCATCAGATCCGAGTGCAGTGCGCGGCGGCTGGCCATGCGCTGCTCGGGGATCGCAAGTACGCCCGCAACCCGGCGCTTTTGGCGTTCTCGCGGCCCGCCCTGCATTCCCACCGGATCGAGTTTCCGCACCCGATGGGAGGGGAGCTCGTGCGGGTGGAATGCCCGATGCCCGCGGATCTGCAGTTGAGGTGAGGGCCGAGCGCGCCTGATCAGAGATTAAGCACTGCTGTCTGCGTAGTCTCGCAGTCCGTGGCGACGTCGCCTGCAATGCCCGCAATCCACGTCCTGGCATTGAGACTGACGATATGGCCCTCTTCGTCCAACTCGGCCTTGAATCCCCCGATCAGCTTCCCCGAGCCATCATTGTCGCAACTGACCGAGCGGTCCTTGTTGATGACCATAAGGTTCGACGTCAGGGAGTCGCAACTTTTGACATCGGCCGTTGAATTCCTGGACTCGCCGAACACGTCTTCGACCCCGCAAAAACGCGAATGGCGATAACTGAACGTGATGGACGTGATCTTGTCGGCCGAGGTGCTGCCCGTGTGGATCGTGGTGGAGCTGCCGCTGGCCGAAGCCCCGATCAACCAAGATTTGAGGTCGAGGGTCGGGCTCCCCGGGCTCGTGCTAAACACGGCCCCCGGGCTCGGGCCATCGGCAGCAAGTCTGATTCCTGCACCTCTGGCGTTTGTTCCACGGAAAACGGCCGATTTCCGCAAGGAAACCCACGTGGATTTGCGCTGGCCCCCCCGAGGGTTCATGGAGGCGATCTCTTCTGTCGCGCACTTGAAGCCAATATCCGTAATGCCTTGACCGTCCGATTTCAAATAAAGGGAGTGGATGTACTCCCCCTCGGGACAGTCCTTGGTGACCGAAGTGGTCGAGGACGATGAAGCGCTCTCGCTCGGAGATGGAGATGAGGACTCATCCGGATTGGACTCTACTTCGTTCTCTTCGTTCTCTTCGTTGTCTTCGCAGTCCGAGCAGATGCTCACTTGGGTCTTCTCGGGCGCACTGCTCAGTACGCTCGAGTCCTGTGAAGCAGGAGTGCAGCCAGCGCCTCCAAGGCCGATCAGCAAAGCCAGGAGGGCAGCTGCCCGACTTTCTTCAATGGATATCAAAAGGCCTAATCTCAAATCCCGTTCCATAATTCCCCCTCGGTGATTTGAGGCCGTGAGCCACTTTCCCCTCGCAACGCAGCGGTCGCATCAAATCACTCGTTCACCATAACCGGGACCGTGGCCATTCGTGAAGTTGTGTCACTTGGGACACTCCCGTACGCGAATGGCGTCAGAATTTTTCGAACCGAAGGTGGGTATGGGGATTGTGAGTTAGATCCCTGCTGCTCCAGAATCTCCCAACCGTGTCCGGCAAGACACGACAGCAAGGAGAAGAACCATGAGC
>Ga0172372_10003021_pt1 | contig 25081 bp, 17 predicted proteins | sample LakKiv5m_2_FD_114544 | JGI IMG/M metagenome (GOLD analysis project Ga0172372, IMG submission 114544) | Freshwater microbial communities from Kabuno Bay, South-Kivu, Congo - kab_092012_9.5m | ecosystem: Environmental > Aquatic > Freshwater > Lake | place: Democratic Republic of the Congo...
ATCCGTTTTACACACTGTCATGGCAAAATAGAAGCACTTATTTTGTTGAAGAGTCTGATTCTAAAGCGTTTCAGGCTCTTTTTTCTGTGATCTATTTATCCTTCGTGAATTATCCAGGCTAGACCAACTCACCGCTTGGGGTTATACCATCACCCGTGCCGTGCCCAGCGTCCCCTGGCCAGGGGACGCTGCCCTGGAGGTAGCCTATGTGTGGCTGCACAAGGGCATCTGGGGGCAGAAGTTTGTGCTTAACGAACAACCCGTTCATGGCATTACCCCCCTCTTAACCGTACCGGGGCAAGCTACGGGCAATCCCTATCGGTTGGTAGCGAATGAAAACAAATCGTTTCAGGGGTCTATCGTTCTCAGTATGGGGTTTGTGCTGCAACCGGATGAGGCCCATGCCCTGATTGCCAAAGATCCCAAAAATCAGGATGTGCTGTTTCCCTACTTAAATGGTCAAGATCTGAACAGCACCCCTGACCAAGCCCCCAGTCGCTGGGTGATTAATTTCTTTGATTGGCCGTTGGATGCCGATCATGATGACCCTAACAAGCCCAAGGGCCCGCCCTATGCGGCAGATTATCCTGATTGTTTAGCGATTGTTCGAGAGAAGGTTAAGCCAGAGCGCACTCGAAAGAAAGAAAATGGCGAATTCGCTCTACGCAAGCCTTTACCACAAAAATGGTGGATTTATGCGGACAAACGACCAGCACTTTATAGGGCGATCGCGGAGTGCGATCGGGTTTTGGTCGCTGCTATTCATAGTAAGCTCCTGATTCAAGATTTTATGTTGCCAGAGTTCGTATACAGCCATGCACTGGTAATTTTTGCTTTGAATAAAGGTTCAGATTTAGCTGTTCTTCAATCGTCTATTCACAATGTCTGGGCTTGGCATAATTGCTCAACAATTAGGGATGCTGGGATTCGGTATTCTCCAACAGATGGTTTTGAAACCTTCCCCTTCCCCGATCGCACCGACACCCTAGAGGTAATTGGCGAAACCTACTACACCCACCGCCAAACCATCATGCAAACCCGCCAAGAAGGACTGACCAAAACCTACAACCACTTCCACGACCCTACCTGTACTGACCCCGACATTCAAACCCTCCGCCACCTCCACATTCAAATGGACACTGCCGTCGCCGCCGCCTACGGCTGGCAGGACCTTGCCCTAGACCACGACTTCCACGAAACCAAACAGGGCCTCCGGTTCACCATCAGCGAAACCGCCCGCCGCCAAGTCCTCGATCGCCTGCTTGCCCTCAATCACCAGCGCTACGCCGAAGAGGTGGCCCAGGGGTTACACAACAGGAAGAAGGCCAATAAAAAGGGCAAACCCCAGGCTGCCAAGGGTAAAAAATCTCCTGTTAAAAAGCCCGCCTCAGCCAGCCCCACGCCCAGCGGCCAGGGTTCTTTTGGGGGTGACACCGTTATTCAGGGTGAACTGTTTTAGGCTAATCACCGTTTCTGGTTTACCCTGGCTAGGGTTTTCTCTGATTGGTGGCTTAGCAACACCCAGCTTGAAACAAGTCACGAAGTCATGGGTTTCCCCTAATCTTGACAGGCAGGGGGTTGGGGATCTTCATTAGCTAATTTAGTCGCAAAATTTGGTGAGGTGCGAATTAACTCAAAGCCCTTGGCCACACTACCGCGCCAGGCCTGCTGAGCCCCGTAGCCCTCGGACTGGGCCTCATAGTTTTGATGTAAGTGAGCCCGTACAATCACCTCATCCTCAGGTTGGATGTCGATTGGCTTGTCGGAGGTACGTGTAAAGGGAGATTTAGCCTGATCCTTGGGAGATAGCAACTGCCGATACACCAGTGTCTGATTATCAGCCCGGAACACCTCCCACCAGTCCGTATAGGATTCACAGTCATTACCTGGACTTTGAATCTCAACTTCAAAGGTGTACGCCTTCGGGTTACCTGTAGGGGTAACCTTGAGCACTACCGCCCCATCGATTAAGGTGGGCGGCTTCTGATTCTTCTCAGCCCAGCGGGTCAGGATAGTTGTGAGAGCCGGGATCTTTTCTATGTCAATACACCTATTTAGGGCAGCTAATGCCTGCTTCCATAGGCCCTGGTTTGCGTACAATTCAGAAATCTCTTGCAGGGTACCAGAGGCATTGGCCTCTTCAGCGGCTTTGAGGGTCTGTTGGAGGAGGGTCTTGGCCGTTTCTTGATCCGCCAATGTCGCCGCCGCCGCCGCAATCTGACTCAAGGCATCGGCTTTGGAGTATGGATCGGAGATCGCCTCAGCGGCTTTGAGGGCCTGTTGGAGGAGGGTCTTGGCCGTTTCTTGATCCGCCAATTTTACCGCCGCCGCCGCAATCTGACTCAAGGCATCGGCTTTGGAGGATGGATCGGAGATCGCCTCAGCGGCTTGGCGGGCCTGTTGGAGGAGGGTCTTGGCCGTTTCTTGATCCGCCAATTTTACCGCCGCCTCCGCAATCGGACTCAAGGCATCGGCTTTGGAGGATGGATCGGAGATCGCCTCAGCGGCTTGGCGGGCCTTGTCCAACTCCCCCTGATCTGGGCTAGAAGGATTGAGCTTAACCACTAACTCACCATATTGATTAAGGTAATCTGCCTGTGACCCAGGCGCATCGATATAGCTTTCGTATAATTTCCAGGCCTTGTCTGGGTTCCCATCCTTAGCAAAGGCTAGCGCCGCTGGTACGACGGACTCATCACTCACCTTATATAGGGGATGATACCAAGGACTCTCTAACTGCCAGCGTACTTGCTGAATCTGTCCCTGGGGTGTCCACGATAGCCAACTGCTAACCCCCCCAACCACCAGCAACAGAACAAGTAGCAGCGCTAGCCTTCCATAGACCCGCCGCTGGCTCTGTAGCAATAACCGTTCCTTTTGACGGCGCTTAGCCCCCCAGACCAAATAGGGTCGTTGCCGCTGAATCGACCAGAGTTCTTGCCAGCTCAGCAAATAGCGGCGGCTGCGCTGATTGCCCAGCCACTCATTCACCCGCCGATCTAACAGTTGGTTAGCGTGATCAACCTCCGATAGCTCCTTACCCGCCAGGCGCATCAGGGCTGGAATCAACCGCTCATGGGCTAGTTCATAGCCCATAGCGGCCTCCCGTTCCCCTGGGGTAATCAGCCGCACATCCCCCCGGGCCAGCCAGCCCACCGCTTCCTCCACCGCCTCAGCAGTCAGGCTACCCTCTAGCTTGGTGGTCAAGTCCGCCGTTGACAGCACCCCAGCTCGAGCTTGCCGCTCCATATCGGTCATGGCCAACAGCACCTTCACCGCCGCCTGGCGCTGAGATGTGGTCATGCGAGCGGCCAGCGCCTCCTCTAGGAACCGATTCAGCAGCCCCTCTACGCCACCAAAACGCTGAAAGGCCTCCCGGTTAAAGCCTCGCAACCCCTCCTCACTTTGGCGCTCAATCATCCAGGCGAGAATCTGCAGATCCACTGGTGAGATTTCACCCTGATCTCGGCTGGCTAGCTCCTGTTCTACCACCTCGGTCACAAATTGCCGGTCAAACCGCAGATGCTCGGTTTCGGCGATCACCGCCAGGATGTTGGTGGCTTCTGTCGGTGTAAACTTTTTCAGGTGAATCACCTCCTGGGGGCCCAGGGCATAGGCCATGGCTTTGTGCAGGTCATCTAGAAAGTAGAGCATGTCTGAGCGAATCGACACCAGAACCTTCACAGCCGGTGGATGGGGGTGACGATACCAGGTAGCCAGAGCCTCCACAAAGGGATGCCGTTCTGAGGGTTGGCGGTAGTGGACAAAGAACTGTTCAAACTGGTCGAGCAGCAGCACCACCGGCTTGCCAGCAGCCTCAACCGCCTGGTGTAACAGGGCGATAAACCCCTGGCTGGCTTCGATTTCCGTCGGGGTTTGGGCCAGGGTGGTTAACCACTCCTCCGGCAGCTCTAACTGGGCCACTATAGCCCTACGAATCGTTATTAAGGGGTCTTGATCTGAAAAGCGAACATAGACCGCCCTGAGCCGCCCTTCCGGTTGGGTCAACCGCGGCCAGATACCGGCCTGCAAAAAGGAGGTTTTACCGCAGCCCGATTCCCCCATTAATACGCCAAACCGAAAGGAGCTATCGTTTAGAACCCCAAGGCAGTCAACTAAACTCTGGCGTCGCTGTAACTTCAGATAAATCTCAGCATCATCAAAGCCAAAGGGACGTAACCCCTTAATAGCCTGGCGTTCAACCTCGACCGTAGCTTGTTTTTGTTCTCGAGGCATGGTTACCACAGCCACAATCAGGGCCGCTGCAAAGGGTAAGGCCACGGGAAGCCAAAGCCAAGGCCCAGGCAGGAACTTTGATAGACTATTCTTGAGGATATTAATAACAAAAGCCAGGGCCACCCCCAGCAGCACCAGCAGCATAAACCAGTTGCGTCGCCTGATCAGTTCAGCAATCCAGCGAATCAAATTTGCCACTGACTCGGTGGTCTTCTGAATCTGCTCGTTCCAGGAGGAAACTGGTGGCTCTGAACTCATAGAGACATGGTGGATAAAGGTGATACCTCCTTCACTTTATCATTAACCTTTGCCGGGAGCCCCTCATCGAAGCAGCCCTTAGACTGGCGAAGATGTCAAGCTATAGTTATCCCCCCTTGGTAACTTCCTGGAGGCAAGATGGCTGAAGCTATGCGCTATGTCTGTAACCATTGCCAGCACAGCATTCAGGCCTGGTCAGACGGTAACCCCTACTACATCGACGAAACAGGGCAAAAGCAGTATGCCTATCACCCAGATCACCAGAGCCTAGCCCGCTGTATCGGCAATGATACTCCTCACCTTTGCCTTGGCTGCGGCCATGGGTTTCAGGTTGATTCCCGAGAGCCCGCCAGCGCCTGTCCGACCTGTGGTGCCAGTGAGTTTGTAGATACTTACCACCTCAAAGGCTGTAGCTGCCCCTACTGTAGGATCGGTCAATTTCTGGTTGACCCAAATTTCCGGTGTATTTCCTAACCCCATCTGCCCGGTATATCGACCTTTCTCACCACGACCTATGGCAAAACCATCGATCAAACTCCAAGCCGCCAAGCAGGCGATCTCATTTCCCGGATTTCACCGTGATGATCTGCTTGAAGTCGCCCTTACAGACCCCTGCACCCTTAACGAGATGGATCTTTCCCCAGTAGAGCTGAATCGGCGTAGGGTTGAGTATCATCGCCTTGCCTTGCTGGGAGATGCTCTTATGGATGCTGTTCTAATAGACTACCTGTACCAACAGAGGCCTGATCTGCTCAACAAAGATCTTGACAGGTATCGTCAAGAGCTTTTGAGTAGGCCGTCTCTGAGGGATTTTGGTATTGATCTTGGCCTACCTGACTTCAGCTCCTCCTGGAATCGCAAGAACCGCAAACCCCCGGAAGAAGAACCCGGAACTTGGGGCGAAATGGTTGAAGCCTTGGTAGGGGTGCTATTTTTGGACGCCAATCGAGACTTTGATCGGGTGGCGCAATGGTTATGTGATCGATTCCTGGGTGATGCGATCACATCCGACGGGGAAGATGGGGGTTACGATTTTGAGGATGAGGAGTATGACTTTGATGAGGAGGAGGAAGATTCAACCCTGGTAACGGCGGATGACTACGCCGAGATGATGGGGCTTTCCCGAGCCGATGGCCTCTCATTCACCTGACTTGTAGCCTAGAAGCCCTACCTCGATAGAAAGAGTTAGCCGAAAGATTGGGTAAATTTCAGCCGACTTTTCCGGTTATTCCCTCCGGCGACAGTATATATAGTTGGAAACCCGGGCAACCTGAGTGAACCGCAACCCGGCAATCAGCTATTTGGCCGGTTCTAGTCTGCCGTTTAACTTCCGGACAAGTGATAAGGGGATCACCATGATAGCTACCCTAGACCATCAAATAGGTTACAGCCAACTCCTTGATTCCTATACCTATTTAGATCTAGAGGTGGATCTCAAGGGTCACATCTTTAACTACGGTGTGCTCTCATCGGTGCTTTCCCTCAAGGCGGATCCAGGTCATAGGGATAGTATCTATCACCATCTGGTTGCCCTTCAGGACTCTCAAAGTATTGTCTGCGGCCACAACTTCCGGCGCTTTGATCAGGTTCATTTACTCCGTCAATGGCCTGATCTAGCCTCGTTACAAATTATTGATACCCTGGAACTTTCTCTCCTGGCCTTTCCTTTGGAGCCCTCCCACCGGCTACAGAAAGACTATAAACTCAGCGACTACGCCAGCAACGATCCCCTCGAAGATGCCAGGGCAACTCGTTTTTTGCTAGAGAAATGCTTAGATGTTTTGGCTCAGCACCCTCTAGCCCTGCGTCAGCTTTATACCTGGCTGCTGGTTAGAGGTGACACGCCTGCCGAATTGGCCTACCAGAGCTTGTTTGAACCCTTGGGCTGGTTACCTCAGGCTCCTCCCGCCATGGCTGATTTACCAGGGGAAACACTGGCAGGGCTGGCGCTAGAGGCAGTTGAGTACATCCAACAGTCTCTGGTCGAACCAGGGGATTTTGAGCATCGCCTGGTTTTGGCGGCCCTGCTGGTCTGGAACTTTGAGCGTCATCGGACTGACTCTAAACAGCTCCACTCTGCCTGGCTTAATCATCTGCCTGAATTTCCAGCTGTCTTAGATCGGTTGTTTCCCCTTACCCCCCAGGAGTTTACCTACCAGCCTTTCCTGGAAGCCTTTGGTATTACCAGCTTTCGGGGTCAGCAGGAAAATGCCGTTCAGGCCATCATTGCTAAGCAAAATCCCCTCATCTTGATGCCTACCGGCGGTGGCAAGTCCCTGTGCTATCAATTACCGGCACTCATGTATTATCGACGGCAATGGGGTTTAACTGTTTGTATCTGCCCTCTCCAGGCCTTGATGGAGGATCAGGTGGCAGACCTGGAAGCCAATGGTTTAGATTTTGCCACTTTCATTAACAGCAGCCTCCCCGCAGCGAAGTCCTCGACGACCTCCTTGCCCTCAATCACCAGCGCTACGCCGAAGAGGTGGCCCAGGGCCTACACGATAGGAAAAAGGAGGAAAGCAAAGCTTCGAAATGTAAAACCAAGCCTAATACTGTCAGAAAGCTGCAGACCAGCAGCTACCCTGTTCAAGGCTCTCTCTTCGGCGACGACACCCTTGTTCAAGGCACCTTGTTCTAAATCCTGGTAGGATAATAATTATGGTTATTCTTGAGTAATTTTGACAGATTGCCATTCAGAGAAAACTTGTGCCTAAAGCCTTTCGCTTTAAAACTAAAACCCGAGGCCTAGCTCCTTTTTGGGGTGTAAATCCCAAGCCTGCCCTGAAAATCTCAGGCATATAGTACTGGGGAATATCATCTTTACCTCTATCCTCATAGAGGACACCGATATCTTGTAGCATTCTAATAGTAGCCTGATCTAAATCAAGCGTATCTAGTGTGAAAGGAACTCGCTTCTGATCTTGAGTATATTTCGTTTCTACTTTATCAACCCATCGGTTAAATTCAGGATATTCTTCCTTAACCTCCTTAACCTTACCAGTACTACAGGGTTCTATCGCACGCCTAATGGCTTGAGGTGGAAGAAGACGATTAGGAGACCAGAGGTCAAACTGAACTTCTTTACTCTTTTCAATCGTGATGTCAGCAGCATGATAAAGGAGACGAATGATGTCTCTAGCCTGTAGCTTACCCTTGAAATCTGTTAATGCTGCATAAACCCAGTTAGCCGTATAAGCTTCATTACTGACATCACTTCCTAACTTTTTACCCCACAATCTTTCCAAAACTGAAATTAGTTCCTCACGACTCAGCGCTTCTGGATTCGCTCCATTTGCTTGAATAACAGGAGCCTGACTGCAAACCCAATATACTAGTCTTAAAAATGAATCTGCATCCCACGATAAATCATAGGGCTTGTAAAGATTTTCAAACTGAGCTAGATTTTGTGTCTTTGAATATCTTAAAAAGTCGCGTCTTAGCAGAATAATTAATCCGAGGTTCGATTGTCGAATCTCATTGAGTCTTTTAGGGAGACTGATAAGTGCGCTCAATGCAGTTTGCTGTTTTGAATCAGTTGCTATCTCCGTAAAAATATCTTCCAAGCCATCAAATAAGAAAATTAAACGAACATCTTTCTCCTTGAGATATGAATTCAAATGTGACAGACTGACAGAGTCTTCATTTTGGGAAAAGCCAATGGATTTAGATAGTTCTTTGATCCAGAATCTTATCCAATCTAGTTCGAGGGAGGGAGATTCTAGAAAGCTTCTAATTCTGTCCCCAAATTCTGAATGCAAGAATTCAGGAATAGTATGGGAGAAAGCTTCTCTTGTAGCATTCCTGGCTGCGCTAACAAGATCTTCTGCCTCATCTTTTAAGGTACTTGATTGCAGCAAAGGAAAGATATGAGTTTTATGTTCAAAGTCAGACTTATTGCCAGATACGAGGCTTAAAAAGGTTTCCCAATTTTGAAGTCTTGAAAGTTGTACATAGGTAAATGTTTTTCCTGCTCCTTTAGCTCCAATAGAGACTACACGAGGCAGATCATTACGAAATGTGGTCGCTAGATTTCTAAGGGATTCTGTGACTAATAAACTTTTACCTTTACCACTTTCAGCAAACTCATACTGTTCGCATACTTTTCTAAATTTGTGAACTTCTCCTAGTTCATCTGGAGAATTTTCAGATGCCCTATCTAGATCTGAAACTTGAGGCTGCTCTCTAATTTTTGAAGTTGCCCACTCCCTTGCAATCCTCATTACAGAGGTCGGAGCTAATTTCAGCTTCGCCTCTTCCCATGTATTGATGTAAAGTAATTCTTGCGTAAAATCAGTTTCTTTAATCTCAAGCCTGCTGGTGTATAGATTGTCATGCTCTGCTCGTTCAGGTGGTGAATAGGCAGAGTTTAATTTTTCCAATGAATTTTCAAAGGCTGGAAGCTCTCTTAACTCTTGGGTTAAGAAGCTAATAATAATAGATGGATCATAAAATTTCCCGCTACTGCTATCTGCCTCTGACGGTGCAATACGACTGATTTGCTCTAAAACAAGACTGAGACCAGCGATTGACTGCTCTGTGGCTGTTGTTACAAAGAATCGCTGAATTCTAGGGTCAAAAATGACTGGACTAGAAATTTCGCTGAGCCCGGCACGTAAATCAATAAGAACGTAGTCTGCTGATAGCGCTTTTCCTAGTTGATGAATGGCATCTCCACAAGTCCATTCACTTTCAGGACTTCTAGCCAGGTGCTCAGGTAATACAGGAGTATCTAAAAGCTGATCATCATTTAGACAAGCGGGCAGGAAATAAAGTGTTGATCCTCCCTCGATTCTAGATGTTTTCTTGACTTCATTAGCAAAGAGAACGAGAGTTTCCTCTCGAGAAATTGGTGAGTAATGATAGGCTTCAAGAAAGTCAATAAACGAGACAGTGGCTTTTTGTCCTTCAAATTTATCCCAGTAGGTTAAGCCAGGAGCTTCTAAATCAGCATCAATTACTAAGACCGTTATTCTTTTCTCAATATCTTTATCTTTATCTTTATCTTTAGCAGCATCCAGGAGAGCGAAAAGATGTGCGACGAGGTGTAATGTTCGACCAACACCTCCTTTGAAAGAATAAAAAGCAATCACCTCTGGACAAGATAAAGAAGTGATTGGAAAACGAAAGTTCGAAAGGGGATTATTTGTCTCAGAGTTTGCTGTCGAGACATCTCCTACATAGGCAATCTCTTGCCAAAATGGACGTACAGAACTAGAGTTATTGAAAGATGTGTATTCATTTTCGTAAAATTCCACAGGTAGGCTTGCATCCCCAAGATCGAGGCGAATAACATTTTCCTCCTCTTGATACCAGTCGTCAAACCATTCACCCAGAGTGGTCTTTGCTTCTAACTGACAATCCATATTGGGAATACCAATTTCTACTGCGTCAGAGAAGCATGATATTGTACTGATACAGTTTGGCATTCTTGCGCCATTCTGCGTTTTCTTCTGAATTAATCTTTTTACATCCAGCCAGGTGATGAATTTCAGAGATTTCATTATGAATTTAACTCCTTTTGAATCCACTCTGATATTTGCACCAAATGTTTTTCTATTAAATCATCTAGATCACCACTTTCTTTAGTATATTTAGAAGTCAAGGATGATGGTTGAACGAGAATTCCACCATAGCGCCATACCTGATTAATTTTTCCAACATCTAGTTTTCGTTCCGTGTCAATACCTTGAAATTTCACAGGAGGCATTTGAAGCTGAGTTGGAAGTTTTAAGCATTGGCCTGCACTTAGGTGATCTAGAAGCTTGTTTATATTGTGTTGAGCATCTGAGATTTGGTCACATAAACTTGTACAATTGGCAGCCATTCTTTTCATTATAATTGCTTTTAATCCACATTCAATCGAGTAAAATAGCAAAAGTCTATGAGCATTAGTTCGTGATGTATATTTAGAGGCTTCAAGATTAACTCGCCAAGCTCTCTGCATCTCTCTATCTGTGAATGGAATTACTGACATGAGTTTTTGTTGCCGTTTTTCTTAGTGAAAGCATTATACTCATTTTCTTCTAGTCGGATTTAGGCAAGGTGAGATCTATTCCTCCTAATCCTACTTAGTACAATATATCTTACTCATTGCTAAGCCATAAAACATGAATCGTAAAACCTCGAAAGGATTGATGATCCTAGTTGTGAAATTGTAACCTTTCTTTGACGAAATGGCTGTGGTGTGGCCAGCAGAACTCATCCTACTAGGTAGCTGTGCATTCTTTGGTAATGACGATTGTCTTCTAAACTAATAGAAGCAGACTGCTGCGTTTACGGGAGGAACTGACTTGAAAACCCTGTTTCTGGCCTGGCAAGACCCCGACTCCCGGACCTGGTTTCCGGTCGGACAACTGACCCATGAGCATGGATTGTACCGCTTTAGCTATTTACAGGGAGCCCTAGACGCCAGCAGAATCGCAGGATTCCAGCCTATTTTCTCCTTTCCGGAATGGAAGCATAGCTACCTCTCTAAGGATCTTTTTCCCCTCTTTGCCAATCGGCTATTGCGCCCCTCTCGTCCTGAGTACAAAGACTTCATTCAGTGGCTCAACATCCCCGAACACCAAGACGACCCAATCGCCCTGCTGTCGCGCAGTGGCGGCAGGCGCAAGACTGATAACTTTGAAGTTTTTCCTTGTCCAGAGCCAGATAGCGACGGTAACTACCACATTCACTTTTTTAGCTACGGTCTACGGCATTTTCCAGAGGCTGAGCAGCAGTATGTCCAAACCCTGGAGCCCGATACTCCACTGTGGTTGATGCACGACCTACAAAATGCTTTTGACTCCCGCGCCCTGGTGTTGCGTACCGAAAACAAACATCAGGTTGGTTACTGCCCCGGTTACCTGGCCCAAGACCTCTTTGAGCTTGTTTCTAGTTTCCCTAAACAGGTAAAAGTTACCGTTGAGCGAGTTAACCCACCACCAACACCGCTTCAATTTCGTTTGCTATGTAGCCTTACAGCACCCTGTTTACAAGGCTTTGAGCCCTTTTCTAGCCCTAATTATCAGATTATGGGTGAACCCTTGGTCACCCAAGACCCAGCTGCCTAAGCCCTCTGGTTGCTAAGGAAATGCTAAGAAAATCACCTCTCCCTGGATAAGCTCCTCAAATCATTAGAAGCTATTAGGTGAGAGATCCCTGTAGTTTTTATCCTGATTCCCTGGCGCTTGTTTGAATTATAGAGAGAGGAGGGTCCTAACTCCTCTCTGATGGCCTGCATCCAACTGTAGGGCATTCCATTTCTATCTCTTGATTCACCCATGGCAGATACCTGGCTGATTACCCAAAAGCCCTCCTTCCTTACCGAATGGATGGGACTACCCCCCAAGGAGAGCCACCAGGTGCTGGAAAAGATTAACCTGCTGCAACAGGACCCCACCCCTGACGGTAAAGTCAAGAAACAGCTCAAGTATATGGGCGGTCAGCTTCATCGCCTTCGCATCGGCAGATATCGCCTTTTTTATACCTTTGCCCGGCCCTACATCAGCTTATTAGCCCTCCGCAAGCGAGATGATGACACCTACGAAGATGCCATTAGTCCAGAATTTTTAGGGGGATTAGATCCTGACCTACCCCACCTGACCTCACCATCCCAACCCAACTGGGAGAAAATCTTTGCCCCCCCCACTGAACCTAAGACCCCCCTGCCGGAACCCATCACCCCTGATCTGCTAAATCGCCTGCGCATTCCTGAAGTTTGCCACCCCCGCCTGTTGTCCTTGCAGGACCGGGAGGCTCTTTTTGCCTGTCCTGGCATACCTGATGAGGTCATTCTTCAATTGGATGAATACCTATTTGAACGTCCTTTGGTAGATGTGCTGCAACAGCCTGACCTGATCACCCAGGACACCACCGACCTGCTGCGGTTCAAGCAGGGCGACCTGATGGGATTTTTACTCAAGCTCAGCCCCGAGCAGGAGAAATTTGTCACCTGGGGAGCCACTGCTAAAGGCCCCACGCTGCTGAAGGGTGGCCCTGGCACCGGCAAAAGCACCGTCGCTCTCTACCGCACTCGGGAAATGCTCAATCGCCTTAGGGCAGATGGAGTTGAGGCCCCTCGGCTGCTATTTACGACCTATACCAATGCCCTGGTTAGCTTTAGCGAACAATTGCTTAAACAACTGCTTGGTGATGACCTGGCCCATGTGGAGGTTAAAACCGCCGATAGTCGGATTTATGCCTTAATTTGCCAGAGTACGGGTAAACCCAACATTGCTAGCGACAGCGATCTGAAAAAAAGTCTGGCCGCCGTTATGGATGGGGTACTGGAATCCTTACCCGGTAACCGCCTGCAACAGCAAGCCCAGCGATTGATTTTAGAACGCCTGACCCCCGACTATTTGCTAGGGGAAATTGGTACCGTGATTGAGGGTCGAGACCTTAAGACCCTTGACGACTACCAGGTCACCCCCCGATCTGGACGCCTGGTGCCCCTTAACCGATGGCAGCGTCAGGCGATCTGGCATCTGCGGGAGCATTTCAACCAGCATCTGGCCCAGCAGGGCTTGGAAACCTGGGAACAACTGCGCAGCCGCGCTGCTAACCTGCTACGTGGCTTGGACAATCCGCCAGTCTACGACGCCGTGATTGTGGATGAAGCCCAGGACCTGCCCCCTAACACCCTTAACTTTTTGGTGCAGCTCTGTCAGGCCACCAACCGACTATTCATCACCGCTGATGCCAATCAGTCCATCTATGGCAGTAGCTTTCGCTGGAGCGATGTTCACAGCGATCTTAAGTTTGTTGGCCGCACCGGTATCCTTCGCACTAATCACCGCACCACCGCCGAAATTGACAGCGCCGCCCATGATTACCTCCAGGCTAGCCTGCTGGAGGCTGACTCTAATCAGCGGCAATACATTAACTCTGGTCCACCGCCAGCGGTGCGGGCAGTGGCGGATACCACGACGGAAGGACAATTGCTGGCCCAGTTTTGTCGAATGGCAGCTCGAGAATTTCGACTGGGTATCGATGCCTGCGCCATTCTTACCCCCAGTGAGCGGGCTGGTAAGGAGATAGCCGCTCAGCTGAGCTATTTGGGCTTGGATGCCACTTTTATGACCAGCAGGGAGCTGGATTTGACCAAGACCGGTGTCAAGGTGCTGACCCTGAAGGCGGCTAAGGGCCTGGAATTTCCCATCGTGGCGATCACCGGCTTTATTGGCAGCCGTTTTCCCTACATCCCCAAAGAGACCCCTGAAGAGGCGATCCAGGAAATTCTTAACCAGGAACGCCGCACCCTCTTTGTGGGCATGACCCGAGCCATGCGGGCGCTGCTGCTGGTGGTCCCCCAGGAAAACCCGCCCGAATTGTTACAAGGTTTTAACCCATCTCTTTGGAATTTAGGTAAGGCAACAGTATGAAGGTCATTAAGCTGCCAACGGTTTTTTCCAGTGATTTGGACCTGCAGGCCATTAATCAAGAGTTGCAGGCCCACACCGCCCAGTTGGACTGGAGTGCTGTTACCTCCGTGCCTGAATCAGTTTTAGCTCTCTTATTAGCTGGGCTAGATATTTCTGACCATGGGGATGTGTTGGGGATTGATGGGGCGATCTCAGATACGGTGATTGACCAGATTCTTGCCTTTACCCAGTCGCGATCGCAGCCTGAGCTAACCACCAGGGAGCCCCAGCCTAGTCAACCGCTTTCCCAACCAGACCCCTGGACAGCCCCCTCCCCGGACCTGACTGTAGACCCTCCTGAGCAATCGCCGGTCTATGACCTCGAACCGCTGGAAGATACCCCGGAAGCCAGTGCTTCCTCGGAAACCTACCGCGTCTTCAGGTCAGCCACTCCGGTGGAAATTCGTCGGCAGTTAGAGGAGCGGATCATCAAGGATCTCCATGGCCCAGCCCATGGCCTTGAAGAGGAAGTTGACGAAGCTCATGTTACCGATCGCTACCTGGTTGGGGTTTTAGCGCCCATCATTCGGAACAAAAAAGCGTCGGTCGATGCTGATTCTGAGGCTGACAATGACCCTGGCATTGAGGACCAGCCCGAACTGCAAAACAGCCTGGCCCTGGCGGACAAAGATAATCCGGAGGAGGGTCATACTGACACTAACGTTCCCACCACCGACAGCATGTTTCCCTCGTCCCTGGGACTGACCTTCTGCGTCAAGGCAGGGACCCGGGCCCTAGAAATTACTAGCGAGTGGGGGTGCTACCTGCGCCAGGAAAGTGAGATCAGCTTCACTGAAAAGGGCAACCCTAGAAAAGTGTGGAAACGTCACCCCCTGAAGGGCTGTCTCACCCTTGACCTGGATAGGACTGGAAAAATTGATCAGATTCCCCTACCGGATCAGGCTCCCAGCGTTTATTTAAGGGGTCAAATTCGTCGGCTTCCTGATCAAGACTGGATCATTAGCCTATTTCTCGTCAACGGTCAGCAGGAGCCTAGCCGAAATAAGGATGAGGCCTGGTTGTTCCAGCCCCAACTAATGGTCCGATCTGCTGATCCTACCCATTCAGCCATCTTTCTTCGTAAGCCCCTGGAGTATGACACCAGCGCTCTAGACCCCTTTATCCATGCCGAAAACCAGGCCATGGCCATGCTCTATCGGAATCACGTAGAGTTTGCCGTAGGCCATGGGGTGGGGGTACACGCTGAGATTGAGCCCGGTCATCCTACCCAGGCGGTTTGTCTGGCCACCCGTGTTCTACCCAGTTACGAAGTGCCTGCGACTAAACCCCCTACCCAGGCGGATATTCCCGTCCTGGCAGGGCTGGTGCTGGATATGAAGCAACTGGCAGAGGCCAGCCCCACGGCCCTACAACCCCTGCTGCAGCCTCTGGTCACCGCCTACGCTGGTTGGATCGATGGGCAGGAGGCCAGAATCGCTGACCCCGACCAGGGCCTGGCGGAGTATCAGACCGTAGCTCAGCAGGCGATCGCTAATTGTCGTCGGACCCTAGGCCGCATTGAAGCGGGCCTAAACACCCTCAGGGACAACCCCCAGGCCGCCAAAGCCTTTCAATTTATGAACCGGGCCATGTGGCAGCAGCGGATTCACTCTGCCTATGCCGAAGGGCAGCGACGGGGGGAAACAGTTTCCCTCGAGGCCATCGATATCCCCACCGGGCGGAGTTGGTACCCCTTTCAGTTAGCCTTCATTTTACTGAATTTACCGAGCACCACCGACCTTAATCACCCAGAGCGATCCCACCCGAATGATGCCGTTGCCGACCTGCTCTGGTTTCCCACCGGGGGTGGTAAAACCGAGGCCTACCTTGGCCTCACCGCCTACACCATTGGCCTGCGTCGCCTGCAGGGGGTGGTGGAGGGACGCGATGGTCTGCACGGGGTGGCGGTGCTGATGCGCTACACCCTGCGTTTGCTTACCCTACAGCAGTTTCAGCGGGCCACGGCCTTAATTTGTGCCTGTGAAATGATTCGCCGCACCGATCCCCAAACCTGGGGTAGCGAGCCCTTCCGGATTGGCCTCTGGGTTGGCATGCGCAATACCCCTAACAAAACCTCGGATAGCGAAGAGATGGTGAAACAACACCGGGAAGGTAGAACCCCCAGTAGTGGCACCCCCCATCAGCTAACCAATTGTCCCTGGTGTGGGACCAAGATTGATCCGGGTCGCAATATTCACGTAGAACGGTACGAGAAAGGCCGGGGTAGAACCCTGGTCAAATGTGGTGATAGCCTGGGACGCTGTGACTTTTCTAAGGAAGATGGGCTGCCGGTGGTGGTGGTGGACGAGGAGATTTATCGACTCCTACCCACCCTGCTGATTGCTACTGTGGATAAATTTGCCCAAATGCCCTGGAAGGGCGAAGTCCAGATGTTATTTGGGCAGGTGAATGGCTATTGTCAACGCCATGGCTTTCGTTCCCCTGATCTGGAGGACAGCGATCGCCACAATAAAGTGGGGCTCCACCCAGCGGCTAAGACCATCCCCCACAATAAGCTCAGGCCGCCCGACTTAATTATCCAGGATGAGCTACACCTGATCAGCGGTCCCCTGGGCACCCTGGTGGGGCTCTACGAAACAGCGGTGGATCAGCTCTGTACCTGGCAGGTCAAGGGACAATCTGTACGCCCTAAGGTGATTGCCTCCACCGCCACCATTCGCCAGGCCCAGAGTCAGGTTAGGAGCTTATTTTTGCGAAACCTGAGTGTCTTTCCGCCCCAGGGCCTGGACATTAAGGATAACTTCTTCTCTCGTCAACGGGATATAGCCGATACCCCTGGGCGGCGTTATTTAGGCGTCTGTGCTCCTGGTCGACGGCTTAAGGCCACCATCATTCGGGTCTACCTGGCGGTTTTATCCTCCGCCCAGAGCCTTTATGAAATCTATGGCGAGCAGGCTGATCCCTGGATGACCCTGGTGGGCTACTTTAACTCCTTGAGGGAGCTGGGCGGGACCCGTCGGTTAGTGGACGATGATATCCGTACCCGATTAGCCCGTATGGATGATCGGGGGCTTGCCAAGCGTTACCTGAATGCCATCGACGAACTTACGTCTCGTAAGGACTCGACGGAAATTCCAGCACTTTTAGATCGTCTGGAGATGCCCTTTAATCCCCAGCTTGAGGCGGAAAACAAGATCAAGCGTAAAGCTGGAGAACGGGTGAACCGTCCTGATCCGTTGGATGTAATCTTGGCCACTAATATGATCTCCGTTGGCGTAGATATTCGGCGGTTGGGAATAATGGTCGCCTGCGGACAGCCGAAGAATACCGCCGAGTACATTCAGGCTACTTCACGGGTAGGGCGGAGCTTTCCTGGCCTGGTGATCACCATCTATAACTGGGCCCGTCCCCGTGACCTTTCTCACTACGAGCAATTTGAGCATTATCACGCGACTTTCTACCAAAATGTAGAGGCGCTTTCTGTCACTCCCTTTGCCCCTGGGGCCACCTATCGGGGTTTGTTTGCGTTGCTGGTGTCCTTAATTCGTCTGGCTGGGGAAGACTTTAACGGCAATGATAGGGCCCTGGCTATTGATCGTAATCACCCCTTCGTCCACTCCGCAATTGAGGCCATTGTGCAGCGGGCTGGTCTGGTCGCTGATGCCCAGACAGCAGCAACTATCCGCGCCGAACTGGCATCGAGGTTGGATGATTGGCTGACTAAAGCTAACACCATTGGTGGGGCCAAACTTAAATACCAGGTTAAGGAGAAGGATGGCGTCACCGTTAATCTGTTGATTCCAGCAGGCCAGGGGAAATGGGAGTTTTCTACCTGTTTAAACTCCCTACGCAATGTTGAACCCACCGTTAACCTGGTGTTGACCGACCAGGCCCCAGACGATGATCACCGTATTCCTCAACCCTATATTGAATCCCTATGACAAGTCCCTCCTATCGCTATCGTGTGGGTGAATTACGCCCGAGTCAAATTTTGTTTACCTATGGCATTGGGGCGATCGCTGATTTGCCTAACCTCTCCACCATGGTGATGGGCCTGGAGCTATGGGACAAAACTCGTACCCTGGAACTAAGTGAAGAGCGACTGCTGGCGGCGGTCCGCTATGAGTTGGGTCGCCAGGTGAAGGAGCTACGATCCCCGCCGCTGCCGCCTGACTCAGACAGGGGCTTTGATCCCTTTGACGAGGGCGCTCGAATCGGCATCCCAGTGTCCCCCTTTCCTAGCTGGATGGTTTGTCCTCGGTGTCGCCTTCTAGCCCCTCTACAGTCAAATCTTTTTGAGTTAAAAACCAACCCTTATCGCCCCAACGAAACCCGTTACGTGCATAAAAGTTGTCCCAAGGCCAAGAAACCTCCGGCGGTGATTCCAGCCCGTTTTCTGGTGGCCTGTGAGCACGGCCATCTTGACGATTTCCCCTGGCGCTATTTTGTTCACCGTGGGCCATCTGATTGCAGCGGTTCCCTACGATTTGAGGAGTATGGTGTGACCGGCGCGGCCACGGACATCATAGTGCGCTGTGAAGGTTGTCAAACTAGACGCCGCCTATCGGAGGGCTTTGGTGAATCAGGTAAACAGATCATGCCCCGCTGTCGAAGTCGTCATCCCCACCTGAATAGCTTTGAGGATGAATGCTCTCAACAAATGCAGGCGATGTTGCTAGGGGCTTCTAACGGCTGGTTTGGGATTACCCTATCGGCGCTCTCTATTCCTATTGTTGCTAATCGACTCACCCAACTGGTCAAGGACAACGGTAACTGGCTAAGTCTAGGGAAAGCCGTCAGTTTAGAATCCCTTGAGGTTTTGCTAGCCGCCTTTCAGGCAGTTGGCAAGTTTCAGGAGTTTGCCAGTTATCCGGTCAGTGACATTTGGGATACTATCCAGATGGTTCAGCGGGGTGAAGAGGAGGAAAAATTTAAACCCTATGATCTGAAAACTCCTGAGTGGGAGGTTTTTTCCCTTTCTATCAGGACCCCAAATACCCATGAATTTCAGTTACGCCCCGTAGCCTCACCGGTCGGCTATGAAACCTACTTTGATCAGATTGTCTTGGTAGAACGATTGCGTGAGGTCAGGGCCCTGGTAGGTTTTACCCGTATTCAATCACCCGGTGACTTTGATGATGCGGGTAATATTCCCGCCGAGTTGCGAGCCCCGATTAGTCGTCATGCCCCCACCTGGGTACCCGCGACGGAAGTCAAGGGGGAGGGTATTTTTCTACGATTTAATGAAAATTTGCTGCAAATCTGGGAAGAACAACCCCATGTTTTTGAGCGAGGGCAACGCACCCGTGAAGCGCAAAAGCAGTGGCTGCGGACCCGTAACCTTGACCCCGAAAAAATCCCCTTCCCTGGTATGCGCTATCTGCTCATGCATTCCTTTGCCCATGCCCTAATGCGACAGTTGGCGATTGAGTGTGGCTATAATGCCGCGAGTTTGCGGGAAAGAATCTATTCCAAACGACCGGAGGAGGAGGAGGGTCCCCAGTCAGGAATTTTAATTTATACCGCTGCCCCTGACAGTGAAGGGACCCTGGGGGGACTGGTGGGTCTGGGTGAACCTCAAACCCTGGGCTATCACATTAAGCAGGCCCTTCTGGCCATGCGGCTTTGCGCCTCTGACCCGCTCTGCTCAGAGCATAAGCCCGACCAGGGTACTCCCTCTCTCCACTGGGCAGCTTGCCATGCTTGTCTATTTAGCCCTGAAACCTCCTGTGAGCGGGGAAATAAATACTTAGATCGGTCTCTGCTGGTGCGGACCTTTGCTGACCAGCTACATACCTTTGGGGATAAAAGCCTGGCCTTCTTTGAGGATTAATCGGTGCCACCCCTATTACTTGATAAGGTTCATCAAGCGGTTAGTCTCCTACCCTCTCCTATGGTGAGTGATCTTTCAACCCGCCTGGCTGCGGTTAATGCTCCCTACAGTCAGCCCCTGGCCGCAGCTATCCTGCAGTCCATCAGCAACCCTCGCTTGCGACGGAGTGTGGAGGACTTGCTGGCGGCCTGGCGGGATGATCAGTTACTTAATTCGGGGAGCCGGGAGCTAGCGGCGGCTATTACCAGCGCTACCTACACCTTGGAGGCTGACCAGAAGGCTTTGTCGGTAGATTTAGTGTGGACCGGGCCAAGTCCCTCTAGCCTGGCCATTCGTCGGACAGATCAGGTATTGCTGCAATTGATTCAGGACTGTTGCCATAGCCTGACCTTGATCAGTTTTGCTATCTACAATGTCCCTGAAATTGTTCAGGCCCTGATCGCGGCATTGGATCGAGGAGTACAGCTGCGGATTGTGGCTGAAACCCCGGAGTCAAGTCAGGGTAAAGTTGCCTACGGTCTTCAGTCAACCTTTGGGCCTGATGTTTTGGGTAGAGCTCAGGTCTTTGTCTGGCCTAAGGAAAAACGACCAGTCAGTCAGGACGGTCGTCATGGATCCTTGCATGTCAAAGCCGCGATCGTTGATGACCATGGCCTTTTTATTACCAGCGCTAATTTGACTGAGTATGCCCTAGCTCTAAACATGGAGTTGGGAGTCCTGATTCGCAGCGAGTCTTTGGTAAACCAACTTAAGACCCAACTTGAAGTATTGATTCGAGAAAACGTGATTACTTGCCTATTTGCTGGACCTTAGGGATATTCCTTAACCGACTAGGTCACGGGGTAGTTTTTGCAGCCCAGATGGGTAATGGGGATACAGCCACCTAGGGCATGATTGTTAAACAGATATTGACTAATCTATCGAACTTGCTCCTGAAGCCAGGTGTAAGTTTCCATTGCTTCAAAACTGGGACTAATCGATATATCTTCTGGAGAGTTAATCTCGTCATCATTGTAATAACGACTGTAGTACATTAATGATTTAAGCAGGTTAATTTCGCCTCCCACTAATTTCGAGAGAATAGGCAGAATTCTAGCCCTGGCATCGCATATTAATTGAGAGAGTGCAGTGTTAGCTAAAGAATAGCCATGACTCTCTTGTGACTCAAAATCAGGCTTTGAACCCATCAGCTGACCGATTCGGAATTCAGAAAGCTCAAGCTTTTCAGCCCATTCTACATACTCTTCATCTTGAGGCTCTTGACAGGCTATCCAGCAGAAACCATGATAAAAGTCAGCGAGAGCCATGACGTATATCTTGAGCTGACATCGTTCCAATTCGGTTTGGTAACGAGTAAGCCCGACATCTTTTAATAAATTCCACATTAGTTCAGCCCAATCTTGACCTGCCCCTAACCCCCTGAAGGCTCTTTCACTTTGGTAACCGATATCATCTTTATCCCAGTCTAGTATTTCCCAGGTAGACATTTCTTAATTATCAATCTGTATACTCAAAACTTACAATTGTTCAGTTCTTGAATCGCATTGTTTTATTTATTGGTCGACTAACTGATCTATTAAAAGTCGAAAACAAAAAATATTTACTGTTAAAATCTATCAACCATAATCAGCTTTTCAATACCTTCGTAATTAGTTCGCTTCACATATCTATAATGTTTTAATTGATTGTTATTACTCATGCTTTTAATAGTTTCTTCGCAATCTTTATTCAGATGAATCACAATATCATCATTAAAAACAATGGCTTGTGGATTCTTGTCAAGAATCCATCGAGTATAAGGTTTCAGGCAGTTCGGAAACACAATATACTCTGGTCTATATCCCCACTTAGACAAAATGACTTGGAAATTTTGAACGCACTCACTTCCAATGTGTATTTGAGAACAATTTCTTAGATTTTCAAGAATATAATGCCATTTAATAGGCTTATGACCACACATCTCGCAATATCCGTACTCATAAACGTAGTATCCAATACAGGCAACATCATCTCCGTCATGAATAAAAGCTTTCAGGCTTTCTTCGATTGCTTTTTGATAATCTCTACTAAATCCACTAATTTCAGCATTCTTTTTCTGTTGTTCAAGACTTTGGATGTTAAAATTCTGAATATATCTTTTGAAGGTTTCTTGACTCTGCCTTGTAAGTTTCTTTTGTCGTTCTTTTTCAGTTTTCTGTTTTATCAGTATTGAAGCTAAGGCAGTATTAACAACATCAGCTTCTTCTATGTTAATGTTATCTATTGCCGCTCCGTCAAATCTTGCCCAACGAAGTTTGCATTGACTTAAATTCGCACCTGTAAGATTCACTTTTTCAAAATTCACACATTCAAGGTACATGCCTTGGAGGTTGGCGTCACTTAAGTCTGGTATAATTTCAGGATTATTATTTCTCCACTCATTCCAAACAGATATACCTTTAGCAAGTAGCGAGAAATGCTCTATGTTAGCCATTATAGTTGTTCTTAATCTAATAAAGTACACATACACTTTCGAAAGTGATTAGAATATTTTAATTATTATTATGCGGAATATTTACTATAAACTAAGTGATAATTCTGTCTGCTGAAATCTTTCTAAATCCCAATCTAGTCTATAGCCATTTTTTCGGGCAAAATTTCGTAAGCTAGCCCTAGATACCTCAATATCAGAGTGACTATTCACCCATGCATGATACTCATCATGTACTTTGCCACTAATGACAATGAGGTTATTTTTATCAGTTGCCAGACTTGGGTTAATAGACTCGGCGACAATATGATGAACATGTTTTTCATGTTCATCACTAAAAAGTTGACCAGTGAGCTGACAGATTTTATGCCTAGCCTTAAGCCGTCTAATTAAGGCATCTTTGAAACTGGCTAACTTTTTAGCTTCTATAGAAGAAGAAACAGCTAACTGGGGATAGGCTGCTACTATGTATGTCAATAAAGCAGAACTAGCTCGGTAGTCACTAGCCTTTCCTGGTCTGTCTCGGGCCAACTGGTCAAGTAAGACTTGAATACCAATGGGTCTTATGAAGTCCTGATCCGACTTAATTCCCAGGTCATCAGCATCTACGAGGTAAACCCTTAGAGTATCCCGATAGGCCTGAACTATACTTCGAGCCATATCTTTGCTACGGGTTAATAACGCACCATGCAGATGGTTAACCGATAGATACGCAGCACCGTTATTAACAACTAGCTCTTTTTGTAAACTGTTGAATTTTGCAACCTGTCCCTTGGATAGAGTTGTCTTTAGAATAATTTCACTATTATTGTTAAGTATAATCTTTTCCATATCATCACTAGGGCTAAATTCCCATTCCACCATTCAGCTTTACGAGAGATAACATTTGCTTTTTGAGTTTGTTGAGGTTCTGCATCTGTTCGTCAAGACCTCCGCTATCTGGGTGATATTTTTGGGCTAAGCGCTTGTATTCAGCATTGGCTTTAGACTCCATTTCAGTTGCTTCTTCTGGGATACCGAAATCTTCAAATTTTGCCCTGTCAAAGTTGCGATCCAAAAGCCAAAACCCAATCTCATCAAAATCTGGATTCTTTGTAGCATTAGCTCGGAGTTGCTTATTTTCAGCCTCAAGCCTAGCCACCTGAGCCTTCAGCGCAACGATCTGAGCTTTCAACTCCTCAAGACTAGGGCTATTTAGCTTATCTGCTAGAGCCTGCCAACTACGGGCCTTTAACCCAAAATGTTGCTTTGCCTGTGGGAAGGCTTTAAATTGTTTTTTTAACGAGGCAACAGTATATTTTTCAGAATCCATAGTGAATCACTTTACAAAATAGTTTCGTAACATCCAGGTATTAAGAGTAAAAACTCAAGAATACTAATCTGCCGACTTAACCCAACGACGAGATCAGCCAGGCTTAGCCTCCTAAGGGTAGATATCCCTCCCGGCAAAAGGCCCGTGGAGCAGCCACTGGCGTAAAATTCTGGGGTTAGATCTTTAGTTCTGATGAGTTAAAGCACCTCAAACTGCCGATAAAAAGTAAAACAGTCGTCCTGATTTAGCTATAGAGCAGTGACGGTAGATGCGGAGACTTGGCTTAAGCTGACTTCTTGGAATCTATTCTACAGATAAGCGTAGCCGACTTGCTATGGAGATCGGGTGATCTTCGTCATCCCTTGATCAGAAACCCCCAACCCCAGCAACCGCCATTTGGCCTAACTTGCCTAAAACCAACAGCTCCCTAACCCAGTGCCATGCAAGTAAAAGCAAACTTGCCCCAGAGAGCTTTCGGGCTATCTACCCATAATGACGGGTCAGCACCTCTATCGTTTTCCTGGGGAATGTTCAGAAGACCAGAACCCCCAGCCCGTCTTAGCTTTCACCACTTCACCCCCTCCTCAGGGTTCTGGTCAAAGCCCTACAATACAGAGACCCCCTCAACCGTCCCTATGAGCACCCCCACCTACTGGCTCTGCCTCTTCAATCTCAACACCTGGCAAGAATTTTGCGCTGCTGGGGCAATGGTCATGGGCTTTCCCGAAACCCGGCAAAATGTCGTCAAACGGATTAAACCCGGCGACTACCTATTGGGCTACATGACCAAAGCCTCCCGCTGGATGGCAGTACTTGAGGTCACCTCCGACCCCTACCTAGACAGCCAAACCCAAATCTGGCAACAGGCCCCCTTCCCCTGGCGCGTCAAGGTTAAGGTCGTCGATCACCTCGACGCTGAGACTGGCATTCCCGCCCTCTCCCTCAGCAAGCAAATGCGCCTGTTTGACGCTATGAAAACCCCCAACTGGGGCCTGCTGTTCAGGGTCGCCCCCAGGGAATTGCACCCCCAGGATGGGAAATTGATTATGGAAGCGATCGCAAAGGCCCAGAGCACCGATACAGCATCATTTTCCTCTACATAATCTAAACCTGGAGCACCTGATCGCTCTTTCGATTAAATTGACTTGTCTGAACTATTTTGGGTGTTCTGTGCCGGTGTTTTAGATAGTTAGGGAAAGACCTTAAGCTAGAGCAAAAGCCCCCCATCCCCCTACGCCCCCAGATACTCCCACCGGGCCATCTGCCCCCGGCCATCCAGGTGGGTAAAACCCAACCGCCCCCCCTGGGCCAACCCACCCTGGGCACCCCACCAGCTATCTAAGGCCCCATAGACCTGGGCCGGACTCATCCCCGTCACCGTAAAATCCACCCCATCCCCATAGAGATGGCGAGAATTACTCGCCCCCCCCACCGCCAGATTAACCGCATAGGGCCTCAGCCAGGAGGTAATGGTAATGCGCCGATTCCCCAACTTACGCCGCACCTGCTGCATCACCCGGGCCGTCTTAATAATCTGCTCCACCTGACCCCGATTATCCGGCTGCCGGAACGTCTTACCATCCCAGTGCAACGCCTCCGCC
>Ga0172372_10003023_pt1 | contig 25079 bp, 42 predicted proteins | sample LakKiv5m_2_FD_114544 | JGI IMG/M metagenome (GOLD analysis project Ga0172372, IMG submission 114544) | Freshwater microbial communities from Kabuno Bay, South-Kivu, Congo - kab_092012_9.5m | ecosystem: Environmental > Aquatic > Freshwater > Lake | place: Democratic Republic of the Congo...
GCCTTCGTGCCCGCCCCCTCATAGAGGTTGTGCGACCCGCCCGAGGTGATGCCGTGCGTGTTGTTGCTCAGCCACATCGAGAAGCCGTGCTCCGCCATCGGGGCCGAGTTCAAGCCGTTGGCCTTGAAGACCTCCATGACCATCCACTGGCGGAGATTGCCCGAAAGCTGCGAGCAGCCCTTGACGACGAAATCGCCCGCGTAGCCACCGCTCTTGGTCGCGGGGGCGAACTCGTAGTCGGATGCCGCGAGCAGCATCGCGATGATGCGCGGCGTTGCCTCCGTGGTCGCCGGGAACGAGCAGTCCTCGACCCAGCCCATCGTGCTGATGTTGTAGATGCCGAGGTGGCGGCTCGTGTCCGCCGCGCCCGTCACCGGGATGTAGTTGAAGGTGCAGCCCTTCACGACCCACGAGTCAGCAGCGACCGTGATGCCGAACTCGGTGTGGTTCAGCGTTAGGTTCTGAAACCGCAAGCCGGTGCTCCCGTTGTTGTACGTCGTGGAGAGCGTAGACGCCACGATGCAAGAGTTATCAACCGCGTTCGACGGAGAACTGATCGTCAGGGTGTTGATCTCGATGTTGCTGTTCAGGGCGTTGCCGGACTTCGTGCCCGGAATGATGAACGCGCCGCTGTTCTGCGGTACATCGAAGAAGATGGAGTAGGTTGCACCCACGGTCGGCGCGGGGCTGAACGCCGCTGATACCGTGAAGGTGGTCGCCGTGCTGGAAGCAATCTGGCGAAGTTGCGTGCCGATGAGGACGTAGCAACCCGCCCAGCGGTTGGCGGTCCAGTTCTTGGTCGAGTCGGTTACGACCGTGGTCGTTGCCGCCGTGACCGGATTGGAATCGAGAACCTTGCGGATCGTGTACCCGAGGTTCGCGGTCGCGGCAGAAGCGGATCCCCCGTAGGTGAGCGTAGTCGCCGTGTTGGAGACGATGAGACGAGCTTGGAGTGTCGCACCCGCGAAGGAGAACGCCGCGTACCCGTTGGCCCATTCGTTCGTCGTCCACGACTTAGTGCTGTCCGTGAGCGTCGTGGTCGTGGCGGAGGACACGCTTCCGAAATCGCTCACCGTGGAGATGACCGAGGAGGCTTGATTTTGGCCGTAGAGCTTGATGCTCGCGCTGATCGTCTTGCGGCTCTCCAAGACGATGGTGGTGTTCTGGGGGATGTAGATGAGGTCCCCGTCAACCGATAGGTTCAGGGCCGTGTCCAACTCCGCGTTCGTCGTGGCGGTGCGTTGCGTACCGTTGAAGGTCGGGGGTAGGGGTTCCGACGGCGTCGGGAACGGGGGCGGGGGCGGCGGAGCCGGGGCCGCTGAGAGCTTGCCAAACTGAAGGGGCCTGGGAGTCACTTCCTCTGGTACGGGTGGGGAAGCCCGAGGGGTCGTTACTTCTCCGAAGCGATAGGCGAAAATTTGAGGACCCCGCCCCCGAGCAACGCGATCTGGCAAGCGACCGACACGGCGTTGCTCACGACGGCGACGACTACTTCGACGGCGTCCGGTACCCGAGGGCTCGTCCGTAGGTCACGCCAATCCTTCGCCACGGGGTCGAGGCCCATCCATATCGGGTTCCCCTCGTGCGCGATACGGAGCGCGAGGTCGAGGGTCGCTTCCGGCTCTAGGTGAGCGTTTCTCGCTAGGACCCGGAGCGGTTCCCGGAGCGCCTGAGCGAGAATCTTCCCGCCTTCGGTATCCGGTAGGTAGGTCGAGGCGAGGAAGCTCGCCCAACCCGCTCCCGGCACTACGCCTCCACGGAGCGCCTGCTGAACGGCCTGCACCGTGTCTTCGGCTTTGCCCCGGCGGTCTTGGGCCTCTTGCTTGGTGTAGCCGCCGACCTTGATGAGACACAAACCACCGTCGAGCGCCGCAGCGCGCTCTTTGAGGCGGTCGCGCTCATACGGGTACGGGCAGGACTCGGCTTCCGCTTTGAGGCGGGCCGCTTGAGCGTCGATCCGGGCGACGATCTCGTCGTCCATGTAGGAGTAGACCGTCGTTTCGTTGCGCTTGACGACGACCTTGCGGGCGTACCCGAGGTACTCGTCGCGGAACTCCCCCGGTCCCGTACCGGCTACGGGATCGAGCACCGTCGCGTTCGTCACCGTCGCGAGGTCATCGAGCCACCCCCGGAGGTCGCGGGGCGAGCCGTCATACTCGATGGCGACGCACGGGAGAACCCCGCCCCGGTCATTCGTCGCCATCGTCGCGAGAGCCTCGCCGGATACTTGGGCGGCGAACACGACGAGTCCACGCCCCGGCCATTGGGTCGCCGACTCCATCATCGGCACTACATCGTCGAGCGTCCGCAAGGGGGCGGCGCTCACAATAACTAGAGGCCCCTCGATCTCCCGTTCGGACTCGCCGGAGCGAGGGCCTAGCTCAAAGCTCGCCCACCCCTGCGGCACGGTCTTCCCCTCCCGATGCTCTAGGACGACGCCGGTTCCCTCATGGGCCGCGAGGGTGATGTTCCCCTCCTCTCCGACGGTGAGGACGGCCTCGATGACTCGGTCGGCTAGTTCCCGGTCCCCGTGAGACGAGGAGAGCGCGATGGCGTTCAAGTCCTCTTGGTCCGCGTCCTCCGCGAACCCGTAGAGACGCTCGACGGCGAGCGATGAGGCTTCTCGGACTTCAGCGACGAGCCGTTGAGGGTCGGACCCCGCCTCCGCGAGACGCTTCAAGAGAAGGCGCGAGAGCGCCGAGGCGACCAGCGCCGTCGAGGTAGTGCCGTCTCCAGTTTTCATTTCCGTCTCGCGTGCGGCTTCTCTGATCAAAGCGAGTCCTATCCGACGGCTATCGAATAGCTGCGCCTCCCGGAGCACCGACACCCCGTCGGTCGTCGCGAACGGAGCACCCCGCTTCTCGATGAGGACGGGACCGCCCGACGGCCCGTAGGTGCGGGAGACTAGCTCATAGGCTTCGCGGACTCCGGCGAGCAAGAGGGCGTGGATCGCGGGTAGGTCGGTCACGACTTTCCGCGCTTTTCGCCTTGTCTTTCGCTTCTGCACGTTCGACTTTACGCCGGGAGGCGTAGAGTTCCCCATGTCGAAGACCAAGAACGGTCAGGCGAAGCGGGCTCAGGCTCGGGCCGAGAAATCCCGAAAGCGGGCCAAGGAACGGGAGCGGGTTTCTGCCCTAGAGTCGGTCGCTCGAGCAGCAGCGGCACAGCTTCAGCGCAAGAAGAGGGCCGACTCGCTAGAGCGTTTCATCTCTAGCGAGTATGAGTTCTGGCTCCTCCATGGGATGAACTTCCTCACGTCCAACTATGCGGAGGGGGTCTGGTCCCCGTTGTTCCCGGAAGCCTACGAGACGGGCTTCGACTCGATGGACCGGACGACGCTTTTGAAGCGGCTCTCCGAGGCTCATCTCGACCCCGAGACGAACCGCCTCTCGGAGACGGGGACTCGGTGCTTCGCGTGGATGGCTCTGAAGCCGAAGGAAATGTGGGAACTGGTGTTCCGGATTCGGCGCTCCCAGACCCACGAGCTTCGGGACAAGTCCTGGGTCGAGTCCCGGAAGCCCGCGAACCCGTCGGTCTGGGCGCTCGTTTACGAGGCGATGAACCTCGTGTCTGCCGGACTAGAGGCGAAGGGTCAGACCAAGGACGGGCGATTCACCCTCCCCAAGGCGACCGCCGACCAGCCCTCTCAGTAGCCGCTGAAGTCCTCGTCGAACTTCCCGGCGTCGAAGTCACGCGAGGCTTTCTCGGCCTCCTCGCCCGTGAGCATCGTCTTGGTGTTCGGGTAGTAGAACACCTTGTCGCCCTTGCGGACGGCTTTGCCCGTGCTGTCCTTACCGGGGTACTTGGCGGTCATCCAATACGGGTCGCCCTTCGCCGCCGTCCTCGAAAGCGTGAGCGCGCTCTCCATAGAGGGGCGAAGCCGCTGTCGGAGCAGGTAGAGGTTCGTCTCGTGGGAGTTCGCCGTCGCCATCAGGTAGTCATCCAGCCCGAGGCTCATCTCGCCGGAGTCTTTGAGACGGGTGTAGGTGAGGGCGAGCGCGTTCTGGATCTGTTGCTCGATTACGAGCGCCCGCTCGATGGGGTTGGATCCCGACATCCCGTAGTAGGCAGAGATCACGCGGGCGGAATGCGCCACGGAGTTGAGCGCGTCTACTGAGTCAGGGCCGAAGTACGCGACGCACTTCTCGGCTAGCACGTCGATCTCTTCGGCGATCCCTGTGTACAGGCGCTCAAAGAGAAGATGGTCCCCGTACTGAGGGGTGCCTCGTACCTGCCAGTGCGTCGTCCAGTGCGACCAGTGAGCCGCACGAAGGATAGCGAGGAGCTGAGTCAGGAGACGCTGCGAATTCGGGGACGAGGGTTCCATCTTATCTCCCGAGAGAATAACCGGCCTAACGAGGCCGGGTGATCGCCCGCTTGTAATCCCAGGAGATTTCCTCCCCCTCCTGGATAACCCGGAGGGCTCGGAACTCGACGGCGGAGATTCCCGACCTCAGCGTACACTCCGCGTTCGGCTCGCGGGTCGTGACGCCCTTGGAGGCGAAGTTGTAGAGCAGACCCTCCCCCGAGATCATGCAGCGACGCTTATCGGTCCACGGGAACAGGTACCGATTCAAGTTCGGCATCGACTTGGTCTGCTCACTCTCCTCCGGCGAGAGGGGCATAATCCAGCACCGTTCGATAGTCTCGCCGCGCTCGATGAGCCGAGTAGCGAATACTCCCCGGCCCTTCGTAGCGGAAATCCAGCGCGGCTCGACCGGCCACCCCTCCGGGGGGCGGGGAGTCGCCTTCTGGAGGCAGGCCTTGCAAACGAAAGGTGAGTTCCTCTCGGTCTGGTTTTTCGGATCCTGGTACTGGATTCCGCAATCGGGGCAGACTTGCATAGCCCCGTACTTTACCGCGAGTGGGACGTGCGGGGAACGATCCCGCGACCTACGGGTTAAAAGCCCGCTGCTCTACCGACTGAGCTAACGTCCCGGAAGGCGAGCAATCTCGCGGGAGTTCATCGCCCGCTTCGACACGGCGTACAAGAGATTACCGCCGTACTCGGCGAGCGGGTTCCATTCCCTCGCGTCGATGATGTCCGCCGCGACGTTGAGCCAAGCGTCTCGGACGATGACCCCGTGAGGCTTCTCGGCCACGACGACCTCGTACCAGACACCGGACTCGCTCTGCTTGGCGAGCCGTCCGGGACTGAGAACGACGTACCGGGGGGCGTCCTTCGGCCTGCGAGCTTTCTCCTGCCGGTAGGTCAGTCCCTTCCCCCGGCGAAGGATGCCGTGTGGATCGACGTAGAAGCCAGGGCTCTGGATCTCTCTCAATCCGCCGATGAACCTCGGGGCCATGTAGACCTTGCCGTCCCGGAAGACGGGGTTGCGCTCGACGCGATCCCAAACGTGCTGAAGGACGTGGGCCTGAACCGCGCTCGCCCTATCGACGTGCTCGCAGATTTCCGAGTAGACCTTCGCCCACGGACGACCGACGCACCCTCCAAGGAACCGCCAAAACGGGGCGAGGTTCTCGTTCAAGCCCTTGAGCTGCCAGCGGTGCTTCTTGCACCGCATCGACTCGTAGGTCGTCTGGGCGTCCTCGCGCTCGGCCCAAGTATCCTCACGGACGGTGGCTCGCCGCTTGTACTTTGCCATCGCCCGACCCGTGCGGGGGCGCTCGACGAGCAGCTTCGACATATCAGCGCGCATAGGGGATCAGAGCTTCTTGTTGAGCCAAGATGAGTCGGCCTTCCCCATTCGGGAACGGCGACCCGTGTCACGGGAGTCCCGTACTGAGACACCGATCAAGTAACCCATTGTAAATGAGGCTGAGGTCAGGATCAAGAGGGTCATGGTATCTCTAGTAATTCTTGATATTCGTGCGAAGGGAGGGACTTGAACCCTCACGCCCTTGCGGACAGCGGATTTTGAGTCCGCCGCGTCTGCCGTTCCGCCACCCTCGCCAGTACGGGAAGAGGGGATCGAACCCCCGACATCCTCCGTGTAAAGGAGGCGCTCTGCCTCTGAGCTATTCCCGCTTGAGCGGAGGAGGAGGGATTTGAACCCCCGGTGGAGTTACCCCCACGGCGGTTTTCAAAACCGCTGCCTTAGACCGCTCGGCCACTCCTCCATACAATTCATCAGCTCCGACTCGTGGGGTCGAACCACGGACCAAGCGGTTAACAGCCGCTCGCTCTACCAACTGAGCTAAGTCGGAATGGGCTAACCTATCGAACGGTATAGAGAAAGTCGGCGCGGAGGGACTTGAACCCTCACACCCTTTCGAGTACCGGATCCTAAGTCCGGGGCGTCTGCCATTCCGCCACGCGCCGTGTCCCCCTCACCGAGGAAGAGGGGTGTAGATTGCTAGGACTTCCTCAATCTTTTTCCCCCAGTCGGTCGTGTGGTTCGCGGCGAGACCGTAGATGAACCCCGGACGCTCGTCGGTCGCGATGCGAGTCAGAGTTCGGATCGTACTGACGATCGCGTTCCACTCAGGGTTCCGATCGTCGCACTGCGTCTGGAGGAGCCTCGCCTCCGCTGTACGGAGCTGAAGCTCGTTACGCAACTGGTCGTCCGAAAACTTGTCCGAGTTCTCGTCCAACCAATCAACCCGCTCCGAGAGCAAGCGGACTCTCTCGGCGAAGCCGCGAGAGTCGTTCCGAAAATCGTACCCTTCGATGTACGTCTGTTGCATCCGGGGGGTACGGCCCCTCACCGTTTCAGGGTCGTTCCGATTCGGAGTAGAAGTAGAGGCTTCCGCGATGGCTTCGTCAAGTCGAACGAGGAGCTTCTGTAGGTCGGAGCGGATTTCGATCAACTTGTAAGCGGGGTTCGGCTTCTTCATTCGATTCAGTCCTCGTCCGGTGCGGCCTCTGCGGACTGAGCCTTCGCGACGGTGACGGCGGCGAGCGCGTCGTCGAAGTCCTTGCCGAGCTTGATCTTGGCGAAGGTTCGATTCGCTCGCGCCGGGATAACGGTCGCCTCGCCCGTGCGGGGATTGATACCCTTGCGCTCGGCCAGGGCCTTGTAGGTGACGAGCTTGACCTTGCCGAAGTGGGGGAAGTTGGTTCCGCCGTTATGGACAAGCTGCTCGCAGATGACCTTCGCCGCCGTCTGGAGGAGGTGGTCGATGTCCGCCGAAGGAATGTTGGTACGGCGGGACAGCTCGGCAAGGAACTCGTTTTTACGCATCATCTTCATCAGTACTTCCTCTCAGCGAAACAGGTTGGGCCACCGCTCGCAGCAGAGATTCTGCCAAGCGGTAGCGAGGTTCTGGAACTCCAGGTCAGCGGCAGCGTTCGCCCGCTCCCGGAACATCTTGGCGAGCGAACTCGGATTCGCCGTCCACAGGAGCGACGTAGACGCCTGCATCGGGAGCAAGCCCGCCGCCGCCTCGTAGATGCGCTTCCGGTCGATCATCTTCGGCTCCGCCCCGTAGGCGATACGATACGCCTCGGTTTCGGAGTCGATGTACCGGAGGTAGGAGCCATAGGCGGATTGCATCGCCCGACGGAACTCCTCGACCGCCTCGTCCCCGGCGAGGGCTATACGGGGCGGGACGATGAAGTGGCCCGGATGGAAAGTATAGCGCGTGCTCTCTTGCGAGGGCGAGCCCTCCTCAGAGCGGTCTGCGCCGACGTAGTGGCGGATTAGCTCATGGGAGACGCGCCGCGAGATACCCGCCACGAAGAAGGTCATCTTCGCGTGATATGAGACGCTCGCGTGCGGGAGGATGTCCCCCTCGGGGAAGAGCATCCTTTGGATGTACTCGGCGTTGGACTTGCGCCCCGCCTTCAGCCCATAGCTGTGATAGCAGCTACGCCCGCCCAACTCAACGAGCAACTCATTGTCGGTTAGCTCGCGATCTTGCTCGGCTTCGACCCCGGCATGAGGAAACAGCGCGAGCGCCCGGTCGTTCATGTCCCCCGGTAGATCGTCCGGGACGCACTCAGGACGGTAATCCCGGACCCAATCAAGCATCTGGTTCAGGCCCTTGGGGATGAGAGCCATCTCCGCCACCGGGAACACCGACGGCGAAAGGATCAGGGATACTTGATTCATCGCGAATTACCGGAGGGCTTCCGTCAGGTTCAGCTGAATCTCTAGAGCATAGAGGCGGTGCTCCTGATCGACGATCTCGGGAACGAGACTCTCGACCAGCTTTTCGAGCTTTCGGAGCGTTCGGTTCTTGACTCGCGTCCTGTAGGTAGCGAGCGCCTCGCGGGCGGACGGGTGACCGCTCTGGACGCAGTGAAGAAGCTGCTCGTCGCTGAGCCGGGGGAGAGTCGTTTCTTTCAGGGGCTTCAAGGTCTTCATAGGTTTTACCTCCGATCTTCTTACGCTTCCGGGAGATCGGAGATTCAGATCAAGCCTCGGATCGTCCGGTCTACGGCCTCGTAGAGGGCGTCCTTGGTCGTCTCGTTGACGAGTACCCCGTCGAACAACCCAGACCCCACGCCGTCGAGCGCCGTCTCAGACTCGTGGGCCGACGCGGGTAGCTCGGTCCCCATCGGGCGGGTGACCCGGATTACGCGCCCGCCGTTGCGGACGACGGCCCGGACCTCATTCGGGAACCGCACGTCGCTGATGCAGAGGTTCTTCTCGCCCTCGGGGAGGTGGTTGAACAGGTAGTCCACCCACACGTCCGGGTACAACCTCCGGCCCCAATCGGTGCCGAGCGTCTGGAGCGCGACCCGCGCCGACAGGTACTCGGGCCACTTGGCGTGGCAATCGAAACAAGTGTACCGCTCTAGCGGGTCCGCGTCCGGCCAAAGTCGGAGCGGGGTCCCACACGTCGGGCACTCCCCGCTCATGCGGTACGCCTTGACGGGCTCATTGCGTAGGTGAGACGGCCCCCACAGGTTCTCGTGGGGGATCCTCGGGAAGATCCGGGAGATCATCTCCTTCAATGGGGCGGCGAGGCTCACCTTGCGGAAGCCGTAGCGACCCACGAGGTAGTCGCACACGGTGTCTTTGCCTGATCCCGCCTTCCCGGCGATCCCAAGAATGACCATCTCAGTTCTCCGGTGCGACCGCTTTCGGCAAAGGAGCACCCTCGGCCTTGAGGTAGACGGGTAGCTCTTTCACCGCCACGGTCCACGCGCGCGAGGACGCCTTGATGTTCGCGGCGTGCTTCTCGGCTTCCTCCTTGGAGGCGAAGACCGCGCAGTTCGCTAGGGAGTTGACGTGTTGGTTGGTCGTCAAACTCGCTGAAAGAACTTGACGCAGCGACATCACGACCCACGCGCTTTTCAACAGGAACCGCCCTTCGACAAGAAGGGTACCCGATGGAGCGTCTCGTCAGTGAACGTAGCGAGAAGTAAGTCCGCGATCTCTTCGCCCCGCGACTCGACGAGATCCGCGATCTGGTTCTCTAGCCAGTCCTCAAAGCCGTCCGGGAGGGAGTCCCGGTGGTGAGACATCGCGTAGAGAGCGATTGCGAGCCGGACCTCAATCGTCGGCGGATCGAAAGACGAGCGATCTTTCTGATCTTCCCACCAGGCGTCGCACAGCCTCCGGTACGTCTGGGCGATTTGACTGACGAGTTGTAGAGGGAGGGGGTGGGTCATACGACGACCTCTCGGGTAGCGAAGAACTCAAAGTTCTTGGGTCGGGAAGTCAGCTCGAAACTCGGAACGTCGCTCACCTTCAGCCAGACGATTGCAGACCACTCCTTCTTGGATACGATCTCTGCGTGGGAGAGTCTCGCCCCCGTCTTGAAGACGGCCTCTAGCAGCCTAGACAGGCCCGTGGGGCTAGGGTCGATTGTTACCTTGAAGGCGACGCGACCTGCGGTGGAGAAACTGATCGACAAGATACTTACCCGCTCCGATAACGAAATCCGCGCCCGTCAAGCAGACGGAACGCCGTTCGCAATCATCCACAGATGAAAACGAACCCCATCCGGCGCAATCAAGTCGAACTCAAGGTGTTCGACCGACTGGGTTTTCTCGTCTCGGAACGTCAGAGTGATCGTCTCGATTTCCTCTCCATTGAGGAAACCGTGTTCGTCCTGACAGTCCTCGTCTCTTTCGGACACTCTCGCCTCGTGTATCCGGCGTCGATAAGAGCGATACGGGACGCTCTAGCTTCCGGGACGGTACGCGACCTAGTCGAGAATCTCCTGAAGCATCAAGATCGGGCCAACGCTTTGTGATGGAATCCCCGCCCTCTCCATGCGCTTCTCGACGGCTCGGAGCCGGAGGACCGTGTCATGGGCGACCTCGACGGCGAGCGTCGTCTGGTTCAGTTCCCACTCAGTCCACGCCTCCCGGTTGCCGATCACGGAGTCGGGGGGATTTCTCAGTAGCTCGCGAGTTTCGCGGGCGAATACCGCCGCCCACACAGAGCGTTCCCCGGAGGTGAGCTTCCCGTATTGATTCGGCATGGCGTCAGTACCCGTCCTTGTACCAGCCGCCGCCCTTCAGCACGAAGGTCGAAGCCCCGGCGATGAGCCTCTTCACCTCGCCCTTGCACTTGGGCTTGGGACACTCTTTCACCGGGGGGTCGCTGATCTTGTGGGTCCGCTCAAAGTGCTCGTGGCACTTCCCGCACTCGTATTCGTAGGTCGGCATCGCTCTAAGGTTACGCCCTACTGCGGACAGTAGAACGTAACCTCGTAGCGCGTACCGGCGGGGCATCCCCACAGTCCCGTGCCGTCGTCATAGGCGTAGGCGTAGACTTGGGGGCACGTCCGGTGGACCAACTCGGTGTAGCCCGACGTGGCGACGGGACCCGTGCGGCACGCCTCGGGCGATACCGGAGGCGTCGGGCAGCAGTACGCTTGCGCCGGAGCGTCGGAGGGACTCAAGCCGGGGGACACCCCCCATTGGTCATAAGTCAACCGTCCGCAATCTGAATAGCAACCCGCCGGATCCATGTCGCTCGGGTTCGTGGCGACCATGCTGACATCGGAGTACTCGGGGTACATCCCGCCCGTCGAAAGGTTCTCGCTCGTCGGGCACTCGCTCATCGGCAACGTCGAGCAATCGATCTCGCCGCCCATCGGACCGCCCGCGCACTCATCAAGCACCCGCACTCGGTAGGGGAGCGTGAACCCGTCCACCATCGACGTGTCCCATGAGTCGGTAGCCGGGAGCCGCATCCCCGTGGGACTAGAGGGATTGACCTGACACGTCTCAGCGAGAACACCGGGAAGGCATCCGAAGGTGCCTTCAAACTTGGAGTCGATAGGCGGAGCGCACCCGTCCGTCGGGCACGAGAACCCGTCGGCAGAGGGGCCACCGCTTTGACCGATGGTGCATCCGTTCCCGGTCGTGTCGCAATCGAACCCCGGCCAAAAGCGGGTCGCCGCTACACCGATGTCGGGGATCGGGTAGTCGTAGAACCCGCCGGGAGCTAGCTCGATTTGGTTGGGCGTCGCGCTCGCGAGGGAGCCTCCTCCAGAGCCAATCAAGTAGAACACCCACAACGGATCCGTCTCGCACCCGTTGATGATGCGGAGCCGACCCGTCTGCGCGGGGAGACCCGCGTCGCTACCGGAGTCAACTTCCCCGGCATCGAATCCAGCATCGAATCCGGCGTCGGTTTCAAGGGTCGGGGTGGGGCAACCTGCTAGGGCGAGGGCGAGAAGGACGGAGGCTCGGCGCATGGGATCACCTTCGGCTTGGGCCAGACGTATGGAAGCGCGATTACCTCCGTCCATCCAAAGCGTAGATAATGCGCGGGCATCTTCCGCAGGAGATTACTCCGATGCGAGGCGTGGAAGCCGGGGTCGCCTAGCCACTCAGGGTCCGGCCCTTCCCCGAACGCCGCGAGGTATCCCTCAAAGCGCGGGGCGAGCGAGTCCCGATAGCCGCGAGAGATCCACTCCCGGCACATAGCCAACCCGTACCGGCATAGGCTCGACCCGTATCCGCGCCACATACGGGTGGCGGGGTGGTTCGTCCAACCGGAGCGGGACGTGATGTCGTTCATCGCTCGGAGAATTTGGAACGCCTCGACGCGCTGCTTGCCGAGACGGGCGCGGTCAAGAACTTGAGCTGACTCTTCGTAGCTCGGATACGGAAGAAACGTCTGCATTTGTATTGGATTTCTCAATAGCGCGGAGCCTCGCCTTACGAAGTAGGCACCGTTGCCGGGACTCCCTCGCGTTGATGGCGACTCGCGCTCGGGGACAAGGTTGTTTAGCGAGGGGCCAATCCGGTCTCGTGCCGCAATGAGAGCACATACCGGATTCGTACTCGTGGACCCCCGTGACCGGGTACTTGCGGCTCATGACACCCACGCATCGAAGATCACGCGCTCCCCGCTCGGGCTGACCTCGCGGACACGGATGAGCAAGAACCGCTCGGGGTCGAGGTTCCGCTCCCGGAGGAGGTTATTGGGGTCCGTGACCTTGAAGTCGGTTTCGGCCTCGACGCCCCACTCATACCCGTAGGCGTTGCGGTCGCGAGCCTCAAACGTGTACAGGTAGGTCGTGCTCGGGATCACGGGGTATTTTACGCCCCGCCCAAGAACCGACGAGCGACGCGCCCCGGATTCGGGGTGCGTCGGTTGGGTTCGACCTTCTTGGACATCCAATGCTCGTCGGTTTGAACGTGATTCGCCCGGACGAACTTGGCGACGTACTTGTCGAAAGATCCCATCGGGAAACCGCCCGCGACACGCACGACGTAACCTTCGCCCGCTTTGCCGGAGCTTGAGAACAAGCTCTTGAACGGGTAGAGGCCCATGACCTTCTTGGTGTCCCACGTCCCGCGCCACAAAACGGGCGCGTGCGGGATGTCGAGCAACTGCGCCCACTCCTCGACTTCGTTCCACGGGCGGGCGTTGTTTCCCGCGTCCGCCACGCCGAACAACACGTAGTAGTCGGGCAAGAGGTCGTACTCGATGGAGTGCTTGGCGTAGAGGTTTTCGCCCATGAGCCGCCACCCGTCGGGGAGGCCCAGGCACCCAATCTCGCGGGCTTTGCCTCGGACGTAATCGCGGGACGGATGGGGGGCGGAGTCGAGGCTCCGGGCGTGGCACTCGCCCGTCGAGTAGATGGTGGTGTTCTCGCCGTCCATCTTCTCGGTGACGACGACTTGCTTGCCGCCGAACATCCGGTCGATGGCGTCTAGCGTGTGGGTCTTGTCGTCGTCGGTCGCCCCCTGCGACCAAGGCAAGTGAAACGTGCGGGGGTACTTGGTCTTCATGTCTACCTCCCCGTCTTATAGACGATTTCGGGGTTCTAGTCGCAGCAGAACATACACAGCGCGTCGTCGGGGCTCACGACTCCTTATTCTCTCCTCGGAGTCCGGCGGGGCGATGAGCCTCCCACCACCGAGCACGACCGTTGTCCTTCATCTTGCCGATGGTTTCGTCTAGCTCGGTCGTGTCGCCGCAGATGTACGCGAGGACGACTCGGGCGGCGTCCTCCTCTAGGCTCTCGTAGTCGGAGCGGGCCGAGTTGACGGCGACGGCGTGCGCCCGAAGGGACTCGCTGAGAGCCTCGGCGATTTGCTCCAAGCAACTCCGCGCCGCACCGGGGGTCTCCGGGTTGTGTGAGAGCGCGTTCGCCCATGCGATCAAGTCCTCGGGCTTCATTCGACGGGAGGTCGAGTCGGTCGTCACGTCACGGCCTCATTGGTAGGATGTTGCTCGCCTCGGTCGCCGAAAGGAAAACCACCCTCCCTCGGAACGTCTCGTGGAAGCCCTTGAGAAGCGCGATGGAGCACGCGATCCGGTTCACCGGCTCATCGGCGGGGTTCGACTCCGCTTTGACGAAGTAACTCCCGTCGGTAAACCGGACGAACTCCGGGTAGCCGCCCACGAGCGACCGGCAATCTCGGAGATTCTCAGGGGTGGGGATGTCGAAGCTCTCGGTCGGATGCAGCAGCGTTGCCATGTCTAATCTCCTGTAGGTTCCTAGTATCTTACGCCGAATCGCGAAGCAACGGGTATCCGTTGCGCCAATCATCGAGGAAGCTCGTCCACTCCTGAAGCTGGATGACTCGGGTGCGGATCTCTTCCCGGTCGGCGGCGAACACGCCCCGGTACTCCCACCCCTCGGGGAACTCCCCGAAGATGCGGGTCCGCTCCAGCGGAAGCCGGACCTTGGCGAGGCCGGTCTTACGCCACGTCAGGTCGATGACTCGCTCGGCGTCGAGCACGAGCCACCCGTGGTGAACCGGGATCGACCCACTCACGGCCCAACCCTCGTAGTAGTCGAGGCGGGACTCAAAGTCACCGAGTAGCTTCACGCGCTGGGAGGTCGCGAAGCACCCCTTCCAAGGGAACCGGCGGGACGTACTTGCGAGCACCGCCCGAAGGTAGCGGTGTTGCTCGGCGGTAAGCGGAGCCGACACGAAGTCCCGGCCCTCAGCGAGCACGAACCCCTCCAAGCTCGCGTACTTCCATCCGGGAGGCGATCCTCCCAGGAGGACACGGGAGTCATTGATGAACTTCAAGTATTGTGAGAGCTGAGTCATTGGTATCTCCGTGGTGCGTTTGGGGTTCAGGGCGCTCACGGCTCATCCCCCAACAAAAACTCCCGCGCCCGACGGTACTTGTCGAGACGCTTGAGGTCTTGCTCGGTCGGGTTCCCGGCGAGCCGCGACTCATCGAGGTTGTCCGCGAGGTCCGCGAGCTTGACCGCTCGGGCGTCCGGGTTCCCGGCGAGCCGAGCGACGTACTCCATGTACGGCTCGTGCCGCTTATGAGCGAGCAGCGCGAGCGCATCGGTAACGCGGGCGGGGAAACCTTTGCCCTTGAGATCCGCGAGGGTGGTCTCGCTGTCCTCGACAACGTCGTGAAGGACGGCGATGATCGCCAACTCAAGGTCGGCGGTACCGACCGCGAACATCACCCGCAACGGGTGAAGGATGTAGGGCGCTCCGCCCTTGTCGGTCTGACCGGCGTGAGCGGTGAGCGCGATTCGGAGGGCGCGCTCGATTACAAGCCCTCCTTCATCTGGTCTTTCCAGGCGTCCCAATCGAAGTCCGGGAACACCTCCGCCATCGCGCGGGCGACGACGTAGTAGGGGACGCGCCCCTCGGCGGTGAGCGGGAACTCGCCGCTCTCGGTGGGGATCTCGCACTCCACGGGGGGGAGGTCGGTCTTGATGGTCATGTCTAATCTCCTTGGTGGAGGGGTCGATGTCCGGATCAGTTCGCAATCAGGGACTTCGCCCCGATCACGTTCCCCTTCTCGTCGCGGACGAGGTCGCCGGGGGAGGCGAGGTCGCCACGCGCGGGAAGCGCGGCGCGCACGAGCGCCGACACGACGTAGAGGGTGCCTTCGACGGGCTCGGGGAGCCCGGTCACCGCGCCGAAGGTCGCCCGCACGAGCGGGACGCCGACGACGCGACCGATCTCCTCCTGGGTGGAGGACACGCGGGCGACGCCCGCGCTGTCCAGCTCCAGGACGCCGAAGTCGTTGACCAGCTTCAGCATGTGGGGGGTGAGGTTTACGAGCTTGAGCTTGAGGTGGGTCATGTCTAATCTCTCCTTCGCTTGAATACCGAGTAACTCGGCGGGAACTAACCGGAAAAGCGACGGGGGCCGGTCGATTTCCCGACCCGCCCCGTTCCTTTCCCCTTCGCCTAAGTACCGAGTACCTCGCCCGGAACTAACCGAAAATCGACCGTATCTCGTTCGATACGAACCCTACAGCTTCCGGTAGACGAACAGGTAGTCGTGGATGCCCTCCCATTGAGGGAGCCGGACGCAATCGATCTGGTCCCATCCCCCGGAGTCGCAGAGGTCCTGAATCTGATCGTGGAAGGCGTCATCCCCGGTGCAGCCCCCGGACCCCTCCCCAATGTAAATGAGGGTACGGCCCCCAGCTTCAACATAGCGCCGGAGGCACTCGTCCGCGAAAGAGGTGTCATACGGGGGCCAACACAGGAACAAGACCCGCCCCGGATGCTCCCCGGCCTTCTCCGCTCCGCCGATGGCGATGGGGTAATGGGAACCATCGCACCAATGGTTGCGGTGCGGGTTCGTGTCAAACGTGAGGATGTCCCCACCGACTGAATCAATGAGCTTCGCCCAATACCCGGTGCCCGCGCCGATCTCAACAATCGGGCCGAGCGAGGCGATCAGCTTCACAGCCCGCTCATTCGGCACGGCCCAAGCGTACTGCTTGACGAGCGGAGAACGGTTGTCCCGGAACGCCGTCCCGGTTGCGACGCGATACCGGAAGGAGTCCCCTCGGCACGCTTCAAACTCAGCGAGGTACGGGTTGTTCATGTGTAAGCGGGCCTCCTTCAAGAGCGGGGGAGGGGTTTGAGAATCGAGCTTGCAAAAATCAACGCGGACTCGATACGGGAATTTTGGTTCGCCGGGGGACCCGACGGAGTTTACTAAGCGGTTCTGGCGCTACGGGGCTTATATTTCCCGTAGGGCATGACGACCAAGAAGAAAATCGGAATCGCGCTCGCTATCGCTCTCGCCCTCGGAGCCGTCGGTTACTTCGGGTACAGCGCGCCCGCTGAGGGGGCGCGGTTGCTTGACGGCGACTGCGACCCGAACTCGTGCGGAGGCCCGAGCGAGCCGGGGTGCTTCTGTAATCGGTCGTGCTTCTTGTGGTACTGCTGGGGTCCGACCTATTGCCAGTGCAATAACGGCTAGGGGGGCTCCTCGCGCGTCCTCGACGCGGACTCAAGTTGGGAGACTTCGCGACGGAGGCGGGAAATCTCGGCTTGGAGCCGGTAGACCTCCTCGACGAGCGCGGGAACGTCTTGCCTCGCGTAAGACAAGAACCTCGCCACGGCGAGATTATGCTCGGCGGGGTCCGTCGAGGTCGTGATCGTGACGTTCTTTGGAACGGCGAGAGCACGGGCCGTGATCTCGCGGAGGGTGTCAGCCTTCATGGGAAGGCTCTTCCGATGGGAAGCGATTGAGCGTGTCCCGGAGGTCTGAGAGGTTCTCGGCGTTGAGTCGGGAGTGGACCCCGATCATGTTCCGGAGCAACTTGGGGATCGGACTCGATGCATAATCGTGCATCCCGGAAACCGCCTCGCGAGTGGCCTCTTGCCACGCCGTGAGGAGTTCCGCGAAGTGGGCGATTTGCCGTTGGAGGAGCCGAACTTGGAGTTGCGCCGCGTCGCGCTCGTCTCGGGCTCGCTCTAGTAGGCGCTCGGTAGCCCGGAGAGCGTCCGCGAGCACGCGAACCTCGCTGCTGTCGAGCGGGTACCCGCGCTCAGCCATTTCTAGGATTGAGAGGTGGTCATTCGGACCAAGCGTCATGGTGGAGGGTATCTCCTAGATGAGAACTTACGCCGATACGCCGACAGCGCGGGAATAGAGTGGGGTCACTTCCCGGCGAGCGTCTCGCACACCTGATTGAAGCGGTGGATGACGCGCATGAGCGCCTGGATCGTAGCGGGAGAAGTCGAGAGCTCAGACTCTCCCGCGAGCAGCGTCAGCAGCACCGCCTCCCTCACCTTCTCGGAAGGGAGCTTACGGGCGGGCTCGGGCTTCTCTGATTCGGAGACGACCGGGGGGACCGCGACTTCCGTTTCGGGAGCCGGGACTTCCTTGGCCGGGGAAGAACTATCCTTGGAATCGAGCCGGTACTGACGAAGGACGGCCTTTCGGGCGGCGCGTCGGGCGGTGGCCCGCTGGCGGGCGATCTTGCCCTCCTGGAGGAGCCGCTCTAGCTCGACAGGCGTTACGCTGAGTAGGTCGGAGAGGGCTGAGTGCTGGGCGTCGTTTTCGAGAACGACCCGACGCCACCCCTGCTCCCAAGCCGAGACGATAGACTGGACGGTCTTGTCGGCACCCTTTAGGGAGAGCAAGCGAGCGGTTTCCAGCTGGGAGAGCTTGCGCCGGTTACGGGCCGCAAGAATCAACCCCGAGAGCTTGCTCTGGAGCTTGATGTGGTTGGAGACGGGCTTCTTTGAAGAAGCGGGAGCCGGGGGAGTCTTGGGGACCGGGGGAGTCTTGGGGACCGGGGGAGTCTTGCGAGCGGGAGTCTTGGACGAAGTGTTCATGGGAGCCTTTCTGTAAGAGGTACAAGTCAATCAGAGTCAGATTCAGAGGGATCGTCCCTCAACGAGTACCTTACGCTCGTGGCGAGGCGAGAATAAACTTTATTTCGTTGAAATAAGAAATCTCGCGCCTCCGCAGGCAGATCAGCTCACGAGCGGCTCGCGACCCGCGCACGGAGCGCACGAGCCGCCTTCCGAGTGAGGACGCCGCAGACGGGATCTACAAGATCGCCGACGCCGGGGAGCCCGACCCGCATCGGTCGCCCGCGCTTCTCAGTTTCGTCAAGGAGCCGCTCGACGGCTTTGGCGAGTCCGATCGGTCGGGCTCGTGAGTCGAGTCCTCGCCGGTAGACGTCAAAGTTCATCGAGTGGCGCATAGTACTCGCTCTCGCTGGGGGGTTCGTCCTCGTAGGACCACCCGCACCCCGGTCCCAAGATCCGGGCGGGTACTCCCTGCTTTTGCAAGTCGATGGCGTACTCGCGGGCCTCTTCCCACGAGGCGAACTCCGGCCCCTGCTCTCCCGGACCGGAAACAACGTACCACTTTTCAGAGTGGGGGATTACTCATAGGGCTCTTTACCCTCCCCTCCTTCAATACGGGCATAGGTGACACGCCCCCTCAGACCACGGGTGGGTACAAGACCGACTCCAGGTCATGAACCGGGGGATCTCGTGAACCTCCAAGCCGAACTTCCGGGCGAGGTGGGAATCGCGGCGCTCCCGGTAGCCGGGAGAGAACTCCCAACCCCCGGCTACCTTCTTGCGGTGTCTGGCTGCGTACTTCTCGGCTTCGGCTCGGACCTTCGCGCCGAGGATCTGACGCTCAGAGGGGACCGGGTTAGGCGAGGGCATGAGAGGGGTCCTTTCAGGGGTAGAGGGAGAGCGCCCGTACCCGTGCCTAGACCGAGTGCCCGGAGGGGCGAAGGTAGAGGCGGGAGGTACGGGCGAACCAGGGTTCCAAAGACGTTTAGGAATCGAGGGTAGCAAAATCAATACGGTTTCGATTTGCGAATTTCGACCCCTACCGGGAGTCCCGGCAGTTTACTAAGCGGTTCCGGTACGTCGGGCGGGAGGTCTGACCTCCCGCCCGACCCGGACGGGAATCAGCCCCCCATCCCTGGGATGAGGACACCCCCCATCCGGCGAGCCCGCGAGACCTGCCCGGAGAGCGAGTCGAGCTGCCGGATGACCGTGTAGAGATCCCGCGTGAGAGCGGGGTTGTCGGCGTTGGCGAGCGCCGCCTCAAGGGCGGGCAAGCGGGAGCCGGTAGCGCGCTCCAGCTGAGCGAGGGCGCGTTGAATATCAGGAGAGAGCTTGTTCATGTGTACATACCTCCGGTTGTGGGTTGAACCTACGGGAAATCACTCGGGGTCGATGACCCCCTCGGGAACGCAAACGCACTCGTGGCGGGCGAGCCGCCCCGCCTCAAAGACGTACTTCACCTCGACTAGCTCCGCGCCGGTAGCCGCGCACGCTAGCCCGCACTCCCGCGCCGCCCCCTCCGGAGTAGGAGAGGGGGGAACTACGGCCCCCCTCGCGAAGTAGGAAGCGAGCCCCGCCCCCAAGAGAGCTACGGCTACCACTACGGCGAAGACATGATTGCGGTTCATAGGCGGGGAGGCGCTCTCGGGAGGGGTCGAGACTCAGTTCAAGTCGGGGTCCAAATTGGAAATGCTCCGGAGCGTTTTCCAAGTGAGCGCCATCCCGGCGGCTACGTCCTCGGGGTCGGCTCCGTCCGACGGTACGAGGATGGCCGTGCCGACGATGGGGTTGGGACTACGGGTCCAAACCGTGTAGAGGAGGCTCGCGACTCCGTTAATCGTCCGGTCCCGGAGGAGACCCTCTTCGTCGCAAACGAGGGTGCCCATTCCGGGGATGACCACCGCCTCGATCATCTCCGAGCCGGTGAGCCGACGGGCCTCATCCAAGCGGGGTTCCCACCCCGTGTCCTCGTAGTGGGTGAAGAGGGCGTCCATCTCTTCGGGGGTGAGTTTCCGGGGGGGCTCATGGAACCCCTCCGAGAGGAGGTACGCACACGACGGTCGGGTTTCGTTCATCGCGCCACCTCCTCGGAGAGGGCCTCGATCTCGTTTTCGCGAGCGTCTTCGATGAGCGCCTCAACGTCGGAGGTCGCGCCCGCGCGCACGGTGCGCTTGACGGGGTAGATGCCTGAACGCGCCGCGCTCGGGGCGAGGCCGCGCTCGACCGCGAGATCACGCAATGCCGCGAGCGCTGTGTCACGCGTCTTGCGCGTGAGGTAGTAGCGCGGCTTGGTGTTGTGGTCAGCGTAGAAGCACACGTTGGCGTAGCCGTACAAGGTGGTCATGTTGGTCCTTGATTTGATCGTTGTCAGACGAGGTGAGCCCCGACCCGGATGAGGCCCATCTCACCGCCCTCGGGCTGGTCGCGGAGGGCGTCCCCCGCTTCGGGATCGCGGAACTTCACGAGCGCCAGCGCGTGCTGGGCGCAGAGGAGCGCGTCCTCCAGCGCCTTGACGCGCTCGGCGTGGGCCTTGACGAGCCGCTCGCGCTGCTCCGTGACGTTCGTCCGGAGGGAGCGGGCGTACTCCTCGTCCTCCAGGTCTTCGCACCCGGAGGCGAGCACGCGCTCGTCGCGCTGGATCTCGTAGCGGGCGTCCCTGACCTCGTCATGGGCCTCGTCCGCCTTTTTGGCGCAGGCGGCGATGTCGCTCACCCGCCAGTAGATGGAATCGTTGATGTTCGCTTCGCTGCGCTTGGTCATGTGTAATCTCCTTCGCCCTAGTACCGAGCGGGAACGGGAAAACTAACCGGAAATCATTTCCACCCCCTCGCCCGCCGCCTTGAAAGCGACGCGGGGGGTGGGGTCGGCCTGAGTGATTGCGGCGAGAGCCGCGTTGCGCGCCTCGGGATTGAGGCTCGCGATTTTGCCGGAGGCGGGTACGCCCCGGACCTTGTAGGTCGTGACCTCCTCAAACAGCGCGTCGAACACCGGGGGGCCGAGTAGCTGCTTCAGCGCAGGCATATCCGTGCCTTTGGTGACCGAGTAGCTGGGCCGGGGCACCGTGACTACAGCGCGGGTCATCCCGGAGCCCTCCAGGTGGATAGAGCCGGGGTCGTTGCCCAGCTGGGCGCGAGCTTCGTCTCGGAGGTGCTCCTTGAGCGGGGCGAGCGCCCCTTCCGCCTCGTTGATGAGGTTCCAGAGCCGCGCTCCCGCCGCGATGCGGTCCTCTAGGCGGGCGCGGGGGTCACGGGCAATCGCGAGATCGCCCGTGACCTGATCCGTCGCGTTCGTCACGGCTTCCCCCACTCCGTGATCGAGGCGCGCTCCTCAGAGGTCAGAGACCCCTCCGAGCACACGCCCTCACCCGGAACGTAGTAGCCGACCGAGCCCACCGTCAGCGGCGCACCCGTCCGGGCGCAGACCCCGTCGTACTGCACGGGGATTCGACGCGGCGGGTTCGTCACCGTCGCGCGGGGCGCGCTCGGCGAGAGCGCCGCTGCGGTTTCCGTGTGGAGCTTCGCGGTCGCCGCGCTGACCCGCTCGCCCTCGATGAGCTTGGAGGCGAGGACCGAAAGCGCCGCCGACTGAGCGTTGCGGCACCAGGGAGCGAGCGCGCACCCTCCGCACGCCGCTGCGGTCGGGCTGTACTGGCCGAAGCAGGGGGTCTGTGCGGCGACGAGGCCGCGCAGGTAGTTGTCCTTGACCCAGACCGGAGCGTCGTCCGCCGGGACGACGGCCAGCTTGGCGGTCTTGGACCGCTTCGTCGCGGGCTTCGTCGCGGGCGGGGCGTCCTCTGCCTCAGCGAGCCGCTCCGCGATGGCTTCGACCGACTCCGGGGGAGCCGGGGGCTCCGCCGGGGCAGGCGGGGCGACCGGCTCGGTCACCGCGACCGGGGCGGGCGGGGCGACCGGGGCGGGAGCCACCGACGCGACCTTGGCGGGGAGCGTCCCGCCGCCGTTGGCGAGCCACGCGATCCCGGCGGCGGTGATCTGATGAAGCCCCCGTCGCGGGCTGTTGATCAGCCCCCGGTCCTTGAGCTGCCAGACGGCGTTGCCCATCGGCGTCAGAAGGGCGGGGCGACCGTCCTTCGCGCCCATGCAGTCCGGCTGGACCGCGAGCACGCGGCAGATCGCGTCGAGCAGTTCCGGGGAGCCGAGCTGCGCTCCGGGGTTCTCATTGAGTGCCCGGAGGCACGGGACGTAAAGATCGCTCTGGCTGAAAGTCGTCATGTCTATCTCCTTCGCTCTAGTACCGAGCGGGAACGGGAAAACTAACCTGGAAAGTTGAGGGGTGGGGTCGCGCCCTCTTGCGAGAGCGCGACCCCGGTTCGGGGTCAGAACTGCGCGACCGGGCCGTTGCCGATGTGGGAGGTGTCACCCTCCCCGACCGCCCCGCCCTTGATGAACGGGTCAATGAGCCGCTTGACCTTGTCGCGGGTGTCCTGGTCGGGCATCCCGTCCAGGACCGCTCGCGCTGCGCGGGTGAGCAGCGCCGGGGTCTTGAGCTTCGCGCCGACCGTCTCGCAGAGATCCTCTGCCGCGCCCGCCCACGCGCTCACGGTGCGGTGCGACCACTCGCAGTAGACCTCCTCCTTCTCCACCGCGTCGCGGATCGTAGCGGTCGCCCGCATCATCACCGACATCGCTTCCGGGTGCTTCGCGGCGAGCACCGGGAACTTCGCGCGGAGGATCGGCTCCTCATCGCGAGCGTCCATCGGGCGGAAGCGCACCTTGCGCTCGAAGCGGTCCAAGATGGACGAGTCGATGGGGTTGGCGCTGATGCACCGCCCGGACGTATCGCCGCCGCCGCTGGAGTTCGCCGTCGCGACGATGGTCGTCCCCGGAAGCACCGGATAGACCTCGCCGGTCGGACCCGTGATGCGGCCCAGGATGCTGTCGAGGATCTGGCGAAGCTCCTCGGCCTGCGACCGCGTGGCGCGGTCAAAGTCGCTCAACACGATCAAGTAGGGCACCTTGCGCCCGTCGGGCGCAGTGTACCCGTCGCGAAGGGCCTTGAGAAGCGCGCCCTCCTCCCACTTCGTCCCGCTCGCGTCGAACGAGCGGGTGAACTTCCAGGACGTGATGTCCGCGCCCTGGACGACCGTGAAGAGAAGGCTCGGGCGGCGGGTCATCGCGCACAAGGCGCTGAAGATCGCGTCCTTCCCGGTGCCGGGGGGACCCCACACCCACACCGAGCGACCGCGCTTCACCGCGACGGCCACGTCCTGGATGTCGCCCGCCAGATCCCCGTAAAGAGGGGTCTGGTAGTGGGCGGGCATTGGCAAGCACGCGCTCGCCGGGACGCCGAGATCCACCGGGAACGAGATCCCGGCGAACTCAATCGCGAGGCCCGCCGACTCCGCCGCCTTGCGGCGGCGCTTGCTAGCGCCCTCGTAGGCGTCGATGAGCGCGGCGCTCGCGGTGTGCGCCTTCGGGTGCGCCGTGAGGTACGCGGCGACCGTGAGGTCGTGCGCCTCGGCCAGGTGGTCGCCAATCCAGGGCGACGAGCTGGCGCCGCAAACGCGGCAGACCGGGTTGTCTGAGCCAGACGAAATGAGAGTCATGAGCAATCCCCTTGAGCCTCTCCCCTCGCGGGGGTGGGCTTCCGTGAACGGGGGCGGAAAGCGTAACCGTAGGACCAGCCCTACTTACGCTTCCCGCCCTTCAAACGAGTACCGAGCGAGCCGACCGGAACTAACCGAAAATCGACCGCAGAGTGATAGAGGCAGCGAACGCCGCGCGCCGCAGCGGGCCAACGATCTCCCCTCTTCACCCTAGTACCGAGCGAGCCCGCCGGAACTAACCGAAAATCGACCGTATCTCGTTCGATACTTCCGGGGGGGTCGGTAGCTGCCCCTAATTATAAGGTATAGGCGGGGACGGGGGAGCCGCCGAAAAGCGTAACGATTCCGCGTACTTACAACTTTTATTCGATTCCCGGTTAGTTTCCGGCCCCCCGCTCGGTACTAGGGCGAAGGAGAGAGACATGACTGCTGAAACGAAGGACACGCTGATCGGGTCGTCGGTTCGCGCGGGTCACCGCGCCACCGTGTTCGCGATCCTAGGCAAGGACCGGATGATTCCGGTGCGGTCGATTGGGGACCGCTTCTACATGACCGGATCGTTCCCCTACCGCCACTTGCTTGCGCACCTCGACGCAGCGGTCGCGGGCCGGGTCGGTCCCGTCGCCGACGCCATCAACGCGGCGGCAGGCAACGTCCCCGCGACGATCACCATCGCGGAGACGGCGGACACGCTGTCCCGCCGGAACTTCCTCGCGCTCCTCGGAGGCGGGTACCACGAGTCGTTCCACCGGCTCTGGTCCGGTCAGGGACGCATCACCCCCGCTGAGATCGAGCGGATCGTCCGCGAGTCGGGCGCGGACCCCAAGGTCCAGTACGCCCCCTACGCGAAGCTCGTCGCGGAGCTTCAGAACATCCTCGAAGACATCCGCATCGAGCGGATCGGTTGCGCGGAGTTTCCCGGCGTGCACACGAAGATGGCGGATCTCGCCGACTTCGTGCTCGACGCGGAAGCGCCGGTGCGAGCCGCCGCTGACGCCGGCAAGGTCAACGTCGCCCAGGTCGCCTTCTGCGTCCTCCGTGAGGTGGGCCTCGGCTACAACACGGTCAAGGTCCGCGAGGCCATGGCCCACTACCGGCGCGTTGCGCCCCAGGCGGTCGCTCTGGTCCTGAACGGGCCGCTGCTCCCGATCCTCCGGGCGATTGTCCCGGACGTGTCGAGCCCCGCCGCGCTGGAGCGCGCCAAGCTCGATGTCGGCCTGAGCACGATCCTCGCGATTCGCGGCATCACCGCGATGCTCGCCGCGAGCCAGGTCCAGCCCCCGGTTCCCCCGCCTCAGGGCGGTCAGGGCGGTCAGGGTCAGCCCCAGGACGGCGACGACCAGGGCGAGGACGCTGGCGACGACGACACCTCGGACGGCGGGTCGGACGACCAGGACGGGTCGGACGACGACCAGACCGGCTCCGGCGACGACTCGGACGACGGGTCGGACGACGACTCGGGCGACGACTCGGACGACGACTCGGGCGAGGACGGCGGCGATGAGTCGGGCGAGGACGGCGGCGAAGCTGGCGACGAAGCTGGCGACGAAGGCGACTCCGCCGACAGCGACGGAGACTCCAACGGCGACAGCGACTCCGACGACGGAGACTCGGACGGAGACTCGGACGGGGATTCGGACGGGGA
>Ga0172372_10003024_pt1 | contig 25078 bp, 41 predicted proteins | sample LakKiv5m_2_FD_114544 | JGI IMG/M metagenome (GOLD analysis project Ga0172372, IMG submission 114544) | Freshwater microbial communities from Kabuno Bay, South-Kivu, Congo - kab_092012_9.5m | ecosystem: Environmental > Aquatic > Freshwater > Lake | place: Democratic Republic of the Congo...
AGCCACCCCATTTAATTTTAAATAGTTCTTTATTTTTATCAAAGTTTTGGTTTAAGTTTTTATCTCTAGCAATTGTTTGACTATTTCTAAATAATTCAGGATTAAAAAACTCATCATTAATTCTATTTAAGCCGGCTAATCTCATTCTATAACAATAGTCATTATCTTCAAAATAGGCCGGGAAAAACTGCTCATCAAATCCACCAACAGTTTCAAATGTAGATTTAGGTAATATAAAATTACACCAGGTACCAGTACCAACATAAAAATCACTTGGGTTATTAAGTACGTATTCCTGTACTTGTTCTTGTACTTTATACCACTCTACATCATCATTACAAAGTGCTACATGAGTGTAACCAAGTTTAAAACATGTACTAGCTAAATTATTCCAAGAACCTGATACACCAAGATTACTTTGAGATCTCATTACTTTTACTTTAGGGTGAATTGTAATTGATTGATTACCATTATCTTGAATGTATATTCTATCCCAATTATTTACATATTTTTCTAATGCATTATTGAGTAAGTCTGCTCTGTTAATTGTTGGAATACATAACGCAATTTTTATACTCATGTTTACAAAGTTATAAAATAATATTTAACTTTGTTCCATGATATTATCAGATTCAGAAATCGTATTAAATCTTAACAAAGGTAACATTGTAATTAAACCATTTAACGCTAAGTATTTAAATCCTAATACAGTAGATCTTACATTAAATAAAACATGTAAGAGATATGTAGGAGATATACTTGACTGTAAAGCTGAAAATCCTGTAGAAGAATTTGATATTCCTGAAGAGGGTTATATATTACAACCTGAAGAACTTTATTTATACTCTTGTAATGAGCGTATTGGTGTAAAAAATAATATTTGTGCTACAGTTATGGGTAAATCTAGTTTAGGTAGACTTGGTTTAGATATTCATGTTTGTGCAGGCTTTGTAGATACAGGGTTTGAAGGTTCATTAGTTCTTGAGATGAGAGTAATTAAACCACTAAAGATTTATCCTAATATGAAGATATGTCAAATTAAGTTTGAATATGTAGAAGGAGAGATAATGGAGAGTTATGATAAAAAGTCAACTAGTAAATACCATAATCAAGCTGGAGTAGTTGAAAGCAAGATGCATAAAAACTTCTAATTTTTTAGTATCTTGTAAATAGGAGATCAATCTAATGAGTACTAATCCTGAAGAAGTCTTTAAGGCTAAAAGAAAACCAAAAAATCCTATTACATTTAAAATTCAATTAAATGATGAACAAAAAGAAGCTAAAGCAATTATTCTTGACAACCCTATCACTGTTCTTACAGGGTCAGCCGGTAGTGGGAAAACATTACTTTCCTGTCAAATAGCTTTAGATCTTCTATTTACAAGAGAAATAGAAAAGATTATTATTACTAGACCTACAGTAAGCCAAGAAGAAATTGGTTTTTTACCTGGAGATATTAAAGAAAAAATGGATCCTTGGTTGCAACCTATTTATCAAAACTTCTATACCCTCTACGGCAAAGAAAAAGTTGATAAAGAGATAGCAGATGGTAATATTCAGATACTTCCAATGAGTTATATCAGAGGTATAACTTTTGTAGATAGTTTTATTATTGCTGACGAAGTTCAGAATCTTACTCACTCTCAAATGGAAAGTTTACTAGGTAGACTAGGTAGAGGTTCTAAAATGATTTTGTGTGGAGATATTGCACAAATAGATCTTAAAGATAAAAAAAGATCAGGTTTATCTTTTCTTAAAAGAGTAGAAGAAGAAGTTAAAGGGTTTAAAATAATAAACTTAAAACAGAATCACAGACATGAAATTGTACAACCTATTTTAGATGTGTACAAGCTTTATGCAGATTAAAGATTCTCTGTTTCTATAGTAAAAGGTATTACCCATCTTTCGCAGTTTTGTGAAAGTTTGTTTACATGTCTATAGTTATTTATATAACCTATTATATTTGCACTCCCAATTGCATTTGCTGAGTGAACTAATACTTTACATGCTGGTTTTCCATCCATCCATTGTTCTACTAACCACTTTGCGCAATCCATTCCTGTTTTTTCAGTGATGTTTTCGTAATTCAGGGTGTAATTTTTTGCTACGTTTGTTTTCCATTCTTTTATAGCACTATCTCCTAAGTCATGGTCTAAAGAAATTAAGGCTATGTTTTCTAAACCTAGCTCTTCAATTTTACTTACAAACTCTTCATAGTTTCTTACTACTATCCATTCAGGTGTTTTGTGTGTTGATATGTTAATTGGTGTTCTAACATCATCTAAGTATATATAATATTTCATTATTCTTTATTTAAATCATAATAGTAACTATCTGTATCTTCTGATACCCACCTGTTACTTTGGTTTTCTACACTTGGTAGTTCTATATCTACTTTTATTTTTTTAGGGTCTACTGGAAAATCTTTTGTTATCCAATTAGAATCTTTCCAATATATTCTATTATTAGGCATACATAATAAGTAACCATCATCAGCTACTAAAATGTGGCCTGCTTTATAGTCAGTAGGTTCATCACTATACGGATTGTTATACCAATCTACAGTAAATAAATAACTGGCCCAAACTAATGTTTTATCTTTAAGTAATACTTGACATCTATGTCCTCCAAGAAAACTATATTCAATAACAGATACATTCTCACTAAAACAATCCCAAAGTTGTTTAAAATGAAAGGGTATATCTGCAGTAGGTTCTTTAAAATAAATTTCACTAAGAGGCACTCTTGATCTTAACATACCATAATCAGTCATAACATGAAAGGTTAATATCTTTCCTGCTATACTTTGAATAGCAAACACATATATGTTATCATATTCAACATCTGATTCATCTCTTGTAAAATAAGATCTTTTTACTAGAGCTTTAAAGTATGGTATATTTTCATTCAGCATATTCTAAAAAAAGTAATGGGGTCAGTTACCTAACCCCATCAACCTAAACATATGAAAACTAAACAATGAAGAGAATGAGCAAATATAATAAAAATAATTATAATAAACCACTTTTTTCATACCAATCATACTCTTGATTTTTTATATCTTTTCTATTTAAATCTATAACTTTTTTCTTTAATTCAAAATATGTATCTAGTAATTCTATAAAAGCACTTTTTAGTGTTTTATATTTTTTATCTTGTTCAGTTTTATAAGACTTAAATTCTAAAGTTATATTCTGAACAGCATCTGCATTGTTGTAAATAAATTCATGCTGACTAGCAATTTCTTTTTCAAGTTTACTTAAATCGTTCTTAAGGCTTGCAATTAATGTTTGATCATTCATACTAGTATATACAGACAGTATATTAAAAAAGTATATACTGTCTGTAGCTAATTAATTCAGGGTCTATGTTTTTTATTTCTCTTTCAGCTGCGTTTATATAGTAATCATAATTAATATCTATATCTTTAGGTTTCTCACCAGAATATTGATTCAGAGTTTTTTGTAGCCATCTTCCTGATTCTACTTGTATAATTCTACCGTCTCTATTCTCTTTAGTAATTTTACAACCCTTGGTTGATATATAATATCTAATAATTTTTGAAAGTGGTGTTTTATGTATTTGTCCTTGTATAAGACAGGTTTCATAAAATTTCCAATCACCTTTAGCTTTTACACCACCACAAAAATCAAATATATTATCATGATTTTCTATAAACTTTTTTACATCTACGCCACGCACAAAGAACTCATATAATGCTTTTCTTATTACTAAGAAAGATTTATTCTTGTGCATTGCAAGATCGGTAAATTCAAATCTACCTTTACATTTAGTAGGTGCATATAAATACTTACCAGATTTATTTATATATAGATATTCAGGTTTAGCATTTTTAAGTTCAAAATACTTTTCAGGCTCTGTTTCTCTATATGTATTAATACCAATGTAATTATTTACATCACCAATTATCATTTTCTGATACTGATCATGCTCTAACTGTAGTTTAGTTATGATTTCCCATTCTTTACATATTTCTAGATATCTATCTTTCATATGTGTAGGAATCATCATTTCTAAACCATCAGTATTTTGCATGATAGGAATAGATCCTGGAATACCTTCACTTAACATTTCATACAACATCATCAATGATAATTGACCATTGATAGTTATTCTCATTGTAAGTTCTGGATCATACAAGAAACTATTCTCATCATTGCTAAGACCATATGTACTATTTAAGATAATCTTATATACATAGTTCTTAGGATCTTTTTTAGGAATCTTTTTTCTTTCTTCAAAAAACCACTCATACTGATCACAAAATGCTGAATTTGGTATGTGTGCAGGGGCCCATTTATTTCTAATAGCTAGATTGGGATAGAAACTAGTTACATCTGAAGACATGATTATCATTCCTTCTTTTGCTTCATAGATTCCACCTTTAGCACCATGAACACCACCTAAACCAAAGTCTGTTTGCACTCCTTTATAGTTTATACTAAAAGAGAATGCACCTTTGGTATTGTTTGCATCAATAACTAATGCTTTAAACTTAGTAAGTATCTCATTAAATACATCTGTTTTAAACTTAATGTAATCAAGTATAATATTATTGACTATTATCTTATCACGTTTTGTTCTAAGTTTATTTAATTCATACTTGGATATACCAGTTTTAGCACTAAGAAAGTGTTTAAATAGTTCTTTAGAGATTCTTGGTTCAGAAGCAGAATATAGATCAATACCATATTCTTTAGTTAATGCTGCTCTCAGGTTTATTTGAGAAGAACTAAGCTCCATAATTTGCTTTGTGCTTAATACGTCATTGATACAATACATGACAATCATGTCTTGCTTTTCAATAGTATCTACAAGCTCAGTATGGTGTATAGGCATCTCTTCCATGTTGTGCCAATCCATGGTATATTGTATCCATTTTAAACTAGATGATTTTGCGGGATTGTCCCAATGGTTGAGTTTAAATACATCAACTTGTTTAATCATTAGTTTTTTTGGTACAAATTCATAGAATCTTTGACTATGTGCAGCATCAATAACTTCTTGGGCTTTTTCATAAATCATTTCAGTTATAACTGAATAGTCTTTACCTAACATTAATTTATAATTATCTAGAATAAACTGTATAACTATACTGTCAAATCCAAGACCATTAAATGATATATGATACTCACCATTGTCTTTGTTCTGTTTTAAGAATTTCATTAAAGAAAGAAAATCATTCTGAAATCTAGATACAATAAATGTATGTTGTTCGTCAGATTTGTAATGAATAAATACTGCACAGAATAAATCTTGCATAGTCTCTATATCCATTACCCAGTTTGATTTTGTCATAACATTTTAGAAAAGAAAAGGGGAATCTCTTCCCCTTTTATCTTTTTATGTTGGTTTAATTTGGTTAGGCCTCTTTAAAGAATTTTTTGTAGTCAAAAGATTCATGGTTAGTTGCACAAGCTTCAATAATAGCTGTTACTTCTTCATCTTTAATTACATAATATTCTTGATAAGAATCTACCAGTTTTCTTTCTTCTTTGTAATCTTTACCGTTTACTCTTCTAGATAACTTCAAAGTCATTACATCACCACTTTCATCTAATTTAGGAAGCATATGGTAACTTTGTTTTTTATTTTTTGAGATTACTACAAGCACTTGCATATCTACATCATAGATACATTCTACATACGGGCAATCATAACTAATAGGAATTAATCTAAAAGTTTCTTTTTCATTCCACACGGAAGAGATAATCATCATTGTTTCTTTCATCACTGCAAATCAAATAATTAATTTTGGAATACGCAAATCTTCTGCGTTTAATTTTAAGGTTTCTTTATCTATGTCAATAGGAGCACATAACTCTCCTACTTCTCTAAGTATATTAACATCAACGTTTAACAACTCAGAATATATTTTAAAATAATCCTGTGGATATAAATAGCTCATAACATATTCATAACTAGCAGAAGTTTTTCCATAGTATTCTTCTATGGCTTTTTTAAACTGTGGACTTATTTCTGAGTATCTACCTTTTACAAAACTATCAAAGTTAAAACTGTCTTCTTCAAATGTAAAAATATAAACAGCTTTATCATCTACTGTTTGCATTACATTATCAAATCTCTTGTTGGATAATAGTTTTGCTTTTTCAAAAGCTTTAAACTCATCCGTATCCTGAGATTTGTAGACACATATTAACTTTCTGTCATTAGGTCTTATAAACTCTTCCCATGCAATATAAGTCTCTTCAGGCTTTATATTACTACTTCTTCTTATACCTAATATTGGATATAGAAATATCCGGGATTTTTGAAAGTATTCTTTAGGTAATTTACTCAACGTCATAAAATAAACTGTTCTTTAAGTAATTGATAAGGCAGATCATATTGATTGTTTTTTAAATGATAATCTGCAATTTTAAGTGTAAATTTAGTTTCTTTCATCCATTCTTGCATAGTAACTGCGCTTATAGGAAAAGAATAAATTTGATTATACTTATCTACAACTACAAAGTTATTATTTATTGTATAATCTGAAATACTATTTTCTTTAGCGTACTCAGTAACTAATAATGTATAAATACCCATTTGTAACCAATACTTATAATAATCAATTGTTTCTTTAAAATCCACAAGAGTTTTACCTGTAGTCTTTAAGTCATTGATATTTATAGTTTTAGATTTATGGTTGATCACTACATTATCTAATATACCTTTAATACCTGCAAAAGTATATCCGGAAATATCATACTGCATGGGTAACTCATTAAGTACTGTAATGTCTGTATCAAAATAACTATGATTTAGTTGTAATAGATCACTAATTGTTTTATTAGATTTAATCTTTTCAACTATTGTATCCATTCTATTTAGAGTGATTGTATCAATAACAGTTTTACCTTGAGCATTTTTTACAAACTGATAATACTTTTTATTATCATCAATAAGTATTTTTTCTATTCTCTGCTTGTCTGTTTTAAGAGACTGCATATAATTCATATCCTTCATAATCTGAATTATTTCTAACTCAAGATCTTCCATGTTTAGTACATCAGGATAGTCTCTACATATTTTGTCAATAATAATCTTTACATTGTCAGTTGGAAGTTTATCCATACCAACAATAAATTGATTGTTAAACTCATCAGGTTGTAGTAAACGGCAGTGTAATATTCTGCCGTCTACTAAATAACTGTCTAACTTATCTTCTCTTTCTCCAAGTATATAATGAGTATAAAATAATACTGGAGCGTATAGTAGTTTATTTAAACCACTATAACTAAAATAAAACTGTTCAGGGTTAAAATTATTCTGCATGTTCATTTACTTCTTCTATTTCTTCTTCTTTTTCTTCTTGATTTAAATACTCTTTACTATCATTTAAGTATTGAGTTAATAATTCAGTTGCAGATATTTTTTCTACTTTAAAGAATTTAGCAAGTCTGTAATCCATTAAGTGTCTTTCCATTTCATTTTTAAAAAAATCTAAATGTTCTTTTGTTAATACTTGATTTTTACCAAGTATATCTATAGTATCAGTAAAATGCAAACGTGTAGTAAATATAGTATCTCTTCCAAGATTTACCATTTCATTTAGACTAGTTCTGAATGCTTTAAAGTTTACATGATTATAACCATCAGACCATCTCATTGTATGTCCATAGTCATTACAAAGTTTAATAATATTAAATAAAGATTTTTTAATATCTACATTAGCCATTGTTTCCATAGCTAACATAATATTATCTTTATTACTACTTTCAAACATTTGTTTTAATCTAGTATACATAGCATCAGTAATCAAAACTTTTGGATTCATTAAATCTAATAAAGTATTACTAGAAATGAATTTTTTGGTTTTGTTATAACTATGACTAATAACACTGCACATAGCATTTGCTAAGTCTCTATTATTAGAATCTATGTCTCTTAAATCAATACCAGTCTCATAACTATTAACTTTAAATTCATAAAAACTATCGTTATTCAATAGAGTAAATAAGTGATCAATACTTTTAGCATATCCATTAGGAAAATAAAGTAAAGTATTATTATTTATTTCAGATTCAAAATTATTATAGTCAATAGGTATGTTTAATTCTTCTGCTATATGATCAAAATTAAATTTAGTAATAGTTGCAAATCCTACAGATCCTCTATTAGCAATTTTTTGTAGATTACTGTTTATTGTTTTATTATCAATTACAACATAATCTGAATCATCAATTGATCTTTTAATTTTAAAACCTATTTCTTCACCTTTTTCTCTAACTTTATACCTTGGAAAAGCAAGATTGGGGACAAAATATATATTGTCCCCTTTTTTAAACTGCACATCCTTTTCTAAAGTAAATACTTTATCTATTTTTATTTCTCTAGGAAGAATTTTTATTTTTTCTAAAGTAAGTATTGGTTTATTTTCTGTTCTATATTTTTTAATAATAGCTCTTATTTCATCACCAAGATATCTCCATCTTGTCATATTATTTAATTCAACACAAGGAGTAAAATAATAAACTTCTTTAATTGGGTTAACTGACATAATTAATAATTATTTAGAGGTTAGTTCAAGAATACTTTCTTTTAATAATAATTTTTGGAATTTACGCTTTGCGTCTTTCATAATGTTTCTGATAAACACATATTTTAAATCTACTGTAAGAACATCGCTAGTTGCAATGTTTTCTACTTTCTCTAGATATTTGTCAGAAATACTGTTTTCTTTAGCAAAGTTTACAGTATAGTTTACAAGACGTGTAGTCATAATACTTGCTATATCTGCACGGTAACCATTATTACTTTCAATTACATCTTTCAATTTTTCAATTGTTGTTTCAGTTGTAATTTTATCACTCATCAATTCTTGAGGAGTTGGTAATAAGTCAAGTTTATTATGAATAAATGTAGTAAATAAAGTAGTTGCTTCAGGTCCAATACTACCTTCACCAATCATTTGAACCATTGGTAAATGATCTGCAAAGTTTTCAAACCCAGAGATACTATTAAAGAATGTAGTAATAGAACGTGGATTAGTTTTTTGACCAATAAGTTCTGGGTGTTTGAGCACAAAGTTAATAGTTCGACCATCCATATCTACTTCTTCTGCCCATTTAGCCCAGCAATCTACATCAAATTTAAGTTTACAAGAAATAAATCTTGAAGTTTGTGCAGCATCTAGAGATGTAACTTGATAATCACCACCATCAGGATTTGAAGTTAGGATTACATGCCAATCTTCAGGTAATTTCCAAGAGTAATATTCTTGAGTATAAATCAAGTCCATTACAGCTTGCATCATTACTTGACTCCCACGCGTAAAATCATCTAACAAAAGTATCCCGCCATTCTTTTTATCTGCAATCCACTCAGGAGGACAGTATGTAGTACGCTTAACACCTGTTAGTTTTACAGCAGGGTCTTTAATAGCACGCTCTGCTTCCATTTCTGTAACCCATTTGGTCTTTGCTTGACCATTTACTTCTTTCACTACTTGAAATTCTTTCACTGGAAAGCCAACTATCATTAATGTTATCCTATAGGCTCTTTATCCTATAGTTCTGCAGTTTATTTTGTTATTTCTGCAGTTCAGACTATATCATCAATTACCTTTAAGTATTGGTATACATAAGTAATTGTTGTGCGCTCGTGGATATTTTGTCTTCAGCACCACCTGTTAAGATTACTTTATCTAGTCGTTGCTCCTTCAATGTATTTCTACAAAGCTTGGATCAGGATTGTCCACTGCTGGATGTTCCCTGAGTTCACACAATTTTAGTCGGACCTAGTTGCTTTCCCTGTTTGTTTTTATTCTTATTGTAAATTCAAAATTTCCTTTGTTTACTTGATCTGTAAAAAACTGCCAACAGTCTCTTATATTTCTAAAAGCAAACAAATATTCTTCATTATCATTTTTTATTTCAAAAAAGAAACGTTTACCCAATGCATTAGGTATAACATTAAATTTTTGAACTGGTACAGATGAATTTGAATATCTTAATCTGTATCCATTTTCAGAAGCTACTCCTTTCTTATAACCTCCTGCAAGTCTATTTACTTGCTTTTTAGAGATTTTTAATTGTATAGCTGCTTCTTCTTTATCTTTAAATGATTTTAGATAATTTCCTAGATAGTCATACATTTCAACTTCAGTATAATCATACTTAGTTTTGTATTTACCTTCCGCTCTCCCTTTTAGCACTGATTTAGAGAGTTTTTGCTTAGAGTAATTACTTAATGTTCTATCTACGGGATCTAATTGAAGATTAAAATCTGGTTTTAAATTTTGTATATAGTAAGATTCTTTTATAATCCTTTCTTCTGGATTACAAAATTCTACAATTTCATATAATATATGATCTTGTCCATATTTATTATATGCTTTTTGCAAAAAATCATTTGGGTGTTTTTTATAACCTAAATGTTTTCTGTGTTCATGTAATCTTGCATACAAATCTTTACTGCTACCAATATAAAATCTATCATTACAAATGATTTTATATATACCAGACTTTTTTTGGAGTTCTTTTGAACTTAATTCTAAGAATAAATTTTTCATATAGTTATAATATACAACAAATATATGAAAAAATAAATTTTAATCCGACAGCTCATCTAATTGAGCAAGATTGATTTTAACAAAGTCTAATCCTTCTTCTTTTGCAATCTGACTAATAACAGTTGTCTTGCCAAGACCATGTTCACCCTCAACGTTAATTGCTACGGGTGTCATTCCTTTTTGTTGAATAAGACGGTTGTTGTTAATAATCTGCTTTACAAAATCTTTTAATTCGTTTGTGTTTAAACTTACTTGTGCCATTGTTTTAGTTTTTTAATGTTTTGATTGTTTTTTAATTTAACTTAATTACTTTTCCAGGTAGATTCTCATTCATTGTAGACCTAGAAGATAGAACCCAAAGTGTTTTTACTTTAGGATTTACAGTACAAGATGCTTCACCATCTGTCAAATAAATTAGACAAGTATACTTACTTGTATTCTCATTCAAATGTTCTATTACGGGTTCAAATAATGTCCCACCCCTACCTTTAATTTCTAAATCTTTTTTGGGGTTATATACATCAATAGAATTAATTTGTGTATCACACTGTGCAATAGTAATATTTACACCTACTTTATGCATGTGATATATTTCATTCATAAATTCTTTAAGTTCAGCATCACATACAGATCCTGAAGTATCTATACCAACTAATAATTCTATTTTTCTAACAAACTTTTTACCAGGTACTTGTTCTTTTTCAAGTCTACGGTTAATCTTCTTTCTAGAAGTTTTGGTATGTGATCTAACACTACCATTTACAAATTGTCTAAGATAAGCTTTCCAGTTAAACTTTGCTGGCTCAGGATTTATAATCTTATCATAAATTTGTTGAACTTCACCGGGTAAGTAACCTCTTGACTTTAATGTTTGTTCTGCAGCCTCTTTAATTATATACTCATTTTGTTTAGTAATAAGTTTTCTTTCAGCTTCAGACATATTTTCAGTTATCTCATCCCATATGTTATGATCATCTAATGTTTCAGGTAATTCTATACCATCACCACCATTACCACCATTGCATGTTTTATCAGGATTACCATTACATTTTTGCTTTTCTAATTCTTGCTGTAAGATATTATAATAATAATGTGTACCTGCTCTTTTATTTAATGCAACACCTAACTGTTGTTCTAATGTTTCTGGTAAGATAGCACCATCTGGAAGTAATTGACTATCAATGAATTGATTTAATTCGCAATCCATTGCAATATTTGCCATTTTATGATTATGGAAATCATCTCTTAGCAATAAGTGATTAAACACAAGATGCAAAGCTTCATGTAATATTAAACCTTGTTTGTGTTCTTTAGATAGACTATCCCAAAAATTAGGATTTACAATAAGTTTGTAATTAATACCTTCAATAGTTACACCTGCTGTTGGTACTCTTTCACTAAACTCTTTATTTACATTTAACAAAAACAGCCCATAAAAGGGCTGCTCTAACATAATGGTTTTAACTATACTTGATAGTTCTTCTATGTGTTTACTCATAATAATGCTGCATAAGGATCATTCCAACCATTAGCATCTTCAATACCTTTAATATAGGCCTTTGCTTCTGCTTTAGTTTCAAATTCAATAATATCCCAATCTGTATACTTGTTAAGATTCTCATCTGTCTCAAAGTAATCTTCTAAACTTACTTCTAGAGAAGGATCATAAACATCTAATTTTAAAGTTGCATCTTGGGAATAAGTGGCTAGCACTTTAAATACTTTTTTCTTTTCCATTTAATATTTTAATTTCAATTCTTGGGTTTTCTTTGTCATACTCATATTTACTAAATACTGGTATCATTTCATCACAATTATCATCATCTATCCATCCATGTTTTACCATAGCATCTTGTATAGTTTGAGCAGGATTTATATAATCAAACTTATGTTTACTACCTCTATAAAACTTAAACTCTATCATATATGGTTTTTCATACTTAGATATTTCTTTAATAAACTCATCTTTTTGTTTATTAAAATCTTCTACTGTATCTGTTAACCATTTACGGGTTGCTTTACTTGCAATAAAGTGTCTACCTGTATAGACTCTAGAGTTTTTACTTGAAGGTGTGTTACCGTGTATTGTAAATATTTTCATGCTAATTCTTTAATTCTTTCAAATGTTTTTCTATAACCATAAACTTTTACAGCATCTGCTACATCTTTCTCTATATCTAGATATATAGGTTTAAGTTTAGGGTGTCTTTCAATATATTTTTCAGTAGATAATCTACCTGCTTCATCATTGTCAAAGATAATATAAACTCTTGAATACTTAGATGTTATGTCATCTAGTTGTTCTTTTTTAATCATTGTATTTTCTGAATCAGGTGCAATAACATCATACTTCTTAAACATATTTTTAAGACACATAGCATCTTTTAAAGAAGAAGCAATAAACAAAATATCTGAACCAATCAACTGTTCAATACCTTGTATATAATTTTTTACTTTTAGAAATTTTTTATTTTGTACTTTGGGTTGATATATTTTATATAATGTCCCATCATCTTTAAAATAACCATAAATAAAATGACCTTGGATTTTAAGTTTTTTATTTGTAAGATCATCTTCTTTGGTCATTTCGTAATATTCAATAGGTTTTACATTGTATCTATTTAATAAATCAGAACTAATCTTATATTGCATCCAATATTTTACATCTAAAGTATTCCATTCACGGGTTTCAAAACATGAAACTTGATACTTAGAGTGCTTTTTAAATTCAGCAATATTATATCCGCCATTGTTATGTAAAACAAATTCATTGTAGTCTTCAATAATTTTATTAATTGTCTCTCTACGGGTACATATAGCATAAAGATTTCTTACTAAATCTACAGCATCACCACCTTTAGATGTAGAAAAATCTTTGTAAAGATATTTATTACTATGTTTAGAATAATAAATAAACATACTAGGTGTTTTCTCTGTAGGATTAAATAGACTCTTAAATTTTATATCTTGACCAACAAGTTTTTCAGATAATCTACAATATTTCTCAAATATCCATTCGTGTGGAACTCCAGATATTTCAGGTATTAAATGTTTAGTACTAATCATTTCACTACAATATTAAAAAAAGGGGATGTAATTGTACACCCCCTTTAAGTTTAAACTTGTAAATCTTTTAGAGTTGAAACTCAAAAGCACTTTCTCCTGATTCAGAAGAAGTAAATGGATTCTCTTCTCCAAATGATTCTACTTTTTCTACTTTAAGTTTCTTAATATGCTTTTCAGCATCAAAAGGAATTAACTTAGATGGTTGAGCATCAGCTGCTTCCATACTATATAAATTCTTTTCATTTTTTACTAAGAATAAATCATAGTTAGTATAACCTTGTTTATTATTATACTCTTTACCACCAATAGTCATTTTAACCCATTGACCAGCAATAACTTTATTAAAACCTTTTACAAATTCTTCAATAGTTGCATATTTACCATCTACTTCTTCAATCCAAGAAGCTTTGTTAATTGCAACACATGCATTGTAAACTGCTCTAAGAATTTGGTTATCTCTATTTACTTGCTGTCCATTAGGTAAAGTAGAATCTTTATAACTATAGAAGTTACTTTTTACTCTACCAATTTGACCTTTGTATCTTGGACCATTTGGTTTAGCAGGATCAATTAAGAAACCTTCAAAGCTAGGGCCCAAATCTGGACCTTCTACATTGTATGATAAAAAGTATGAACTTGTGTCATACGGTGGTACAGTTAGTTCTACACTGTGAATTTGTACTGTCCATTGTCCTGGAGTAATAGTTTTAGGGGTTGAGCTACCAGTCTCTTTTGCTAAATTTTTAGTGCTAATCATAATATTATTAATTTTCGTAGTTAATTATTGCTTGTCTTACTAGATCTAAATCATTTTCTATTTCAAAATTCTCAAACATACCAGATGGTGATTTACATGTATTGCTACCATCATTTCTGGTTTCAAATACATATTTCATAGTACCATCTTTATCTTTCTTTACTTTGGCAAATAATACAATAGAGAATAAACCTTCTAATGTAAGAGAGTTATCAATCATTTTACCAACTGTTTTTGCCTTAATTCTTTTTTCACCATAAGCATCCATACTTTCTTCTGCGTGAGTAAGCATATAGATGATAAGATCATCCCTCATAGTCTGAGGTGCTCTAGCAATATTTGCTAAATCTTTGGCAATTTTATTAAATTTTTCATCGTAACCCATATACTTTCATATATGGCTGGACTATATCATATTTGATTTTTTTAAAGGAGTTGTCAAAGCTTTTTCTAAAGACCATCCTTTATGTAATCTATCAATAACATTTTGATATCTCACAACAGAAAATCTTTTTACTATTTCTTTTAAAGTTCCTTTAAACCCATTAAATTCTTTAGAGTTATCTATTACAATTGCTTCTTCAAAAGTAAATCCTTGTCTGTAGATTCTTTGATATAGTGTTGTATACTTTATATCAAGTTCTTTTGCCCAATCTTTTAAAACCATACTTTTATTATTAAAAGTAAATACTTTATTAAAAGTACCTCTGTTTTTACATTGGTCAGCTTGTGTTGCCCATCTACAGTTTTCAGGATAATATCCTTTTGAATTATCAATTCTGTCTAAACTATGTTTTTCTGAAGGTGCTTTACCCATATCTTCTAAAAAATTATCATATGACTTTTTCCATCTATCACAGACTTCTATATCTACATACGTACCTTTTTTTGCTGAAGGAGCATTACATCTTGCTTTCATAGCTTTCCAAGCTCTATATTCTTTAATGGTTCTTTTATTCATGCTATTAATTGAATTACTATATACAAATATAGCACAAATAAATTAAAAATCAAATCTACCTCTTTAGTCTCTGAACCTTCATCCTTTACAGGAAGCTTGGCTGCGGATTGTCCATTGTTCATACTATAGCTTTTTACTATACTGTTGTGGTTAGCAACACCCTTTATCATATTACTATATAAAGTTAGTACCATAGTCTTTAGGATATCCCCGCAATTTAAGTAGTTTTACAAGGGCATGAAAAAATTCCACCCTTTCTCATCTGCTCTATCAAAATATTCAAAAGCACTAGTATACTGAAGATCATCTATTACAATATTCTTGATTTCAGGTCTTCTATCATTTACATACTTCAAACAAGCCATTATTTCATTTGCACCTGGACGAGTATACATTCTACCTTCTTGGTTTTCTTTAGACCAAATAGGATACATAGACTTCCAACCTTTAAATGGTAGTGGTTTGTTTGCAACATTAATAATAAATGTTTCTTCGGGTTTTAGATTTTTAATTGATGTGCTTTTACCTGCACCTGATTCTGAGATAATTAATACACTTGATGCCATTTTATTTAATTAATTTATTTAACCATTCTTTTTTACTTACGGGTTTTCTTAATAATAATGCTGCTATATCTCTAAGAGTAATATCTTGTAGAGCAACATCATCACTAAAGATTTCAGCTTCATCAAACTGAATTTCTATTGTTTTAAGACTTTGTAATTTTTTAGCATTAGTTACAACATACAATTCATCAACTGGAATTGCATATCTTTCATAACCTGCTTTGCTTTTTACTAAATCATACTCAGTTCTCCAATGTGGATTAAACTTCCATTTATATAAAGTTCTTTCTGGGTCTTCTGAATTATATTCTATATCAGCAAATTCAATATAGATATCTTTAGGACTATCAAATTTTTCAGCGTTTTCTAATTCACTTGTAAAAAATGTGACATGCTTCTCATCTTTACCTTCAGGCACATAAGCCATTTTAGGAATAAACAAAGGATCTTTAATACCATTAGTACTAAAGAAGTCTTTGTAGAAATTAAGTAAATTCTGAATTTTCTCTTTTCTTTCTTCTGTTGTTAATTTTTTTGTTGTTATCATTTAGATCTCCTTTCTGCTGTTGGAGGAGTTTCCATTTCAGAAACTCTCATTTTGTCAAACTCTGCTTTAAAGAATGACATTCTATTATCACCATTTCTACATTTAAGAAAATGCATTACAAGAACTGTATCATCTTCTATTATGTATCTATCTGGTCCATAGAATCTAATTTTTTGTTTAGCAGGTCTGTTTAGACCTACCAACAAATCTGCGTGTTGTAGTAATGCATCACCACCAAATATATCAGAGTCAAGTATGTAGTTACCATACTTACCTTCTTCATTTCTTTCAGGTGATTCTATACCACGGTTAAGTTGGCTTAACACAATAAATGTAACAGGATACTTACGTTTTACATCAGTGAGCATTTCTCCAAAAGAATACAACATTTCTAACTTGTCTTTATATGGTTGTTTCTTTAGAAGTACACTGTGGTCAACTGTAACAATTGTGGGTGTTTGATATTCATGTATATAAGCATCTATAATATCTTTCATCTCACTAACTGTACAAGGATCTTCTACTACATCTATAGGTAATTCAGCTTTTCTTTTTGCTAATTCATAGCATTTCATCATTTCATCTTTTGTAACTCTGTTTTGTTCTGCACTACATAAATATTTATATGATACACCAAGTTCACTTGAAAAGTCCCGCAAACATGAAGTTTGCATAATCATTTCAAAACTAAACTCTAATACTCTAAAATTCTGTGTAGGATTCAGAGCAAATGATTCTCTGATAATCTGGTCTTTTAAACCAGTTTTAAAACTACCAGGTCTTCCTGCAATAACATTAAGTGTTTTCCATTCTATACCATTAGTAGTAGCATCATTAAATTTAGACCAAGGAGTAATTAAACTTGATATTTTACCTGATGATCTTCCTTGAATGTAATCAAGAGCATTCTTAAAACCTTCTTTTCTAGATAACCACTTACTTCTCATACTACTTTTTCTTTAAAGTAAGTGTCTTCATCAAGTTCCCCACCACTTGCAATTAATTCACAATAATCTGCAAGTTCTGAAGTTTTGCTTTTATCAAGGTTACTTTTACAAATAAAATACTTTGATGTCTGCATATATTTATACCCATTTCTTTCATATTCATCTACATACTGTGCAGTAGCTTTTAATATTGTTTCCCAATCATAATCATAGTTATCAAAGAACCATTTAAAATTGGTTTCAATATTTTTAGGTGTAGACCTAGCTAACTTACCAGAAGGCAGTTTCTTTTTAGGAAATAGGTTTAAATACTTTGTGATATTCTCCATATAATTATTACCCATATTAGATTTAGAAGCTTTAACACTTTTAGTTTTAAACTCTGAATCTATTTCATCTAGTAGTTCAATAGCCAAATCAGTGGGTTGGTTATTAGCATCAAGATAACCTTCAGGCATATTTCTAATTTCTAGATATGGATTAATATTAATGGTAGTACATCCATTTCTTAAACAATGTAACAAGTACAATTGATTAGGATTAATCTTTGCTCTAATGAGCTTATTAAATAAATCATTTATCATTTTAATGCTTTTATTATTTGATTGTACATACTAGCATAAAGTGGATCTTTAGAGTCTACAAAATCATTTGCTTTATGACAACCATTAATAATACTACTATGGTCTCTTCCAATATTAGCAGCAATTGCTTTTAAAGAAAATCCTAAATCTTTTGAGATTTTAGAATAACAGTGTCTAGCATATACTACATTTTTCTTTCTATTTCTTTCAGAAATACTGCAGTTAGCTACTTTTTCTACTGTTTCTTTTAATTTTTCTAAAGTGATAAAATCATCTTTTTTCTTTACACCTTGTAATACAGTTACAGGAACTTCATAAATCTTTTCAAATCTAGATTTAAATCTGTTAATTGTTCTCTGCATTTTTTCTTCTTCAGTCAATATTTTTTTCATGTCTGTTATCCCATTCTGGTTTTTCTCTAAGCATGTAACTAATAAACATTAAGTTACTCATCATATGTCCTAAGTGTGATAAGCCTGATTCAGGATCATTATCTTCACCATCCATAAATGCAAAAGTATGTCTTAACAAACTTTCACAAATACTTGTTACTTCTTGTCCTTTCATCCAATTCCAAGAAGCATATTTCTCTTCACCGTATTCTAAAACTTCAACCATTGGTTCAAGTGATTTAAAATCTACAAGTGCCCATTTTCTTTTGCCCTGATTGTATCTCAGTGCTTTTTGTTCTTTTAATTTTTCTCTTTCTAATGCAGAGATAAATGGATCATTATTACTCATATGTCATTAATTTTGTTTAAATTAGCGGCTATTATGAAACAAGTAATAGCAATTTTATTTATTTTAACTATTGCTGCATGCAATCCAGTTAAACAAGCATTTAAACCTAAACACATTGAAAAGACTAAAGAAGAGTTCTTTAGGAGAAATCTTTGTATAGTTGATACTCAAACTAAAATTGTTACTGTTCACGATAGTGTAGTCTACAAAGATACTGTAAAACTTGTGGAGTTTCAAAAAATACTCCCAAAATCTTTCAACTTAGATACCACAATTAATGGATCTAAAATTAAGATTAGCAATGGTTCTATATCAATAGAATTAAAGGAAAAAGTAAAAACCGAATATAAGACTAATACTATTACTAAAACACTGAGAGATATTGGTTTTGAACAATCACTTAAAAAAACAATATCAGCAAGAGATTCTGTTCTTTTACAAACAAAGAATGAATTAGTAGAAGTAAAAGGTAAATACTATAAATATAAGTCTATTATTATAGGACTTGGATTACTTTTAGTTTTACTTATTACTTGGAGACTTTATAGAATTTTCAAACTCTAATAGTCTTTGCTTTAGTGTTGAATCACTAAATCTTACATGAAAGTAAATACTTAAGTATCTTTTAATAACTTCAAATTTTACTTCTTTTTCTTTCTCTGCAAGTTTCTCCAGAAACTCTACAATCATGTCTTTGTATTGCATTACCATATTATTTGTTCTTTATTGTTATCTAACAAAAATTGGTTTACTCTATTAAAACAATTGTTACAATCCCAATCTGTTTTATTGTAAGAAGCACTAACAGGATGAGTAGTATTAATAACTATACTGTTACTATCATTAATAAGATCTTCCCAACCTTGTGCTACTTTACCCATTAGTATAAAAGCAATTTCTTGTTTATTCCAATAAAGATAGTCTAAAACAAAACTAAGAAATGGTTTCCATATTTCATAATGTGTACCAGGTTTATTTATTTGAGTAGTTAATCCGGTATTTAATAATAATACTCCTTGGTTTGCCCATCTTTTTAAATCACAATCTCTATTATATTTTGTATCAGGATATACAGTAGTTTGGATTGCGTCAAATATTTTTGTAAGTGATGGTTGTTCTTTTAAAGTAACAGAACATGAAAATGCTAATCCATCTGCTACTGTGTTAATTTGATCATGATCAAGCATAGGATATGGATCTTGACCTAATATTACACATTTAAGATTAGATAATTCACATTCTTTGAATGCATTAAATACATCTTTTAATCTAGGTGTAAACCTACGTTTATTATCAACTTCACTTATAAGTTTATTTATTATTTCAGTAAAATCATTACTTCCAGTAAAAGATTTAATAGCAGAATACCAATCAGTTGTTGATAGTATATTCTCTAGTTTAGTTTGAATTTCTTTTGAATTAATTTGTATGTTGTTCATATTGATAATATATTTGTAACTATGAGTGAAGAAGTTCAAAAAATAGAAATGATGCCAAATGATAAGATTGTTTCAATCAAAGTTAGTGGTGCATTTCTTACAAGAATCCAGTCTGTTTTAGTTTACTTGTTAAGTAATTTTGAAACAGCAAGAATCAAAGAAGCTGCTGAAAGAATCCAGAAACAGGAGCACACAGAACCTTGGGAGTTTCATTATGAAACCCTTGCTGTATTGATCAATGATATTGAACGTACTGCAAGAGCTGAAGGTTTGACTGAGCTTACTGATATTTCTGAACTCACAAAAGGAGAAGAAACAACAGAAGAGTCTTCTGAGAATTAATATAAATTAATTCCAAGAAGCTCTCCTATTTCAATACTTGCTTGAATAGCAAGATTTAATTCTTCACGACTGCAGTCTCCAAAAGATTTACAGAGGGTGATATCTTCACCCTCTATTTTTTTGGTTATACAGAGTCCTGATTTATCTTTTACCATTAACTTAATTTCTTCAAATGTATGACCAGTATCATTAGCAATCTCTCTAATATTAGCATGTATTTTAGCTAATTGTGCTGTTGTACCTGTATCATTCTGAACTTCAAAAATAACATCTACTTTAGATCCTTCAGGAATTGTCTCTACAAATCTGTGATATAATTCTTCCAAACCTTTTTTAGTGTATTTTAATCTACTATGTTCTTTTACTAATATTCCAGTAAAAATGTTTTGACTCATATATTTAAGTTTAACTGTGTAGTTTTAATATATTGTATTTTCTTACTATCTAAACCAGATAAAGCATCAGTTACCCATTTTTCATCTGCAGTACCTTCATAACAAAGTATATGTACAGTAGCTACATCATCTGGATTTAAACGTAAAGTTCTACCAAGTCTTTGATTTAGTTTAGCACTTGTTCCACCATATGAATGCATAATAATAGATTCTTTAAGATTAGGGATAGTAATACCTTCACTTAACTGATGAACACATGATAACTTATTAATAGTTCCTTTTTTAAATAACTCTAAGTTTTTATCAGAACTAGAATTATTACTATGATAAGAATATTTACATAAATTATCTGCTTGTTCTTGGGTGTTAGCAAATACAATACATTTTTCATTAGTTTTTTCTAATAATTTTTTAGCATAAAACTCTTTGGATGTAAAAGACATGAGTACTTTCATTCTCATAATTCTTAAGAATTGCTGACTTTTAGGATTTTGTTCTGTGGCTAACCTAGTATTCCAATATTTATATTGTTTAGCTTCACTAGAATAAAAATTACCTTTTTTGTTTTTAATTGCTAATGTATTTCTAGTTTCTAATGGTAATAAATGTACTTGAATTTTGTAATCATTTAAAATTTTATCAGCAACTGCATCATCAACAACATACTCATATCTTACAGGACAGTATTTACTCAATCTTTTAAATTTATCTCCTCTTTTTGGATAAGTACCGGTTAAACCAACAATTATTCCAGTGTGAGAATTAAGAAAAGATTCTGCAGTATCAGTTAAACTATGACATTCATCAAGATATATTGAATCATAACTATTAGTTTGTTTATGTAAACTAATATAAGTACAGAAAGTAATATGTTCTAGTAAATATTCACAGTTAAATAATTTAGCTTCATCTTTCCAGGATTGAAAAATACTAATTTTAGGAGCTACAACAAGAAATTCTGAATCTAAAGTAAGGATTCTTTTCATATGCATTAAACCAAGTCTGGTTTTACCTACACCCATACTAATAGAAACAGCACCTTTTTTATGTTTAAGCAATATTTCTAATGCTTCATTTTGTATTTCGTCTTTGTTTTTCATAAAGTTTAATTGTGTCTCCTATTTCAAGACAACCGTCTGTTATATATAAAGTACCTGTATCTTTATGACTACAGTTATATACTTTACATTTGTACATGCGGTCACGGTTTTCATGTTGTCTATAAGTATTTTCAATAGACATTAAATTGATTGATAAAATAACAAATGCTAACTCTTTCATAATTAATCGTTTTCAAAGATATCAAAATAATGTGTACTTGCATATACATTTGCTTCCACAATATAGCTGTTATCATTGATTTTATTAATTTCTGTTTTGTAAGCTTCTAAAGTTTTTACAGGATAGTCAAGTGAACAACCATCAGCATTTAAAATATTGATTCTTACAATTTCATAATCATCAATTCTACCGGTTGCTTCAGCTCTATCTAACTCTACATTTGTAATAAATGTAAATTTAAAATTTGGATTAAATGTTAATTTCATTAAAATATGTATCTTATAGTGTTTAAATCAAAATATTTACTGTAAATTTTTTTAAATTCTTCTAAAGCTACTGCTTTTTGTTTAACTGGGTATCTCATTACGCCAGATGTATTTTTAACTTCATTACTATATTTCATAAGTTCTTTTGCTTCAGGTGAAGCTTTATCCATTTGTCTCTGATGATTAGTAAGAGCAATTACTTCACATTTATTTTCACCACATGTCTGTTTAATCTCTTGAAATAATTGCTCATACTCTTTTTTCCAACCTGGATAAAATACTAAAGGGCTATAGTTAATATGTACTTCCCAACCTAAATCTTTAAGTCTGTTTATATCTTGTATTCTACTTGATATAGTCTGCATTTTAGGCTCTAAAACATCTGCATATACCTGTGGCATAACACTTACTCTTATTCTTGGCTTTTTATTAAAATGATTAACGTCTAAGGTTAATAATTTTGGATACTTTGTAGCCATTGTAGAATTTAATGTAGGATGATCATCATATCTTTTAAGATAATCATGTAAGGATTCAGGCATATGTTTTTGCATAAGTACTAAGTCAGTATTACAACTGACATCACACATTACATAAACCGGATCTTGTTGATCAGGTTGTTTAACATAGTTTTTCTCCCACTCTACAACAGAGTTAAAAATATCATCTACATTAGTATTTACAAACACTCTATCATCATTATACCGGGCCATGTAGCAGTAAGACTTACAGTTACCTTGACAACCGTAGATTAAATTGGGAACAATACAGTTTGAACTATTGTTATTTTCTTTAGTTATTAAAGTCTTGGTTATCTGATGTTTTATCATCTATAACTATTTTCCAAGTGTTGTCATCTACTGATTCAAATTCTTTTACAATCATTCCTTTAAATTGATCATCAATGTAACCCATATTACTTCCTTCTGTAAGATATGGTCCACCACTAGGATCTACCATATGAATTTTTGAAGTGTCAGATTTTACATGTTTCATGTATTTTTTAGAAAACTCTGTATAACCATTTTCATCTGATTGATGTACAGCTTTTTTAAATTCTCCCATAGTCATCATAGAACTACCATCACAATCTTCAGCTACATATTTATTATATGCTTCTGTGTAATCATTAGGCCATCCCATTCTGCAATGTTTAAATTCACCTTTCCATAAAATATTTCCATCAGAATCTAATTCAAATCTGAATCTATCCCTATATCTATTTATAAATATCATTCGTGTATATTTAATTTACGTTCAGATAGTAACTCATGTAAGTAATCTCTCAATACATAAAGAGCATTAACTGCTTCAGGATTATCATTATCTGATGCATATTTAGTTTTAGCTCTCAAGTGTTGGTCTAAATCCCACACAAGCATTTTCCATTTAGTGCCGTTTATAGCGTCTTGAAACTCTAAACGGTCATCACTGTCTTCTTTGTCAAAATCAAATTCAAGTATTGCTTTCATCTTCTATTTTAGTTAATGTATAAACTGAGTTTTGTGTTTTAAATCTTGCTGATCCATCTTCTCCAACATAAAGAATTTCTGTTACAGAAGTTGTTTGCCATGTAAAAAATTCATTGAATGGAGACATAATAAGTGAATATCCAACAGCAGGAAAATCATGTAATGCTTTCCCTTTACCGTTTTCATCAAATTCTATCCAAGCAACTTCTGGTGATGCTTTAGTTAAACCGTCTCTTTCTCTAACAAGTTTCCACTTTTCTGGTAAAACTGCTAGAGGTATTTTAATTTGTGGTATTTTACTCATATTGTTTTATGTTTATCTTTTTTAAATAAAAATTTGATACATCCTTTCCAAATCAATAATCTGCATAATCTGGGATCTAAATACCCAGCAGCATATTCATCAGTTTTAAGTAGAACATATCTAGCATTAATTAAATCATATTCCCAACATGCTTCTGATTGACTAAATTCAATAGTTGCTTCTTCATACCTAGCTCTAAAATAAAAATAATATCCTAAGAACCAACCTTCAGCTTGTACTGGACATTGTCCCCCTGGTTTATGTTTCCATTTAATCATCTTAATTCTATTTTTTCAATATATGCTTTATTAACCTCCATGATTTGATATGCTCTATTTACTTTTGCATCTAAATGTGCTATTATCCAAGCATTTTTCTCATCAACTATTTCCTTGGAATATGTTTTCCATTTATTCAACATTGTGTTGAATTTATCTACATATTCCTGTGCCTTGGTTTCATCATGTGTTACAAATATGTTAATGTCTACATGTTCATCCCATACACCTTGTGAATAATAAACTAAGTATGCATATTGTTTATTGTTGTTCATAACTCTACTTTTATTTGATTTGAATCTTTAGTGCTTAAGTGTACACTTGACATTACTACATGTTCTGACCTATTTGGATCAGCTTTCCAAAACTCATGTCTAATTACTTGAACTAGGTCATAAGCTACTCTACAAGATTCATCTACTTCTTTATTATAAATTCCAAAGCTACCATGTTGGCCTAGTATAGAATCTATCAATAAAGTATCTCTGCCTAATGTAAAGTATTTGTCTGCTTTTTCTCTCATGTCATGATAGATGTTATAATCAACTTTACCATCAAATGTAGATTTTTTACGGAGAATTTCTTGAAATGTTGG
>Ga0172372_10003025_pt1 | contig 25072 bp, 19 predicted proteins | sample LakKiv5m_2_FD_114544 | JGI IMG/M metagenome (GOLD analysis project Ga0172372, IMG submission 114544) | Freshwater microbial communities from Kabuno Bay, South-Kivu, Congo - kab_092012_9.5m | ecosystem: Environmental > Aquatic > Freshwater > Lake | place: Democratic Republic of the Congo...
GGGCCAGTTTTGGACGCCGACAGGGATGCGGCATCTGGGCGCGCTGACCGAAGCCCGGCACAATCACCATTGGGACGAACTCTGGCTCACCGCCTAATCGGGGGCAGTGTCAAGATGCGCCCCTTCCAACTGTGTCTTGGTCCAGCGCGTGGTCTGATTGTCGCCTTCCCTCATGTTCGCCAGCATCGCTTGAATCTGCGTCGTGCTGCGGCCACGCAGGGCTTTGATGCTGTCCGCCGTCAGTCCGGTGGACAGGAGCTTCGCGGCCTCCACCGCCTCGCCCGCCGCCTTCTGGGCCTCCTCCTTGAGCGCCGCCTTGGCCTTCGCGATGCGCTCCAGTTGGACCTTTTCAAACGCGGCGAGCTTCTCCTTGGCGGCCAGACTCTCGCGCCGCAACGCCACCCTGCCCTCGTCCCGGACGCGTCTGAACGAGGAACGAATGGCCGTCTTCAACTGGTCGCGGGTGGACTGCGAGAGTTCCGTCGGCGGCGTGATGCCGAACTCAGTGGAGAGCCGCTGCAAGCCGTCCAAGTCCGCGTTGTCCACGGCCTGCTCTGCCGCGTTCATCGCCGCCTCGAATCCGTCCTGCGCGAACTTGTTGATGGCGAATGTCACCGCCGAGGTGAAGGCAAGCTTGCTGTCGCGGACTTCCGTTTCGAGTTCCGCGAGTTCCGCGTCGCTCAAGTCACCAAACGCTTTCTTCGCGGCCATCTTTACGAGGGTCGCGCGCGTCTGGTCGTAGATGAGTTTCTTTGCCTCTTTGAACTCGTCTTGCCAGACCGCTTTTGCAGCGGTGACACCGGCGAGGATTTTGACCGCCGTGACGGTCGCGCCGCGCTTGGCCAGATTGAGAGCGGCAGCGGGAGCGCGACGGAGCGCGGCGGCGAGTCCGGCCCAAGTGATGCGGGCCATGATGAGAACTAAGGGTGCGGCCATAACAGTTTTCCTTTCGGTTCAGGTTTCTGGTGTTCAGCCAAAAGGGGCGGAAGGGTATCCCCCCCCGCCCCCCTCGGCTCAGGGCTGCTTACGCGAAGAACGTGAAGGACGGGCCGGCCTCAGCCGCCGCCTCCGCCGGAACCTCCACGTCGAGCGTGATGGCGCTCGCGCCCGCCGGGAGCGCCTCCGCGCGCACGTCGTAGGCGGCCTGACCCTCCGCCGGGGCCTTGATGAACAGGACGTGAACTTTCTTGGAGTTCTCGTCCACCACGACGACGAGGCCGAGGATGTTGGCGAAGCGCGCATCCTTGTCCGCGAGCGAGATGGCCCGCGCGATGATGCTGTCGGGCGTGAACTTCTTGCGCGTCGAGAGCACGGTTTCCGTCGCGTTCGCGTCATCCTCCGTGGGCACGGCGCGCTGGTATTCGAGCGACTGCTGTGCGACGAACGCCGCGTTCATAATCGCCACCAGCGGGTCGGCCTCGGCGGCGAGGTCGTGCGGCGTGAAAAAGCCGGGCAGCTTGTAGGTGCCGTCCAACTGCGCTTCCAGCGTGTAGCTGGCACGGATGCTCTCGCCGCTCGCGAGGAAGCCGGCGATCACGGCGTCGCGCAGCGCGTCCACCGCAACGGCGTTCGCCGGAGCGCGCTCGATAAGCGACGCGCGCACGATGTTCGCCTGCGCGCGGTAGTCGAGGATGACGAGCGCGGGGTTGTCAATCTCCGCCCGCTGGGCCGCCGTCTTGGCGAGCGAGAGGAGTTCGCCGGTCTTGACGGTGGGCGCGACGAGGCTTTGACCGTAAGCCAACATATCGGCGCTCGTCTTGGCTTCAACGAGCGAGATGGTGCCATTGCTTTTCATATGTTTGAACTCTGCATTGCGTTGCGGCGCTTCCTGCATATTTCCCGAACCGGAATTGGTGGTGCCGCCCGTCGGCGACACAGACTCATGCCCCGCTGGCGGCGGCGGCGGCGGCGGAGTGACATCCTCGAAAACAACAACGTCCCCCTCCTGAACCTCGCCCACTGCCTCCGTCGAAACGGTGAGGTTGTAGTAATGGAAATCCTCAAAGACGACTGAACCCCACGCACTCCAATTAACCCCGTCACGCGTGGTGAGCACCCAGTAAGGCCCCGCCGGTAGCACCTGTGCCGCCCCGGAGAATATCGCGAGCGAGGACTGGCTTTGCACCGCCACCGTGAAGACACCCGTGTAGTTGGACAGGACAAGGCTGGCGCTCACTTCGCGGCCTTTCTCAGCAGCTCCACGAGCAGCTCCGCCAGCGCGGGCGCTTGCGACTCCTGCGCCGCCCCCTCCACGCCCACGCTCTGCGTCTTGGCATTGCTCGCCCGCAACTTCTCGACCGCGTTCCTCGCGTCCCCCGCCGCCACCAGCGAGACGGAGAGCGTCCGCCGCTCCGTCGTGCCATCCGGGGCCGTCGTCTCCGTGGTGAGCGTCTGGCGCACGCTGGCGCACCCGCACAGCAGCGCCAGCAGCGGCGGCAGCAACCACAGCGAAACCCCCTTCCACTTCCGCCCCGTCGGCGGCTTCTCCGTCCCGAGCAACTCGCCAATCCGTTGAACCATGTGTTCCAGCCGCGACACCCGCCAATGCAGATGCAGCAAACCGCCGATGACCAACGCCTCCGGCCCGAGATTGGAGAAGTCAAAAGAGTTCATGTGATTATGTCGCGCCCGGCGGCGAAGCCAGCACGCGCGAGGGTAGCAGGGACAGGCAACCTCAAATGGTGGAACGAGAGTTTGGCGCTTCCGCGAGGGGCTTGCGTCCGCATCGCCGGGGAGGGAGCGCGAGGGAGGGGGAGAAAAGGAAAAGGGCCGCTCGCGACTGGCGCGAATCACGGCCCCGGATGCTTCTCGCAATCCCCTGCCGCGCGGCGCGCACGGGTCGCACTCCTGCGTTGCCCGATAATTCCGAACGGCGGAGTCATTCAACCCCCGCCCCGCCCCGCGCGCAAGCGCCGCCGTGGCATTCTGCAAGCGACGGAAACCCCGCCCCCCTCGCCCCCCACACGGGGGGCTGGGGGGGATACCCTTTTACCATTCCATAGGAGAATATAAAAAGCCCCGACCCTCCCTCCGCGCCACCCACCTTGATGCCGACGCAAACCCCTTCGCCGTGCGCCAAACTCAAAAGGGTTGCAAGGGAGCCGGGAACTGCTACCCATACCCCGCGCGCCGGGAAGGCGCGCGAGCGGGAGACGGTTCAAGCGAACATAACTCGCCCCTCAAGGAAAAGCAGGAATCACCAACAAACACAGCCCTTCCGCGGGCAGAATTAGTGTTGACTCCCTACATTGTAAAGTTGGATCCCGCTCCTTACCATAGATTCTATGGATCGTCCTCAACGATGCGACCAGCCGAAGCGGCCCGGGCGTTCGCCTTGGTTCAAAAACGGCCAATAGACAAACGCGGATTTGCCGATGACGCTCTCCTGCGCGAAGTCGCCCCAGGCGCGGGAGTCGAGGCTGTTCATGGTGTTGTCGCCCATGACCATGTAATGCTTCGGTCGGATGGTGAACTCACTATGCCCGGTCGGAAACAACGGAGCCAGTCCGCCCTTGCGGTTCTGATTGGCAACAGCCTCGTTGACGTGTCCGGAGAACTTGCTGTCATCAGGCGGGCCGGTCAGATGATAGACGTTCTCGAAACGCGGCGTGCTGGCGTCGAGCCGCCGGCCGTTGATGCGCAGGTGGCGGTCGTCGCCGATGACCACGCGCTCGGCACCCATCGCGACCATGCGCTTGATGTAGAACTGGTCCTGCGGCAGCCCGCTGATGCCCTTGGTCTCAAAGACGATGATTTCGCCGCGTTCGGGCCGGCGGAAGTTGTAGGACAGCCGGTCCACGAACAAGTGGTCGCCGCTGATGACCTTGAGCTTGATGATGTCCTCGCCCTTGCGGAACGACTGGCCTTGGTGCAGCCCTGAGCGGTTGTTGTTTTGGCCGGGAAACGTGGCCAGCATCTGATCCGCCGGAAACCAGACCGTGTAAACCCGCGTGCCTACGCGGAACCGCTGCTTCTTCACGATCAACGGAATGACCGTCTTCGGGGCTTCAATCGCGTCCAACTCTCCATCCTCCTCGCACACGACATGGAAATACGACACGCCGCGGAACCACGAGTCCACAAATGCAGTCAGGCCCGTCGGAAACTTCACGTCCTCCCGGCCCCGGAAGTTCTCGTGCGTGATGCCGTAGAGCGTCGGCTGCATCGAGCCGGTGGGAATCTTGAACGGCTGGAGGAAATACGTCCGGATTGCCATCGCCACGGCAATGGCCACGAGCACCACCTCCACATTCTCACGCCAGTTTGCATGGGGATACGCCTTGAGCCACTGGTTGGCGACCGTCTCCACGTTCGTCATCTCCGCCTGCAACGCCTGCTTGTCCGCCTTCGCCACAACCGCCGTGCGCAGCTTGGCGCAGGCGGCCTCCACGGCTTGCACGCCTTCCGCCGGCAGCAGGTCCCGCTGCGCAGCGACAAGGTTCAGCACATGCTTCCGCAAGTCGCAGGCCTGGCGCACCGTGCCGGAGAGGAACCATTGCAGCAGGATGCTCACGAGCGGTCGCCCTCCCCTGCCCTGCGGCGTGGTGCGTGGTGCGTGGTGCGTGAGGAACTGCGACGTGCGCCGGAGTTTTTCACGCACCACGCACCACGCATCACGCTGTAAGAATGTGCCTTCACGGGCTAGGACTTTGACTCACGCCTTCAACACCTCGATGAACGCCTCCTGCGGGATGTTGACCGTGCCGAACATCTTCATGCGCTTTTTGCCTTCCTTCTGCTTCTCCAGCAGCTTGCGCTTGCGGCTGATGTCGCCGCCGTAGCACTTGGCCGTCACGTCCTTGTGCATCGCGCCCACTGTCTCGCGGGCGATGATCTTGCCGCCGATGGCCGCCTGGATGGCGATGCCGAACTGCTGCCGCGGGATGACTTCCTTCAGCTTGGCCGCCAGCACGCGCCCGCGCGATTCCGCTTTGTCACGATGCACGAGGCAGGAGAAGGCGTCCATGACCTCGCCGTTGACAAGCATGTCCAGCTTCACCATGTCGCTGATCTCGTAGCCGATCGGCTCGTAATCCATCGAGCCGTAGCCGCGCGTGATGGATTTGATGCGGTCGTGGAAATCAATGAGGATCTCGTTCAACGGCATCTTGGCCGTGAGCATCACGCGGCGGGCGTCGAGCGTCTCGGTGTTCGAGATGTCGCCGCGCTTCTCTTTGATCAGCCCCATGATGTCGCCGATGTTCTCGTTCGGGCAGATCGCAAAGGCCTTCACCATCGGTTCGAGGATGTGCTCGATGTAGGTCACATCGGGCAGGAACGCCGGATTGTCCACCTCCAGCTCGCGCCCGTCGGTCATCTTCACCTGGTAGATCACGCTGGGATACGTCGCGATGATGTCCATGTCGAACTCGCGCCGCAGCCGCTCCTGCACGATCTCCATGTGCAGCAGCCCGAGGAAACCGCAGCGCAGCCCGAAGCCCAGCGCCGCCGAGCTTTCCGCCATGTAGGTCAGCGCGGAGTCGTTGAGCTGGAGCTTCGCGATGGCCACTTTCAACCCTTCGTAGTCCGCCGTGTTGATCGGATAAATGCCGGAGAACACCATCGGGTGAATCTCCTGAAACCCCGGCAGCTCCGGTGCGGGCATCCGCGGATCGGTGATCGTGTCGCCCACCTTCACTTCGCGCGGCGTCTTGATGTTCGCCGTGAAATAGCCCGTCTCGCCGATGGTCAGCTTCTCCCGCGTGTAGGGCTTGGGGTTGAACGACCCGACTTCCTTCACCTCGACCGTTTTGCCGGAGTGCAGCAGCTTCACCTGCGTGCCGGCCTTCAACTCCCCGTTCGTCACGCGCACGAGGATGACCACGCCCTTGTAGGTGTCGAAGAACGAATCGAAGATCAACCCCTGCAACGACGGCACGCCCGTCGGCTTCGGCGCGGGCATCCGACGCACGATGGCTTCGAGGATGTCCTCGATGCCGATGCCCTCCTTCGCGCTGGCGTGGATGGCCGACTCGCCGGGAATCGCGAGAATGTCCTCCAGTTGCTGCTTCGCCTGCGGGATGTTGGCGTGCGGCAGGTCAATTTTGTTGATCACCGGGATGATCGTGAGGTTCTGCTTCATCGCCAGGTGGACGTTCGCCACCGTCTGCGCCTCCACGCCCTGCGCCGCGTCCACGATGAGCAGCGCGCCCTCGCACGCCGAGAGCGACCGCGAGACTTCATACGCGAAGTCCACATGGCCCGGAGTGTCGATGAGGTTCAGCTCATACTCCTCCCCGTTCTTCGCCGTGTAATACATCGTGACCGGGTGCGCCTTGATGGTGATGCCGCGCTCGCGTTCGAGGTCCATCGCGTCGAGGAGCTGATCCTCCATGTCCCGCGTGGCCACCGTGCCGGTGCGGTGCAGCAGCCGGTCGGACAACGTCGTCTTCCCGTGGTCAATGTGGGCGATGATGCTGAAATTGCGTATGTGTGCCGCGTCCATCAGTAACTCTTGCTCGTAATCCTGGTCCTGCGCTTGCTCATCAGCCGACGCCTCTCCCCTGCCCTGCCCTGCTCTGACGGGTGGAGACCAACGAATCGGCCCGCTGCGAACGCAGCGACCGCGAGAAGATACCGGCGGAACTCTTGATGGGAAGGGAAAACTCCGCTCCCGGCCGCCGCCGTCGCGACCCAACCATCAACACGGATTTACCACCGAGACACGAGGAACACAGAGATTCTCCCCTTTGAGTGTTCCTCTGTGTTCATCGCATCTCGGTGGTCCCTTCGGCGGTTTCACCTGTATTGATCTGGTTAAATCCTCACCTTGAACTGCTCCCCGTGCTTCAGCGACAGCGCGAAGCCCGCCATCAGCTCCGGGATTTGTTCCAGGTCGCGCAGATTCACCATCTCCACGGGCGAATGCATGTAGCGGTTCGGTAAACTGATCAGCCCGCTGGCGATTCCCCCGCGCGTCCAGAAGATCGCGTCCGTGTCCGTGCCGCTCGTCGCGCTCGTCGCCTCGTGTTGCAGGGAAATCTTCAGTTGCGCCGCGACGTGCTCCAGCCGTTCCACCACGCCCGGATGATTGCACACGCCGTGCGTCACCGCCGGCCCGCCGCCCAGCTTGATGTCCCCGTGCAACTGCTTGCTCACCGTCGGGTAATCCGTCGCGTGGGTCACGTCCACCACCAGCGCCACGTCGGGCTTGAGTGAATACGCGATCTGCCGCGCCCCCAGCAACCCGACCTCCTCCATGATGTTCGAGACGAAGCACACCTCCGCCTTGAGCCGCTTCCGTTGCGGCCGCAGCAGGCGCAGCGCCTCCGCCACCGCGAACGTTCCGATCCGGTTGTCGAACGCCCGCGCCACCGCCAGGTCCCCCCGCAAGTGCTCGAACTCATTCGTCATCGTGATCGGATCCCCCACGCGCACGAGCGACTGCGCGTCCGCCTTGTTCATGGCTCCGATGTCAATGAACAGGTCCGCGATCTCCGGCACCTTGCGTTCCTTTTCCAGCTTCATCAGATGCGGCGCGACGTTCCCGATCACGCCCGGCACCGGCCCCTTGCGCGAGTGGACCACCACGCGCTGCGCCTTGGCGACGACGGCGTCCACCCCGCCGAGCTTGCGCACCCAGATGAAGCCGTTGTCATCAATGAAGTTCACCACCAGTGAAATCTCGTCCGCGTGCGCCGCCAGCATCAGGCGCGGTCCGCCGCCCTTGTTGAGCACCGCCACGCAATTCCCGTAGGCGTCCGAAAACGTCTCGTCCGCCAGTGCGCGGACGTAATCCAGCCACACCTTCTGCCCGCGCGCCTCATGGCCGGACGGACTCGGCGTGTTGACCAGCTTGGTGAGGAACGAAAGCGATTCAGCGCGCATGAATGGCACGATAAAGCCCCCTTCCCTCCCGCTGCAACCCTCCGCTTCCCCGCCCGCCGCGTAGCGCAGACTTGCGGTCTGTCCTTTCGCCGGCTGGCAGCCGGCTGGCGATCCTTCCAGCAGGGATGTTGCGAATGCTGCGCCGCGACTGCGGTTTGCCAACCCGCGAAACAGCAGGCTGCAAGCCTGCGCTACCCTCGGCGGCGCGGCGGACAACTTCGGAGTCCGGGGTAATCTCACGCCATCCGGTCCCGACTTTGGCCCGTGCAGACGCCCCACCACGTCCCCGCCTCCTCCGCGCCACAGACCTCCCCGTTGCTTCATCCATCCGAACATTGTCGGGCATCCACCCGACAGCCTTGTCGGGTGAACACCTGACAAGCTTGTCGGGTATCTTCGGACTTGGTTCACGCCGCGACGTGATGCGAAACTGGCCGTAGTTGAACTCCCTGAAGGTCCGCTGAAACTGCGGCTCGGGCGAGCCGGTGGCGGTCACGGGGGTTCACCCGGAAACCATGTCCAGCCGTCGCATAGATCCCCCCGGGCACGCCGCCCATGACTATTGGCGGATGCTGGCCGGGCAGGCCGGCTGGGATGTGCCCGCCGCCGCCCGGCTGCTCGGCATCTCCCTGCGCCAGCTTGAGCGCCAGTGCCAGCGCGAGCTGGGCTGCACGCCCACCGAATGGTTCCACTGCGAACGCATGGCCGCCGCCGTGCGGCTCCTGGCCGGCCGCAAGTCGGTGAAGGAGGTTGCCCTTCAGTTGGGCTACACCCTCCCCGCGAACTTCAGCCGCGACTTCAAACGCCACCACGGCCGCCCCCCGCGCGCCTTCGCCCCGCGTCCGCACTTGCTCCTTCCGCTCGAATCCGCCCCCCGCGCATGACCACTCACCGGTTCCGGCCCAGGAGCACGGCCTTCACAGTGTGTGTGAAAACACCCCCCTTCCCGAGCGGCTCACTGCCGCCGAGGACATGGAACTGCGCGGAGCGTTTCGACTGCGGCGGCTTCAGCGCCGCTCTTCGGACGCTCCCAGCCTCCCGACCCGCAACCAGCGGTATTACAGCCGCCGCCGTCTGGACGCTTTGTGCCTCCTCACATTCTCGACCAAACCCTCGTGTCAGCCACCGGGAGGTTGCCCCCAGTCTTTTCAGGCCGCTTCAATTTCCCGATGGCCCGGGGGCAACCATTCTCCGCTGGCTCGCGCCTGATGCAGCGGCGTCAACGTCGCGCTCCAGGCCGGCTTTCTGCCGGGACACGTTCAAGCATCCTCCCGCCGCCCGCGCCCCCGCGCGTAAATTCTCTTCGCATTTCGTGACCCGACAATCCGTTTCCTTCGTCTGGACAGAGTCATGAAGCTTCGTTCCGCGCGGCTCGCCGCCGCCTTCACTTTGATCGAACTGCTCGTCGTCATCGCCATCATTGCGATCCTCGCCGGCATGTTGCTGCCCGCCCTCGCGCGCGCCAAGGAGAAGGGCAAGATGACCAAGTGCCTCAGCAACATGAAGCAGCTCGGCCTCGGCTCACTTCTGTATGCCCGGGACTTCGACGACAAATATCCTTTGCACGAGCTGGCCGCCGGCAGCCCGTTTCCCTCCACGCCCGTCGCGAACCAGTCCCGCTACGCCGCCGTCTATTACTCCAGGAAGTGGCTCGACTTCATTGATCCCTACCTGGGCAGCAATGCCGCCGTCGCCCTCTGTCCCAGCGACAACGCCAAGCTTCCCACGGACGCGACCACCTGGAAGATCACCGGTCCGCCCCTCACCTACGGGATGAACGTCTATTCCTTCTCCCTCGGCCCGATGCCTCCCCAGCCCCGCGAGCAGAACATCATCTCCCCCTCCGCCAAAATCTTCATCGGCGAGACCGTCGGCCAGGTCGGCCTCTGCCACATCGGCCTCTGGTCCTTTGCCGCCTCCGGCTTGAAGCGTCACGGCGGCGGGAAGGAGGTCACCGGTGGCGGCCAGACGCAGAACAAGGGTGCGAACTACGCCTACTTCGACGGTCACTCCGATTACCTCCTGAAGAAACCGACTTGGGAGGACGTGCCCGGCACCTCCCCGCCCACGGGCAACTGGCAAACTCCCTACTCCAACATCGAGCTCTACGCGCCTGAATGGGCGTGTTGGATTCCATGAGCCTGAAATCCGACGTTGGCCGAAAGCAGCGGAAGAACCGGAAACCGGGCCAGCACCTTCCCTCATCCGGCTGGGAACCATTCCACTCCTCGCTCGCTCGCTCACCAAGCCCTCGCTGTTCGTCACTTTTCGTTTCTTTCGGCCCATCCCTTTCGGAGTCCGGGTTGAACTGTTCGTAACACCTCTGACCATGCACACGCCCCTCCTCCTGCTGGTTGCCTTCAGCCTCTGCCTGTGCGGAGCTTGTCGCCGCAAACGTGTGGAACCGAGTCCGCCCGTCGTGCCCGAGACCCCGGCCGACGTTGGCTCTGCCCCCGTCCCCGCGCCGCCCGCCGGTGCCGCCCTGCCGCCGATGACCGCTGAAATGATGCTGAAGTTTGAAGCCCAGTTCGGCCGCCCGCCCACGAACTACTCGGAACTCAGCCGCCTGCAAACATCCCCGCCCGCCCCCCGGCCCCGCTGACCCGCGCGGTAGTTCACCACGCCTCCGTCGCGTCCAGTTCTTCACCACCGAGACACAGAGCGCACCGGGAAGAGTCTTTGCGGGCGGACCTCTGTGTCCTCTGTGCCTCTGTGATTCCTCCCGCCCGCTGATGGAATGCAGCTCCGCCGCGACGTTCCATTCCTCAGTTCAGCGTCTTGATGCGCCTGAGCAAATCCTGCCTTGGAATCAGGTCCACCACCTGCACGCGATCCGGCAGCAACCGGAAGAGCAGCCGGAAATCACTCCCGATGCGCTGCCGGAAAATGCCCTGGCACGCCTTGAGCCGGACGATGCCCACAAACGCCGCCGCCTCCCCCGCCGCCAGTCCACCCAGCAGCGTCAACGTCCCCCGCGCCACCGCGCGCGGCACGCTGCGCAGCCGCCCGTGGAAATCCTTGGGAAACTCGATCAGCCGCACGGGCTGCGGCGTGGGCGGCTCCGGTGGCAGCAGCTGCTCCGCCTCGGCGTCCGCGTTGAGCGGCGCTTCCACGGGCTTGCCGTCCGCTGCCGCGACCGGCGCGCGGAGCGTTTCGAGATTCACCTGCGCCTTCTGGAGTTCGCGCCGCAGCTCATTGCGCTCCAGATGCCGCTCCTTCAACGCCCCCTTCAACTCCTCCACCTTGTGCCGCAGTTCCTCCAGCTTCTTCTCCTCCTCCGGCGGTGCGCTCACAGGCGCGACCGGCGCGGGACTGGCCACGGGGGCCGCTTCCCGCTCCTTCAGTTCCTCATGCAGCCGCGCCAGCCCCTCCTTCAGCACCCGCACTTCATTCGCCTTCTCATCCAGCCGGTGCTGCGCCGCCCGCACCGCCTCCGCCTCCTTTTCCTCCCCGTCCTCCTTCACCCGGAACCGCTCGTCCATGATCTCGCCGAACGGATCGTCGGGCGGGAGATTCAATTGGTCGCGTGCCTCCAGCAGCAGCTCGAACAGCCGGGCCGCCTTGTCCTGCGGCAGCAGCGCGATCATGCTTCGCACCACGAAGATGCCGATGCTGCGGAACTTGGACGTCATCACCGCGTAGGCAAACCCCGCCAGTTCGTCCGGGTTTTCGTTCTGCAACGCCTTCATGGCGCACCGCTCGAGGACCTCGATCATTTGCGCGGGCTCATCCTCCGCCAGCAACAGCGACGGCAGCGTGGGCAGGTCCCCGTCAATCGGCGCCGATTCGGGACGCACCTTCATCACCCGCCGCGCCAGATCCTTGCGCTGGCCCACCGACACCCAGAACAATACGTGCTCCCAGGTTTTTTCCAGCTCCCCGGCCCAGCCCAGCAACTCCAGCGCCTCCACCGCCCGGTCCAGCAGACGGAATGCGACGAGCTTCTCGAAGTAAACCTGCTTCAACTCGGGCTTGATCTTGTGCGGATCCCAGCGTGCAGCCTCGTGCGGCGGCGCTTTCATCAGCTTGTCCCGCGTCAGATGCGGCTCCGGCTCCGCCAATACTTCATCCACCGTCTTGCCCGCGACGTCCGTCGAAAAGTGCAGCCGCTCTTCGTCCTTCTGGATGCAGCAGTGCTTGTATTTCTTCCCGCTGCCGCACGGGCACGGCTCATTCCGTCCCACCCTCGCCACCGCGCGCCGCATCGTGAAGCCTTGGGCCAGCACCGCTGGCGGTCCCGCCGGCAGCACCTCGGCGATGGGTCCGCGCCAGACGCGGACCTGTGCCTCCGCCATCATGCGGGCCTTGGTCTTCAGTTCCGCCAGCAGCTCCGGCGCGGGTTTGCCCAGGCGCTCCGCGGTCACCGCTTCCAATCCCGCGTCCCCCGTCAAATCCGCCAGTGCCACCAGCATTCCGCGCCCGACCTTGCCCAGATGCCGTGAGCGCGCCAGCGAGCGCGCCATGCCGATGAGTCCCCCCGGCACCGGCCGGCTCCCGTTTTCTTTGCACCAGGCCGCGACCAGATACATCACGGCCGCCTCCACGTCCGGCCGGAACCGCGAGTGTTTCACCGCCTCCATTAACGCCCCAGCCACGTCTCCCTGCATCCGCCACGCTGCCAATCCGACCAGAATGTCATCCGGCAGCATCATCGCGCCCCCCGCCAGATGGCGGGCCTGCACCGGGCGCCCCGCATCCAGCGCCGCCAGCACGACAAAGGCGAACCCCACCTGAAAATGCTCCCGCACCGTCTCCGCGACCAGCTCATCCAGCTCCGCATCACCCGCCGGCAGCAGCGCGAGCACCTCCCGCAACGCCCCCTGGTGGAGCTTGGACCGGTTGATTATTTGGCGCAGCTCCGGGGTCATGGCGGCGACATCAAAGGCCATCCGCCGCCGCAAGGTCAAGCAGCCCGACATTCCACTGTCGAGACCCTCACGCAACCCGGAGCGCGGCTCTGCGACCCGCAGCGGCCCCCCTGCCAAACCAGCGGTTTGAGCCGGACAACGCTTTCTGTCTCCCATCTTTGTCTTCCCCAAATCTTTGGGAACCTCCTCCGGCTTAATCTCCGCCCGGCCCGCCTCCCCCCGGAGCGCCGGTCTCCGACCCGGCGTTTTTCCACCGCAATGGCATCGCCGCCGCCACTTCACACACCGCACCGCCGCAACGAAACCACGAACCACCGGGCACCACGGTTTCCGCCCTTGCCCCAGCGCTGGTAGGGCGCGGTGTCCTCACCGCGCCGCCGGGTGACAGTGGCATCCGGGTGGTTGGCGGCGGGCTGAGGACAGCCCGTCCTACCCGTCGCAGGTTCATGGACACCGGGAGCACTGACCTAATGTCGCAATGCTCCGCCTCCTCTCTCTGCCCCTCGTCTTGAATCAACCAAAGATCTGGACCGGACAAATATTTAATCTTTCCCATCTTTGTCTTCCCCGAATTTTTGGGAAACTCCTCCGGCTTAATCTCCGCCGGCCTCCGCCCCGGCGTCTTGCCCGGCCAGCCCAAACCCGGAGCGCGGGTCTGCGACCCGCAGCGGCCCCCCTGCCGGACCAGCGCTGGAACTTCGCCCACTCCCCCTCCCTTCCAACCTGCTGCGGCTCGCAGAGCCGCGCTCCCTCCAGGCCAATTCCTCATTTCGCCCCCTTCCGACTTTTTTCGGCCACCTCCGGACAACTATTTTTTCGTTTTGTCGCGTTTTGATACTTTTTGTCGCCCGGTGATACTTTTTGTCGCCCATTGATAGCTTTTAGTTCTTCCAGTGCGCTTGCGTGTGCCTAAACTCGGGGTTGGTAAAAGCAATTCCCGATCATGCGCTGCGACGCCAATTCCGACCTCCCGGGGCGTAAATCTTGCCTCCAGCAGACTGGTGTCCGCCATGCAGTTCCTACCTCTGGCTGCCCGGACACTCAGGGAGACAACCGGGTGAGGAGCCTGTCTCTCAGGAGTCGAGAGCGGTTCAGCCACCCGGTTTTCTCCCCTGCACGCCCCACGTCGCCGGGTGTTTATAGCGCCTTCCCCGCTGTTTTTAAGCCGTCGCCGGTCCCGCCGGCCCTTAAAAACAGGCGGACCCGTCTTAATTTCACTCAGCGACACGCTAATTTCACTCAGCGACGAGTTAATGACACTCAGCTACGGCTTAATTTCATGCGGGGATGTCCTAATTTCACGCAGCAACGTGCTAATAACACGCGGGGACGCCTTAATAGCATGCAGCAACGCCTTAATAACACACAGAGACGGACTAATAACACCCAGCGACGCGCTAAAATCACTCAGCGACAGCTTGATCGCACCTGGAGCCGCGTTGGCAGCGGGCAGCGAGCAGCTTCCAGCAGTCAGCCTAACCCGCCTAAGCATAACATCTTGCCTGCGAACCCGAGCACGCCTAACGAATCCAGCCTCCGCCGTTCATCTTTCATCCTGCATCCTTCATAATTCTCCCCTCCCCCGCTCAACTCTCAACTAGCAACACTCAAATAAGCCCCTCAAATGCCCGACCCCGAACCCACTCCCGATCCCGCCCCCGCCCCAGACTCCGGCATCCCGCCGAAGAAGCGTTCCCGCGGCTCGGTCAACAAGACGCACATTCAGACCTTGGACAAGGCCGAGCAGGTAGTCCTCGCGGCCCAAAAAGCCGCCCACGCCACCGCCCTGGCCACCCGCGACATCACCGCTGAATTCGTCACCACGTTGCAGAACGACATCAAGGCCGCCCGCAACGAGATCGCCAACGCCGTCCAAAGCACCACCACCAAGGAGGGGGCCACGTTGACAGGCGGCGTCGCCCAGACGAACCTCGTCCACGCCCTCCAGGAAGTGCAGGCCGCCGCGCGCCAGAAGTATTTCATCGCCGATCCGACCAAGCTCGGGGACTTCTTTATCGGCGAGAACCTGGACGAGAACATCCCCCTGCTGCGCCAATACACCCAGGGCATCATCGAGAAGCTGGGCACCGACACGCTGCCCGGCATCACCACGGCGAAAGTGGAGGCCCTCGGCACCCTGCTCGGCGCGCTGAACGCCGCGCTGGCCAGCCAGGAAACCGCGCAAAGCGGCGCGACCACCACGCGCGGCACCGTGGAAGACCAGCTCAAGACCATCACCGCCCGCCGCATGACCCTCCAGTTCGCCGCCGACGCCCACTGGCCCTGGCACGACAAACACAACGCCGCCGTGCGGAAGGAGTTTCAGTTGCCCAAGGACACGGTGTTTGCGGGGTAAAGGATGACCGTATTGCCAATGCCAAAACCATTTATGACAAAACCAAACATGAAACTGTCGCTGGCCATTTCCATATTGAGGCTGCTTCTGGTGATGTTGACCCTGAACGTCATGAACTGGAGCGGCGGAATAGCTGCTCCAGCAGCGGCCGCCGCCGAGACAGACCCCTTGGTGCAGGAATTGGCAGCCAAACTCACGCTGGCGATCAACAAGGCCGGCAAAAAAAATCAGGCTGATCTCAGACTGTTCAAGGCCGATCTGGTAGCAGAGCTAAAAAAATTGGAACCGGGATTGCCTGAACCAGAGGAAATATTCCAGGAAATCATCGTGGAGGCCATGCGGCCGGAGCTGGAGGCACAGGTCAAAAAACAGGGCAATCTGAAACGTGACCTGTTCGCGGACAAGTCATTGTTTGACCGGATCATTGAGAGAAAAGTCCGAAGGCAGGCGGGCGAACTCGGATTGTCCATGAAGGAACCAGGCGGTGAAGGCCCCGGAATCGGAAAAAGTCCGGGTGGGGCCAAGAAAACCACGGAAGAAGGCAAGAAACCCGCAGAAGGGGACAAGAAGTCGCCAGAGGAAGATAAGCTGGAGCAGATCAAGAATAAGCTCGATGAACTCAAAGCCGTGGGAGACTACGACACGCCATATTTCCTCATTCAATCAGGCGTGACAATTTTGGACCCGTTCGCCATCACGCAGACTGCGCCGGGCGTCTTTGTGATCAATCCCAGCAAAGCAGAGGCGCGGGGCTTTGTAGAGGCCATCGCACGCAGTCGGTATGCATGGCGGAACGGATCGAAGGACAACAGACATGACTTTCCTGGAATTTATGCCTGGATTGGGAACGAAAAGAGCGAAGGCAACGCTAAAATAGGTGAGTATGCGCTCGATTTCGAGTTGCGAGGAGGTTTTGCATTTGCGGGCACAAGCCGCGATGCCTCGACCATCGTCGGCGGGGGTGATGGATATGCCGCGCTATCATTGGGGCTGCCAGTCTACCGTGAATGGTTGGCGGCTGAACAAGGAAGTTATCCGACGATTTTCACGGTAAACATACCCGAGGCCGAAGTGGCGTTTGTATCGAGCCGCAACGCAGGTGACATTCACACGGACTGGGCCGTGGGAATCGGCACCGCGTGGGGCATTCCACTATCGCCACAGAACAAGCGAAAAGTTGAAGTATTGGGACTGTTTGGTTACTCGCAAGTGGAACAACCCAGACTCGCGCCGGGGACAACGACGCTGATAGTCAACGCCGCCGGTTTCCCGGAGTTCAATCCTCAGCCAGCCTTGATGTTCAAGGTTGAGACCAGGGTTCCGATCGGCAGGACAGGATACCTCAGTTTGGGTGGTCGCTACTATAATTCCAACGGTGATCCTGATCCCTGGTCCATGTCGCTCGGTTATACCATTTCCTTGGAGGCATTGGCGAAGTTACTACTGCAATAAGATTTGGCCGAAGGCGGAATAACTGATGATCCGATTCCGCCCTGCCCTCAGTTCAGATGCAAACAAGACAATAAGACAAACCACAAAACACCCATGAAGCAGACCCTGTTACTCATACTGTTCATCAGCCTCTTGGTGGGCTGCCTGACGCCAGATCAAAAAATCAAGATCATGGACAACCAGCGCAAATCCACGGATGACATTTCGCGCGTCATCGTGGGGGTCGCCAAAGCCAACCCGGAACTCGATCAGTCAAAATTGGCAGAGGCGGAAGGTGACTTGAAGAGCACGATCGCAGCACGGGACAGGCAGATCAGCGAAATTCAGGCGGAACTGGCCAAGCAACGACTGGAGTTCAAGCAATTTTTGACCAAATTGAGTGGCGTGGTGGGGACCGTGTTTCCCGCAGTAGCACCCGTTGTGCAGGCGCTGCAAAGCACCGGCCCACAGGACACAGACGCCGACAAGGTGGCGCGCGCGCTCCAAGCCGGACTGGATGAGATTCTCAAACGCAATCACGGAGTGAACACCGCGCTGGAAGAAAAAAGGAAGGCTGACGAGCAGGCAAGGGCGCTGGCACAGGCGCAGAGTGAAACCAAGGAGGCGAACGCGCAGACGGAAAAGGCGAAGCTAGACGCCAAAGCAGCGGAGGAGAAGAAGGAAGCAGATGAGAAGATAAAGCAAAACAACCTTGAGATAACCAAGCTGCAAACCCAGTTGGAAAAAGTGAACGCCGACTTGAAGAAGGCCGAAGCTGCCGTGAAGGAGGGCGAGAAGTCCTTGGAGGCAAAACTCAAGGAGAGCGCGAAAAGCCTGACCGATGACGTGGCTAAACTCAAATCCTTCGACAAAGACGAATTCCGCAGGCAAGTGCTGGAAGAAGCCAAGCGGATGGGGCTGTCCAAAGAAGACATCGAGAAGGCCAAGGGAATGTCCGACACGCAACTGATAGGATTGCTAGGTGGCGGAGGAGGCTTGAGTCTGGCAGCCTTGGCCGCGCTCTTCCGCACCTTCGGTCCCAGCCGTGGACAAAAGGAAGTGGACGAACTTTTCGAGAAGCAGTCTGAACTTCAGAAGGAACTGGCCCGTTTTGAAAGCACCCGCGACGAACTGGCCAAGCTGCGGGAGAAGCATGACGAGTTGACGACGGCACTTGCCAGGCGAAGCGGCGGAGGGACGGGAACGACGAGCTGACGTGCGACGCGGCCAACCTTATCCAAGTCTCTATGCGCAACGACTTCGTTATCTGCGTTCGGAATGTTGAGAAGAAAGGCAAGTTCGGGACAGAACCCGGGGAAACCCGGTTTTTGATTGTTCCGCCTGACCAACACCCGAACGCCTCACAAGCGCTCGCAGCAGAAGCTTGGATCAAGGCTGTGCTGAAGCGGGCTGCCACAGGCAGCCGCAGTGGAAGGCGGCTACGGATTACCTCGTGGGCACGCTGCAACGCGCCGGTCACGCGCTGGTGCAACTGGACCGCGAGGTGACGGACCGTTATGGCCGGGTGCTGGGCTACGTCCATGCCAGCGATGCGCAGGGAGCACGCGGAGAGTTTGTGTCGCGGGAGCTGCTGGCGCGCGGGCTGGCCTTCCCGTTCCTGTTCGAGTCCGCCGGGGATTTCATCGCGGACTTCCTCGGCGCGGCGATGGGGGCGCGGGCGAGAAAACTGGGGGTGTGGGCCAAATACACGGATCGTTGGCTGGCGACGAGCCAGAGCCTGTTCCCCAAGCCGGCCAGTTACAGGACCCCGGAACCCCTGGCGCAGCTCAAGGCACGGCTCAACCTGCCGATGGTGTTCCGCCGCATCGTGGATTCATACCAACTCCAAGGCCTGTCGCTGCGCGAGGCGCTGCGGAAATACGATGCGATTGATTACGGCACGGGCAAGGTCTTCGCGGGGGACAAGTATTGGAGGGTGCCGGTGGAGCGCCGCATCTGGGCGCCGGCGAAATACAACTGAGCGGAGAGCAAGACAGAGGAGAAGGGCGGGTTAAAATCGTTGCCGCGCAGGATGCAGCCACCCCCCCTCCGCTGCCCTCTCCCCCGCTGGTGGCGAGGGAAAAGATCAGATCGTGAGAACAGTCACTTCAGCTCCCACACGCGGACTTCGTCGAGATGGACCTCGTCGGTGTCTTTGCCGCCGGTGCGGAAGACGAGGCCGGGTTTCTTGACGTGGAAGTCCTGGCTCGTGGCGCGCAGCGGCCCCATCCCGGCGATCTGCGCGAGCACGTCGTCGCCATTCACTTCGAGGAGCAGTTCATACCAGCGGCCCTTTTCAAACGTGGCCGTGGCCTTGGCGAGCGCCTTGTTCGTGGACTTGGGGTCGGCCTTGTCGTTGTGCTCGGTGATGTTCCAGCCATTGGCGGTGATGATGACCGAGAAGAGGTGACCCTTCTTCTTCAGCTCGCCCGGTGCGGGGTCGAAGCCGACGTGAAACATCTTCGCGCCCTCGAAACGGAACTTCACGTAGATGGCAGCGTCCTGAAGGGGCAGCGGGCGGCGGAAGGCGGCGGCGTGCATGTCGGCGGCGACCTCACTGGCCTTGAGCACGCCGTCGGCCACGGTGAGCTTGCCGGTGTTGCGGTTCCAGTTCTTCGGCAGCTCCTTGCCGTCGAACTTTTCCTCCAGCAGCAGAGCGCCCTTCTTGCCGAGCTGGGGTTCGAGTTCGGCGGCAGGAGAGCTGAACGCAGCGAACGCCGCGACGAGCGCGAGCAGGAGGGAGGCGATTTTCATAAGGTGAGGGAGCGGACGGGAACGGCGAGGCGGTGGTTACGCGTTCCCACTCTCCCCTGCCCTGGCACCTCGGGCTTGCTCCCGTGCCACCGTGGGCTAGGCTGCGCGCGTGACTTTCCGCCCAATCCGCTGCCCGCGCGTCGGCGTCGTGACCGGCTGGTTGCTGGCCGCCAGCAGCCTTGCCCTGCCGCTCCTCGCGGCGGAGAAATCCAAACCCAATTCCCCCGTGTCCACGAACTCGCCCGCCCAGCCCAAGCACACCAACCGTCTCGCGCAGGAGAAGTCGCCCTACCTGCGCCAGCACATGCACAATCCCGTGGACTGGTATCCGTGGGGGGAGGCGGCCTTCAAGAAGGCGCGGGACGAGGGCAAGCCCATCCTGCTCTCCATCGGCTACTCGACGTGTCACTGGTGCCACGTCATGGAGCGGGAGTCGTTCGAGGATGAGAAGGTGGGCGCGTTCCTCAAGCAGCATTTCGTCGCCATCAAGCTGGACCGCGAGGAGCGACCGGACGTGGACAAGATTTACATGACCGCCGTGCAGGCGATGGGTCAGGGCGGCGGCTGGCCGCTGAACGTGTTCCTCACGCCGGAGTTGAAGCCGTTCTACGGGGGCACCTACTTCCCGCCGGAGCCGAAGTTTGGACGGCCCAGCTTCCTCCAGTTGCTCGGACGCATCTCGGAATTGTGGGTCGAGAAGCGCAAGGAGATCACGGAGAGCGCGGGGCAGATCGCCGAGCAGCTCAAGGGCCTCGGCGAGCATGAGGCGAACAAGGACGCGGTGCTTGCGCCCGCCGTGCTGACGAACGCATTGAAGCGCATGACGGCCGAGTATGACCCGCGCAACGGGGGATTCGGTCGCGCACCTAAGTTTCCCCGGCCATCGCAACCGGCGTTCATCCTGCGCGCCGCCGTGCGCGCGAAGGACGAGGCGGCGGTGAAGGCGGTGCTGCACACCTGCGAGCGCATGGCGGCGGGGGGGATGTATGACCAGCTCGGCGGCGGGTTCGCGCGCTACTCGGTGGATGAAAAATGGCTGGTGCCGCACTTCGAGAAGATGCTGTATGACAACGCGCAGCTCCTGCACCTGTATCTCGACGCGCATCTGGTCAGCGGCGAGGCGCGCTTCGCGGATGTGGCGCGGGACATCGTGCGCTACGTGCTCCGGGACATGACGCACCCGGAGGGAGGCTTTTACTCGGCAGAGGACGCGGACTCCGAGGGGCATGAGGGGAAGTTTGCTTGTTGGACGAAGGCGGAGGTGATGAAGGTATTGAACGCGGAGGAGTTCAAGGTCGCGGAGCGTTACTTCGGCATCACGGAGGAGGGAAATTTTGAAGACCATTCCCATCCGCAGCCGCTCAAGAAGCTCAATGTGTTGAGCATCGTGGACCCGAAGTTGAGCGCGGCGGAGTCCAAGCTCCTCGCGGCGGCGAAGGCGAAGCTGTTCGCCGTGCAGCAGAAGCGCATCCGCCCGCACCTCGATGACAAGGTGCTCGCGTCGTGGAACGGCCTGATGCTCGGGGCGCTCGCGCGGGCTGGCGTGGTGCTCGGGGAACCGAAGTATCTCGCGGCGGCGGAGAAGAATCTGGCGTTCCTCCAGGGCAAGCTGTGGGACGCGAAGGCCAAGACGCTCTACCACCGTTGGCGCGACGGCGAGCGGGACAACGTGCAGCTCCTGGATTCGCACGCCTACCTGCTCGACGGGGTGATTCATCTCTACGAGGCGACGCTGGACCCGAAGCGCCTGGACTTTGCCCTCGCACTGGAGTCGGCGATGACCGCGCGCTTCTACGACGCGGCGAACGGCGGGTTTTTCCAGAGTCCCGCCGGTTCCGCCGACCTGCTGTTCCGCGCGAAGGAGGACTACGACGGGGCCGAGCCGAGCGGCAACAACGTGGCGACGTTCGCGCTGTTCAAGCTCGCCGCCATCACCGACAACAAGGAGATGCGCGGACGCGCGGAGAAGACGCTGCGCCTCTTCGCCGAGCGTCTCCAACGTCTCCCGCAGGCGGTGCCGAACCTGCTGCTGGCGCTCGACTTCTTCCTGCACGAGCCGTTCCGCGTGGTCATCGCCTCGCCCGCGAAGGCCGACGCGAAGGCGACTTCAGCGCTGCTCCGCGCCGCGCACGGTGTTTATCAGCCGAACAAGGTTGTGCTCGGCACGAGCGGCGCGGTGGAGCCGTTTGCGAAGACGCTCACCGCGAAGGACGCGCCGGTGGTCTTCCTCTGCACCGGCACCGCCTGCCAGCCCCCGACGAGCGATCCGGCGAAGGTCAAGACGATGCTGGTGGGGAAGACACCGTAGCGCCTCGCAGCACGGGGCAGCCTACTTCGCCGGCGTGAAGTGGAAGAGTTGCGCGCCGCGCGGGGGCAGGGCGAGGTATAGGCCGCGCGCCAGCATTTCGCCGCCGTTGCGCCAGTATTTCTCCTCACCGAGCAGGTCTTCCATCCTCCACTCGCGGCGCGCAAGGCCCGCGATGGCCGGCGTGACGTAGCACTGGCTCGGCTGCGCGGAGAGGTTCACCACCACGAGGTCGAAGGCATCCGGCGCGGACTGCCATTGCACGACAACGAAGCAGTGGTCGGTGGCATTGTCCGACCAGGCCGAGCGGGGCCGGAGGATTTCAAACTCCCCGTGGCCGACCGCCGTGGCATTGAGGGCGGCGAACAGTTCCTCGTAAAAGGAGGAGATGCGGGCGTCCTCCGGCTCCACTGGCCGGCGGGCAAGCTGCACCGGCAGCCGGACACGCGCGCCCTCGAGCTGGCCCTCATGCACGAAGCGCATCCCGGGCAGGCCCAGGGTCAGCAGCGCGGCGACGCGGTGCTCGTCCAGAATGAAACGCGTGGCGGCGCGCTGCTCGTCGTGGTTCTCGATGAAGTGGACGCTGCGGCGGAGGAAGCCCGGCTCCGCGTCCACCAGGTGGTTTTGCGTCTCGGCGTAGTTGTCGTAGGCCAGATGGTCGTAAAGCCACTTGTCGTAGGTGAAATCGAAGCCGAGCCGCTGGAGGTTCCGCTCCTGGTCCCAATACACCTCGGCGAGGAAAGCAAAGCCGGGAAACGCCTGCTTCACTTCCGCGATGGCGTCGGCCCAGAACTCCGTCGTGGCGGGCGGCGCGGTGCGGGGATGCACCGCCCAGGTCTTCGCAAACACGTCGCGGAGCACGAGCATCGCCATGTCGCACCGCACGCCGTCGCAGCGGGCGGCGACGTTGCGGAGAACTTCACGCATGGTGGCCTGGGTCTCCACCCGCCGATAGTCGAGCTGCGCGGTGTCCCGCCACGCGGGGAAAAACGGATCCTTGCCGTGCGCCACCCAGACGACCCCGGCGGCGGTCTCGGTGGCGAAGGTGTCCGGCGTGCCGGGCACCGCCTGCACGAAAAGCTCCGGCTGCATCTTGACCCACGGATGGCCGACCCCGGTGTGATTGGGCACAAAGTCCAGCACCAGTTTCAGCCCGCGCTCGTTGAGCCGGGCGCGGAAGCGGCGCAACCCCTCCTCGCCACCGAGCGCGTCGGGCACGCGATAATCCGCCACCGCGTAGGGCGAGCCGGTGACATCGGCGGGCGTCCAGTCGGGCAGCGCCTTGCGGTAGGCCCCCAGCAGCGGCAGCTCCGTCAGCGCATACTCGCGCGCGCGGGAGCAGGTGCTCCACACGCCCATGAGCCAGAGGTGCGTGAAACCCAGCCGCTGCCAGGTGGCAAACTCCTCGTCCGGCACATCGCCGAGCCGGACTTCACGCCCGTGCTGCCCGGACAGCTCGCGCAGCCAGCAGCGGGTGTTCAGCTCGTAGAGGAAGGGATGCAAGGGAGAGTGAAGAGCAATTAGTGATTAGTTGAAGAGTGAGTTGCCGCCGCCGCTGCTAAACACTAATCACTTTCCCAGCCTAGCTGTTCAGCACCTTCAGCGCCTTCTGCGGGTTCTTGACGCGCAGGATGAGCAGGCCGCGCCGGGAGCCGGGGCTGGTGGCGCAGTAGCAGTATTCGATGTTGATCTTCGCCTTGCCGAGCTGCTCGCAGATGAGCGCCAGCGAGCCGGGGCGGTTGTCGCCGTCAATCATCAGCACGTCGTCCTCGACGCAGAGCGTGCCGTGCTCCTCGAAGACAAACTGCGCCTTCCGGGGGTTGTCCACCACCATGCGGATGACGGTGTGGTCCACCGTGTCGCTGGCGGAGATGGCGTAGATGTTGACCTTCGCGCCGGCCAGCGCGTGGCAGACGCGGGCGAGCATTCCGGGTTCGTTTTCCAGAAAGATGGCGAGCTGCTTGGTGATTTGCATGGTGTGAGGGGACGGTGGGTTAGGTGCGCTCTCGCGCGTTCGTCACGAGCGAAGGCTGGCACAGTTAGCCGGGCAGTTCAACGCCGGACTGCCGTGCCGGGAAGAATCTTTCAGCGCTGCTTCTCCGCCGCGAGCACGGCGCGGAGCTTCTCGAACTCCTGGCCGATGGCCTTCAGCGTCAGCAACGCGTTGTCCCAGTCGGCGGCGAGCGCCTGCTTCTCCAGCTCGGAGCAAATGCGGCCGAGCGGCTTCGCGCCAAGGTTCTTCGCGCTGCCCTTGAGCGAGTGCGCGGCGACCGTGAGCGCCTCCTGGTCGCGGCGGTCCAGCGAGGTCTGCATCGCGTTCAAGCGGTCGGGCGCGTCCTCCATGAAGAGGTCAATCAGCTCAACCACCGGGTCGGGCTGGCCCGGCTCGCTCAGGTCGCGCAGCGTGGCGAGCACGGAGAAGTCCAGCGTGGCCTCATCCGCCGACGGAGTGACGGGAGCTTCCGCCGGCGGTGGCGCACCAGCCTCGGCGGCGCTGGCGGAGGTGTTCACGCGTTCCAGGGCGGCGTTCAATTCGGGCAGATGCACGGGTTTGGTGATGAAGTCGTCCATGCCGGCGGCGTAGCAATGCTCCGCGTCACCGCGTCCGGCGTCGGCGGTCATCGCGAGGATGCGCAGGCGCGGGCGGTTGTGCTGCTGCTCCCACTCGCGGATGCGCTGCGTGGCGGTGTAGCCGTCCATCACGGGCATGTGGCAGTCCATGAGCACCACGTCGTAGGGCCGGGCCTGCACGGCGGCGACGGCCTGCTCGCCGTTGAGCGCGGTGTCCGGCTCGTAGCCGAGTTTCTTGAGCTGGAGCAGCGCGACGCGTTGGTTCACCGAGTTGTCCTCGACCAGCAGGATGCGGAGCGGGCGGGTCTCGCCGGGCGGCACCTTGCTGCGATGCAGGAACGCTGTCTCCGACGGGCTGGGCAGCGCGAGCGTGCGGTCGTCGTGCGTGAGCACGCGGAGCAGGCATTCCTCCAGGCGCGACAGGCGGACAGGCTTGAGCAGGCTGCCGGAAAGCCCGGCCAGCCGCATGATTTCCACATCCAGCCGCTGGCCGAGCGGCGTGAGCAGAATGAGTTTCGTCCCCGCGATGTCGGACTCGCCCTTGATGTTCTGCGCGAGCGTGAGGCCGTCCGCGCCGGCGAGCTTGATGTCGAGGATGGCGGCATCGAAGGGCGTGACGCTCGCGGCGGCGTCGCGGAGCGCGTGGAGCGCCTCGTCGCTGCTGCGCACGCCCGCGCAGCTCATGCCGAGGTAGTTCGCCAGGCTGGCGAAGGCGTGGCGCAGGTGCGCGTTCTCGGTGACGACCAGCAGCCGCGCTCCGGCGAGCCGGGAGCTGGCCTCGCGCGGCGGACGCCCCGGCTGTTTCTCCAGCGTGACGCTGAACCAGAACGTCGAGCCTTCGCCCAGCGTGCTGCGCAGCTCCAGCTTGCCGCCCATCAACTCCACCAACTGCCGTGAGATGGAAAGCCCCAGCCCGGTGCCGCCGTATTTGCGCGTCGTGGAGCCGTCGGCCTGCGTGAA
>Ga0172372_10003029_pt1 | contig 25066 bp, 16 predicted proteins | sample LakKiv5m_2_FD_114544 | JGI IMG/M metagenome (GOLD analysis project Ga0172372, IMG submission 114544) | Freshwater microbial communities from Kabuno Bay, South-Kivu, Congo - kab_092012_9.5m | ecosystem: Environmental > Aquatic > Freshwater > Lake | place: Democratic Republic of the Congo...
AATATACCACCGAAATTCCTGTCAGGCTCCAGCCTTTAATGCATGCTTTTATGCCGGGACCTTTGACACTATTACTCCCGAAAAGTGAAAAGATTCCCGATATTGTTACCTCAGGTTCCCCATTTGTAGCTGTCCGGATACCCTCCCACCCTTTGATGCTGAAATTACTTACGATGCTTGATTTCCCTCTGGCAGCACCAAGTGCCAATCCTTTTGGGTATATCAGTCCGACAACTGCCCAACATGTTGAAATGCAGCTTGGAAAAGAAATTCCGTATATACTGGATGGGGGACCATGTCAGATAGGAGTTGAAAGCACGATTGCCGGAATGGAAGGCGATGATATAGTCATCTATAGAAAGGGCGGAATTCCGGTCGAAGACATTGAAAGGATTGCCGGTAAAGTCATCGCAAAGTCTGCAAGCACATCAAATCCCCAGGCACCGGGCATGATGGAGAGTCATTATGCCCCGCGCACACCTCTGTCAGTAATAGCGGCAGGAGATCAGATTACGGAGCATACCAATCCGGTACATGTGGGTGTTCTTTGTTTTCAAAATTATCATGCAGAATTTCCGACAACCAATCAAAGGATATTATCCACCTCCGGAAATATGGGCGAAGCAGCTAAGAATCTGTTTGCCATGATGCGGGAACTGGATGCGCTTCCCCTACAGCATATATATGCGGAGTTACTACCGGAATACGGGCTTGGAAGGGCTATCAATGACAGACTTCGCCGGGCATCCGGTCAATGACAAACAGACAAATTAAATACAACATGTAAAGTAGTGCTATACAAGCTTACTTGTCCGATTTTATTAAAATCATAATTTTTTTATAAAACCCCACCCTGATTAATCTTTTGACAAATTATTTTGTTTTTAATCTATTGTGCCTGTCCCAAATGAGGGCCGGTATTTAAAACCCGCAGATATGTTTAGATTTTTATTGTTACTAGGAATATTTTCCCTGTGGATGTCCTGTAAAGACAAGAAGGAGCCATCGATGAAAGGCAATTCAGGAAAAGATACACCGGCATTAAAACTGGAGGGCTATGTTGCACAAAAGTCAGTTTCTGAAAAGGACCTGAAACTGAATGGAACTGTTCTTTCTTCAGAAGAGGTTGAAATAAAATCTGAGGTAGCCGGAAGATTACTGAAAATTCATTTTATAGAAGGTGGATTTGTACAGAAGGGACAGATTCTGGCCACATTAGACGACAGAGAGATAGATGCTGAAATTAATAAACTGAAAATCGAACGCAATCTGCTCCAGATTAAAGAGCAACGCCAAAAACAATTATTAACTGCAGAAGCTGGCACCCGTGCGGATTATGACCTCGCGTTAAATGCGTTACAAACACTTGATGCCCAGATAAAATTACTGGAAGTCAGAAAATCAAAATATATACTCACTGCCCCCTTTGGCGGCATAGCAGGGTTCAGACAGGTTAGTGAAGGTGCGTATATCAACAGCGGCACAGTACTGGCCAGTATTTACAGTATTTCGCCCCTTGAAATTGAGTTTTCTGTACCGGAAAAATATGCCGCCCTCATGAAAACAGGCAATTCCATAAAATTTTCCCAGGAAGGGTCAGACCAGCAATTAACCGCCAGTATTCATCTCATTGAGCCTTTTATTGATCCTGTCAACAGAACGCTGAGATGCCGGGCCCAATTCAACAATGGTTCCCGAATAGTAAAACCAGGGGCATATGTGCGTATAGACCTGAATCTCGGAAGAAATCAAAAAACTATCGTAGTACCTGCAAAAGCCATTATTCCTGATTTGAAAGGTGCCAAAGTTTATGTTACCGAAGGTGGAAAAGGCGTATTCAGACCTGTAAAACTAGGTTTCAGGTCTGAAAATTTTGTTGAAGTTACGGAAGGTCTGCAGGAAGGCGACACCATCATCACTAATGGGCTGCTTCAGCTTAAACCGGGAAATCCGGTTTCCATTACTTCATTTTTTGAAGCCGATAAAACAGCAAATTGAGTATGAACCTCCCATCACTTTCCATAAGGCGACCTGTACTGTCTATAGTTATGTCCCTGCTGCTACTCCTTTTTGGGGTTATCGGTTTTAACTCTATTGGCGTAAGAGATTATCCCAGCGTTGATCCTCCCGTGATTTCGGTCAGTACAACCTATACTGGAGCCAATTCAGATGTGATTATCTCGCAGATCACTGAACCCCTGGAGGAGTCCATCAACGGAATTGACGGAATTAAATCCATAACTTCCACCAGCAGTGATGGCAGAAGCAATATTTCGGTTGAATTCAGCCTGGATACAGACCTCGAAACTGCCGCCAATGATGTGCGTGACAGGGTGTCAAGGGCTCAGCGCAATCTACCACCCGACGCTAACCCGCCTATTGTAAGTAAATCCGATGCCAATTCAGGTCCGATATTGTCGCTCACCGTACAAAGTGATACCCGGGATTTGCTTTCTTTGACAGAAATTGGAAACAACCTGTTTAAGGAACGCCTCCAGACCATTCCCGGTGTAGCAGGAGTAAGTATATGGGGAGAAAAGAAATATGCCATTCGCCTGATCATGGACCCCAATAAAATGGCAGCCCTGCAAATTACACCAGGCGATGTGAGAAATGCGCTCCAACGAGAAAATGTGGAATTACCATCAGGGCGTATAGATGGAAGCACCGTAGAAATGACTATACGCACCGAGGGACGAATGGAGAAACCTGAGCAGTTTAATCAGATGATTATTCGCAGGGAGGGAGTCAACGTAGTCAGATTTGAAGATATCGGGCAAGCAAAACTGGCTCCTGAAAATGAAAGGTCCCTGCTGAGAGGAAATGGCGCCATACCTATGATTGGTGTCGCCATAACACCGCTGCCGGGAGCCAATTACGTAGAAATAGCAGATGAATTTTATCGCCGGGTGGAAGAAATTAAAAAAGATCTTCCCAAAGACCTGAAACTGGGTATTGCACTGGATACAACAGAAGGCATCAAAAAGGCTATCGTTGAAGTGCAGGAAACCATTTACATCGCCTTTGGTCTTGTGGTACTGGTCATTTTTCTGTTTCTGCGAAACTGGAGATCTACGCTGATACCCGTTGTAGCTATACCTATATCGCTTATCGCCAGCTTTTTTATCATGTACGTGGCAGGCTTCTCTATCAATATTCTAACATTGCTGGCGATCGTACTGGCAACAGGACTTGTGGTGGATGACGCCATTGTGGTACTTGAAAATATATATCAGAAAATCGAAGCGGGTATGCCTCCCATGGAGGCTGCGTTTAAGGGTTCGAAAGAGATCTTTTTTGCAGTAGTTTCTACTACCATTACCCTTATAGTGGTTTTTCTCCCAATACTTTTTCTGGAAGGTCTGACAGGCAGGCTATTCAGGGAATTTGGCGTGGTCGTGTCCGGCGCCGTATTAGTTTCAGCCTTTGTTTCTCTGACGCTTACCCCTATGATGAGCGCCAGGCTACTCAAGAAGAGCAATCATGAAAATCCTTTGTATAATTGGACTGAAGGATTTTTTGAAGGCTTAAACAACCTTTACTCCCGCACATTAAGCAGTTTTATTCAATACAGGTGGGCAGCCATTCTGATTATGGCAGCCTCGTTCTGGATGTTCTACGCTATCGGCAAAGGATTGCCAAGCGAACTGGCACCTATGGAAGATAAAGGAAGAATTCAGGTCATTGCCAATGCACCGGAAGGAGCTTCCTTTAATTTTATGAATGATTTTCTGTCGCAGGTCATTCAGCGCGTGGAACAATTGCCCGAAAAAGAATCTATACTTTCTGTTACATCACCGGGATTTGGAGCATCACAGGCATCCAATAATGGTTTTGTCAGAATAACACTGGTGGATGCAGAAAAAAGGGAGCGTACCCAAATGGAAATTGCCGGCCAGCTGGGTGAAGAGCTCAAAGATATGATGGGTGCCCGAATATTAATCAATCAGGAACAAACCATCGGAGACAGACGTGGTGGACTTCCAGTACAATTTGTCATTCAGGCACCAAATTTTGATAAGCTGAAGCAAGTTATACCGGAATTTATGGAAAAAGCGCGGGAAAACCCGATGTTTCAGTTTGTCGACATCAATCTAAAATTTAATAAACCGGAACTGAAAATTGAAATTGACAGGGACAGAGCCCAATCTATGGGACTGACAGTTTTTGATGTAGCACAGGTGCTACAGCTTTATTTCAGTGAACAGCGCTATGGATTTTTTGTAAAAGACGGAAAGCAGTATCAGGTAATTGGACAGGTAGACCGCGATTTTAGAAATGACCCCGAAGATTTAAAGCAAATATTTGTGCGAAACAATGTTGGCAGAATGATCCAGCTGGACAATGTCATCAAGATAACCGAACAAAGCAATCCTCCCCAGTTGTACAGATACAATAGATTTGTTTCTGCAACCATATCTGCCACCCCGGCCGAAGGATACACACTTGGCCAGGGTATTGACACCATGCGCATGATTGCCGGGAAAGTGATGGATGACAGTTTCAGGTCTGATCTTTCGGGCCCGTCAAAAGAATTTGAAGAAAGCTCATCTACGCTTATATTTGCATTTTTACTGGCTCTGATATTGGTATATCTGGTACTTGCAGCCCAGTTTGAAAGTTTTGTAGACCCGCTCATAGTGATGTTTACCGTACCTCTGGCAATGGCAGGTGCCGTACTGGCTTTATGGTATACGGAATCTACCCTCAATATTTTCAGTCAGATAGGCATCATAGTGCTCATTGGAATTGTTACCAAAAACGGGATTCTGATTGTGGAATTTGCCAATCAGAAACGTGAGGCTGGCATTCCGAAGCTTCAGGCTGTTATTGAGGCTTCGGAATCAAGGATGAGACCAATTTTGATGACAAGTCTTGCAACCATACTTGGTGCAGTGCCTATTGCTTTTGCACTGGGAGCAGCTTCTATGAGTCGGGTGGGTATGGGAATTGCCATCATTGGAGGGCTTGCATTTTCACTTGTTCTTACGTTATATGTCATACCCGCACTATACACTTATTTTTCAAGAGACAAACTGATTTACCATGTAAAGGAAGAATCAGAAAATAACGTTTGACATGGCGTATATAAAAAAGTTATTGATTTTAAAAGGCCTTTTGATCGTTTTAAGCAATAGTTTATTCGGTCAGAATCTGCTCACCATGGAGGATGCTGTAAAAACCGCTCTGGAAAATAATTATGGGATCAAGCTTTTAAAAGTAGACCAGGTAGAAGCTAGACTAAACAATACCATTGGAAATGCAGGATTATTACCGGATGTTTCCTTAAATCTGGGCAGAAATTATAACGTTAATAATACGCGTCAGCAATTTTTTAATGGTGATGTGCGTGAGGGAAATAATGTTCAATCAAATACCCTAAATACTAATATACAACTCAACTGGACCGTATTTGATGGCATGCGTATGTTTGTAAGAAATGATATGCTCCGCAAAGAGGAAGAAATTACGGATCTTCAGTGGAGAATACAGATAGAACGACTGGTGGCAGATGTTATGGACGCCTATTTGATCCTGCAGCAAATGAAAGCAAGAATTGAAGTGTTGCAGCAGGCAGTAGATTTTTCAGCAGCACGAAGAAAACTCACGGTGTCCAAGGAAGAAATTGGTGTTGCATCCAGACTTGATGTCATCCAGACATCTGTTGACATCAATAGTGACAGTACCGCCCTGGTACGGCAGGTATGGGAAATGGAAAATGCAAAAATCGCATTAAATACATTACTTGGCCGACAGGCAAATACCCCTTTTGAAATCGAAGCATCCGCGCCTGAAATTAAAAATCTGATTCTGGATAATCTATGGTCAGCAACACTTGAAAGCAATCCGGAACTTGAATTACTGCAACAGCAAATACAGCTCGCCCAGCTAAGAATCAAAGAAGCGAAATCAAGCTACCTGCCCGAAATAGGCCTTAGCGGCGGATATTCCTTTTTCAGATCTGCAGCAGAAATCGGTATACTCAAATTCAATCAAAACGCAGGCTATAATTACGGACTGACAGGACGATGGACGCTGTTCAACGGGATGAACAACCGCCGACAGGTCCAACTTGCCAAACTGGATATGGAACGACAACAATTGAGCAGGGACCAGAATCTGCTTTTAATAAATAACCAGCTTTCCCAAATTTTCAATCAGTATCAAATGCACCTTGAGCTCGAGAAAATGGAGAAAAACAATGTAGATGTCGCCAGGAAAAATATGGAAATCAGCATGGAAAAACTCAATATCGGAACTATAACAGGCTTCGAACTGAGAGAAGCACAAAACAACCTGATTGACGCTGAATTCAGACTTATAAACAGCCAGTTTATGACTCGAATGTCGGAAACAGAACTTCAGCGTATCAGTGGCCAGTTAAAACCAAAAGCGGGATGGCAGTAAAGAAAGGGAGTAAAGCTAATGCTGACATATTTATTGAAGACTACATAGAAATAACCGGGGCTAAAGAGCATAATCTCAAAAATATACATGTAAAAATTCCCCGAAATAAGCTCGTTGTCATTACGGGCCTCAGTGGTAGCGGCAAATCTTCACTGGCATTTGATACCCTGTACGCTGAAGGCCAACGGCGGTATATGGAAACCTTTTCATCCTATGCCAGACAGTTTATGGGCAGTATGGGCAGACCGGATGTCGAAAAGATAGAAGGCCTGAGTCCGGTCATCTCCATAGAACAAAAAACCATAGCATGGAATCCGCGTTCAACGGTCGGTACAACTACAGAAATATATGACTTTTTAAGATTGTTGTACGCGAGAGCTTCTGAAGCATATTCTTATATCACTGGAGAAAAAATGGTGAGATATACTGATGAGCAGATTATCAACCATTTGCTGGTGCATTTTACCGGTAAGAAAATTGCCATACTTGCTCCGGTGGTCAGAGCCAGAAAAGGTCACTACAGAGAATTATTTGAGCAAACCTTAAAAAAGGGTTATACCAAAGTAAGAGTTAATGGTGAAATGAAGGATATAGTTCCCGGAATGCACCTTGACCGCTACAAAACCCATGACATCGAAATAGTTATTGACAGACTTGCAGTAACTGAAGATAAGCGCGACAGACTGCATCAGGCTCTTGAGCTTTCCTTTAAGATGGGAAATGATTTTGTCATGGTTATGGATATTGAAAATGAAAATATTAAGGCATTTTCAAAGACACTGATGGATCCTGTATCCGGAATTTCTTATGAAGAACCTTCTCCGAATCACTTTTCATTCAACTCTCCTTACGGGGCATGTCCGGTATGCAATGGGCTCGGGGAAAAGCACGTAGCAGATCTGGAAAAAATTATTCCGGACAGATCAAAATCCATCCAGGAAGAAGGAATCCGGCCACTGGGACAGGTTCGCGACAATAGTATGTTCAGACAGCTTAAGTCCCTTTCAAAAAAATATAAATTTGATTTTAATACACCCATCGAAAAAATACCAGAAAAAGCACTGGAAATTCTACTGGAAGGGGGAGAGCCTGGCTATAACTGGGGCTCAGCTTACGAATACAACCAGCAACTCTCTGGTGAAGGCCTGATGAGGCTGCTGGAAAGATGGTATGGTGAATCGTCATCTGAAAAGGTAAGGAGCTGGGCCGAAGATTATCTGACCATTATAACCTGTCCGGCCTGTGAAGGATACAGGCTGCGCAAGGAGAGTATTTATTTTAAAATTGGGGAAAAACATATAGGTGAGCTGGCCAACATGACTATTATAATGTTGGCAGAATGGATGGAGGGAGTATCAGCCCTCATGGATAAAAAGCAATTGCAGATATCGGGAGAAGTTATCAAGGAAATTAGGCTTCGTGTCAGGTTTTTGCTTGATGTTGGACTTTCTTATCTACATCTCAACAGGCCCACAAGAACCCTATCTGGAGGAGAATCGCAAAGAATAAGACTCGCTTCGCAAATTGGAAGTCAGCTCACCGGTATCACATATATCATGGATGAGCCCAGTATTGGTCTTCACCAAAGGGACAATCAGCGACTTATTAAAGCCCTGAGGGAATTGTCTAATATAGGCAATTCCGTTGTTGTGGTAGAACATGACAAGGATATCATGATGGCTTCAGATTATATCATTGACCTGGGACCAGGGGCAGGAGTTCATGGGGGTGATATTGTGAGTGAAGGACCTCCTGAGGAGTTTGTAAAATTGCCCGGAACAACAGCAGGCTACCTGAGAAATGAATTAAAAATTGAAGTGCCTGAAGTTCGCCGAAAAGGAAACGGACAATTTATTCTACTACAAGAAGCTACAGGACACAATCTGAAAGCGGTTGAACTGACAATACCACTTGGGAAATTTATTTGTATCACAGGAGTATCCGGCAGTGGTAAATCTTCCCTGATCAATGAAACCCTTTATCCGATTCTGCGACAATATTTTTACAACAGTGCCAAAAAACCACTGCCCTACAAAAGTATTTCAGGGCTTGAACTCATTGATAAGGTGCTTGAAATCGACCAGGCCCCCATAGGAAGAACGCCCAGGTCAAATCCTGCTACATACATCGGCGTATTCACAGACATCCGAAAATTATTTTCTGAAGTTCCGGAAGCCAAAATCCGCGGATATCAGCCTGGACGGTTTTCATTTAATGTGGCCGGTGGAAGATGTGATGTATGCGAAGGAGGTGGTCAAAAGGTAATAGAAATGAATTTTCTGCCCGACGTCATGGTGGATTGCGAAAAATGCCTCGGCAGACGTTACAACCGGGAAACGCTTGAAATTCTCTATAAAGGTAAAACCATATCAGATGTACTCGACATGCCTGTGGAAGAAGCTGTGAACTTCTTTGAGCATGTACCATCGATTTACCGAAAACTGAAAACGCTGCATAGCGTTGGCCTTGGATATATTACGCTTGGGCAGCAGGCTACCACACTTTCAGGAGGAGAGGCTCAAAGGGTGAAACTATCAGAGGAATTATCTAAAAAAGATACTGGTAAAACACTTTACATCCTCGATGAACCCACCACAGGACTGCATTTTGACGATATCAGACTGTTGCTGGATGTACTCCACAAACTCGTGGATAAAGGCAACACGGTAATTGTCATAGAACACAATATGGATGTCATTAAAATGGCGGATCATATCATTGATCTTGGACCGGAGGGTGGAACCGGAGGTGGCCGCATTATCTGTTCAGGCACACCGGAACAGGTCATTAAAAACAAAGAAAGTATCACGGCTTCCTTCCTGGAAAAAGAATTATAAATAATTAAAATTTTTATTAATTTGTATTATATTAATATTAAATTAAATATATATTATACATATATGTTGTAAATTGATTAAAAGCATTTTGTATGTATACAAATAAAAAATGTGCATATAAAACAGATAGTTGTAATTTTACCCATATTTTGAAGTAATGTCAGTCAACCGCAAATTATTCTACGATTTTATTGCCCAGACTTCAGAGCAGGCACTCGGACTGGAGGTTGACCATGCGTCCGGTATATATATCTATGACAAGGATGGCAAAGCTTATATGGATCTAAATTCAGGTATTTCTGTAAGTTCACTTGGACATAGCCATCCATCTATTGTAGAAGCTGTAGCACTTCAGGCTTCCAAATATATGCATACTATGGTTTATGGGGAGCACATCCAGGAGCCGCAGACCAGATATGCCGAATTGCTCTTTCGCTTTTTAGATAAGCGCTTAAATAATATTTATTTTGTAAACAGTGGCACCGAAGCTGTAGAAGGAGCTTTAAAGCTGGCCAGAAAATACACAGGACGGTACGAAATAATAAGTGCTGCAGGTGCATATCATGGCAGTACCATTGCCGCTGAGGCATTGCGTAGTGATATCAGTTTTACTAAAAGTTTTATGCCCACCGTACCCGGGGTAAGACACATTCGCTTCAATAACGAGGAAGATCTGGACAAAATAACAGAAAAAACGGCCTGTGTTATTATGGAGCCTGTTCAGGCGGAAGGAGGTATCCTTATCCCCGCTGAAAATTATCTGCAGAAAGTTCAGGAAAAATGTCATCAGACAGGGGCATTATTCATTCTGGATGAAATACAAACCGGATTTGGCCGGACAGGATTTTTCTTTGCCCATCAGAAGTACCAGGTTGTTCCGGATGTATTATTGCTTGCAAAAGCGATGGGTGGGGGCATGCCTGTTGGGGCATTTATTGCACCCAGGCACATGATGTCTGTATTGGCAAAAAACCCGATGCTCGGACACATTACTACTTTTGGCGGTCATCCGGTATGCATAGCGGGTGCCCTCGCTGCACTTCGTATACTGGCTGAGGATTCTGTCATCTGTCATGTATCGGGTAAAGAGGCATTGTTCAAAAAACTCCTTCAGCATCCTGCTATTGCTGAGGTAAGATCATCGGGTCTGATGATGGCCGTTGAGCTCAGGCGACACGAATGGCTGACACCTGTAATTTCCAGAGCTTTCCAGGAAGGTATTATTGTCGATTATTTCCTCTTTGATTCAAAATCTTTCAGGATTGCACCTCCTTTAATTATTTCTGAAAATGAAATTGCAGAGGCATGCAAAAGGTTGCTGATTATCTTCGATGAAATTTGTGTGTAAAGCATATTTACAAAGAGGTTTTTACATCGTGATATAAAAAAATAAAAACACTACTTTTGTCTGTAAATAACAATATCATATGTATCCGGATTTATCCTACTTTTTCCACGATCTGTTAGGCACTGCTACAGACAACTGGACTTCAATTTTTAAAATGTTTGGTTTCATGCTGGTGATGGCACTTATCAGCTGCGGCTTCCTGCTGAAATCAGAGTTGAAAAGACTTGAAAATGCCGGACTTATTCAACCGCAGACCAAAACTATCCAATATTCTGAACGAACTGGATGGAACGATATTTTTCTCAATATATTTTTCACTGTTTTTTTAGTTTCCAAGTTATTGGTAATCATCAAGGATGTTGCCGCTTTTTCTGCCGATCCGGCAGGATTGTTGTTTTCTGGTCAGGGCAACTGGACCATAGGCATTATTGCAGGACTTATTGTTGGTATATATTACTTCATGAGTAACCAAAAAAAACCTGCCGGTATTAAAGAGCAGCAGATTACATTCATGCCATCTGATAAAACCAATGACATCATCATGCTGGCAGGTCTTTCCGGTGTTTTTGGCAGTAAAATGTTTTCCATTCTTGAAAACCTGGAAGGATTTTTTGCAGATCCGCTTGGATCTATATTTTCAGGGAGTGGCCTGAATGTGTATGGAGGGTTGATTGTAGCATTCTTTTTTGTGTATCGTTACGTTCAAAGCATTGGTATCAAGCCCATCTATATGATGGACATAGGCGGCATGGGCATTCTGCTTGGATATGCTGTAGGCCGCATGGGTTGTCAGCTTTCCGGAGACGGCGACTGGGGTATTGTTGCTGCAGCACAACCTGAATGGTGGTTTTTACCGGACTGGTTATGGTCATACCATTATCCCAACAATGTCAATAATGAAGGTATATTACTACAGGGCTGTGACCCTGAAATTTACCAAAAAGCGCTGGCAGAAAGAATGCCGGCTGAGCAAAGATGTATGGAAGCATGCGGAATGCGATATTGCCACCAGCTTTCACCAGGCGTATACCCTACTCCGGTATATGAAACCGTCATATCACTACTTGGGCTTGCCGGACTTTGGGCGATCCGCATAAAAAATCTGATTCCGGGAACCATATTCTTTATCTACATGATATTTAACGGTGCAGAAAGGTTCTGGATAGAAACTATCAGGGTGAATGACAGGTATGAATATTTTGGTTTAAACTGGTCACAGGCACAATATCTCTCGGTATTATTTATCATACTTGGGACAACTGGCTTAGCCTATTTATACCGTAAAAAATCTTAAACAACATAACATCCGTGACAATGCAACAAGGAAAAATCAGAATGGGAATGATAGGCGGTGGCACAGGAGCTTTTATAGGTGCTGTGCACAGAATGGCTGCTGCCCTGGACCAGCAGATAGAGCTGGTTTGCGGAGCCTTTAGCAGTGATGCAGAAAAATCCGCTCGGACAGGAGAACAATTATTTCTTCCTCCGGACAGAGTATACGGTACTTTCAGGGAAATGTTTGAAAAAGAATCCCTGCTCCCAGAAAACCATCGGATGGAACTGGTTTCTATAGTAACTCCGAATCACATGCATTTTGAACCTGCATTGATGGCCATACAAATGGGATTTCATGTGATTTGTGACAAACCCCTTGCTTTTGATCTCGAACAGGCATATGCGCTTCGGAATGCTGTAAAGGCTTCTGACCGCATTTTTGCGCTGACTCATAATTATACCGGATATCCCATGGTAAAGCAGGCAAAACACATGGTTTCAACTGGCGCACTTGGCAAAATCAGGAAAGTAGTCACTGAATACCCGCAGGGCTGGCTGTCTAAATTTATTGAAGCAGATGGACAAAAACAGGCTTCATGGCGAACAGACCCCTCCAAATCCGGTATAGCCGGTTCTATGGGTGACATAGGCACTCATGCCGAAAATCTGACCGAATATATCACCGGCTTGAAAATTACAGAAATTTGTGCAGATATAAGCATACTTGTGGAAGGCCGCAAACTGGATGATGATGGCAACGTCCTGCTCAGATTTAATAATGGAGCCCGGGGAATTCTCTATGCAAGTCAGATTTCGGCAGGGGAAGAAAACAATCTTCGTATTCGGGTATATGGAGAATTTGGTGGCCTTGAATGGTCGCAAATGGAACCCAACACCCTTATAATAAGGTGGTCTGATAAACCGGTGCAGATTTATCGAACCGGTGGTCCGGATTTATGTGATGCTGCTCTTGCGCATGCAAGAGTGCCATCCGGACATCCTGAGGGATATATTGAAGCTTTTGCCAATATATACAGAAATGTGGCTGCGACCCTTATGGCAAAGCGGGCAGATAAAAACCCAGATAACGTATACCTCGACTTTCCGGGCATAGATGATGGTGTAAGAGGTATGGAATTTATTTACAAGGTAATTGAGTCAGGAAAAAGTGATTCCAAGTGGATTTCAATGTAATTTTTATTATAAAATAACGTTTATGTGTCATGAAATGAGCCTGAAAGGTCTCATACCATCCAAAATGATAATTTTTAATCCAAAATCCATTAGATATAATTAATCAGTCGCCCGAAAATTGAAACTATAAAAATAAACATATGCAAAGGTGTATATATTACATAGCTTGTCTGACCATTATGGCAAGTGCCTGTACCCCTAAAGTTGCAGAAACTGTAGCAACTCCTGCCCCTGAAGTTACTCCAAAAACGGATGTAGTCAAAAATCCATGTACCATGCTTGACGATCTGACCGGCGAAGAAAATCAGTCAGTATCGACAGCTTTTATTTTATACAGGGATCTTGTCAAAGCCGGAAAATTTGCAGAGGCACTGCCATTGTGGCGTCAGGCGTACAATAAGGCTCCCGGGTCAAACGGAAGGGTAAAATATCACTTTGACGATGGGGTAAAAATATACAGATACCTGGGAGACCAAACTACGGACTCACTGCAAAAAAAATATTTTGTTGATACTATCCTGATGATTTATGACAAGCGAATTTCCTGTTTTGGGGAGGAAGGATATGTAAGCGGACTCAAAGGATTTGATCTTTACTATTATCATAAAGGACTTGTGGCTGACAGCGTAATATTTGGCTATCTGCGTGCAAACCTGGATATCAAGGGAGAAAATGCTGATTATTTTGTCCTCAATCCGGCTGCAAGGCTTTTATATGACGGTATTTTAGCCGGGTACATTTCCAGACCAGACGGACAAAAATATGCTGCGATGATAATGTCTGCCTTGCAAAAAGGCCTTTCTACCTGTAAAGACGCTCAATGCGAAACATGGAGACAAATCGAGGCCTATGCACCTGCTCAGCTCGATATGCTGGAAGGTATAGATGATTTTTATGACTGCAGCCACTACCAGCAAAAGTATTACACTTTATTCAGGCAATTTCCCGACAGCTGTGATATTGTCAATAAAGCCTTTAGTGGTATGTCGAGAGGAAAATGCAACCCTAATAGTGCGGAAATGAAAGAGGTCCTTGCTGCACGCAATACGAAATGTTATGTGGCACCAGAAAATCCGGGGCCCCTGCGCCGTGGGTACGACGCCTATGCTGCCGGTGACTATAAAGGAGCTATTAAATCGTTTTCTGAATTTATTGAAACAAACGATGATAAAGAGCTTAAAGCTAAATATTTACTGCTTATTTCTAAAATTTATTATGGGGACCTGAAAGATTTCCCAAAATCCAGAAAATATGCCCTGGACGCAGCAAAAGTGAAACCTTCATGGGGCGAACCATACATGCTTATTGGAAAATTATATGCCTCCAGCGGGCCGCTATGCGGACCGGGAACCGGATGGGAAAGTCAGATTGTAACCTGGGCCGCCATTGATAAGTTCACCTATGCCAAGAACATAGACCCTTCCGTGGCTAAGGAGGCAAATCAATGGATTTCCCGATACAGCCAGTACATGCCAAAGCGCGAGGATATATTTTTCAGGGGTATTGCGGCAGGGTCAACATTTTTAGTACCATGCTGGATACAGGAACGCACCACCGTCAGAACCTCTGACTAGTTCTTCTCAAAAACAGGAAGTTATCAGAAATTAAGTTGTACTTCGGATAAGCCGTCGTAAAAATGATTTGCAGAATACTATATCACCCCTTCCCGGATGAGGTTATGCAGATGAATGATGCCTCGGTAGCGGGTACCTTCTCTGACCACAAGTTGTGTGATACTATGCTGCCTCATGATGTTAAGCGCTTCAACCGCAAGCGTATCCGGGCTTACAGTTTTTGGATGGGGTGTCAGTAAATCAGCCGCTGTCAGCATGTGTAAATGGTCGTTGACCTCCAGTTTACGACGAAGATCTCCGTCTGTTATAATGCCTGTGATATTTTCGTTATCATCAACAACAACTGTCATTCCCAGACGCTTGGATGAAATTTCAATAATAACGGTTTTAAAATTGTCTCTGAGATATACTTTAGGTTTTTCATTTTGAGTCATCAAATCCCCTACTTTAAGATATATTTGTTTACCCAAACTTCCTCCGGGATGAAATCTGGCAAATTGCTCAATGGTAAACCCTCTGAGGCTCAACAATGCAACCGCCAGGGCATCACCAAAAGCAAGTTGCAGGGTGGTACTTGTCGTGGGTGCAAGATTATTGGGATCTGCCTCACGGGAGACGGGCAGTAAAATACTGATGTCAGCTTGATCAAAAAGGTATGAATCTTCATGAGACACCATGCCAACAATGGTATTGCCAAAACCTTTTATCATAGAAACAAGGACCTTGATTTCAGGGGTATTGCCGCTTTTTGAAATAATGATGACGATGTCTTCCTGGCGTATCATCCCCAAATCTCCGTGAATGGCATCTGCAGCATGCATAAACATGGCATTGGTACCTGTAGAATTTAAGGTAGCAACCATCTTTTGTGCAATGATGGCGCTCTTGCCAATACCGGTGATAATGACCCTTCCGCTACTCTTGAAAATTAATTCCACAGCATCAACCATACCTTGATTTACAGATAAAGAAAGATCGCTGATGGCCTGCGCTTCAACGCGCAAAGTTTCCTCTATTTTTTCCTTTATGGTATGATGAATATGTGAAGTCAAAATTGTAAATTTGGTCCCCGTTAAAAAAATCGCTCAGTATATCGCTCCAAAATTAGAAATAATTTGTCTTATGCTTCTGCATAATTTTATTTTTTAACCGATAACAATTTGATTTTATTTTTATAAAATAAAAAAACAAATGATTATATTCGGTGTTTACAACCGTCAATTTGTCTAAAAATTTGCTACCCTATATTTTTCCACATGGAATATTCTGAACAAGAAATATATTTATCATTAAAAAAATATTTCGGCTTCGAAACCTTTAAGGGAGAACAGCTGCAGATTGTCAAAAGTGTACTACAAAGAAAAAACACTTTTGTTATCATGCCCACCGGAGGAGGAAAGTCACTGTGCTATCAGCTGCCTGCCATGATGATGGAAGGTACAGCTATCATCATTTCACCTCTGATTGCGCTAATGAAAAATCAGGTTGATTCAATTCGGGGGTACAGTCAGGAGGACAATATAGCGAGCTTTTTAAATTCCTCACTCAACAAATCGCAGATGAATGAGGTCAAAACTGAGATATCTTCCGGCAAAACAAAAATGCTTTTTATTGCACCTGAAACACTTACGAAAGACGAAAATATTGATTTTTTTCAAAAGTCAAATATTTCTTTTGTAGCCGTTGATGAAGCCCATTGTATTTCTGAATGGGGCCATGATTTCAGACCGGAGTATCGCCGTATCAGGCACATGATTTCGGCTATCAATGACAAGATACCCATTATTGCCCTCACAGCAACTGCAACACCCAAGGTCCAGTCAGACATTATAAAGAGTCTTGAAATGGAGGACCCCAATGTATTTGTATCGTCATTCAACAGGGACAATCTGTATTACGAAATAAGACCTAAGTCAGGCAAGGATCAGACCATAAAAAGCATCATTCAATATATCAAAACCAATGGCAGTAAATCCGGAATCATCTATGTTCAATCCAGAAAAAGTACAGAAGAGATTGCCAAAGTACTGAATGTCAATGGTATAAGAGCGGCAGCTTATCATGCGGGTCTCGACGCGAAGGTCAGATCAAAGGTGCAGGATGATTTTTTGATGGAAGAGGTAGAAGTGATTGTTGCCACCATAGCATTTGGCATGGGAATTGACAAACCGGATGTGCGGTTTGTTATACATTATGACATCCCGAAGAGTATTGAAAATTATTATCAGGAAACAGGAAGAGGCGGCAGAGACGGGCTAAAAGGCGACTGTCTCGCTTTTTACACCTATAAAGACATATCAAAACTCGAAAAATTCCTCAGGGATAAACCGGTGGCAGAGCGCGAACTCAGCGCGCAGCTTATGGAAGAAGTGATTGCCTATGCAGAAACATCGACCTGCAGAAGGAAGTTTTTATTACATTATTTTGGAGAGGAATATCAGGCGCAGTCCTGTCATGATATGTGTGACAACTGCAAATTTCCGAAACAAAAAGAAGAACTGAGCAAAGATGTACAGCTGGCTTTACAGGTCGTTCTGGCACTTAAGGAAAACTATACCGTAAAGACGCTGATAGATTTTGTAAGAGGAAATGCCAGCAAGGAGATGAAGGATTATCAATTCAATAAACTCCCTCTATTTGGAAAAGGCAGTGACAAGGATGAACTCCACTGGCATACGATCTTCAGGCAAGCGATTCTTCATGATGTTCTCTACAAGGAAATCGAACAGTATGGCGTACTCAAACTAACAGAATCCGGAAGGCAGTTTGTTCATAAGCCCTATGAAATATGGATACCATTAAACAGGGATTTTTCTGTAAAGGAGGATTCAGATGACGATGGAATGACGGGCCAGGCTGCCGCGCTTGACGAGGTGCTTGTAAACCTGCTGAAAGACCTGCGTAAAAAAGAGGCCAAAAAACTCAATGTACAGCCCTGGGTGATCTTTTCAGAACCATCATTGCAGGATATGGCCACGTACTACCCCATATCCATGGAAGATATGAAAACCATATCCGGCGTCAGTGAGGGTAAGGCGGTCAAATTCGGGAAACCCTTCATTGAACTGATAAAAACCTATGTTGAAGAAAACGATATTGAGAGACCTACTGAAGTTGTCATCCGGCAGGTAGCCAACAAGTCGAAAAATAAAGTAACCATTATTCAATCTGTCGACAGAAAAATGCCATTTGAAGATATTGCCCGCCAGGTTGAACTGAAATTTGATGAGTTACTTTACGAACTCAACGGCATAGCTGATGCGGGAACAAAACTCAATATCTCTTACCATATCAGAGACCGGGTGGATGAAGAAATTCTGGAGGAAATTTTCGACTATTTCAGGGAAGCACCAACAGATTCTATAGAAACAGCCATCAGAACACTGCAGGAAGATGATATCACAGAAGAAGAGGTATTGCTTGGCAGAATTAAATTCCTATGCGATATTGCCAATTAAAAGATGCATATGGTACAGATAATCATCATCAACGGCCCTAATCTAAATCTGCTTGGCGTAAGACAGCCACATATTTACGGAACCACAAGATTTGAAGACTACTTTATCGGCCTTGAAAAATCTTTTCCGGATTATAACCTCCATTACTACCAGTCCAACCACGAAGGTGACATTATCGACAAATTGCATCAGGTTGGCTTCAGTTATCATGGCATCATCCTCAATGCCGGTGGATTTACTCATACATCAATCGCTATTGCTGACGCATTGAGGGCTATAACCACTCCAGTGGTTGAGGTGCACCTCACCAACATCTACGAAAGAGAAGCCTACAGGCATGTCAATTATATCAGAGAATCTGCCGTCACCAGCATTGTTGGCAAAGGACTTGAGGGCTACCGCGAAGGCATCATGTATCTTGCAGAAAATCATTTGCTGTAATGCCTGACTTCTTAAAGAAGTCTAATTCATATCAACAGCTATAACCAATAGCAAGGTATCCTATTCCTGCAGCTTAATGCCAAAGGCAAGATCTCCGGCATCACCCAAACCCGGCACGATATATGATTTTGCCGTCAGCTCATCATCCTCAGCCGCCATCCAGAGGAAGGCTTTGGGATACCATCGCCGGATCTGTCTGACACCATGACTAGAGGCAATCAGCGAAACTATGTGCAGTGATCTGTACGTGCCGTAATCGCTCAGACTCTCAACCGCCTTTTGTATAGAAGCGCCCGTCGCCAGCATGGGATCCACCAGAATAAGGTCTGCCCCATTCAGGTCAGGACAGGTGACATATTCCATATTTATCTCGAAGGTTCCATCCTTGTGGTGCTTTCTGTATGATGCAATAAAAGCATTATCCGCCTGATCTAAAAAGTTGAGCAACCCCTGATGCAGCGGGAGACCTGCCCGCAGGATGGTTGCCAGTACAATTCTGTTCTTAAGGAGCGGTGTAGGCGCCGTACCCAGCGGTGTTTCTACATCCCTGGTTTCATAATCCAGAAACTTACTGATTTCATAGGCAAAAATATTACCCAGCCTTTCAAGGTTTTTTCTGAATTTCAATTTGTCCTGCTGGCGGTTTACATCTCTTAATTCAGCCAGAAATTCATTGGCCAACGAATTTTTTTCAGATAAATTTACAATCATCATAGCGGAAAATTTAGGCCCAATATACATCATTAACTACAAATTTAAATGCAGAGATGACATCTATCATCACTTAATTAATGAAAACTTTAACACCATACCACGTCATTATCACAAACCGAATTTACGATCCGGTGGCGGAGCCCCGAAATAGTTCATCATGTATATAATTAAAATTTATATAAGCAAATTAAATGTGTATTTCCCTGATTTAATGTTATAAAACATATAAAAAAATTATCTTTGTGTTGAAATTACTGAAAAAGAGACGCAATCATTTTCGTTATCATCATAAAATTTTGTCAAGTTGAGCACTTTAAAAAACATTGACCTTCGGTGTGCAGACCAGATCAGGATATTGTCGGCTGCTATGGTAGAAAAAGCAGCCTCAGGCCATCCCGGCGGCCCTATGGGAGGAGCTGATTTTATACATATTTTATACAGCGAATTCCTGCGGTTTGACCCTGATGATATGACATGGGCACATCGTGACAGATTTTTTCTGGACCCCGGTCATATGTCTGCCATGCTTTATGCACAGATGAGATTACTTGGAATACTGTCAGATGACGATATCAAAAATTTCAGACAGTGGAAGAGCAAAACTCCGGGCCATCCGGAAGTGGATGTTGCTCACGGCATTGAAAACACCTCAGGTCCTCTGGGCCTTGGACATGCATTCGGCGCAGGTGCTGCCATAGCGGAACGGTTTCTGGCAGCACGCTTTGGCGAATGGATGAGTCATTACACCTACCTGTACATCTCGGACGGCGGCGTCCAGGAGGAAATTTCCCAGGGGGTAGGACGGATTGCAGGTTATCTTGGCCTGGGTCAACTGATTATGTTTTATGATGCCAATGACATTCAGTTGTCAACAAAGGTAGACGAAGTTATGGCAGAGGATACTGCCAAAAAATATGAAAGCTGGCAATGGCATGTACAAACTATAGATGGCAATGATCACGATGCCATCAGGAATGCTATCTTCGAAGCCCAAAAAGTTAAAGACAGACCGTCTCTGATTATCGGAAAAACCATCATGGGTAAAGGAGCCGTTAAGGAAGATGGTTCATCATACGAAGGCCAGGTAGAAACACACGGAAAGCCATTGGGTAAATCCAAAGCCTCATTTCAGGCCACCATTGCCAATCTGGGCGGCAATCCGGAGCAACCTTTTGAGGTATTTAGCGAGGTACTTGAGCATTACAATCAGATTTTAAAGCGCAAAAGAGCGGAAGCGAAAGTCCGAAAGGAGATAGAAATCACCTGGAGAAAAGAAAATTCTGAACAGGCAACTCATCTGGACAGGTATTTTAACCAGGACTGGAAACACCTGGATTTCAAAGGCATCCCGATGGGGGAAAATGAAGCCACCCGAAATGCATCAGCAAGGGTACTTGGGTATCTTGCCGAAAATACCGGTAATACCATTGTAGCATCAGCTGATTTGAGCAATAGCGACATGACGGAAGGGTTTCTAAAAAAGAGCAAGGCATTTACCAGAGGGGATTTCAGCGGGGCATTTTTACATGCCGGTGTCTCCGAACTTACCATGGCAGCATTGTGCACAGGTATGGCATTACATGGAGGCGTTACCGCAGTTTGCGGAACATTTTTTGCGTTTTCTGATTATATGAAGCCGGTTTTGAGGCTGGCGGCACTCATGGAGACTCCGGTAAAATTTATCTGGACACATGATGCCTTCCGTGTCGGTGAAGACGGGCCTACGCATCAGCCCATAGAGCAGGAAGCGCAACTCAGACTGCTGGAAAAACTCAAAAATCACAGCGGTATTTCTTCCTTTGTAGCCCTCAGACCAGCAGACAGTGCCGAAACGCTTACAGCATGGGAAATGATGTTCCATATGCGCAACAGACCATCGGGACTGATTCTCTCCAGGCAAAATATTCAGGACATTTCTTCATACAAAGGATCAGACAGAATTGATGAAGCATCTGAAGCGGGACGGGGTGCTTATATAGTAAGAGATTGTTCTGGCAGCCCGGATATTGTAATGCTGGCCAACGGTTCAGAAGTCAGCACACTTTGCGCTGCAGCAGATTTAATGGCAGCAGAAGGCAAATGGAAGGCCAGAATTGTATCCGTGCCTTCGGAGGGTATTTTCAGGGAGCAGCCCGAGTCATATCAAAAAGCAATTCTTGGGGACAATTTGATGATATTTGGCCTTACGGCAGGTCTGCCCGTAACACTCGAAAGTCTGGTCAGACAGGGAAAAGTATTTGGTATGACGCATTTCGGGTATTCGGCACCTTATCAGGTATTGGATAAGAAATTTGGTTTTACTCCGGAAGATGTTGTAATTCAGGTAAATACATTGCTTAGTAAGTAAGCAGCAATGATTAAAAATTGAACTATTAGCTGGTGATTTTTGTTATAAAAAGTTAAACCTCTGCGGAATTATGATTAAAATTGGATGGGGCGGAAAGACCAGACACAGAACATTTCAATATGTACCCAGATACTATGATCCTGCTCGCGAAGCCATGGAAGAAAGAAAAAAAAGGTATAGCGACAATAAAGAAGAATGGAATAAAGAGCATGATTCAGCTTACTATGTTGAACGACTCAAAGCAGGATTGAGAATGAAGTCAGGTATGTACAGCGTTGATGGCAGTGCAACTGTCCGCCAGTCCAACAAACGAGTAGTTCTGATTGCCCTGGGCCTGGTCATATTGACATATACCCTGATCAATATGCATAAAATCGGTGATATACTAAGCTACATTAGCTGATAATTTCCTGGTGATATGACGGATATTATCAAGCTGCTACCCGACAACATTGCCAATCAGATTGCGGCCGGAGAAGTCATTCAGCGACCATCCTCAGTAGTAAAAGAACTCATAGAAAACGCTATTGATGCTAATGCTACAGAAATAAAGCTCATCGTCAAGGATGCCGGAAAAACACTGATTCAGGTCATTGACAATGGCTCGGGCATGACCCCAACGGATGCAAGAATGTCATTTGAAAGGCATGCAACTTCCAAAATAAGACAAGCACAGGATTTGTTTCAGATACGAACGATGGGATTCAGGGGAGAGGCCCTTGCCTCCATAGCAGCCATTGCCCACGTAGAGATGGTTACCCGGAGGCATGAAGATGAAACAGGAACAAGATTGATTAATGAGGGCTCCATCATCACCAAACAGGAAACCGTACAAAGCAGTCAGGGGACAAGTATTTCTGTCAGAAACTTATTTTACAATGTGCCGGCACGTCGTAAATTTTTAAAATCAGAGCCTGTGGAACTTCGCCACATTCTGGAAGAATTTCAGCGCATTGGCCTCGCAAATCCCGATATTTTCTTTAGCCTGCACCACAATGGCAATGAATTGTATCATCTTCCAAAAAGCAATCTGAGGCAACGTATTGTCAATATCCTTGGAAAACATATCAATGAAAAACTGATTCCTGTACAGGAAGAAACAGATCTGGCCGTCTTTAATGGATTTATTGCCCGGCCTGAGGGGTCAAAAAAAACGAAAGGAGATCAGTATCTGTATGTCAATCAGCGCTTTATAAAAAGCAATAATCTTCAGCATGCGATTAAGGGGGGATATGAAAACCTCATCCCTTCAGATCAGTATCCCTTTTATGTCATATTTATTGATACCGATCCGGCAGGAATAGATATTAATGTGCACCCGACGAAAACGGAAATAAAATTTGAAGACGAAAGGCTCCTTTACAATTATCTTAAAGTGAGTGTCAAACATGCGCTGGGTCAGTACAGTCTTGCCCCGATGATAGATTTTACCCTCGATCATAATTTTATAGAAAGGTCTTCAAGACCTTTAAACGCTCCTGATAGCGGGATGAGACCTCATGGAAATGTTGAAGGTTTTCAACCTTTACCTTCCGGATCACCGGATTATAAAAAAATTGACAAGGAACAGATAAAATCGTGGGAAGATATATATGCCGGAATAAATCAGTTCCAGCCGCCAGCTGTGCGACATGATATAGAACAGGAAACGTTCCGGATTGATGATACAGAGCGCATAGCAGCTCCGGGAGAAAGTACCTTGCCGGTTGCATTTCAGATACATCAAAGGTACATTGTCAGTCAGCTAAAATCTGGTCTGATTGTCATTGACCAGCAGGCTGCGCACGAACGTATTTTATATGAGCGATTTTTGGACAGGCTGCAAAGTGGAGAATATGCTACCCAGAAAGAATTATTTCCGCGTATGCTTGAGCTTGACGGAGCCAAAGCAGCTGTTTTATCCGGGATACTGGAAAAGGTAAATGCGCTGGGTTTTGATATGGCGGAATTTGGCCAGCATACATTTATCATACATGGTACACCAGCCGGTATTGAAGATGTTGGTGCCCCTGAAAAACTGCTGGAAAATATCATTGAGCAATATATGCTGCATGGAAATTTAAAGCTTGAAATCGAAGAAAATCTGGCTCGCTCAATGGCCATTTCCGCCTCTATTAAAAAGGGTAAAATGATGTCCGATTCAGAAATGCATACCCTGATAGATCAATTATTTGCCTGTGAAATGCCATATCAGAGTCCAGGTGGAAAAAAATGCTTTATTTTTGTAGAACTGGAAGACATTCAGAAGCGGTTTCAACTATAAAATTTAATTCATGCTCCGAATTACCGACGTCGTCAAAAATCTATTAATCATCAACGTAATCGTATTTGTTGCTGTTCGGTTTCTATTGCCCATACCTGGGCTGGAGCGTTATTTTGTCTTGGTTTTTCCCGGGACAGAATTGTATGATCCGACTGATGGTGTCACCTATTCATTTGAGCCTGTGCAGATAATAACGCATATGTTTATGCATGGCGATTTCAGGCATTTGCTGTTTAATATGCTGGGGTTGTTATTTCTTGGACCACTGGTAGAACAGTCTCTAGGACCTAAAAGATTTCTGATCATGTATCTGGCTTCGGGTCTTGCCGCATCGCTTCTTCAGATGATACTGGTCAAAGGAGCCGTTGTTGGGGCATCAGGCGGCGTGTACGGGGTATTGGCTGCTTTTGCGACAATGTTTCCCAATCTCGAGCTGATGCTCATGTTTATACCCATTCCGATAAAAGCAAAATATGTGGCTACGGGACTGATTTTGATAGGGCTGATTATGGGCATATCAGGAGGTATGTCGGGTATAGCTCATTATGCACATGTCGGCGGTGCTGTCATGGGATTTATTTTGATAAAATCATGGAAAATGGATAATCTCCGATAAAAAGACACTTATGTTTCGATCAATCTGGGAAGACATAAAGCAATCCTTTTCAATGGGAAATATGGTGACAAAAATTGTCATTGTAAATGTAGCGGTGTACATGATTCTCGCATTGACAAATGCGCTGTTTCCATCATTTTATCTTACGCTTCAGCCATATATAGCGCTGCCCGGGGATCCCACAGAACTCCTGATGCATCCCTGGACGTTAGTAACTCATATGTTTGCCCACCTGGGATTCTGGCATATGGTATGGAATATCTTGTTGTTTTACTGGTTTGGTCAGATCGCCGGCGATTTGCTCGGAGACCGCAGGGTACTGCCTGTGTACCTTGCTGGTGGGCTTGCCGGAGCAGCGTTTTACCTGATTTCATACACTTTTATCCAGAGTATCGGTGGATATGCTATGGGAGCATCTGCCGGAGTATTGGCGGTCGTTTTTATGGCTATAGCAACTGCACCAGATTATCGCGTGTATATGATCCTTTTTGGACCTGTGCGGATAAAGTATATAGGACTGTTTATTATATTTTTTGATTTGATTGGCACCATGGGACAGCACAATTCCGGTGGCCATATCGCACATCTTGG
>Ga0172372_10003030_pt1 | contig 25051 bp, 20 predicted proteins | sample LakKiv5m_2_FD_114544 | JGI IMG/M metagenome (GOLD analysis project Ga0172372, IMG submission 114544) | Freshwater microbial communities from Kabuno Bay, South-Kivu, Congo - kab_092012_9.5m | ecosystem: Environmental > Aquatic > Freshwater > Lake | place: Democratic Republic of the Congo...
CGACAAATGGCCGACCGGTTCGTATTTCCATTACCTCCATCACCGCTACTTCGAATGCAACTACGGCGAGTCCACCATCCCGCTGGACAAATGGTTCGGCACGTTCCGCGACGGCACGCCGGAAGGCGCCGGGGCCAAGCTGGCCCAGGAACACAAGTGACGGCGCGCGGTCCGGAAGCGCGCCGTCGGAAGCATTCACTCCAGGCAAGATAATTTTGACAATATTTTCCGCAGGCCAATCCGCCCTTGGCAACGGTGGGTCCTGAGGCAATAGGGTTGCGGCAGTGCACCGACAACGCGACTCCTTTCAGAGCCTTCCATGAGCAACCTCCACACCATCGAAATCCGCGAGCGCATCCCGGAATACGAGGACGGCCTGCTCCTCGGCAACGGCGACCTTTCGGTCAGTTTTTACCAGCAAAGCGACCGGATGGTCTGGCGCTTCGGCAAAGGGGACGTCTGGGATCGCCGCCTCGACACCGGGGCGGACTGTCCGCCGCTGACCATGGACGAACTCCGTCACGGCATCGAGGTCGAGGGCTGGGTCGCCCCGCCCTACGGCGGGGAAGTGAAAGCGCTGCGCGGCACGAAGGATGCCAAGCGCATGAAGGATTGTCTCAACGGGCCGCAAAACCAGGCACGTCCCTACCCCATGCCCAAGCCGGTCGGCGAACTGGCCTTGCACTGGCCGGCCGACCTCGTGGGGTTGGACATCCGCCAGACCTTGGTCATCGAGGAAGCGCGTCTGGAAATCGTCTGCTCGTGGCCGGACGGCGAGAAACTCCACGTCGGCTGCTTCGTTCCGCCTTCGCCCAACGTGCTCGTCGTGCGCTGGCGTCTGGAGGGATTCGACCAGGGCGCGCCGCAGGCTTTCCACACCGCGCCGCCCGTCCGTCTCACCCTGCACCGTTGGGCCGATCCGCCCTTCGAGTTGTGGAACAGCCGTTTCTGGGCGCGCAACCATTACGCCGGGCTGACCGGATACGGCCACCCCACGGCCGTGCCGCTCCCGCCGCCCGAGGTGGTCGAGGTGGACGGTCTGCCGGTCATCGAGCAGAAATTCTATCCCGACCCGCTCTTCACCGAAGGCTTCCGCTACCGGCTGGGTTGCCTGAGCAGCGAGAAATGCGTCGAGCAGATCAAGACCGGCCCACTGCGCGAAGCGCAGATCCGCATGGCCAAGGTCCGCTCGATGAGCTTCGAGAACCTGCTCGACATGGGCGACAACGAGGACCTGCAGAAAAACACGCGCGATTATATCATACTTCCCCCGCAGGAAGGCTGGGCCGTCGCCGCGGTGACCACCAGCTCCGACCCCGGAGGCTGCGAGGGGGAATTCGCCCGCATCCGCGCCGAAGTGGCGGCCGACCCGGAGGGAACGATCGGACGGTGGAGGCAGGCCAACACGGACGCCGCCCGCGCCTTCTGGTCGGCCTCGTCGGTTTCCATCGCCGAACCGGTGCTGGAGAACCTGTGGTATGAGAACCTGCACGCCACCCGCTGCGTCTACCGCGGCGGCACCGTGCCGCCGGGGTTGTTCCTGCCCAGCACGGTGGACGACTACTCGAACTGGAAAGGCGACTACCACACACAATACAACCTCGTGCAGCCGTTCTGGGGCGTGCACACCGCGAACCACGCGGAACTGGCCGGGGCCTACTTCGCCGCGCTCGGCTTCCTCGAAGACATCGGGCGCAAAATCGCCCGGGACTACTGCGGCACACGCGGGATGTTCATCCCGATCAGCGGCTACCCGCTCAAATTCAAAGAGGATCCCTTCCCCACCGGCGCGATGGGCCGCATGCCCTACATGACCGGCTGGATGGCCGAAATCTACTGGTGGCATTACCTCTACACGCGGGACCAGGACTACCTGCGCGGGCAGGGCTACCCCTTCATCCGCGACTGCGCCCTGTTCTACACCGACTTCCTGCGCAAAGGGGCGGACGGCCTCTACCACGCTTTCCCCTCGAGCTTCGGCGAGGAGGGCTACAACGGGGATCCGGCGACCAACACGGACATCACCCAGACCATGGACTACGCCTCGTTCTGCCTGCGCATGGCCCTGCGCGCCGCGCAGGAACTGGATACCGACCCGGACCTGCAGGCCGAGTGGCAGGACCGTCTGGCCAACCTCGCGCCGCCCAAGGGGGACAACGAATTCCGCCAGCTGCCGCAGGCCGCGGAAATGCGCCACCGCGAATTCAATCCGCCCGATTTCCGTCCGGCGCTGCTTTACCGCTTCAAACCGGAATGGACCTACCGGATGAGGTTCTGGGGCTGGATCGACAAACTCATCCGCCAGTCGATGCAGGAAATCCGCGGCGGCGTCTTCGATCCCGCCCGCGACTTCGCCGACTGGGTCCGGGTGGTCCGCCGCTGGCGCCACCCCAACGGGCTCGTCTGGTCCATGCCCGTCCGCTTTTTCGGACACAGCGGCGCGTGGACCGAAACCCTCGGCATCATCGCCCCGCTGCAGGAAATGATGCTGCAAAGCTGGGACGGTCTGATCCGCCTCTTCCCCTGCTGGCCGGCGGCCGTCGCCGCCTCGTTCCGGGACTTCCGCGCCGAAGGCGCCTTTCTCGTGTCCGCTTCGTGGCAAAACGGCACGGTGACCGGCCTGCAAATCAAGAGCCTCGCCGGCGGCCGCTGCACCCTGGCCGCCCCGTGGACCGGACGCGGCGCGACGGTCACGCGGGGGGAACGCGGGGAGGCGGTGGCCGTCGCCGCGGACACGGTCGGCACCCTCGCTTTCGACACACAACCCGGCGCGGTTTACCGCGTCGACCCGGCCTCTTCTTTGTCCTAGCTTCCGCCGCCCGACACCACATGGACAAATTGCTCCCTGTTCCGCTCCTCATCGGAGGCGAGTGGTCTGCCGTCTCCGGCCTCCCCGCCTGCCCCGTGCACAATCCGTCGGTCGGCGAGGTCATCGCCGAGACGCCGCTCTGCCGCCCCGGGATCGTCGACCAGGCGGCCCATGCGGCAGCCGCCGCCTTCCCGGCCTGGGCGGAAACACCGCCGGTCGAGCGCGCGCGCGTGCTCATGAAGATCAAGGTCCTCCTCGAGGAACATTTCGAGGAACTGGCCGCCGGGGTGACGCGGGAGCATGGCAAGACGCTGACCGAGGCCCGCGGGGACGTGCGCCGCGGACTGGAGAACATCGAGTTCGCCTGCGGCGCGCCCGCCCTCCTCATGGGCGAGGCGCTGGAAAACGTGGCCCGCGGGATCGATTGCGACTCCATCCGCCAGCCGCTCGGCGTGGTCGCCGGCATCACGCCGTTCAACTTCCCCGCCATGGTCCCGCTCTGGATGTGGCCCCTCGCCGTGGCCTGCGGCAACACCTTCGTGCTCAAACCGAGCGAAAAAGTCCCCCTAACCTCCGTCCGCATCGCCCAGCTGGCGCAGCAGGCGGGACTGCCGGCCGGAGTACTCAATGTCATACACGGCGGACGCGAGGTCGTCGACGCCATCCTCGTCCACCCCGCGATCAAGGCCGTCTCCTTTGTCGGCTCCACCCCCGTGGCCCGCCATATCCACCGCACCGGCACAGCCCACGGCAAGCGCGTGCAGGCCGCGGGCGGGGCGAAAAATTTCGTGCTCATCATGCCCGATGCGGACGTGGCCAACTCGGCCGGCGGGATCATGGAATCCGCCTTCGGCTGCGCCGGGGAACGCTGCATGGCCAGTTCCACCGCGGTGGTTGTCGGCCGCGCGGCCGAAACCGTCCTCCCCGCCCTCGTCGATGTCGCGGCCAAGATCCGCGTCGGACCGGCCGACCGCGATCCCGCGGTGCAGATGGGTGCGGTCATCACGCGCCAGCATGCCGACCGTATCTGCGACCTCATCGCGCAGGCCGCCGGCCAGGGCGCGCAACCGCTCACCGACGGACGCGGCATTTCCGTTCCCGCGGCACCGGGCGGTTTTTATGTCGGGCCGACCCTGCTCGACCACGTCCGGCCCGGGATGGCCACCATGCAGGAGGAAGTTTTCGGTCCGGTTCTCAACGTCGTGCGCATGGAGGATCTCGACGCGGCCATCGAGCTGGCCAATTCTTCCCCCTACGGCAACGGCGCGGCCATTTTCACCCGCAGCGGCAAGGCCGCGCGGGAATTCCGCCACCGCATCCAGGCCGGCATGGTCGGGGTGAACATCGGCGTGCCCGCGCCCATGGCCTTCTTCCCCTTCAGCGGATGGCATGCCTCGTTCTTCGGCGACCTCCACCTGCAGGGACGCGAGGGCGTCGCCTTTTACACCCAGCAGAAAGTGACCACCACACGCTGGTTCGCCGGGGGCGAGAGCTCCATTTGGGCCGACCGCTGAAGATTCCGTCCCGGACTGCACCGCCTTATGACACCTCTCCGCCGATGAAAACCCCCGACCTCCCCCCCTGCGAACACCAACCGCGCCCCTACACGGGGCCGTCCGCCGACGAAGTTCTCGCCCTGCGCAAACAATTCATGAACCCCGGCATTTTCCTCTACTACCAAAAGCCTCTCATGGTGGTGGAAGGGCACCGCCAGTATGTCTGGGACGAGAAGGGTAAACGCTACCTCGACGGCCTCGGCGGGATTGTCACCATCAGCGTGGGTCACTGCCACCCCCACGTCATCGCCGCCGGCAACAAACAGAGCGAAATCTACCAGCACTCCACCACGATCTACCTCCACCCGAACGTGGCGCAATACGCGGAGAAGCTGGCCTCGAAAATGCCGGGCAAACTCAAGATGTGCTATTTTGTCAACTCGGGCTCCGAGGCCAACGACTTGGCCATCCTCATGGCCCGCGCTTACACGGGCAACTTCGACATCATCGCCCTGCGCAACGCCTACCACGGCGGCAACCACGCCACCATGGGCGTCACGGCCCACGGCACCTGGAAATACCACATCCCCCAGGCCTTCGGCGTGCACCACGCGCTCTCCCCCTACCCTTACCGCGGCATCTGGGGCTATGACGATCCGGAGGCCGGGGTCGAATATGCCAACGACGTCAAAGAACTGATTGATTTCGCCACCTCGGGCCGCATCGCCGGCTTCATCGCCGAATCGATCCAGGGCGTCGGGGGCTTCGTCGAATTTCCGCCGGACTACCTCAAGAATGTCTACGCGCACGTGCGCGCCGCGGGCGGGGTCTGCATCGCGGACGAGGTCCAGACCGGTTTCGGCCGCACGGGCACGCACTTCTGGGGGTTCGAAACGCAGGACGTCATCCCCGACATCGTGACCATGGCCAAGGGTATCGGCAACGGCTGCCCGCTCGCCGCGGTGGTCACCACGCCGGAGATCGCGCAGTCCCTCGTCGGCAAGGTCCACTTCAACACCTTCGGCGGCAATCCCGTGGTCAGCGCCATGGGCAAAGCGGTCCTCGAAGTCATCGAAAAAGAAAACCTGCAGGAAAATTCCCGCAAGATGGGCGGATACATCCTGGAAGGACTGAAAAAGCTGCAGGAAAAGCACCCGGTCATCGGCGACGTGCGCGGCAAAGGCCTCCTGCTCGGCATCGAGCTGGTCAAGGACCGCGCGACCAAAGAACCGGCCACCGCGGAGTGCGCCCGCGTCCTCGAGACGGCGCGCGATCTCGGGCTCCTCCTCGGCAAAGGCGGATTGCGCGGCCAGACCATCCGCTTCGCCCCGCCCATGTGCATCACCAAAGCCGACGCCGACTTCCTTCTCGAGGTTCTCGACGAAAGTTTCCGCCGCAACGCCCCATGACCGTCGGCGTCCCCCGCGAGATCAAAAAGCAGGAAAACCGCGTCGCCCTGCTGCCTTCCACCGCCGGACGCCTCGTGGCGCAGGGCCACCGCGTGCTCGTTGAACGGGGCGCGGGCGCGGGCAGCGGCTACGCGGACGCGGAATACGAGGCGGCCGGCGCGGAACTGGTCACCGCGCACGAAGCCGCCTTCTCGGCCGACCTCGTGGTCAAGGTGAAGGAACCGCAACCCGCGGAATATCCCCTGCTGCGCCGCGACCAGGTGCTTTTCACCTACCTGCATCTCGCCGCAGACAAGGCGCTGACCGACGCCCTCCTGGCCAGCGGCGTGACCGGCCTCGCTTACGAGACGATCGAAATCAACCGCCACCTGCCGCTGCTCGAGCCGATGAGCGAGATCGCCGGCCGCATGTCGGTCGTCGTCGGGGCCAACCTGCTGGCCAAGCACCACGGCGGCACCGGGGTTCTGCTCGGGGGCGTTCCGGGCGTCCTGCCGGGCAAAGTCGTGGTCATCGGCGGCGGAACTTCCGGGATCAATGCCGCCCGCATGGCCCAGGGACTGGGCGCGGACGTGACCATCCTCGAAGTCGACCTCGACCGGATGCGCTTTCTCGACATCACCCTGCACACCGCGCACACGCTCTACTCGAGCGAGGCCCACCTGCAGGAAGTCCTCCCGCAGGTCGACCTGCTCATCGGTGCGGTCCTCGTGCCCGGCGCGCGCGCCCCGCGCCTCATCACCCGCGAAATGCTCCGGCGCATGAAACCGGGCAGCGTTTTTGTCGACATCGCCATCGACCAGGGCGGCTGCGCCGAAACCTCGCGCCCGACCACCCACGAAAACCCGGTCTACCTCGAGGAGGGTGTCATCCATTACTGCGTGACCAACATGCCCGGCGCCTACGCGCGCACCGCGACCCAGGCCCTGACCAATGTCACCGCGCCCTACGTCGAAATGATCGCCGGCCTCGGGTTGGCCGGCGCCTGCGCCAAGGTCCCGGCCCTCGCCGGGGGAATCAATTGTCGGCACGGACGGCTCACCTGCCCGACCGTGGCCGAAGCGCACACCCTGGAGGCGGCTCCGCTCGTGTGGTGATGGGATCCGGAGCGACAGTCTCGCCGCTGCACGCGCCGCCCCGGCGGTCAGTCGCGGAAGACAACCGTGCGGTTGCCGTGGACGAAAACGCGCTCCTCGAGATGGTAACGCAGCCCGCGCAGCAGGGCGAGGCGCTCGCAATCCTGTCCGAGATCGGCCAGGCAGTGGCCCTCGCGGCTGACCGGAATGGCCACGCGCGGACGCGCGGTCCGCTCGCGCAAAATCCACTCCGCGCCGAGCCCCGAGGCGAAAGTGGCGAGGTCCGCGCGCAGAGAACCCATCCCGGAGAAATCCCCGACCGGTTCGAGGCGCAGGCGGGTGAAGAACCATCCGGCCGGATCATCGGTGAACTGGTGCGCCTCGAGCAGGTTGAGCGGGCGGGACGCGCAGAATCCCGTGACCTCGGAGAGCAGACCGACACGATCGGGGCAGGACAATTTGAGAAGAATTTCGGGGTGATTCATGGGCTGGATTCAGGACGCCGTCGACGCGGGCCCTGCGCTGTGCCGTGCACGCGCCGCAACGGTTTTGTAGCGCCACCCGACCCCGCCGGCACCCCGCCATGAACCCCCGTCGACAATTTCCGACAAAACACAACCATGAACAACATCACCCCTCCCTCACAGACCCGCATCCTTGTTATAGGCGGCGGACTGGTCGGCACCAGCGTGGCCTGGCACCTCACCCGCCTCGGCATTCGCGACGTCGTCCTCCTCGAGCAAAGCAGACTCGCCGGCGGGACCACCTGGCATGCCGCAGGCATGGTCGGGCGTCTCCGCTCGGGCGAGAGCATGATGCGGATCGCCCGGGATTCGGCCGGACTTTACGCCAGCCTCGAAGAATTGACCGGGCACGATCCGGGCTGGCGCATGGTGGGCAGCCTGCTGCTCGCCCGGAGCAAGGACCGCATGAACCAGTATCGCCGCAGCGCCGCCCTTGGCAACCACCTCGGGATCGAGTGCCATGAAATCTCCCCGGCGGAGGCGCGGGAGAAATTCCCCTGCCTCCGCGTGGACGACCTCGACGGCGTCATCTGGATTCCGCACGACGGGCGCGTTCTCCCGGCGGAGGTTCCGGTCGCCTTGGCCAAGGGCGCGCGCGACGGCGGGGCGGGAATTTTCGAGGGGGTGCGCGTGACCAAGCTGCTCTCCAAGGACGGACGCATCACCGGGGCGGAGACCGGCCAGGGAACAATCCGGGCCGAGGTGGTCGTGCTGGCCGGCGGCATGTGGACCAGGCAACTGGGGCTCACCGCGGGAGTGGATGTCCCGCTGCATCCGGTCGAGCACCATTATGCGGTGAGCAATCCGCTGCCCGGGGCGGACGGCAGTCATCCCTGCACGCGGGACATGGACGGCTCGATCTACATCCGGGGGGAAGACCTGCCCGAAGGCGGGGGGGGCGTGGTGCTCGGCGCGTTCCAGCGCACGACGAAGATCTGGGATGTGCCCCGGGTGCCGGACGACTTTTCTTTCGCCCTGCTCGAACCGGACTGGGAAAAATTCCGCGGCCCGCTCGCCGAGGGGATGATGCGCATTCCCGGATTGAAGGAGGCCGGTTTCTCCAAGTTCGTCAATGGTCCGGAGAGCTTCACTCCGGACCACAATTTCCTGCTGGGCGAGACCGCGGAGCTGCGCGGGCTCTTCGTCGCGGCGGGTTTCAACAGCCTGGGCATCGCCTGCGCGGGCGGGGCGGGCAAAGCGCTGGCCGAATGGATCATCGGGGACGGAATGCCTTACGACCTGACCTCTGTGGATATCCGCCGCTTCGGCCGATGGGCCAACAACCGCGCATTCCTGCGCGACCGGGTGACCGAGTCGCTCGGGCTCCAGTATGAACTCGCCTGGCCGAACCGCGAGCCGGTCACGGGGCGCAACGTCCGGTTGAGTCCGCTCCACGGACGTCTCAAGGACGCCGGCGCCTGCTTCGGCACGCGCGGCGGATGGGAACGGCCGGTCTGGTTCGCCCGCGGGGACGCCGGTTGCGCCGCGGTGCCGGAGACAGCCTACGGCTTCGGACGGCAGAACTGGTTCGCCAACCACGCCTTCGAACACCGCGCCTGCCGCGAGCGGGTGGCCATTTTCGACCAGAGCGGATTCTCCAAGCTCGTGGTCTGCGGGGCGGACGCCCTGCGCGTCCTGCAGCGCTTGTGCGGGAACAATGTCGACGTGGAGCCTGGCCGCGTGGTCTACACCGCGATGTTCAACCGGCACGGCGGCTTCGAAAGCGACCTCACCGTGGTGCGGGACGGACCCGGCCATTTTTACCTCATCACCGGAAGCGCCCAGGCCGTCCGCGACGCGGCATGGATCCGCGGCAACACCCGACCCGGCGAGCATTGCGAGGTGGTCGAGACGACGGCATCCCACGCCGTCCTCGGCGTGATGGGGCCGCGCTCGCGCGAACTGCTCTCGCGGTTGGCCGATGCGGACATGGGCAACGAGGCCTTCCCCTTCGGCACATCGCGCTTCCTCGGGATCGGCACGGCCAACGTGCGCGCCGTGCGCCTCACCTACGTGGGCGAACTGGGCTGGGAACTGCACGTCCCGGTCGAGCAGGCCGGGCATGTCCTCGACCTGCTGGGGCAAGCCGGCGCGGATCTCGGCGTGGCCCATGCCGGTTACTACGCCATCAATTCGCTGCGGCTGGAAAAAGGCTACCGCGAATTCGGACACGAACTTTCCCCGCACGAGACACCCTTCGACGCGGGGTTGGCTTTCGCAGTCGACTTCAAAAAGGAGTTCCTCGGCAAGGAAGCTCTGCTCGCCGCGAAGGTGGCGCCGCGCACGAAAATGCTGGCTACCTTCGTCCTGCAGGATCCCGGGCCCGTCCTCTGGGGAGGCGAAGCCGAAATCATTTTCCGCGACGGGAAGAGCGCGGGCTACACGACCAGCGGGGCCTACGGCCACACGGCCGGCGGCGGCATCGCCATGGGATACGTGTCCGACGGCGGATCTCCCGTCACCGCGGAGTGGGTCCTGGGCGGCCGCTACGAACTGCTGGTCGACGGCGCGCGCCGCATCCCGGCCACCGTGCACCTGCGTCCGGTTTACGACCCGAAAAGGGAAAAGATCCTCGCCTGACCGCTCAGGCCCGGCCGGCAGTCGCACCCCCGTCGATGACGAAAGCCCCGCCGGTGATCGAGGCTGCCGCGCCGCTGCAGAGGAACGCGATGAGTGCGGCCACCTCGCCCGGCGCGGTGATGCGCTTCATCGGCGCGTACGCCTTGATGGCGGCCTCGGCATCGACGGGGTTGCCGGCCTTTTCTATGACATCACGCCGGACCATGTCCGTGTCGGTGTAGCCGGGGCAGACGCAATTGACGCGGACCCCGGGGGCCAGTTCCATGGCAAGGGCGCGCGTGAGGTTGACTACCCCACCCTTGCTCGCGCAGTAGACGGAAAGGTTGCGCTCCCCGATCAGCCCGGCATCCGAGGCGACATTGACCACCGCTCCGCACGTGGCGCGCAGGGCGGGCAGCGCTTCCTGGAGGCAGAAAAACGTGCCCTTGAGGTTGGTATCGACCACGCGGTCCCAGATTTCCCCCGTGACCTCGCCGACCGGCGAGTAGTCGGCCAGTCCGGCCGAATTGACCAGGATATCCAGTCCGCCCAGCCGGTCGACGGCGACGGAAACAATGGCGCGGCAGCCCGTCGTCCCGGAAACATCGCCGGGCGCGGGCACGGCGCCGGCCGACCCCAGTTGTCCGACGGCACGGAGGGTGGAAGCCTCCGTGCTCCCGTTGACCGCAACCCGCGCGCCCGCCTCGAGAAACAACTTGGCCGTGCTGAAGCCGATGCCGCGCGAAGAACCCGTGACAAGCACGCGCTTTCCAGCAAAGGAATGCGGTGTCATACGGCGGCGAATCCCCCGTCGACGAGCAACTCCGCCCCGGTGATGAAGCGGGCTTCTTCCGAGCAAAGGAAAACGATGAGCCGCGCGACATCGTCCGCATCGCCCAGCCGCCCCACCGGATGAAAACTCTCGAGCCGGCGCTGGGCGGCCGCCGGGTCGGGCGCGGCGATCAGGGCGGAGCGGACCATGTTGGTCATCATGTAACCCGGACAGACCGCATTGCAATTGATCGCGTCCTTCCGCTCCGCGCAGGAAGCGGCCACGGACCGGGTCAGCGCGCCCACCCCGCCTTTGCTCGCGCAATAGGCGACCGCCCCGCCGTCGGCCCGGACCGCGAGGATCGAGGCGAGATTGACGATGGAACCGCCCCCGGCCCGGCGCATTTCCGGAATGACATGGCGGCACCCGAGGAAGGTCCCCTTGAGGTTGATGCCGAAAACATGCGACCAGATCTTGGCGTCGAGATCGTCCACATTGTCCTTCGGGTGATCCACCCCGGCGCTGTTGACCAGCACATCGAGCTTGCCGAACCGTTTGATCACCGCGGTGATGACCGCGCTCCATTCGTCGGCCCGGGTCACATCGAGCGGGGAGAAAAAACCACGGGGGCCGATGATTTCCGCCGTCTCGCGCCCGCCGTCCCCGTTGACATCGGCCACGCAGACCAGCGCCCCCCTCTCGGCCAGCCGGAGAGCGCTCTGGCGGCCGAAGCCCGAGGCCCCACCGGTGACCAGGGCCACCCGCTGGTCGAGGGGCGCACTCACCGGGCCGTCCTCCCTCCGTCCACGATGAACTCTGCCCCCGTGATGCCGCACCCGGTCAAGCCGGCGAGAAAGGAAACCATCGCCGCGGTATCCGCCGCCGCCGGGGCACCGTGGGGTCCGCGGGCCAGGGCGGCCGCCGCGGAAGGGTAATCGGCCCCCGTGGAGGGATGCGTGACGGACTGCACGCAATTGCAGGCCACGGGGTATCCGCGGTCGAGACAGTAAAGCGCCACCGATTTGGTCAGCAGGCGGATCGCCCCGCCCGCCACATCCGGCAAGAAACTGTCCGCGCCCGCAACAAGCCCCCCGACCGAGCAGACATTGACGATCGCGCCGCCGGTTGCCCCGAAGCATTGCAGGGCGGCGCGGCAGCTGTAGGCGAAAGCCTCGACATTGCGCTCCATCGCTTCATCCCAGGCCTGCTCGCCGACACTTTCGACTGTGCCCGGTTCCGTCGTGCCGAGGCAGTTGACGAGGATTGCCAAACGCGCGGACCCCTGGTCCAAAGCACGCATGGCCGCGACCCATGCTGCGCGATCGCCGAAGTCGAGGCGGATGCTGCGGCAGGCGCCGGAGTCCGCCCCGCCGGCGTTCCCCGGGGGATGCGCGAGCACCACCCCGACACCGTCCCCGGCCAGCCGTGCGGCGATGCCGAGCAAGCCGGGACCCGGGGATCCCGCGAGAAGAGCGAGCCGCTGGTTTTTCCGCGCCGGCTGCTTTTCCATGGTCGTTGCGCGGCCGGGGCTATGACACGGATCGGGCCGGCCCGATCCATCCGAGGATGGCCTCGTTGACCGCCTTGGCCTGCTCCATCATCGGCATGTGCCCGGCCCCGTCGAGCAGAAGCAGGCGCGCGGACGGAAGGGCGGCGGCATGCGAGGCGGGGACGATTTTGTCTTCGCGCCCCCAGATGAGACCGACCGGGATGCCGAGGGCTTCGGTCCCGGGGGCAAGGAGAAGCGCTTGTCCTCCCTGCGGGAAGTTGGCCGCAGCGAGTCTGCCCAGCGCCTGCTCCACGCCGAGGATCCGCTTGTAGCGCAGGATGTCGTCGACCATGCGCCCGGTGACAACCGACTGGTCGTGGAAGAGTTCGGTCACCGCAGCCTTGAGTTCGCGGCGGTTTTTCGCGGCGATGAAAGCCTGCAAGTAGCCGCCGTGGATTTCCGGACCCAGCCCGACCGGGGCGATCAGGGTGAGCGAGGCGACGAGGTCCGGCTGGCGCTGCGCAACCAGCTGGCAGATGCCACCGCCGAGGGAGTGGCCGACGAGATGGACGCGACCGGACACCACCTTCGACACGAACTCGGCCACGGCGGCTGCCAGGCTGTCCATCGAGGCATCATCCAGCGACTTGGCCGATGCGCCGTGACCGGGGAGGTCGAGCGCGTAAACGGTGTGCTCCGCGGCGAGCGCGGCCGTGTTGAAAAGCCAGTTGTTCAGGTCGCCGCCGAAGCCGTGCACCAGCACGACGGTTTCGCCGCCCTCGCCCTGCACCGTGTAGTTCAATTTGCCGCCGGCCAATTCGACCGACTTGGTGGCCGGACCCCCGGACTCCGCCGTCTCGTCGACCGATTCGGTGACGAAGCCGGCGACAAATTCGTCCACCGCGGCATCCGGCACGGACAGATCGGCCACCACGCCGAGCAGGGCGCCGACAGGCAGGGCCTGACCGGGGCGCGCCACCTGGCGCCGGAGCACGCCGCTCACTTTCGCCTCGACGGACCCCGCGATTTTGCTCGTCTCGATGTCGAGCACCTCCTGGCCCGCCGTGACCGGACCGCCTTCCTCGACGTGCCAGGTCGTGACTTGGCCGCCTTCCATGGTCATGCCCCACTTGGGCACCGTGATCGCGTGGATGGATCCTTCCTCCACGGTCATTTCCCCCCGCCCCGCTGCCAACCCGCCACCCGGCGCACCGCGTCGGCCACCTTGGCCGCATCGGGAATGAAAGCATCTTCCAGTTCGGGGGCGAAAGGCACGGGGGTGTGCGGCGGCGAGACGACCTCGACGGGGGCCCGCAGGTCGGCAAACCCCTGCTGGGCGACGAGCGCCGCGATGTCTTTGCCCACGTTGCAGCGCGGATAAGCTTCGTCCACCACGACCAGGCGCCCCGTCTTGGCCACGCTTTCCAGGATGGTGTCTTCGTCGAGCGGCGAGATGGTGCGCGGGTCGATGATTTCGCAGGAAATACCCTCGCGCTCCAGGACGGACGCCGCCTCGCGGGCCACATGGACCATGCGGGCCAGCGCCACGATGGTCACATCGCCGCCCTCGCGCACGATGCTCGCCTCGCCGAAAGGTATGGTGTACGCTTCCTCCGGAACATCGTCGCGGGCCGAGTCATAGAGGAATTTGTGCTCGAAGAAAATGACCGGGTCGTTGTCGTGCACGGCCTCGATCATCAGTCCCTTCGCGTCATAAGCGGACGACGGAATGACGCATTTGATCCCCGGGATGTGGGTGAAGAGCGGGTAGAGGCACTGGCTGTGCTGGGCGGCGCCGCGGTAGCCCGCGCCGATCTGCGTGCGGATGACCACCGGCGTCTCGGCCCGTCCACCGAACATGTAACGGAACTTGGCCGCCTGGTTCATGATCTGGTCGAAACAGACACCCATGAAATCGACAAACATCAGTTCCGCGATGGGGCGCAAACCGCAGGTCGCCGCTCCGACCGCCGTGCCGATGATGGCCGACTCGCTGATCGGCGTGTCCATGACCCTCGACTTGCCGAAGCGCGGCTGGAGTCCTTTGGTCAGCCCCATGTCCCCGCCCCACGCGTCCTGCGACCCCGGACTCCCCTCGCCGCCCGCGATATCCTCGCCGAGCATGATGACGCGCGGATCCTCCTCCATCAGGTGAAGGAAGGCCTCCTGCAAAGCCTGCCGCATGGTGATGATTCGTGCCATGGTTCCGCTCTCCGGTTTCTAATACGAGACGTAAACGTCGGTGGTCAGCATGTCGGGCGTGGGCCGCGGGGCGGCCTTGGCCTGTTCGACATGGGTTTTCATTTTTTCGACCACGTCGCGGTCGATTTCGTCCAGACGCCCCGCGTCGAGCAGTCCGGCCTGCAGGACGCGGTCGCGGAAAATGTTCAGGCAGTCCTGCTCGCTGCGCAGGCGTTCCACTTCGCCTTCGCCCCGGTAAGACTGGTTGTCGCCCTCGTGATGGCCGTAGAACCGGGCCAGCTTCACCTCGATGAGGGTGGGTCCCCCGCCCGCCCGGGCCCGCGCGATGGCCTCACCGGCGGCCGCGTGCACGGCGAAGAAATCAAAACCGTCCACCTGAACGCCGGGCATGCCGAAGGCGGGAGCACGGTTGACGATATCCCCGCAGGACACCGACCAACTCGCCGCGGTCGTCTCGGCGTAGCCGTTGTTTTCGAAAACAAAGACGACGGGCAGCTTGAAAATCGCGGCGAAGTTGAGGCTTTCGAAAGTCGTGCCCTGGTTCGATCCGCCGTCGCCGGTGAAAGCCACCCCGACGCCGCCGTTGCCCAGCACCTTGGCCGCCATGCCGGCGCCGCAGATGAGCGGCGGTCCGCCGCCGACGATGGCATTGGCCCCGAGCATGCCCTTGGAGAGGTCGGCGATGTGCATCGATCCGCCTTTGCCGCGGCAGATCCCCTCGGAAGAGCCGATGATTTCCTTCCACATTCCGCCGATATCGCAGCCCTTGGCGATGCAATGGCCGTGGCCGCGATGCGTGGAGATGATTTTGTCGACGGGGGTCAAGTGGGAGCAAACGCCCACCGCGGAGGCCTCGGATCCGGCGTAGAGGTGGACGAAGCCGGGCAGGTGGCCTTTTTCGAATTCGGCGTGGACCGACTCCTCGAACTCGCGGATCTCGCGCATCGTCCGGTAAGCCCCGAGCAGTTGGTCCGGGGTCAACTTGATGGAGGAATCGGGCATGGCGGAATGGGATCGGGGGCTGGGAGTGGCATCGCGGCCGCAGGGCGGACACGACAAGGAATAGTCCGGCCGCCGCGGGGCACAACGCGCAAAAAGCGCACGCGGAATTCCATTTTGCGAAGGACCCCGGGACGCGCCGCCGCGGACGTCAGCTGTTCAGGTTGGCCATCACGTGCTTGATGCGCGTGTAGTCGTCGAGGGCGTAGGCCGAGAGGTCCTTGCCGTAGCCGGACTTTTTGTATCCGCCGTGCGGCATTTCCGCGACCACGGGGATGTGCGTGTTGACCCAGACGCAGCCGAAGTCGAGCGCCTTGACCATGCGCATGGCCCGGCCGAAGTCGCGGGTCCAGACGGAAGAAGCGAGGCCGTATTCCACGCCGTTGGCCCATTTCACCGCTTCGGCCTCGTCGCTGAATTTCTGCACGGTGATGACCGGCCCGAAGATCTCCTGCTGGATCATGTCGTCGTCCTGCCGCAAGTCGGCCACCACGGTCGGCTCGAAGAAATAGCCGTCACGGCCGATGCGGTGCCCGCCGGCCACCACGCGGGCGTGCTCGGGGGCCCGCTCGACGAAGCCGCTGACGCGGGCCAGCTGGCCGGCGTTGTTCAGCGCGCCGTAGAGCACGTCGTCCTGCGGAGGCCCGGTCTTCGTCTTTTTCGCCGCCGCGGCCAGCGCCGCGACGAAATCACCGTAGACTTTCGGTCCGGCTATGACACGCGTCGCCGCGGTGCAATCCTGCCCGGCGTTGAAATATCCGGTCATGGAAATCTGCGCCGCCGCGGCCTCCAGGTCGGCGTCGTCGAACACGACGACCGGCGCCTTGCCGCCTAGTTCGAGGTGGACGCGTTTGAGCGACCGCGCCGCGGCTTCGGCCACCTCCATGCCGGCGCGCACCGAGCCCGTGACCGAAACCATGGCGGGAACCGGGTTGGTCACCATGGCCCGCCCGGTGTCGCGGTCGCCGCAGACCACGTTGAACACGCCGGGCGGGAGGAACTCGGCGGCGATTTCGGCCAACCGCACCGTGGTCACCGGCGTGGTGTCGCTCGGCTTGAGCACGATGGTGTTGCCGGCCGCGATGGCCGGGGCGAATTTCCAGACGGCCATCATCATGGGGTAGTTCCACGGCGCGACCTGCGCGCAGACGCCGACCGGCTCGCGCCGGATGAAGGAGGTGAAGCCGCGCATGTATTCGCCCGCGCTCTTCCCCTCGAGCGAGCGCGCCGCGCCGGCGAAAAAGCGGATCTGGTCGACCATCGGGGGGATTTCCTCCGCCATGGTCACGGCGACCGGCTTGCCGCAATTCTCCGCCTCGAGGGCGACCAGTTCCTCCTTGCGCGCCTCGAGGGCGTCGGCGATGCGGAAAAGGGCGAGCGAGCGCTCGGAGGGCGTGGTCTCTTTCCACCCTTCGAAAGCGCGCGCCGCGGCGCGCATCGCGGCGTCGACATCGGCCGGCGACGAGTTCGGCGACGTCGCGTAAACTTGGCCCGTCGCGGGGTTGATGATGTCGAGCGTGGCGCCGTCGGCCGCCCCGGCGTGAGCGCCGTCGATGAAATTGCGGAGGGTTTTCACAATTTCCTCCTAGCCCTCCGATGGCCGGCTGCAAAGCCCCGAGTGCACCCCATGCGGACCCGGCGCCTCAACGCGAGAGCTTGAGCGTGACGATCTGGAACGGGCGCAGGGCGAGCGAAACTCCCCCGTCCTTCCAGTCCACCGGATCGTCCTCTTCCTCGAGCAGATTGACCAGCGCGGCGCCTTTGAAAGGCAGCGCGGAGGCGAGGCGGACCGTGCGGTGCCCGCCGCCCGACTCGTGCAAGCGCACGATGATCTGGTCGCCGTCCTCGGCCAGCTTGACCGCGCCGAGCACCACGGCCGGATCGTCGAGGGAGAAGAACTCCCGGGTCTCCGGCGGTGCCGAGACGGGCAGCACTTCGAGCGGCTGGTTGAACGCCGCGGCTTCGCGCCCGACGCCCGCCTCCTGCGGCCCGCCGGCATGGGGAAACACCGCGTAGCGGAAACGGTGCGAACCCATGTCCGCCCCCGGATCGGGAAACTTCGGCGCGCGCAGCAAAGAAAGGCTGAGCAGGTTGCCCCGGCAGGAGTAGCCGTATTTGCAGTCGTTGAGCAGGGCCACGCCGTAGGCCGGCTCGGAGAGGTCGGCCCAGCGGTGCGCGCAGACCTCGAACCGCGCCAGATCCCAGCCGGTGTTGGCGTGGGTCGGGCGGGTCAGGTGGCCGAATTGGATGTCATAAGTGGCATGGTCGCTGCGCAGGAGCAGGGGGAACTCCACCTTGAGGAACTGGTCGGTCTCGCGCCACTCGGCCGAAGTGTCGAAGTTGAGCCGCGGCGAGCAGGCCTCGAGGAAAATGCGCTGCTTGAGCGAGGCGGACCCACTCAACTCGAGCTCGATTTCCACCCCGGCCCGGAGCGGACCCTCGTCGAAGAGGCGCGAGGCGAGGACGCGCCCGGCTTCGCGGCGCTTCTCCAAATGGTAAATCTCGACGTTCCAGGCGTCCTCCTTCTCCGGCTTGTCCTCGAACATGACGAACCGGTTGCCCGGACCGGCCATGATCTCGCGCCGGTGACGTTTGTCATAAAAGGAAACAACGCGCCCCGCCGCGTCGAGGTCGACGCGCACCGACGCGTTCTCCAGGCGGAAGCCGTCCGCCCGCGCCGCCGCCGCGACGCGGTCGCCCGGCTCCTCCTCCGGCCCGGCGAGCACGGCGTAGCCGCAGGACGGCGCGGCGACCATGACCGGCGCGCCGCCGCCCGGCCGGGCGGCCACTTCGCGGCGGGCCCAGCCGAGGGTGTTGACCACGAGGAGGTTTTCCCCCGGTTCCGCCGGGACCAGCGCCCCGAGGGCGCGGCGGCGCAGCTCCGCGCCTTCCCCGAGGATCCGCGCGTAGTCGCGCGCCGCGTCCTGGTAAACCTCGGCCACGGAGGATCCCGGGATGATGTCGTGGAACTGGTTGAGAAGGAGGAGCGGCCAGAGTTCCCCCAGCTCGGCGCGCGGATACGTCCCCGCTCCGCGGGCGCAGGCCAGGGCGGAGAGCAGTTCGACATCGCGCAGCATTTCCTCGCTGCGCCGGTTGTCCCGCTTGACCGCGGCGTGCGTGGTGTAGGTGCCGCGATGGTTCTCGAAATAAAGCTCTCCCGACCAGACCGTCGGCTCGCGCAGGTCCGCCTCGCAGCGGGCGAAGAATTCCGCCGGACCGCGCAACTCGACCTCGGGCAACCCGCAGACGTTGCGCAGCCGGCGCAGGCGCTCGACCATGTCCTCGGTCGGGCCGCCCCCGCCGTCCCCGTGTCCGAAAAGGTAGCAGCTCTCGGACCCGCGGTCCGCATTGCGGTAGTTGCGGTAGTGCCGGAGCATTTCCTCGACCGTCACCGTGGCGATGTAGGTGTCGGCCGGCGGAAAGTGGGTCAGCACGCGCGACCCGTCGATGCCCTCCCAGAGGAACGTGCTGTGCACCGGCTTGTTGTATTGGTTCACGCTCAGCTTCTGCGTGAGGAAATAGCGCATCCCCGCCCCGCGCAGGATCTGCGGCAGCGCGCCGGAGTAGCCGAAGACGTCCGGGTTCCAGAACTCGCGGCAATAGGAGCCGAACTCGCGGCGGAAAAACCGCTGGCCGAGCAGCATCTGCCGGACAAGCGACTCGCCGTCGGGGATGTTGCAGTCCGGCTCGGTCCACGATCCCCCCACCGGGATGAAGCGGCCCTCGCGCGCTTTGGCGCGGATTTTGTCATAAAGTGCCGGCTGGTCCCGCTTGATCCAGTCCAGCTGCTGGGCCTGCGGGCAGACGAAACGGTATTCCGGGTAGCGGTCCATCATGAGCACCGCGGTGGAGAACGTGCGGTAGCACTTGCGCCGCGTCTCGGCCAGGGGCCAGAGCCACGCCGTGTCGATGTGCGCGTTGCCCATCGCGCTGACCCGGTGGTTGCGTCCGCCGTTTTTCTGGGCGAGAAACTCCGCCGCCACGGCCCGCGCGGCCGGGTAGGTCGAGCGGTCGCCGAGGACCAGGGCATTGGCCATGTCGTTGCCCGCGGCAAGGGCCCGCGCCTGGTGGGGCTGGTCGGACGGCAGGCTCTCGGCCATTTCCTTGATCACCGCGAAGTCCCACATCAGGTCCCAGACGGCGCGGTCCAGGGTGACCAACCGCGCCTCGCAAAGGTGGCCGAGCCGGTGCCGCGTCTTGGTGTCCGGCTCGAAAAAATAAACCTCCGTCCCCCACGACCCGTTGATCGCCGCCTCGACGTGCAGCACGCCCTCCTCGCCGCCCCGGGCGGACGGGGTCAGCTGGAAGCCCGAGCGCACGTCCTCCAGTCCCCAGTGGTAACCGGTCAGACCCTGGAGGGGAACGCCGTCCCGCCAGACGCAGCCTTCGGAGCAGGAGTTGAACCGGAGCAAAACTTCCCGCCCCTTCCAGCGCTCGGGAATACGGTAGGCAATGCGGAACCAGTGCGTCGACCAGAGCGGACGGAAGGTCTCCCCGACCTCCGCCGGACGGTAGTCGCCGGCCATGGCTTGGTCATAGCTGATGCGCCCCGGCGCGGAGTAGACGGACAGACCGGCCAGCGGCTCGGCATCGGAGTAAAGATGTTCGCGCAGTTCGCGCCAGACGCGGCGCAGCCTTCCTTTGGTGATTTCTTGGTGGTTTGACATGAAAAGCAGGGGGAAACAGAGCGCCGGGAAAGCGGAACGCGAAAATTGCAGGTTTATTTTCCGAGGTCAACCATGGTCCGGTCCGAGTCGGTCGGGGCATCGATCGATGTCGTTGGCCGCTTTGCCCCCCGTGGCCGCCTGCCCGGGGACGAATTTATCCCCGGCGGAAAAAGTGAAAGCAGCGTCTCCGTCCGGAGTCTGGTGAAAATTATTTGATTTTTTTCTGGCTCTGGACGGTTTTCGCTTGCCACTGTTCCTTGCTTCCGGCGGACCAACCCCGGCGGAATAAATTTGCGCATTCTGCCTATGGACCTGCGCAGACAATGAAACGATGAAATAGCCCCCGCATGACCGCCCCCCGTTCCCGCCCCCGCCGCGTGCGACGACCGTCCGCCGACCCGTCCGCGCCCTGCGTCTGCCTGTGGATCGAACCCGACCCCGGCTACGGGGTCAACGTGCTCAAGGGCATCGCCGCCTACGTGCGCCGCAATCCGCGCTGGCGGATCCCCATCGTGGCCAACCGGCCTTACGGCCAGCCGGTCGCGTTGGTGAAAAAGCAGGCCGACGGACTGATCGCCCAGCACTGGACGGCGCAGGACCAGCGCCTGTTGCAATCGCTGGGCATCCCCGTGGTCGGCATCTCCGGCTTCCGCGAAAACATCCCGCTGCCCATGGTCTGCATGGACGAGGAAGAAATCGGGCGGCGCGTCGCGCGGCATTTCCTCGAGCTTGGATTGAAAAATCTGGCCTGTTTTTCCGACCGCACCCTGTCTCCCCTGCGGGCCAAGGGGTTCGCTGCGGAGGCGTCGGCTCACGGTGTCGGGGCGGTCACACTCGGCGTCTCCCTGCTGGCCGACCGCGACCGCCTGAGCGGTGCGGAGCTTTATCTCGAAGGCCTGCGCCGGCTGACATTTCCGGCGGGCGTTTTCGGCGTGACCGACCGCGTGGCCATCGGCGTGCTGGCGGCCTGCGAGCGGCTGAAACTCCGCGTGCCGGACGAGGTGGCCGTGGCCGGTTGCAACAATGACGAGATCCTCTGCCAGATCACCGAGCCGCCCCTGACCAGCCTCTCGCTTCCGAGCTTCGAATTGGGCTACAATGCCGCCCACATGCTCGATTACCTCATGGGCCGGACGCCCGAACCTCCTGCCCAGCGCGTGTTCCGTCCGGGCATGCTCGCCGTGCGCGAATCGAGCGACCGCATCTCCCCGGCCAACCGCCATCTGGCCGCCGCGCTACGCTTCATCCGCGAGCACGCCGCGGACCCCGTCTATGTCCCCGACGTGGTCAATGCCACGCCGGTCTCGCGCCGCAGCCTGGAAATGCTCTTCCAGGAGCACACCGGCCGGAGCATCCACCGCAGCATCCACGAGGCACACATGAACGTCGCCGTCCAGCTGGCGCGCGATCCCGATCTGACCATCGCGGAAATCGCGGCCCGCTCCGGCTTCGCCAACATCCTCAGCCTGGACCGCGCCTTCCGGCGCAGCCACGGCTGCACGGCGGGCGTTTACCGGCAGAAAATTTTCGCCCCGACGCGCGCGAAAAAAGAAGCGGCAGGCAACGAAGCCGCCGCCCCGCGCGCCACGGCGGGAAAAAAGCAAACCGCCGGACGCACCCGCGCGGACCGCCCGGCGAGGGGGAGGAATCGTTGAGCAACCCCTTCCAACTCGCCCGCCTCGAGGCGTGGAAAGTTTTCGTCCCGCTCGTACCCGAATGGACATCCAGCCCGGAGTACGGCGGGGACATCCCCGACTGTCCTTCGGTCATCATCAAACTGGAAGACAACGAGGGGCATTGCGGCTACGGCGAGGGTCTCACCCGGCTGTCCGGCGACGATCTCCGCGCCCCGCTGGTCCGCCTGCTGCAGGAAGATCCGGCGCGGATCCGTCCGCTCTGCCTCGAGGTCCATCCCGACGGCACCTATTGGCACCGGCCCGCGCCGCCCTCCCCGTTCGCGCCGGAACTCGGCAATCTCATCCACCGTATCCGCCATCCCCTGCAAACCGCGCTGGAGACCGCGTGGCTCGACCTGCTCGCCCGCCGGGCCGGGATTCCGCTCGGCGCGCTGTTCGGCGGATTCTGGCGCGACCGCGTGGCGGCGGACTACTGGATGGACCGCGTCACGCCCGCGCACGCCCGCCGCTGCGCGGCCCGCGCGCGGCAACTCGGGTTCACCGGGGTCAAATTGAAGACCACCCTGCACGACGAAAACACGGCGAGGCTCGAGGCCATCGGCGAGGAGGCCGGGGCGGACTTCCACGTCACGGTCGACCCCAACGGGCGCTTTTACCGCCTCGACGATGCCCTGCCCGAGATCCTCGCCATGGATGCGGTGGGCAACATGCGCATCCTCGAGGACCCGTTCCCGCGCACCCATCTTTCCGACTTCGCCGCCCTGCGCCCGAGAATCCGCGCCCGCGTCGTCGTCCACGTCGATCCGCCCGAATCCCTGCACTCCGTCCTCGTCGCGCAGGCCGCCGGCGGGCTGAACATTTCCAACCACACCATCGGGCTGAACGGCTGGCGCCTCGCCGCCGCGGCGGCCGGGGCGGCCAACCTGCCGGTCTGGCTCGGCACCAATGTCGACCTCGGCATCGCCACCGCCGCGCAGGTCCACCTCTGCGCGGCCACGCCGAATTGCCAGTTGCCCGGCGACTTGAGCGGACCCTGGGTGCGAGCGGACGACCTGATCGAGGAAACGCTCGTCGTGGAGGACGGCTGCATCCTCGTCCCGCCCGGACCGGGCCACGGCGCCACATTCGACCCCGACGCCGCCGCGCCTTACGTCATGGAACATTTCGCCGTGGCGCGGTGAGGCCGGCCCCGGATTTTTTTATGACAAGTTATATCCGGCCATGAAACCCGAAGAAAAACTCCGCGCCATGGGCATCACCCTGCCCGTCCCGGCCCCCGTCGATCCCAAGGACTGGAATCTCGTCCTCTGCCGCCAAGTGGGCAACCTCGTTTATGTCTCCGGCGAGGGACCGCAGCGGGCCGACGGCACGTGGATTTGCGGACGCCTCGGCGAGGACATCTCGGTTGCGGAAGCACAGGCCGCCGCGCGTTTGGTCGGGATCAACCTGCTCGCCTCGCTCAAGTCGCACATCGGCAGCCTCGACCGCGTGAAGCAGATCGTGAAACTTCTCTGCATGGTCAACTCCACGCCCGGCTTCCACGACCAGCCCAGGGTGGCCAACGGCTGCTCGGATTTCCTCGTCGAGGTGTTCGGCGAGGCCGGACGCCACGCGCGCTCCGCCGTGGGGGTGGCCTCGTTTTACATGAACATCCCGATCGAGGTGGAAATGATCGTGGAAATCGCGGACTGACCCATGCTCTTCGCCGAACTGACCTCGCCGGAAATCGGACGACTCGCCCCCGGCCGCGTGGCCGTCCTGCCCATCGCCGCGGTCGAGCAGCACGGGGCGCATCTGCCGGTGGAAACCGACTCGGCCATCGCCGCCGAGCTGGGGCGGCGGGTCGAGGCGGCCCGGCCGGACCGCGTCCTGCTCCTTCCCGTCCTCTGGGCGGGCAGCTCGCACCACCATCTGAAATTTCCCGGCACGCTGAGCATCTCGAGCGAGACCTACACCCGCGTGCTCGTCGACCTCGTTGAAAGCCTCATCGCCTCGGGCTGCCGCCGCATTTTCCTGCTCAACGGGCACGGCGGCAACCAGACACCGTTCTGCGAAGCGCTCTACCGCGTCGCCCTGGCCCGCCGCGACGACCGGCCGCGGCCCTGGGTCGCCGCGCAGAATTACTGGTCGCTGGCCGCGCCGCAACTGGCCGCGGCCGGTTTCATGGAGAGCCCGCGCCTGACCCACGCCTGCGAGTACGAGACTTCCCTCCTCCTCGCGCTCAAGCCGGACACCGTGAACATGGACCTGGCCCGCGGGGAGCGCGCCGCGCGCGAGTCGCGGTATTACGACCCGCTGGAATACGGGCCTTGCCTCGTCCATGTCTGCGAGACCTTCGAGGCCATGACGGCGCACGGCGCGCTGGGCAGCCCGGAAAAAGCCACCGCGGCCAAAGGGGCGCGTCTTTTCGACCTCATCACAGACTCCCTCGTCGACTTCATCGACGACTTTGCCGCCTGGGAATGACCCTTCATCCATGAAAACGACATCGCCCAAAATGGAAACCCTCGCCCGCTACCGCGCGCGCCGGCCCTTTATCGGAACCTCCTTCGACCTCGGTTCACCCGCCGTGATCGAAGCCGCGGCGGCCCTTCCCCTCGATTGGTGCGTCCTCGACTGGGAGCACGCACTGTGGAACGAGACCAATCTTCCGTCCGCCCTGCAGGTGCTGGCCGGTTCGCCCATGCTCGGCATCGTGCGCGTGCCGCACGCCGAGGGGCCCTGGATCAAAAAGGCGCTCGATTGGGGGGCGGACGGCGTGCTTGTGCCCAATGTGCGCGACCCGGCCGAGGCGCGGCGCTGCGTGGAGGAAGCGAAATACGCACCGCTCGGGCGCCGCGGTGTCGGCGCCTACCGTCCGAGCAAATTCTACACCGACCTTCATTCCGTGGTCGGCTCGGCCAACGAGAACACCCTGCTCTGGCTCATGGTCGAAAAAGTCTCCCTCGTGGCGGAACTCGCCGAGGTGTGCGCGCTGCCCGGGGTGGACGGTTTCATCGTCGGCCGCAACGACCTCGCGCAATCGACCGGCCGGGCCTACGCCGATGGCGCGGCGGAGACCGATGCCCTCGCCGAGCGGGCCATGGACATCTGCGTGGCCGCCGGCAAACCGGTCGGTTGCTTCAGCGGCGACCCCGAAGAAGTCAAACGCTGGGCCGCGCGCGGCGTCAACCTCCTCACCGTGGGCGACGATGCCCAATTCATCCGCGACGGCATGGCCTGGGTCGCCGCGCAGCTCGGGGCAGGAACGCGCGAGGGCCCACGCAAGGAATACTGATACCAACGTCCGTTGGCAAATAGACTTTGGGCGGCTAGGAAAACTCGTGGCATTGGCATCCTTGCCAATGAAGAAACCGATCTCATCGGCTGGAAGCCGATGCCACTTTTTCCTGCTCCCGTGGAGCAGTCCAAAAGC
>Ga0172372_10003031_pt1 | contig 25042 bp, 27 predicted proteins | sample LakKiv5m_2_FD_114544 | JGI IMG/M metagenome (GOLD analysis project Ga0172372, IMG submission 114544) | Freshwater microbial communities from Kabuno Bay, South-Kivu, Congo - kab_092012_9.5m | ecosystem: Environmental > Aquatic > Freshwater > Lake | place: Democratic Republic of the Congo...
CAGATATATTAGTATTATTCCTAAAATAGTTATCTACCCAATCCAAAAATCTATCTTCTCTAAACTCATTAGGTTCTTTACCGAAATCCTCTAGTATCTTTTCAGGCCCTTCAGGATGCAATCCTTTAGGTTCTACCCTAGTTAATGATACAATTACACCTTGTTTAATATGCTTTTCTATGGCATCCAAAGCTTTAGGAGCAAGGTACATGTCTGAATGGTATATCATACAATACTCATGCTTTGCAACTTTTTTTACCAATCTATCATATAGTATCGTGTGTCCTAATCTATTAGGGCCTTCATTTCTAATGGCATTGAAATCACTGTCTTCCTCCATTTTTTTTAGACACCATTCCCAAGTTCCATCATTTGAAAAATCATCTGCTACGCAAATCTGAACTGTGTGGTTTCCTTGATTCTTTCTAATGGAAGCATATGACCACTTCAAATACTTTAGATTATTTCTGCTTGGTTGTATTAAAGATATTTTCATAATATTGATTTTAATATGTCTCTCCAATTAAGTTTATATCTCTCCTCCGAGAAATATTTAATATAGTTATAGTTTGATTCTTCAGATACTTCATCATAGAAGTTTGTGTCTGTTTTTAACATCTTCGCAACTTTTTTGCAAGACTCTAAATCATCAGGTTCGAAAGAAGTTTTAGGATAACACATTCTCTGAGTATCTGAATTAATATTTCCTATACAGGGTATGCCTAGATATGCACAATTCAAACTAAATGTACCTGCTATTGAGTTTGGATTCAGATGTACAGCATATTTAAATTCATTAAGTTTATAAATCCAATCTCTCCAATTCTTATAAGGTAGATTATTTATGACACTTACCATAAGCTCCTCTTGATGCATTCTACCCATAGATGGTGCATAGACTTCGTCTTCTATTTCTAATCCAACAATCAAAGAATTGAATCCTCCATAGTACCTTACTAAGTTACCTCCTATGATAACATTAGACCTATCAACTTTAGGTAAATCCTTGATAGAATCTTCTATCATTAGCGTAGGATTTATAAACCCATCTTTATTCAATAGTCCTCTGTAGTATGATTTATCTCGTTCATTATGACATAGAAAAAAATCAGCATTGACCATTATGTTATAAATCCAAAAAGTTTGAGAAGGTTTGTAATCTTGGAATATCCAAGATGCACCTTCCTGCATAAATGCATATTTTTTACATACTCTTTTTAAGTCTTTTACTATGTCCCAATTTGAAGTATCATCTCCAACAGAAGTATTGTAATACCTATTAATATCTTTAGGTATAATGATAATACCTACATCTATGGAATTGGATTCTAATTTTAGTAATTCAAAAATATTATAGTGAGAAGCACCTTGAGCCACATACCAAGCATACTCGGTACGCATATTATTGAAATCTCTAGGTAACTTTTCAACATTTTGACTCCACTCCGAAAACCAAGCTATTTTCATAAATAGTATAATTTATTATGTATGCAAATATACAAAAAATAATTCAAATACTCGTAAAATTAATGTTGAATTTCGGCAAAAACATCATCCCAAGTATACGCTATATAATTTTCATTAAATAAGTTATGGCAGTTCGTCTCACAATATTGATTAGCTAATGAATACCATTTATGACTTTTTCTTAAAGCTCCTAAATTTGTTTTATCTATTCCCTCTTCCCCTTTTATATAACATCTCTTGTTTGGATGCTTTCTGTTATGACCCATAAGTATATTTGCTATATGGTACTGTTTTAATTTTGGGAATATCTTTTGACACATCAACATAAAAGCAGTATCCTCGTGAACAAAAAATATGCTGTTAGGTATATTAACACCTGATTTTATTAATTCAGATGATATTACTAATCCACATCCATTAAATTTCAAAGGATTTATATTTAATATTTCAAACTTACTCTCTTCGTCATTAATACTATTCAATTCATCCAAAGTTATAGTATGTCTTACAGACCACCAATTTTCAGTATCTCCTTCTATAAAAGGTTTATCTGTTACTCTAGGATGTTCTAAAGGTTTCCAAGTGTCATCCCACATTTTTGTTATTCCAAATGTGGCAACATATTTTGAATCAGTTTGTTCTGAACAATGTAAGCCATCTATAGCTATTAAATATTCTTTAGGAAATATCATATCAGTTTCTCCCCAAACTAATATATCAGCTATTGATGAAAACACTGAATTAAAATCTCTTCTATAGTCTGCTACAGTTCTTATCCTATCTACAATATTTACGTAAACATTTATATTAGGAATACTTTCGGATATCGTTGACGATATTATGCTTTGAATCCTTTTAATTATGTCTAATACTTTAACATCATCAGTAGGTTTCTCTAGCATCGTTCCTGAATATATCTCAAAATCTAGATATATATTTTCTACATTATAATCTTTGTTATATGTACCTCTATACTTTGAATAATAATTTATAGCTTCTGCCAAACTTTTTAAGTATTCAGAAACTATTTCAACTTCATACCATTGTATTAAAGTTCCTATAGCTATCTTAGGCTTTACTTTTGTTTTCAACTTCATTTTATTATATTTTCTTTAAAACCCAAAAATTATTTTCTAACAATTCAACATCTAAATCATTTTCATAAGCATATTTATCAACAGCTCTTTTTACTCCTTCCCAATGTTTGTAGTCATCTCCAAAAATTACTCCATTAGTATTTAATATATTCATATAATGTTTAATATCATAATACACGTCAAATTCTTCGTGAGATGCATCAATATAAATCATATCTGCTTTTATATTTTGATATTTAAAATATAAATATCCTATGTGTGATGTGTTTGGAAATGGTATTATAATATCTTCTACTTTTCTATGAACTACATTACTCAAAAATTGATAATATATATTTGGATATCCATTCTTTAATAGCAAATCTCTTTCAGGAGTGCTTTTATGAGAACTCCAAAATTCGATAGCACCTAACCAAGTATCTACACAATATATCTTTGTGGATTTGTTAGTATGCTTTATATGCTCTGCCATAGTAATTGCAGATAATCCTTTCCAAGTTCCAACTTCTATGATTATTTTCGGGTTTACATTATCTATAAGATTTTTAAATACTTTGCTATCACCATTCCAACCCTGTAAATCTTCAGGAAGAAGTTCTAAATTGTCATAAATACTTTTTTTAAGTTCATTCATAATTATAAGTTTAATTCATACTCTTTCTTTGGCTTCCAATTTGATTTCATTTTATAAAAATCTATATCAGGAAAGTATTCTGTAATTCTCTTTACATCACTATCATATAAGTTATTTGAGTCTAATACTGTTCTCTGACTTTTATTAAAATGTGACATACTATCTGATTTTAAAAGAGAATCTTCTTCATCTATTAATTTTTTTTTAAGTTTTTGTATATTATAATTGGAATCTGAACTTCCTCTATAAGAGTATACTTTATCCTTAATACTATATAGATAACTTTGTTTGTATGCTCCTATATTCATACTTCTATTCTCAGATGTTAATCGTATAGTATCTGTACTAAATTTGTTTTCCTTTATAATATTGTAGAATTTTTCACCTACTTTACAAGTATCGTGACATAGAAACCAATAGTCTGATTTTATATTCAAATCTAATACAGATATTAAACCCGTATAATCTATAGAATTATGTGATGCTTTATATAAATTTATATTATATTGATTTGCTATAGCTTCATATACATCATATCCTCCTATAAAAAAATAAATATCGGTACTAGGAATACCTGAATTAATTAGGCTAGGTACGATTATATCTAAAGTTTTAGTATAAAAGTTTTTATTAGAACTTATAGTAAATTTAAGATTCATACTTGTAATATTTTCTTGCTTTTTTCCAACTCCGCAACTTTTTATGATGAATCCAACAATCTCCTATAATATCTGCATCTGTATTATACTTTTCATTCCAAAGCCATAGCATTAACTCTTGACCTGCCCAATCATCGATATATTCACCATCTTCAAATTTATGATGTATGAATAACTTATCATCTACAGCTTTTTGTTTCCAAAAATCAGACGTGAATGACATAAAAAAACCATTTATAGATTTTACAGTTAATCTGTATCCCTTCTTAAAAGTTTCAGATTTCTGTTCAATCCATGCATCGTGCATACCATCTGTTACAGGTACATATATTTTATTACTATCTATAGTATTTGTAGCTAATACTTCTAAAGAATCATTTAATATTACATCATCATTAAATCCCATTACAACTCTAGCACCTTTATCTATTGCATATTTAACTACAGTATTCCAAGCTCCTGTAATACCTCCGTTAGCTTCTTGATTATCAATTCTTATATAATCACATTCTGTCGTATCTATGAATTCAAAATTACAAGTAGATTCATTATCTAATATAACTAAATTCATTCTAAACTTGCAATCTTTCCAAGATTGGTAAAATTCTTTTGCTATATCGTATCCTTCAGTTCTCAAATGAGAATGATGAAATACTACACAAATAAATGTGTCTGTTTGTGTTCCCATTCGTACCATTTTTTTGCAAATATATCTCTTGATTCAGTAACTAATTTTCTAAAGTTAGGATTATCTGTTTTAGATTTTTCTGAAAATGTTAATGAATTATGTACCCATTTATTTATCTCCATGCAAGATTCTACATAATAATTGCTAAATCCTAGACTATGTACTCTATAGCAAAAGTCTTGACTTTCCTTATCTCCGAAATATCCTGTATCAAATAATCCTACAGCATCAAACATTGACATTTTGAAAAACATAATACCATCTGCCCATAAAACTTTATGAACATTCAAACCATAATAAATTCCTAATTTTTTATGAAACCTATTATAATTAGAATGTTTTGTTATACCTATTACACCAACATTAAAATTAATGTCATCGCACAAACTTTTTATTGATTTTATACTTTCTTTAGGTATGTATACGTCAGATTGTAAAAAACAAAAATACTTTTCTCCATTACTTAAACTATATGCTTTATTAATAGCTTCGCTTATGGAATACTGAACTCCTGATATGTGCTTCTCTATATTAGGTAAAGTTGGTTCATAGTTACTAAAGTTTTCATCTTCCACATTTGATATGAACAAAAATCTTGATTCAGGAAAATTACTAGCACAATTTTCTAAATTAAGTATTTCATATAAAGGTCTATTCATTATAGTAGGAACTACGAATAGTATATCTGAATTATTCATTATAATTATGTTTTACTAAATCCCATACATGTTTTACTCTTTCAGTTCTACTTTCTATGTCAAATCCTGTAAAGTGCCATATATTTCCATACTTTATCATATGTAATTCATCTGAGTTTAATTGTGTATTACTCTTAAACCAACCTTTGGAAAACATCCCTAGAATATTCCAACTTCCATCCAAAAATTTTATATTAACATTATTTTTTGCGAGATGGAAATTCAATATAGTTTGCTCTCTTCCTCCCCCCTTATCCCAATTATCCAACTCTGTTCTGTTATCTAAATAGAATTTAAATACTTGTTCGAATAAAGGTAAGTATAATTTATGAAAGAACATAACTCCTGTATTACCATAATTTGTTATGTCTAATGGAACTCCCTTAAAAAATTTGCCATAGTTCTGTATGCTGTCATATACCCAAGCGAAATTTACTAAATCCCTAACCATACAAAAATCTTCATCAAACATATTAAATATATTTGGTGCATCCCATTTTATCATGGTATCGGCATCTACAATTCCAATCTTATCGTAACCTATGCCATTTTCAAATATAAGTTCTTTATTCCAAACAACTCTACCACACCTTTCGTCATTCTTTTGAATTACTTTAAGGTCACAGTTATTTCTCTTACACCAATACTCCCAACTTTTTATACAATATTTTGAGTATTCATTATGGTCAATCTTAGCAGAGTCAACCGTTATGCTGATTATATATATTAAATTCTTAGCCATAGTACATATCAAATAATTCATCCATAAGCATATTTCTATAATCTCTATCCATAGCATTAAAATGAGTTACATATGTATACTCACTTATAACATTCTTGTTTAATGCCTTTTTAGATATTAATCCTTGAACATTATATCGTATGTCCATCTCTTTTAAAGAGATATGATTATACTTCTCTTTTATATATTTTCTTATTAAGAAATTTAAAACAGTTTGGTCTCTACCTACCCCAAAAAAATTTTGAATAGCATTTAGATTAAAATAATTTGCTAGTACATAGTCTCCTATATCTTTATATAAATCATATGAATTTTTATGCAGTACTATAAATCCTGAATTAAAATATTCGAATGGAGATACTACATCTAAATCGCTGAACTGATGTTTATGATATGCTTCTATACTTCTTATTATCCAATCATAATCTGTATCATCTAAAGTTATACCAATTTCATTAGGTTCTATATCTTCAAAAAAATTAGGACATTTAGGATTTACTATAGTATCATTATCTACTATAGCTATTTTATCAAATTCTATTTCAGATTCTTTTAATATCTGCATTGCAAATACTTTCATCCAATGAGGTTCTATATTTGGATTTGCATTTATGTTATATTCTATAACTTCAATGTTGTATCTTCTTCCCCAAATTTTCCAAGAATCTATACAGTATTTTGAATACTTATTATTTCCTAGATTAACTATGTATATACAATTCATAAATTATTATATAATTCGTTTTGCTTTTCTTGTCTTTCGATATGTTTTGGATGGTATAGACAATATACCTTATCTAAAGGTAATCTAGATATCACAGATGCACCTACTATGGTTTCGTGAACCTTTCCTTCCCATTTTATAGTATCTGTATTTCTATATAACCTTGCTTGATAGTCAGGAAAATTTATAATAGGTTCTTTATATATTATATTTAATTTTCCATTTGTTTCCTTTTCAGAAACTACCAAATCAAAATATTTGAGCATAAAAAAATTATCATCATACTTTTCAAGTTCTCTATGATTCTGAATTAAATCATCACTGCTTATGTTCCAATTCCATTTTTTAATATGTTCGATAGTAATACCATCAACGGTATTTACTCTTGGTATATATATTAAATCTAGCATATCAGAATTAGCTTTTATAATATCTGTAATATTTTCAGCTAAGTCTTTGGAAGGATATTCATCAGCATCTAATTGAAATATCCAATCTTTGCTGCATAGTGAATTTGCTATATTTTTATACTTTGCAAAATCTCCATTAAAAGATTCTCCGTGTACTACACTATGATGATTGATAGATTCTACGTATGTCTCTATAGTTTCTAAAACTTCAGGTGTAACATTACTAATATCATACTGAATAACTACTTCATCTTCGTCTTTAGTAATTATAGACTTGAGTAATCTATCTAGTTCTTTATGTTCATTACATACTGTAATTAAATAACTTATCATAGTTTATTCATTTATATTTTGATAAGCTATCTCTAAAAAATATTTAAAAGCATCAGTAAATTTGTCATTACTAAAGTTAACTGAATTCTCAAAATCAATATAATTTTCTAAATACTTTCCAATATTATTAGGGTCAGGATATTTTCTTGATTCTTCTTCAGATAACCTTTTTATTGGAGTTACCTGCCATAGAAAACTATCTTCATTTTCTTCGTTAGGTATTGGATAGATAGACGCAGTGTTTGTGGCCTGCATACAAGGTATCCAAACATTTTTATTACTATCAACAATTCTTAAATTATATGCTACTTTGGCAATACTACTTTCTAATTTATTAAATGTATCAGAACCATCGACTAAAAAAGAATTAGTAGTATATCCTGTATCCATACAAATCTTGGATGTTATACCTGTAGCATCATCTGTTTCTACTAATACCGACAAATTATTGCTTATTGGTGATATTTCATCAAAGGTACTTTTCATATTTTATAATTTTAATTTAGGAAGATTTAACACAATTTCTTCAGTTACTTTAATACTATCTAAAATGCTATACAGCTTTTCAGACATTTTATCAAATGTGAAATTCTTTTCAGTATATTTCTTTTGATTCTCAGCCATAGTTTTATAATCTTTATAATTATTTTCTATAGATTGGAGAACTTTCATAGCATATACATAATTTACAGTAAACCATCTTGCTTCTTTCATAAACCAAGCATTGTGTACAGATTTGTGTACATCGGTTAAATCACCGGGTAACAGCACACTCATCTCAGGATGCAAGAAATCTACCTGACCTGACCAATTAGATGCAACAACAGGTTTACCTGTAGTTGTGAATTCTAATAAAGGTCTTCCAAATCCTTCCCCTTTAGTAAAGGATATCATTGCCTTAACTTTGTGAAAATTATATAATTCGTTCATTTCAGACTCAGTCAAATTACCATGAACTAAGTATATAGATGGACAATTTCTTATCTCCCTTGTAATACTATTAATCCTAGATTTCATCTCTTGTAAATCATATACACTATAGTTAGCACCACTTGTTTTTAGTATAAGAGCAGGTCTTGTTGTAGATGGTTTATTCTTAAATGTTTCACCAAATATTTTGATTAACATCCCAACATCTTTTCTGTCTTGTCCTAAATCACCTTCCAACCAATGACCTACAAATAAATAACAGTTTGATTCTTTAATAGGATTAAGCATATGTTTCATCCTATCTGAAGTTACAGATGTTGTTTTATATGTTGTAGTATCTACTCCTTCAAACAATACTTCCAACTTCAATGATTCTTTTAGCTTAACAGTATCTACTAATCTATCAGTAGTTTTTTCGTGTTTATCAAATACTGAATTTTTAAATACATCAATGGTATGATTACTTGTTCCAATAACCATATCCATATTATTGCATCCCTCAATCCATTCAGGTTTACACAAATCTGTTTCTATACCTGCTGTAATTCCTATGTTATATTTTCCCAATCTAACAAATTCATTTGGAATTGTTATCTGAATAAATATGTCGGGATTAGGTGTAGGATTGTTAACAATATGCTTTTCAATACTCTTACCTTTTTCAGTACTTGTATCTAATCCATCCCAAGCTGTAGCACCCCAATTCAATGGATGTATCTCTAATTTGTAATTAGGATTTTTTATAATAGAGTATGCAATATCTCTTGAATGGTCTCCATAACCTGACCTAGTCATAATAGGAGCATACATTAAAACTGTTTTTATCATATTACCAAGTTATTCCTATATTATTTGATGAATTATCACTATGAGCCACTACTTTCTCTACTGTAAAAGATTCTCTAGGTTTCCAATCGGATAGTAATCTATCTATGTGTTTTACAAATCTATTGCACATCTCAGGTGATGACATTCCACTTTCTTTTGATAGTGCCCACTCTCTGCCCTTCTTGCCAAGTTTTTTCCTATCTTCTCTAGACATATCATACCAATATGATATAGCATCGGCAACGTCTTCGAATCTGCATCTATCATCAAATATATATGGAGTTACTATAGAACCTTGTAGAGACCTATTAGATGGAAATACAGGTTTAGCCCATTCACCGTGATTCTTATATGTACCAATATGATTAGTAGATACATTGGTATCAAAATCTATCCAATTATTATTTTCATCTGAAAATCTACATTGGTCTTGTAAACCACCTGTAACATTATTGATAATGGGAGTTCCTGCCATAATAGATTCAGCACCGCTAAGACCAAATCCTTCATTACTTGCAATATTGACAGTAACATCAGCTAAATTATACAAAAAATTTAATTCTCGTACTCCTAACTTTTTATCGGAAAATATAACTTTATATTCATTACATAGTGTATTCTTAACTGCTATTAAATCTGTACCATTTTCATCAACAGGTTCAGTATGCATCAACATACAAACTTTAGAAGATTTATCTTTTGGTAAACTATCACAAAACTTTCTATAAGCTAAAATTAAATCTCCTGACTGCTTTCTTCTAATATTTCTGTTATTCCAAAATATTAAAAAATCTACATTATTTTTTGATTTAAATTCATTTTCAAACTGTTGAAACTCTTCATAATCTTTATGTCCTTTTTCAATAGGATGATAATACTTAGGATTTATACCGTGAGGTACAAATGCCGTATAAACTACTCTATTATTCATATAATTCTATAATATTTATATTGTTATTTACTAATACATTTTTATGTATATTATGTGATTGCTTACTAATTCCTAATATCATATCACAAGAAGCATACGATAACCAATTATAATTTGGAAAAGGTGTGTTATCCCAAATAGCATAGTATACTATAGGACACTGTGACCTCACTTCGTGTTCCATATGATACAACCATTGCCAAAATCTTGGGTCTGTGAAATGGACTATAGCATCAGGTTTTATAGTCTTTAATAAATATCTTAATATCTGAGCGTCTCCGTATCCATTCCAAGGCATTACTTTTACATCAGCGTGGTCTATTCCTAATTCATTGTTTACGTCATCTGAAACGTCAATTATTTTTCCGATTTCAGGATGTTCAATCGCTGCCCCTAACTGAAACCAATTATAATGTTCAGAAGTTCCAACAACGATTTCTCTACTCATAGTACCAATTCCTGAATGTAGTCTTAAATCATCGGAGAGTAGTAATATTGTTTTCTTTTCAGGTTTACTTTTTTTCAATTTTAATAATTCCATATATTATATAACATTTTTAAATTACTATCGTAGGTTTTTGAGTAGTGCAACCTTCTACATACGTTATTAAATTATTTATAAACACATCTTTTTTGTTATGATTCTTCAAAACCACAAGCATATCACAATCAAAATATAAATACTTATATCGCAAATTCATATTATCTACATCATATCTTTTATTGTGAAACATTCTAGGAAAGTAACTATACTCGGTATGGTTGAAATGATTAGGTATATATTCTACAAATCCATAATTTAATTCTAAACTTAAAGATTTTATATAGTTATCAGAACCTATTTGATTTCCTCCACCCAATACAATAAAATTATGTTTATAGTTTTTTAATGCTAAGAAAACATTTCTAATATTTATGTAATTCTGATAGTTTATACAACTCACTATTCCTACCTTGATAGGAGAATCATTTGATTCTGCTTTTTTTAGGGCAAAGGTCTTCTCTATCTTTGAACTCACAATATTTACAATTTTTGTTTCGGTCTCCTGATATAGCATGATATGTGACATTTTGTTTATATGAACCATCTTTTTCAAAAGAATTCTCAATAAATTCAGTTAGATTCTTTATAGAGTTATCTATATTATCTTGTGTTTCAGGTATAGTACACATTGATATTCTACTAGTACCATATTCTAATTTTCTCGTTACTATCATAAACTTTACATTTATGCTATCGTATGGAACTCCATATTGTTTTGAGAAGTAATACTTATAAAACAGCAATTGAGACTGTTTTAGTTCATTACTTCTCATATGTTTATTCCAACCATTCACACTAGTTTTTATATCTACTAATATAATGCTAGACATTACGATATCATATAATACTATATCAACATATGCTAACATATTTACATCATAGTCTAAATCTATAGCTTTTAAATATAATGGAACTTCAACTCCTAACAATTGATATCTTTTATTATCAAAGTAAGTATACATATTAGGAACTAATTCATCCATTATAGTTACTCCATCTTCCCAAAATTCATTAAGTTCTTCAGGATTCGAATAGTGGGAAATATCTGAAGTATCCTTGGTATAATTATTAATCATATAAGTTTTTAATCTATCCTTATAATCATAATTCTTATGAGTTTCACTCATATATAAACCTAGATATTCTTGTAATGTCTCGTGGAATGAAGTACCAAACAACGCATGTATAGATGGGTCTTTAGTTCTTAAATTTTCTTTATAAGCTAATTCCCAACTTTTAGGACATTTAGCATACTTTGAATACTGTGAATATGAAATTCTTCCTACACTACCACTATCAACAGTTTTTTTATAAGACTCTTCTATTCTATCTTTTATCTCTTGTAAATTCATTACTTTCTATTACTTTTTCTAAATACACAACTGCATCCATTAATTCTTCCTGAAGATGAACTAACCATTCTTTTGTAGTTAAGTCATCTCTTTCCATAGTTACTCCATATTTGTTTTTTCCAACTTCTGCTCTTTCTTTTATTTTAGATATAACAGATTCCTCTACTCTACTCATTCTAGTTCAATATTAGGTTTTGTTTGTAAAAATTTTGGATTAGGAACTGATTCTTCTAATACTTCGTAACAATCAGAACATCTTAACACTTGAATAGGAACTAATTGGTCATTTGTAGTACCTGTAGCTATTTTACTTATTTTTTTCAAAATAATCACATTAGAAAAGAATATGCAACCACAAGATTTACACTGAACTGTTGGATGTTCAGTTATATCAATGTTTACATTCATTTGTTTAGGATTGCCATCCAAACCCATAATTTTTGCCATAATATAATTTTTACAAATATACTAATAATTTTTCAAAAAAATCGTTTTTATTTTAAAAAATTAATGCCCATCTAAGAAGTTTGTTGCTATCTCAGGTGGAGCTTTTAAAGTAACTCCATCCAAAGTAGTTGTATTCTCCATAATATGTTTTACTATTGGCATAAATTCTTTTACTCTATCTTCTTCAACTTCTACAATTAATTGGTCGTGTATCTGAGCTATGACTTGTCCTTTCGAACCTTTACTAATCAATTCTCTATTTATCTGTAATGCTGCTCTATTTACTATAGATGCAGCTAAAGATTGTATTTGAAAATTTAAACTTGAATTATATGCATTCTTTAAATCTCTATATAAAGATATTGCACGTTCTTCTCCCAACTTTTTTACTAACTTATCCCTATGATTATAATCTAATATTTTATCTCCAAACTCATCGAATACTTTTTTACCTCTCCATAAATGTCTAACCCTACCTAATTTATTACGAATCATTCCTGTGGTTTCAAATTCTTTTTTTGATTCTTCAATCCAATTAGCTACACCGGGGAATCCCTCTAGGTATGCATCTCTAAGTTCTTCTCCTTCCTCCTTCTTAATGTTCAAACTTTTTGCTAATGCAAATCCTGTCATACCATAAGCAATTCCTAATGCATATGCTTTAGCCTTTTGTCTTTTGTTTGCATCAATCTTCTTTAAAAAATTAGGAGCATTCTTATCAGGAGATACACCTTCTAACTTTTCAGTTCGTATCGCAACTGTGCTATAAAAATCATGACCTTTATTAAATATCTCTTGTAAGTTTATATCATTAGATATACTTGCAAATATATGTGGTTCGAGAGATTCATAATCAGAATCAATAAATTTATGTCCATCCCTAACTTTGAAAAAAGCTCTTACTCTATTATTAAATTCTAATACTATAGGGTCATCATCACCTTCTTCTTTAGGTTTAGGTAACTGTTGTAAATCACTACCATACCTACCTGAAACTGTTCCGTGTTGTTTAAAATATGGATAGAATATCCCATTTTTATGCTGTTCTAATAACCTTTCTACATATGTAGAATATATTTTAACTAACTTGTTATAGACTCTAAGTTTAGTAGCCCAAGCATATTTGGAGCTTATACTTTCAATAAATAAATCATTAAATTGTGAAGTACCTGAATTAGTTTTTGATATTGGCTTTAAACCTAAATACTGAAAAGCTATTTCAGACAAATGTTTCTTTGATTGGATGTTTATTAAATCTCCATCATTTGAATCTTGCCAAAGTATTAAACTTACTTTACATAATTCAGATACAGGAACTCCGTGGTCACAAGTAGGGTCTATTAAAAACTTTTTGTATGGTGAATCTTCTAACTTTTCTATTTCCTTTTTTAATAATCTTACTTCTCCTTTAGCATCTTTAGATAGATTTAAATTAGCATTCTTTGCTAGTGTTTTAGCAAATATACCTCTATTTTTTGGGGGGAAACTATCTAGATATGATTTATCATATATCCAATCTTTTACTGCTTTTATGTTAGTAAGTTCTGATATTACTTCATTTTTTTTACTATTAATAACATTCAACATTTCTTCTTTAGTCTTATACAATAGTTCTAAATCTAATTGAATGCCTCTCCTTTCCATAGGTATAGTAACTTCCTTATATACAGGCATTACTTCATCCTCGAAAAAAAACTTATCCAATTTCTCTTCGTGCAATTTACCATAAAATAAATTAGCTACTCTAAGAGTTAGGTCAGTATCAGCAGCTGCATATTTAGCTAAGATGTCTAAATCTGCTTTATATATTTGATAATTTTGTTTAGTTGTTGTACCTCCATTTTTAACTATACTTTCTTTTAGCTCTATCTGCTCTTTATTAGCTTCTTCTTCGATATTTAATCCCAATTCATTTTGATACATTTGAGCTATAGATTTTAAACCAAATGGAGTTCCAAAAGAAAATGCACCTTCTTCTTGAACAGTATGTACTGCTAACATAGTATCCATCCATAATTCAGGTAGTAAATCTATTCCATATTCATTATTTATAATAGATGTGTCAAAAGAAGCATTATGCATTACTACTTTCTTTTGGTCTTTTTTTATTTTCTCAAATATTAATTTTAATATATTTTTAGATAACACATTATCTATATAACAATCTTTTAAACTATCAGATTGAGTATCATAAACTTGAACAGGTACATAATATCCGTTACCTATGTTAGTTGAAAAAGATGCTCCTATTATAGAATCTGTATGAACATCTATTCCTGTAGTTTCTGTATCCACAGCTACTATTTTTGTTGCTTCTATAGAACTATATAATTCTAAGAATTCAGTCTTTGTAAAAATAGTTTTATAAATCTTGTCCATATACTCTTACTATAACTAATTAATACTCTCCATATAAATCATATTTTTTGGGGTTTGGTTTTTCTATTTTAATATAATTTTCGTGTATTGCATATAATTTTCCATTTAATGGTGATAGCCTATAATCTCCACGAAAATTTGTAGCTCTCATATATTCACTAAGAGTCTCTACAATACCCTCTATTACATTATCTGATGTGGAATTGTGTTTAGGGTCAAGGAGAGTCCATCTATCGCCAGGTGGAACTCTATGAGCTATTAACACATCTTCTTCTCTTAACTCTTCTTCTACACTACTCACAACTTTTACATTCTAATATGTTACGAGAAAATTCCTGTGCTGAACTTTTATTATACTGATAATAAAGAGTTTTAACACCTTCTTCATGGGCATAAATATATAACATGTTTATGTCTCTAGCAGGAACAGATGGGTCTATCGAAAGATTCAAACTCTGAGCTTGGTCAATATATTTTTGTCTCTGTGCAGCTTGTAATACAATTTCTTTTGGACTTATTTCTGAGAATGTTTTAAAAACTTCTTTAGTTGGGAAATCTAAATGTTGTACTGAACCATCTTTTTTCATAATGCTATTCCAAGTTTCTTCAGTATCTAATCCATATTTTTGCAATTCTTTTTCTAAATATGGATTTTTATAAACCGTTTTAATTTTAGCTAAATCATTTATAAAATAATTTGACTTATAAGGTTGTATACTCATAGATACTTGCCCTAGTATAAAACTTGTTGATTTGGTAGGAGCTATGGCAATCAAAGTTGTATTAGCATAATTTTCTCTAATACACTTATACTTTTCAGGATTACTTCTATATAGTTCAATAGATGCATTTTCAGACTTCTCTTTTAATGTTTTGAATATATTGTGATTAATTTGTTTAGCTTCTAAAGATTCAAAATCTATTAATTTGGACTGTAACAAAGAATGATATCCAAGAACACCTATTCCAATAGCTCTATGATTCTTAGCAAAATTATGAGCTCTCTTCATACCATCTAAGTTTTCAGACTTTTGTACGAATTCATTCATAACAGCATTTAAAAACTGTACGTATGTTTCTATTGCATCAGTATTTACAATTTCATCCCAATGTAGCAAATTTATAGAACCTATGCAACATACAAATGATTCTTCTGTATTTGATGGTAGTTGTATTTCGGAACACAAATTACTAGCTACTATTTCTGTAGAATACTTATGTTTTATATTAGCATATGGAGTATTTCTATTTGTAGTATCTCTAAACATTATATATGGATATCCTAACTCTACTCTCCTTTGGATTATCTTCGCCCAAACTTTTCTCTTATGAGAATCTCCATTTTTCATCTCTTCCATCCAAGCATCTCCTATAGTAACTCCATATTGCAAATTTTGAATAGGATTCCCTTCGGTAGCAATATCTAGAAAATCTAATATGTCTTGATGTTCTACAGGTAAATATACTGCACAAGCACCCCTACGAGCTTCTGATTGTTTGCAAACATCAACAGCAGTGTCGTATAGTTTTGAGTAGTGGACAGGCCCATCTGCTTTCCCACCTGTTCTTATTTCAGAACCTCTTGGTCTAATATTTCCTAAGTATGCAGAAGTCCCTCCCCCATATTTAGACATCATACCTATTTCTGTAGAACTCTCTAACATACTATATAAACTATCATCTACATACGAACCATAACAAGATATAGGAAGTCCTTTGTCTTTTGCAAAGTTAATCCATACAGGAGTAGACAAACTATAATAACCTTTTGACATATATTTTTCAAACTTATCAGCAAATCCTTCTACTCCAAGTATACTTTCAGCTGCTTTAGAAATTTCTCGTATCCTATCTTCGGCAGATTCTGATATATAACCTCTAGATAAAAATGTCCTAGAATCTTCATTGAGCCAATAATAATCTTTATAATTCATCTTATTTAGTTGTTTTGTTTAAAATAAATCGTCTTCAGTTATTGATTTAGACTTTTTGGAGTAGTCTATTTGTCTCTTATAAAAGAAATCACCTTCTTTAGTTGCTGTAATCTCTAAATCAAACCAATGAACATTCTTTAGTAAATTAGCATCTACATCAAAAATACTATTCATTTGTATTCTATTTAGAGAATTATTGAATCTATTCATTATGAAATGCTTTATAGTATTTTTTGGTAAAAATTCTAATTCTCCATTTTCAAAAATCCAATCTAATATTTTGCATTCTGCATTGTATGCTTTATGACACGCTGAGTATATTAAATTATCAAATTCATCATCAAACCATTCAGGATTCTCTTCTTTAATAATATTTATTATTTCTGCACCAAAATTACCGTGAATATCTTCTTCTTTGGATGTAGCTTCAACAACATTTGAAATTCCTTTAAATATATTCCTTTCTTTGTTGAATGACATCATTATTAAAAATTGTGAAAATAATGATACATGTTCTATAAATAATGAAAACAATAGTACAGATTTAGTATACATCTTGTCATCTCTGCTTCGAGTACCATCTAAATATTTAGATAGGTATGCTATCCTATCTCGTATTGCAGGAATTTCTACCACAGTTTTAAACTCATCTTCTAGTCCTAGTATTCTAAGCAGTCTTGCATAGGCATCTTTATGACGAACTTCTGAATTTCCTGAGATTAGTACCTTATCATTATATCTAGTCACAATACATCCTGTTGGAACAGTTATACAGTAGATATTACCATCATAATACTCATAAGTAGGTGTATATGTTATTGATGAATAATTTTTTGTATTTATAAAACTTACAGTATACACATCTTTATATGAATATTTTCTACTATCTGTTCTAGTATTTATATTAGTTCTATAACCTGCAAAAATACCTACAGCCTGAACTTTATCTGCACATAATTTATTAGTAGTAGAATATTTCATAAGACAATTCTTAGAATTACCCTTGCCTTCTAATCTTGTCCCATCCCACTCAATCAATTCCTCAATAAAATCATTACACCAATTCTGAGATTTATCTGATAAATCAACCCAATCAAATTGTTTTAAATCATAATCAGTAGGGAAATCTATTTCATACTTTACATATTCAGGTCTTGATACTTCAAATTCTCTGTATACTAATCCTGATTCTATTATAAGATTTTTTAGTCTAAGTTTCTTTCTCTCTTTTTTTACTGAAATTTCATAAGTATGACTATTTGTTTCTAATCCTCTTCTTATCTTCTCACCATTCTTATTCCAAAATCTTGAAGAACCATCAGCTTGTATAGCAATTCTTAATCTTTCAATAGGTGTTAGCTCTTGTATTCCATCATTGAGAAGTTTTCCTGAAAAAGGTAATTTCATATCACTAGTAAATTTAGTGATTTCTTTAATAGCCTTTTTCATAACATTACCACTTCTTGTCCTATATATGATGTTATGATTGGGAGTTAGCAATGCATTGTATGTTTGATTTTCAATCCTATGCATATTCCCTTTATAAGACTCCTTTATTACATTAGTTGGTAAAACAGATGTCATTGTATCAGTCTCTATATCATACTGAATAACTTCTGTACTATTAGTAATATCCTTAAAATTTACCCAACCCTTTAAGGTTAATATTTCTGTGCCTTCACCGTGACATTCTGCAAAGGTCATACCTACATCACCAATCTCTGTTATAGGCATTCTCTTATACATGTCAGCCCAAAAAGTTTTTACATTGACTTCTATTTGAGATATGGCTAACATAGTTTTTTTTATGATATCTCTTTCTACATCCGATATGTTGACTTTATAATCATTTATATCAGTAGTAAAATTATACTCTGTATCAATCCAATATGAATGTCTTATAGCATCTTTATATTTCAAAAGAGATGGGTATTCATACGGAAGAATATTTAATCTTCTCGCAAATATATTTTTCTTTTCCATTATAATATATCTTGTTGTTATTAGCAAATATAAATATGAAGATTGTACTAAGAATTCTTAAATTCTGCAAACATATTATAAAAAGATTCTCTCTCTTCATCTCTTTTAGAATTTTCGTAAGATGATACATCTTTTTTAATTTTTATAGCATCTCCCGAACTTTCTCTAAATATTTCTATATTTCCGTTTGAAGCATCAAACTTGGATGGAAATGTAACACCATCAGCACCAAATCTATTCTTTATAACATGAAATCTTCCGATACCTAATACTTTATCTTCAGCTCTCCTAGATAGTGACATTATAAAATCACCAATAGCTATTTTACTATAATCTTCAGATATCTTATCTGCTTCTATAATTTCTGAATCTAAACTTGACCTGTTAGTTTGTGATGCTGTCCATACAGGACAATTATACTCAGTAGATAAACTTCTAAGACCTTCATAAATTTGTTTTAATTCAAATCTCAATTCTTTATTGTGACCTTTCAATAAGTCAGCGTAATCCACTATAATTAAATCAGGTGTTTTTGATTGACCTATACATCTATCTATGTGAGATTTTATAGTCAATATTGAAGCAGTTTTTGCAGGAAATTGTTCTATAATCAAAGTACCTTTTAGATTTTTAACTTTATCTTCAACTCTATCTTTATGAAGCATTAAATTTGAATTGTTTAATCCTGTTATAACACTATCATATCTTCTTGCAGTATATATTTTATTTAATTCTAATGTGTAGTGAACTACAGTTTTACCTGCAATCAAAGCATTAGCACCTAATGCTGATAGTACCCAAGACTTCCCTGCTCCTGATGGAGCTATTATAATTCCTAATTCTCCTGATGCTAAACCACCTTGTAACAAATCATCTACGCATTCCCAACCTGTAGTGATTGTATTTCTAAAATTATTAGTATACCTCTCTTCAAATTGGTCTTTATAAATATGTCCTATATCTCTTGTATATCCTGATTTCAAAGCTGCATCTAATGTAGATTTGACTCCATCATAATCTGAAGTACCTAGTAACTCAACACATTCTAATATTGCTTTTTTTATTTCTTGATTCCTACAGAAGTCTACAGCTTGTTCCTGAACATATTGTAAATCACTAGCATTTGAATACATTTCAGCTCTGCGAAAATATTCTTGTATTTCTTGTTTAAGTAAACTTTGAGTATCTGTTAACTTAGCTAATTCAGTAGTATATACAGTGCTAGAAGGAGATTGACCATACTTAAAATAATAATCTAATGTAGATTTTATAATCCATTGAGATGCATTACTAAAAAAATAAGATGGTTTAAGTATGTCTGAAATTTGAGTTAAAAACGAAGTATTATCAATCAATGAAACAATCAATTTGTATTCAAAGTCTTTTCCATAACTACTTAATGTATTTGTCATTTTTTCAAGGTTTTTAGATAATTTTTCCAAAATAAAAAATCATATTCATTTTTACATAATTCTATATGGAAAAATATAGTTTGTAACTTCATTACTTCAAAATCAGGTAAATCACTATTCGTTATTGCCATTATACTAGCTTGAGTACTTCCTGACATATTTGGTTCTAGTAGTTGCATTAATTCATAATTTCTAAAAACAATATCACTTTGATTTACTATGTTTTCAAAGATTTTTGCTTTAGGTTTATTACTATAATGCACCTTACTTTGTTCTATGATATCATCAATAGTAATATATTTATCTGTAGTATTCAGATTAAAATGTTTGTTTAATCCAACTTCTCCAACTTGTTTTACACCTGATATGTTATCAGTCCTATCTCCAACAAAACATCTATATGTAAGATAATTTAGCGGAGTATAACCGTACAAAGGTATCATAGATTCTTCAGATATCAAAACTTTTTTTTCGTGAGAATATACAGAAATCTTACTATCTATCAACTGAAGGTAGTCTCTGTCAGAACTCATAATTATCTTAGAAGATTCTTTATTTAGTACATGCTTACAAAGAAATGCTATTACATCATCAGCTTCCACAGAATCTATAATAATTGTCTTAATTGGCATTATTGATAAAGAATTCACTAATAGATTTAATTGCATTCTTTTTGATTCAGTCTCATTTAGAATTCCTCTAGTATCTGAAAATCTATTAAAACTACCTGCACTAAGAACCTTCTGTTTATAATCATTATGCAGATGTCTTCTCCTTACACTTCCCCCTTTCCCATCAAATACAATGTATATAGATGTTGGAGAGTAATCTATGATTGCTTTATATATTGTTCTAAAAAAACCTAGTATTCCACCAACATGGTCTCCTTCATAATTCAAAGTTGGGACAGCTTGAAAATTTCTAATAAAAACATTCAAACCATCCACAACTAGAATCTTCTCTTCTACTACACTTTCAGAATTTTGAATTTCTTTGAACTTTTGAAATTCTTCAAATGAATCAATATTCGTCATCATCGCTTTCTTCCTCAATTATAATACTATCAGTATCTAATGCATCATTAATACTATACTTAAATATTAACTCATCACATAGTTGGTTATATATCATTTCCTTGTATTTTGGATTAGATATAATCTTATCATAGAATTGCTTAGATTGAAATTTTATCTCTTCGATAACTTCTCCTGTTTCCTTATCCACAACTCTATAAGTATACCAAGCTCCGTTGAGGTCTACTATCTTCTTATTAGACATTTCTTCTAACCAAGAACCATAGTTGTCCATACCTGAATTATAGTAAATTTTATAGTTGACACTTCTATTCGCAGGGCCTAATCTATTCTTCTTTATATGAGCAACATTCTGTACTCCTATTACATGGTCTTTCTTGCCATTTTTTTCTAAGAATATTTTCTTACCCGCTTCAAGTCTTATCCTAACAGATGAATGGAATGGAATACCTTTACCTCCTGAAGTAGTATATATATCTCCACCTTTTGCTCCTAGTCTTACTCGTAATTGATTAGTTATTAAAAGACATACTTTATTTCTGCCTATATAATTAGTAATCTTTCTCATTGCTTGTGATATGATTATAGATTTACTAGTATTCCAACCTTGTTTATCAAAACCAATTTCTTTTTCAGATTTGGTTGTTGCTCCCATTATGGAATCTATTACAATAGTTAGTAATATGTTTGGGTCTTTCTTCCTAACTTCTATAATCATCTTTTCTATAGTGTCAAATATATCTTCTACAGTATACATTGACAAGTATATCATTTTTGATACATCAACACCAATAGCTCTCATAAATTCTTCACTTGCTGCATTTTCGGTATCTATGTAGACAGCTATACCACCTTTTTGTTGAGTTGTTTTAATTGCGTGACAAGCCAATAATGATTTACCTGATGCTTCCATTCCTGAAATTTCGGTGATTCTCCCTACGGGAAAACCACCGTTCTTTCTGTTTGAAATAGCAATGTCTAACATATCATTTCCTGAAGAGACCCAATCAGTTATATCAGATGGATTGAAATCTGAACCATCGAGAAAATAAGCAACCCTATCAGTAGATTTTTTAAACATACCGTTTACAAAAGTAGCTATATCCTCTTCTAACGAACTATGATTTTTTTTAGACATTATCTAATTATTTCGAATTTAGCAATCTTTCAAACTCTAGCATAGCATTAGATACTTGAGGAGATTCTTGATTTGACATTGGATTACCTACAAAAGCATTTGATGATTGAGCATAAGTATTTGAAAGCGTAGTTTCAATAGTCCCTGTTGCGGGAATGTTACCTATTGCCTTATTCACAAAATCCGTATTAGGTTTTGGATACAGATAATTTTCCAATACTTTAATCAATTCTTCTTTTGATGGTGCTTTGAAAATATCTTCCAATTTTGGCAATTCAGATAGCATTTTCATACCTGCCTGAACATCTACGAATGCAGGTGTTTTCATAGGTTTGATAATGATAGTAGTACTAGGATACCCATCTCCTTGCTTCTTTTGGTATTCTACGAAGATATCGTGACCGTTTGTTAAATCGGAAATATCTCCATAATCACCACTGTTTAAAAACTTAGCTAGAGTAGCATATACAGCTTCTGTAAAGCCAAAGAATCTAATTCCCTTGTGTTCTTCACCTCTAACTAAAATTGGAGCATACACTCTCATTTTAGGCTCTAGCTTCTTACCTCTTACCCAAGATTCCTTGTCTCCTTCTGACTGTAATTTCTTAGCCCAAAGCATAATAGGGTCATCCATTCCAAATGTTACAGGAGATACAATCGGTTTCTCTGCTAATCCGTAATGAAAATAAATTCTCCTTAATGAATCTGTTGGGTCGTGCGGATATGGCACAATTCGAATGATGTGTTCCTTTTCAGGTTTCCAAAATAAATCATCATTCCTTGTTGAATCCTTAGCAGTTTTTTTACTCAAACGATTAATATCGTCTTGAATAGCTGAAAAATTAATTGGCATAACTTAAAAAGTTTTGTTAAAAATTAAAGATATATTGATTTTCTAAAATCCAACTTTACAAAAACTAATCTTTCTTCAAAATAAGATTCTGAATCAGAATGTTCTTCTATGGGAAATCTCTTTACTATGAGAAGTATGTCCTTATAGTTTTCCCAATCTATTTGATAACTCTTATCTAAAATTCCATTATTTAATAACTTAATCAAAGAATTCAATGCATTGATTGTGTATAATGTATTTGTTTGCTTTTTCTTGTTTATTGATATAGTATTCTTAGCTAAACCATCTCTCAAGTTATCCTCAGTATTATATATTAATATTAAACTATTAGGATTATCTCTATCTGTATACATATAAAACTTATTGCTATATATTTTATAGTATGTAGATAAATAATCTATAGTCAAACTAAGCGAATCATTCGATGTAAATGTACATAAAAATTGTCCTTTCATAATCAATACTTTTAATTAGCATACGATGCTAAATAGCTCCATATCTTTGTAGTTTTTACCTTTTTTTACTTTGCTGTTAATTAATAATTTTTTCACATCCACTAATAAATCATAACCATCCTCTTCATTATAATCTATTAGTATTGAGTCATAAGTATATAAAATTGTTTTAGATTTTTTATTTTCCAACAATTTATTTACTTCATATATAAATAGCATAGAAAGTTCTGTTTCTATCATTTGTATATAATAACTGAATAATTTTGATTTATTCATTTCATCAGTTACTGTAAGTTTTCTTTTTGTAATAGGACTCTCTATATAATTTTTATTTGTGTAATCTTCCCAAATTTTTTCTTTATATGCATACACTTTATTAAAAAAGTCTATATTGTATTTGTCACATAATTCTTTATCATCTTTATACAGCAATGTAAAACTTATTTTTTTACTATCTTCGTATTGAGATTCTGATATATCATCTTGACTAAAATACTTTTTTGCAAAATATGTATGTACAGATTCGATGTCTTGGAAATCATAATTCAATAACTTTCCAATTATTCGTATATGGTACGAATCGAAATCATACTCAACTAAATATCCATTTTCAAACCTACTCACAAAACTTAATCTGCTATCATCCTTCTTATTCATTGCTGAGTAATTGATTCCATCAAAAACATTAGATGGTCTTCCTGTTTTAGTATGTATATTATAAAATACTTTAACAAGATTGTTTGTATAATTTCTATTGAAGTTATAATTAAATTTATCTAATTCAACATACATTAAATTTTTTTCTATTGTTTCTATAGATGGAAACACTATGTTTGTGTAAAATTCAGATGCTTTTGATATCTCAAGATATCTAGGGTTTTCTAATATATATTGAATTAATTTTTCACATACAAAAACATATACATAATAGGGAACATACCTGTAATAATCTAATCTTCTAAAAAATTTAATATATTTTCTAAATAGAATACTATCTAAATCTATAGTTTCGTTATTCAACCATACTTGAGTCTCTATATCGTATGATATATTTGATTTATAATAATAATCAAATAATCTTTTATTTACTACTAAACACTTTTTAGATATCTCAGGTATTTGCACATTATCCACGTCTGTTAAATCTATAGGATAATGTTTTATTGTATCTTCATCAGAATCATATACGGAAATGAAACCTATCTTACTATCAAGATAGTGTCCGTATTTATTTGGAACGCATATAACTATATTCATTTTTTATAACTTGTTTACGCAAATATACTAATTTTTTTTCAAAACTTTGAAATTCATCTGTAAAACTCTAAAGTATTTTTTAAAAAAATATCTAATCCCTTGAAATTTATAGA